>Ga0180432_10002799_pt1 | contig 25814 bp, 21 predicted proteins | sample SS_ome_10_FD_132414 | JGI IMG/M metagenome (GOLD analysis project Ga0180432, IMG submission 132414) | Hypersaline lake sediment archaeal communities from the Salton Sea, California, USA - SS_1_MS_2 metaG | ecosystem: Environmental > Aquatic > Non-marine Saline and Alkaline > Hypersaline >... | reverse complement strand
TATATCCCCCGCTAATCGTAACACCATCAAGAACCGCGGTTGCGTCCGTATTGCTGCCCGTTACTATAACCTCACTATTATCATATCGGTCAGGTAATAATAGGTTTACAGGATCGTTCACATCTATGTCGTTTTTTCTGAGGTCGCCATTTAGAAAGGTCACATAGACTTCGATATCACGAGCGTTGGGATCTGTTTCGCTGACTCCCGCATAACCGCCCATGATCGTCACATTATTTATGAGTTGGAATGTGGCATCCTCGTTGCCAGTGCCCTCCGGCGTTACGGAGTTTGTATCGGGTGTATAGATGCCCTGTGCGACTCGGATTTCGACCGTCTTTTCCTTATCGGCAGAATGGGTAGCATCGGACAAAGCATCCTGGAGAAAGGTATAGGCGTTTTGCCATGATGAGCCGTCATTCGTACCGACAGCGTCATCATCAACGTAGATGATCCTATCGGCGGCAAATGTACAGGCGCCCAGGATCATCAGTAACCCGAATATCACCGGTCGGGAACCGAAATTTTTCCTCTCAACCATTCATCGACCTTTTTTCTGATGTTTCATCGTCGCTTACTATAACCAATTCTACTAAATCGAACGGCTTTCTGTCAACTTTTTTGTTTGAAAGAGAGTATTATTTAGAAGGATGCATAATCATCCTGTTTGACAGTAGGAGTTTTGTTAAGCATAGATATTGGCTTAGGAGAAAAAGTTGAACAGGTAGCATCCGGTCTTTGTGAGATTGGATATGAAAGAATTTCGTACGGTGAATGAGGTTTTGGACTTTGCGATTTCTAAAGAAGTCGCGGCCCATCGCTTCTATAGCGAACTGGCCCAGTGGGCAGAGCGGGCGGAGGCGGCCAAACTTCTCGAAGAGATAGCCGTTGATGAATTGCAACATCGGATCAGGCTCGATGCGATCAAGGCCGGAGAGGTGATGATCACGCTGGAGGAGGTGGGCAATCTTGGCATTGCCGATAGTCTGGAGGAAACCGAACCGAAAGCAAATCTGACCTATGCCCAGGCCCTCGTTGTCGCCATGCAGAGAGAGATGAACGCCTTTCGGTTATATACGCGTTTGGCCTTAGCCGCCCGGGAATCGGATGTTAAAGATATTTTCTCGAAACTGGCCCAGGAGGAAGCCCAGCACAAATTGCGACTGGAAATCGAGTATAATCTGACGACGTTTTAGTAGGAAAAAACCATCCCCAAGCTTCGCTTGAGGCTGCCACCCGTCGGACACACCCTACAGCTTGATTATTCCCACAGGGAATCGATAAGGCTCACCGTCTTATCGACGAGGATGGTTCCGCCTTCCGGGCCGACCAGACTGCTGTGGACGACGGCGCTGTAGTGGCCGCCCTGCACGGCTTTTTCCGTCGGCAGGTAGCTTCCGCCGCCGACCAATTGCACGACAAACGTCTGGACCGCCTTGCTGCGGGCCTTCATGCGGATGCCGTAGTCGGTGAACAGTTCGAAGGGATTCGTACAAATCGCGACATCTCCGATCCGCACGACGTGCAATTCCACTTCGTGGGTCGGTCTGGATTCCGTCTTTTGCCGGTCAAACCGGTCAACGGTTGCCTGATACCATTTCATCCGACGATATTCTCGCGAAGCATTGTCGGGATTCTGCGCGATCTGAGCGGCGGCCTTTTCGACGGCGGCTTTGGCCTCGGCGTATTCGGCCTGGGTGACTAAGCGCATCGGCAGCCGGACCGTCTCGACTTTGTGAATCAATGAAACATCCGAATGTCGATCGTTCTTGACGGCCTCATACGCCTCGTCAACCGCGGCGACGATCCGGCGGGCGATCTCCTCCAAACGAGTAAGCCCGCGCAGTTGACGCATTCGCTCGTCGGCGGCCTTTCGATACATCAAGTGCGGCGACTGATCGCCGGCGGCGCCCGTCCAGCCCACAACACATACCGACTCGCCGTATCGCTTTCGCAAGCTCTCGCGCACCGGGTGCCAGAAGTCGGCATTGACGGCGGACCTCGATTCGACCTCCTGCGACGGGCAAGAGACATTGATGACCATGCCGATCAGACGGCCCGCCTCGTTCCAGAAGAACAACGTATTGATATCGTGATCCTCGTAGCCTTCGAGATTGCGAAACTCGGGAACATTTGTCTTGCCGTACATACGGGCCGAGCCGTCGGCATAAGCGGCGCGACGGTTATACGCGACCACGGCGTGGCTGAGTCCCCAGGTGACGCTCCCCTTTGCTCTTTGTTTCCACGCCCGTGCGACGGCGTCGGCGATCCGCTCGGCAAGGAAGGATCGGTACTGCTCGACCTGCATCACGCCCTCGCGCGGAATGCGATATTTGCCCGTTTTCAGCACGGGTGCCGTATGCGTGTGGGTGCCGCTCAAGAACATCTTTTTCGTGTCCACCTCCGGCAGACGCTCGTGCACCGCTTTGCGCGCAAGCTCCAGCACCTCCGGAGGGATATAGAGCAAATCGCACGAGACCACGATCGCGGTATCTCGCGATGCGCCGGCCTCGCGAGATTCCAGGGCGATCACGTTGGCCGTGATGGGCGACTCGACTTTTTTGGCGATTCGCAGGTTAAACTGGCCGGAGACGGCGACCGGTTCCGCCGGCGTAATATCGGCAGCCGCCGTTCCAACAAACAATTCGGCGGCTGTGGCACCCGCCGGCAGGTAGAGCATCGACGCGAGAAATGCACTGACGATAAGAATTTTCCGCAACATTAGACTTTCCTTTCCATTAAGAGGCGAAGCAGAACGCACTAACTTCAACCATCATACCAGAACCTCGTCCATGGTGCAAAATCAAGATGTTTTTAGTCGTTGACAATCGGTGAGCAATGGTGTTTAATCCCGCCCAACCTGTTGAACATACAACAGCTTCGTTTGAGCTTTGTCATATACAGGAGAAACGGAATGCCAACAAGAAAAGACATCAGGAAAGTGATGATCATCGGCTCCGGTCCGATCGTCATCGGCCAGGCCTGCGAGTTCGATTACTCCGGCACCCAGGCCTGCAAGGCCCTGCGGTCGCTCGGCTACAAGATCGTGCTGGTCAATTCCAATCCCGCCACGATTATGACCGATCCGGGCACGGCGGACGTGACCTACGTCGAGCCGCTGACGCTCGAGAGCATGACGAAAATCGTCGCCAAGGAGCGCCCCGACGCTCTGCTGCCCAATCTCGGCGGCCAGTCCGGGCTCAATTTGAGCTCCGAGTTGGCGCGGGCCGGCGTGCTCGATAAGTACGGCGTTAAGGTCATCGGCGTCCAGATCGACGCCATCAAGCGCGGCGAGGACCGCCAGGCATTCAAGGACACGATGAACAAGCTCGGTATCGAGATGCCGGGCAGCCTGATCGCCAACAACCTGGAGGAGGCCGAGGAGGCGATCAAAGAGATCGGTCTGCCGTGCGTGATCCGACCCGCCTATACGATGGGCGGTACGGGCGGAGGCTTCGCTTATAACATGGAAGAGTTCCGGGCGCTCGTCGAGCGCGGGCTTCGGGCCAGCTTCGTCGGGCAGATCCTTGTGGAAGAGTCCGTACTCGGATGGGAAGAACTGGAACTGGAGGTCGTCCGCGACAGCAAGAACCAGATGATTACCGTCTGTTTCATCGAGAATGTCGATGCGATGGGCGTCCACACCGGCGACAGCTACTGCACGGCCCCCATGCTCACCATCGACGAAAAGCTCCAGAAGCGTTTGCAGAAGTATTCCTACGACATCGTCGAGGCCATCCAGGTCATCGGCGGCACGAACGTCCAGTTCGCCCACGATCCCAAAACCGGGCGCGTGGTCGTTATCGAGATCAATCCGCGGACCTCGCGTTCCTCGGCGCTGGCCTCGAAAGCCACGGGCTTTCCTATCGCCCTGGTCTCCTCGCTCCTCGCCGGCGGACTGACGATGGACGAGATCCCCTACTGGCGGGACGGCACGCTCGAAAAGTACACACCCTCGGGCGACTATGTGGTCGTCAAGTTCTCACGCTGGGCGTTCGAGAAGTTTGAGGGACTCGAAGATAAGCTCGGCACCCAGATGCGCGCCGTCGGCGAAGTGATGAGCATCGGCAAGAACTATAAGGAAGCGTTCCAGAAATCCATCCGTTCGAGAGAGGACGGCCGGTACGGTCTCGGCTTCGCGAAGGATTACAATCAGAAGTCTCTTGAGGATTTGATGCGGATGCTGGCGGAACCGTCCAGCGAACGACAGTTCATGATGTATGAAGCCCTTCGCAAAGGCGCCGACGTCCAGACCCTGCACGAGACAACCTACATCAAGGCGTGGTTCATCGAACAGATGAAGGAGCTGGTGGAGCTGGAAGAAAATATCCTGAAATACAAGGGCAAAGCCCTGCCGGATGATCTTCTGATCCAGGCCAAGAAAGACGGATTCGCTGACAAGTATCTGGCCAAGCTGCTCGGCGTACCTGAGACGAAAATCCGAGCCGCCCGCACGAAGCTCAACATCGTCGAGGGCTGGCACGCGGTCCCCGTCAGCGGCGTCGAGGACGCGGCCTATTATTACTCGACGTACAACGCTCCCGATGTCACCGACGTCTCGCCGAACCGCAAGATCATGGTCCTGGGCGGCGGGCCCAACCGCATCGGGCAAGGTATCGAGTTCGACTATTGCTGCGTGCATGCGGCCTTTGCCCTGCGCGACGAGGGGATCGAGTCGATCATGGTGAACTGCAACCCGGAAACTGTCTCTACCGACTACGATACCTCGAACAAGCTGTACTTCGAGCCGCTCACGGTCGAAGACGTACTGAGCATCTACGAAAAGGAAAGACCCGATGGTATCATCTGTCAGTTCGGGGGCCAGACCCCGCTGAATATTGCCGGCGAGTTGGAAGCAGCGGGTGTCAAGATCATCGGAACGTCGCCGGAGGCGATTGATTTGGCCGAGGACCGCGACCGGTTCCGGCAGAAAATGGAAAAACTCGGCATCCCGCAGCCGGAGAGCGGTATGGCCAGCACGCTGGCCGAAGCCATGAAAGTGGCGGCGCGGATCGGCTATCCGCTCATGGTGCGTCCGTCGTTCGTTTTAGGCGGACGGGCGATGGAGATCGTGCACGATGAGGACATGCTCAAGCACTATATGCAGGCCGCTGTCGATGTCTCGCCGGAGCGCCCGATTCTGATCGACAAGTTCCTCGAAAACGCGATCGAGGCCGAAGCCGACGCCATCGCCGACGGAACGGACGCCTTCGTGCCCGCGGTGATGGAACATATCGAGCTGGCGGGCGTGCACTCGGGGGATTCGGCGTGCGTCATTCCGCCGACGACCATTCCGCAAAAGCACCTCGACACGATTTGCGAATACACACGCAAGATCGCGACGGAATTGCACGTCGTGGGGCTGATGAATATCCAATACGCCATCTGCAACGACAAGGTCTATATCCTCGAAGCGAATCCGCGTGCCAGCCGGACCGTGCCGCTCGTGAGCAAGGTGTGCGGCGTGTCCATGGCGCGGATCGCCACGCAGTTGATGCTCGGCAAGAAGCTCGCCGATCTCAACCTCAAGCAGCGGACCATCCCCCATTACGGCGTCAAGGAGTCTGTCTTCCCCTTCTACTTCTATCCCGAGGTGGACCCGGTATTGGGACCGGAGATGCGCTCGACCGGCGAGGTCCTCGGTATGGCGGACTCGTTCGGCCTGGCGTTCTACAAGGCCGAGGACGCGGCCCAGGGCCGGTTGCCCACGAAGGGAACCGTTCTGCTGACGATTGCCGACAAAGATAAAGGGGACGCCATCGCCGAGGTCGCCCGCAGCTTCAGCAAGCTCGGTTTCAAACTCAAAGCAACCGAAGGCACTCAGGAATTCCTGGCCAAACACGGCATCGAAACCGAACGCGCGTACAAGATGCGCGAGCAGCGCCCGCACATCGCCGACGACGTGACGAATGGAGATATCCAGCTTCTCATAAACACGCCGAGAGGCAAGGCCAGTAAGGTCGATGATTCCTACATTCGCAAGGCGGCCATTCGCTACAAGGTTCCGTACATCACGACAGTAGCCGCCGCCGTCGCCGCCGCGAAGGGCATTACCGCCGTCTTGGAACGCCAGCCCGAGGTCAAGTCGCTACAGGACTACCACGCCGGGATCAAATAGCGATACTTCGGTACAATACAAAGTTAGTTATTGGGTTGCCTCGAAATAGACCGGATCGGCATAAATCGTGGATCCATATGGGTCTCGGACTCTCACCGTCCACCAGAATTCGTCGGAGGCAAACGTGGCGATGACGTCATCCGGGGGCGCCGGCGTATCGGAGATAATGTCGTAGTCCATAACTCGATATGGATCGGGGCCGAACAAAAGCTCATAACCAACAGCATTTTCGCTTTCCTCACACGTGAAAACGAATCCATTAGGATCACCGACATCGACGGGGCCGACAAGCGTCACAGGTTCCGGCAATCTGCCGGGGTACTCTGATTGACTGAAAAAGCTCATACTACCGTTCTGCACGCCGCCGTCCCATTCAAAGTAATAGGCGTCGGACCGGGCTAAGTGGAGATTCTTACCGGGTCCGACAACGGACCAGTAGGCTCCGGCAACAACGCCGCCATTGAATTGGTTCATGTCGCTATTGGTAATCGAGTTCCTATACCAGTCACGAACTTCCCCATGACCAAGTCCGGAGCGGACAAACAGGATGTCGTTGCGCGGAAAGGGCTCGTAGGGCCACCCGATAGAACCGTAATAGAACTCAATCCAACATGGCTCACCATCAACGGAACTGCTCAGAAATAACTCAACGACCTGATAGTACAGGTCCCAGCTTCCCCCGAACATTGGCTGTGCGCGAGTGGCTGCGTCAATCGCGGTCAGATGATGGACGGCATATCTTGCGTCTGAATAGGAGTTCAGGCGTATACCTATGTCCATGCTCGGGTTTCCACCCAGGCTGAAGCCCATCACCTGGATGGCTTGATGGTAATTCGGGGCTACCCTTGAGAGGTATACTATAAGCAAATCGCCATAGCTATAGTACGTAGCCCAGGGCTCGTAATGACTGCCATCAGGAAAATATCCTGATGGAAAACTTATGACATTGGCAAGACTATTCCAGGCATCATTATTCCAACGATGCCCTGGTAAACCATTTAAACCATTTATGACATCTCCGCTTGTGGCATCCCCTCCGCCAAAATATATGATAGTAGGCTTGTTAGGATCAAAGGGGGGATTCTCCAATTGAAACGTACTATCACCGAAATAAGGTACGATGATGATCTTAACACTATGAGACAGACTTGTTAACTCGCCATCACTTACCACCAGTTCAAACTCGCATTCTTGAACTTCGTCTGTCTGGGTAAAACCTTGGAGTTTCGGCGTCGGTTCTCTTCCTGTGCCTGGTTGTATAGCCCCAGCGATAGTCGGTGTGGCAGAATTCGCATCGACTATGGCGACGGACGGGCCGCTTATTTGCCGCCAGGTGTAGCTCAGGGGGCCGGAACTGTCCGGATCATAGGAGCCGGTTCCATCAAGAACAACGGGATCCGGTCCTGCGTATCGAGATAATCCCGCCTCCGCGATGGGTCTGCCATCCTGAGCCTCGGCAGGGTTCAATGGGAATAGAGCAACGAGCGCGACCGTCACAAGAATTGTCCACCTGATCTTTGGATCTGATACCCCTGCCATTTTTCTGTCCTCCGCCCCCCATATCCTATTGAAGTTATAAGATGACGTCCTATGCTATGGCTCGCCTAAAATCTCAGAGGTGTTAAATCCACAGATGCTCTTATATAAGATTATCACATAGAAGCAACATTATCAATATCAATAATTACGTATCTTAAACGTTATGAGGACAAACTATGAAGAAAGTTGTAGATTGTTAGACAAACCGATCACTTTAGGGGGTCTTTATGGGTGAAGAGATCCGAGGACGACATCTTGGATGAGAATCCGGCTGACAATGTACTGCGAGCGGCTCTGACCGGGAATGATCCGGCGGCGGTGAAATTACTTTGGGACCGCTATGCGAAGGGCCTGTTGGCGTATTTACAGGCGATGCTCTGCTCGTTGCACGACGCCGAGGACGTGCTCCAGACGGTCTTCGTTAACATCGTTCGCCAACGTCATCGGTTAGCCAGGGCACGAAACCTCGACGCTTATGTCTATCGAATCGCCCGAAACGAAGCCTTCAGGCTGATCGGTCGTCGCAAGAAAAACGAAATAGAAGAACCCGTAAAGGAATCGTGGCTCATCGTTTCCGAAAGCAATCCGGAACCGGATGATCTGGCGGAACGATTGCAGAGAGCCCTGGAGCATTTACCGCAATCGCAACGGGAAGTGATCGTAATGAAGATATACGGACAGAAGACGTTTTTGGACATTGCCCGGATTTTGGAGCTGCCCCAAAACACGGTCGCCAGCCGATACCGCTACGGGATCGAAAAGCTGCGCATCCTGCTGGAGAATCTGTTATGACGAACGAAAAAGACAGGCAAAACGAACAAATCGAGAGCCTGTTAAGAAAGGCGCGTTTATCCGAACCATCCTCCGAACTCAAAGGGCAAATCACCACTGAGACAAGACGGGTCTGGAGCCAAACCTCACAAGAAGGTCCCTGGCGGATTCCCATCAAGCGTCTGGTCGCCTCCGTCGCGGCGGCGGTGTCCGTTGTCTGGATAGCCAATATCTCAAGCGATAATTCCGTAGCTCGATGGCAAACCAGTGCGCCCTTAGCGACGCGTCAACAGCCTTCCGAACTCGAAGTATTGCCGGAGATGCCCTATGGTCCCTTTGTCAAACACCTGACGTCAATCAGGCGTGGATTACCCGCGACCAACGGTTCGGGTTTGCGTCGCTATGTTGAGACGGTTCGCAAACTTCTCGATGAAGTGCAGCAGAATGATGCCTCAAAGCCGACGGCCCCAATCGGAGGCAGGAGTCGTGTGTATCCGGACCGATCCAGATCGATTTCATACTCTTAAATGAACTTTTGCAAAACGCTTGTCTTAAATGAGAGAAAGGGCAATTCGAATGGGTAAGAGAACAGTTAAAATTCTAACGGTTATTGCTTTTATCATCGTTGCACTTGGTCTGATTTACGCCGTCGCTGTCGTTATCTCATCCGCGAAGCTTCGTCGGGCGTATGAAGATCTCGACAGGGCCGGTCGACCGATGGACCGGGCGGACGTCATACCGGCAAAAATTCCCGATTCGGAAAATGCCGCTCCGTTGTACGAAAGCGCGATCCTGCTACTCAAGGCCCAGCCCGTCAGCACGGAACATCGGCGAAACAAGCTAACTCCGGAAAAGGACCTTCTGGAGTATCTGGGCGATCTCTCCGAGAAGTACATGGCCGGAGAACTCCCCCCGGGCAAACATGATGAACTGGAGCAACTGATCGGATTGAATTCTGTATCGCTTGCCATGTCGATCGTGGAACAGGGAACGCAGCGACGTTCATGCCGTTTCGATTACGATTACGATGCCGGCATCTATATGCTTTTAACTCATCTGGCCGATATGAGAAATCTTTCGCGACTCCTTGCCGCTAAAGTGTATCTTGAAGCGCGCGCCGGGTCTCCGGAGGACGCCTGGGACAGGGTGCCGATCCAGTTGAAACTGGCCGATGCGATGCTCGATGAGCCCGTTATCGTTAGTCAACTATTGTATAGCAGGATAACCGAACGGGCCTGCCGGACCATCCGGAAGCTTTACGAGATCGCGCCACCGAGCGAGCAGCAATCTAATGAGATCGCGAGCCTGCTTGAGAGTTTCGATAGCGTGCGTCCGATGGTTCGTGCGATTGACAGCGAGCGGTTGCTCTTTGGCGAATGGGTATTCAAACTTCCGAAGAGCGAACTCTTGAAGGATCCCGAAATCCTGGACGGGCCGGATGATATCCTGGGAGTGGTTAAAACCTACTTCAAGCCGACCTTCATGGCGGATCATGCCGCCTATCTGAGAATGATGATGAAATTCGCACAAGGATTCGATCATCCGGACTCATACAAAGCAATGCATGATTTAGAAGAAAGGCTCGATACCATCGCCAGGCGTTATCCACTGTCGCGTAAATTGATACCCGCGATGAGCAGGGTCAAACAGATTCACAGTGGGATGCTCGCCGAGCTGCGCATCGTTCGGGCGGGTCTGGCTTTACTGCAATATAAACAGACTGAGCATTCCTTTCCCGCTTCGCTTGATGCGCTCGGGCTGCGTGAGATCACAGATCCGTTTTCCGACGATCCGCTCCTTTATCGATCCGATACTGAAGGCTTTATCCTTCACAGCATCGGTCCGGACCGGAAAGACAACGGGGGCAGCCCGAAAGAAAAGGATCAAGAGGATGATTGGGATATCGTCTGGCAATTTCCAAGTGGTAGGGTGCGATGAATCGCACCAGCGGCTATCCATAAATAAATTGGTGCGAAATATCGCACCCTACTGAATCTTAACCAGTGGTGGCAGTTGTCCGGCCAAACCGACACGGGCTTCCTTGACGATGATCACACCGTCAACGCCTTCGATATTGGCGATCTTATCCAGCGCGCCGTCCACATCTTCAATTGTCCTGACAAGATTCGCCGCGCGCGTGGCCGCGGCATCTGCCAGCGCGGCGTCTTTCGAGACAACCGTGGCCAAATCGCACCGCCCCAGGCTTGTTGAATGGCCCATCCGCCCCGACGAAGAACATATCGCAAGAGGCGTATCACCCGATCCCAGGGAAAATGCAAGCCGGTCGGCCAGTTCGGCGCGGCCGCTATCGAGGCCGATGATAATCGGGCCGGCGACACGAAGGTAAATGTCTCCGCCGTTATCTACGATGGCTTCTTTCGCCCCGGCCTTCAGGGCCGCTTCGACCGCGCTTTGCGCCATCGCGCCCGCCACGGCGGCCATCGGCCCGACACCTACAAGCCGGGCCGCGTGCATCATGCGTCGTGCAATCAGCGGCGCATCATCGGTCATGTCGAGCGGCTCAAAAGAATTCCCGACGTCGGGATGACGATCAATGTAGTCCTCCAGAATCTGACGTTGGCGGATGATGGCGGCCACAACCACGTCATACGTATTGCAACAGATGCGATAGGCCGCGTCTTTGTGGATGAACGTACGATAGATTCGCTTGTTACTCACGGTTCTCGATGCAGTTGCCCAGGGCAAACACAGGAGTCTGCCCCTAAAACGCCGACGTGCATGCTCCGTACGGACAGACGCGGATACACGCCAGGCACTCGATACACTTGGCCTCGCTGTAGCCCACCTCTCGTGTGGCTTCGTCGGCGATATGCAAGGCCCCGGTGGGGCAATGGGTCACGCAGTGGCCGCAGTGCGTACAACGCTCCTCGTCTCGGATTACCCCTTTGCCGGTCGGGTTGATGGAGACATTAAAGGTCTTCACGAAGTCCATCGCCTTCTCGATATCCTCTTCCGTCCCGGTTACGTCCAGGACGAGATACCCTTCTTCTTCCGGCGTGACCTTCGCCCGATAGACATTCACCACGAGATTGTGGTCTTTCACCAGGTGATAGATGATCGGCTTTTCGCACTCGCATCGAGGAAAGAACAGCATCAGTTTCTTCGTCACGGCGGTACTCATGACGGCTTCTCCTTTGTCACAAGCGATTTCATTTGTATATCTTTGGGAAGATGCGCGATCGGCTCGGCGAGCCGGAAATCGCCGCGTTTGATTTCGTCGGCCAGCAAATGAGCGATCTCCAGCGCCTTGTGGTACGAAGACAACGAGCCTACGACCACCTTCCGGCCCTCGACCTCGATCTGGCCGCTGCGCAACTGCTCGTAACTGACGTAGCGGAGGATTTTGCCCGTTTTTTCCGGATAGTGATAACTGTAGTCGATCACCGGCGCGAGAATATCGCGGTCGCGGATGCAGGTTCGCTTTAAAATCTCTTCGTTCAATATCGGGATGGGGATTCCCACGCCCAGCGCCAGCGACGCGCCGTACCCGCGTAAACTCACGCCGCGGACGAACTCCGGACGCATCTGCTTCATGTCGGCGGTCAGCGCCAGCGTGCCCGCCCCTTCCATGGGGACGCCGTCGGGCGTTCTTTCGCAAACGCCGGCGTGTTGCGTCCCCTCGGCGTAAACATGCCCGTGAGCGCCCGCCAGCCAGACCTTGGTTCCCACGCCGATCACGTCGTAATGCGGATCGTTAAGCAATGGCGATAATTGTCCCGCCGAGCAATAATTAGCGTTCTTCCGATAAGGCTCGAGCGTGCCCATATAGGTATAGATCGTTCGATCCGAATCGTTAATGGCGACGTTGTAGTTCTGGTAGCAGTTTCGCGGATTGACCATGATCGCCTGGTTCAGGTCGTTTATGGTAAAGTACGTGCGAAGCTCGCGCAGCGGATAGCAATCGGTGCCGTACGAAAGGGCGAAGAGCTGAAGCGTCTTGCCCGCGACGAGGTCCTCGATGACGTGGCCGCCGCCGTAACGGAATTCGCCCGGATGATACATATTGGCCGGATCGCCGTGACGTAACTGCGTCGCGCCGAGATAAACGTCCACAGCGGCGATACCTGAATAGACCAGAACGTCTTCGATCCAGGCTTCCGATATGCGAATCTTCGGCTTGGAGTGCCCGAAGTTCAAAACGCACCCCGATGAGCACATCGGGCCAAACGTCGCCGTGGTGACGACGTCCACGTCCTCGGCGGCCGCCGTCAATCCCTTCTTGTCAACGTAGTCCATGATCTCATCGGCCGTCAGGACCACCGCCCTGCCCGATTCGATCCGGTCGTTGATTTGTTCGTAGGTCTTCATATTTGGTTCCTGTTCAGATTCATTCCATCGAACGTGAAGGGCCTACTTTACATATTGAGAACGCTTTTGTCAATTCAAGCGGAGCGTATTCGTAGGCGGTTTTTCGACTGAAAACGCCGAAAAAAGCCCAAGAACGGCATTTTGTGAAAAATTGCTTGCCTTCCAAACGAAAGCTCGTTATCATCAAGGGTTTAGTATTTAGGCTCGAACCCGTTGGGGCCGGTCGAGAACCGACGTGACGGGGGGCACACGATTGACGAAAGATAGGAGATACCTCAGTGAAAACTGAACTTTTAGATGCCGTTGAAAGCACGAGTTTGAAGGACAATATCCCTCATTTCGAGGTCGGCGACGTGGTGGACGTTCACTGCCGGATCAGGGAAGGCGACAAGGAGCGCACGCAGATATTCTCAGGCACGGTTATCAGCCGGAAAGGCCGGGGTATTAACGCGAGCTTTACCGTTCGCCGAATCGTTAATAACGAGGGTGTGGAGCGAATCTTCCCGCTGCATTCTCCGAACGTGCTGGACATTAAGGCGATCCGAAGCGGCAAGAGACGCCGGGCCAAGCTCTATTTCCTCCGGCAGCGAACCGGCAAGGCCACCAAACTGGCCCACCGGCATAGCGACCATACCATCTCCAGATAGCGAGATACCAAGCACGAAATTCGATATACGAAATCTGCTGTGGAAAAAACGTCGGCTGTTAGCGGACAAGAAATTACTCGGCCAATGGGGCGAGAAACGCTGCGAGAAATTCCTCAAGCGCAAAGGATTCAAAACGCTCGCGCGCAATTTTCGTTGCAAGACCGGCGAACTTGATCTGGTTATGGTCGATACGGATGGCTCGCTCGTATTCGTCGAGGTCAAAACCCGGGCGAACGAGGATTACAGCCCATCGGAATCCGCCATAACTAAAGCCAAGAAAACGAGAATGCTTCGCGCCGCCCGCTACTTCCTCTCGACGCATCAGATCGAGGAACGCCCTTTTCGCTTCGACGTCGTCACCATCGTCTTAGCCGACAAAGGCCCCGCCCAAATCAGACACTACGAAAATGCCTTCGTGCCACCGGCTTAATGATAAAAAGTCATCATCGTGAAACGTGAAATCAGCTATCGACTCTCCAATTCCAAAAAGGAGCGTACAATTGATACGTACGAGTTCTTTTGACAATTCCACAGTAATACGGTAACGTTTCCATTGTTTTGCATTCGCAGGAGCAAATAATGGAATTGATTGATACGCATTGTCATTTGACGTTCGAGCCGTTGGCGGACGATATTGAGGGTGTTTTGGAACGGAGCGGAACCGCCGGGGTGACGGCGTGGATTACCGTCGGGACGGATATTCAGCACAACCGGAAGGCGGTTGATTTAGCCAGCAAGTTCGATCACCTGTACGCCGCGGTCGGCGTCCATCCGCATGATGCCAAGGATGTGACAGGCCGGACCGTCGCCGAGCTTAAAGAGCTTGCCCAAAGCGCGAAGGTCGTGGCCATCGGCGAGACGGGTTTGGATTATCATTACAATTTTTCCGAACATGCGGACCAACGCCGGACCTTCGCCGCCCACCTGGAGATCGCCAGGGAGTTGAACCTTCCGGTCATCATTCATAGCCGGGAGGCGTTCGATGAGACGATGGACATTTTGGATCAGTTCATCCGTCTGCACGGCCGGCTCAAAGTGGTCTTTCATTGTTTCAGCGGCTCGGTCGAGCAAGCTCGGATGGTTCTCGACCACGGTTTCTACATCTCGCTGACGGGCGTGGCCACCTTTAAAAACGCAACGAAGACCCAGGAGGTCGCCAAAAAGATCCCGACGGATCGATTGATGCTCGAAACGGATTGCCCGTATATGTCGCCGGAGCCGATGCGAAAGCAGAAGATCAACGAACCGGCTCTGATGATCCATACGGCCCGCTTTGTAGCCGAATTGAAAGAAATTCCGCCGGCCGAGTTCGCCCAGGCCGTCACGGCGACGAGCAAGAGTTTCTTCGGTCTGCCGTAGCACAACTTTCAGAATTCACCGTACAGACTATTGCCATTTAAAAAATTTCACGATAGGGTATGTCGTATGAGTAGTGCTTATAGTATTTCAAAACAGGTAGAAAAGAATCAAGAAAAAAAGTACCGGCATGTACTTTGTGTGTATCCCTATCGGCGCGATCTGGGAAAAATGAGCTTCTTCCCGCCGCTGGGCCTCGAGTATATCGCTGCGGTGATTGAGCCTCATGCTCGGAGTCTGGATATCGTGGATTTGCGACAGGAAACCGGGCGTACGAAAGATTTCCTTCGACCGGAAACCGACCTGGTCTGTTTTTCGGTGAACTGGGAGAGAGATACCGAGTTCCTGCACGAGGAAATACGCTCCGCCGGCTCGGAGATGATGATCGTCCTCGGCGGACGGCATGCGACGGAAGACCCGGAACGGTGGTTGTCGGAATTTCCAAACGTGAGTATGGTCGTCCGCGGCGACGGTGAAGAGGCGATGGAAGAGATTTGCGACGGTCAGCCGCTTGAGAGGATCACCGGCCTGAGCTTCCGCAGGAACGAGCAGATCATTCACAATCCGAACCGCACGACGGGTCCGGTAAAGGATGATCTTTATCCAAACCGACGAAACCGTCGATACAGCTATGAAATCAACTTCGATGGGGTTGCCACGGGTGTGAATATTGATACGTTATCTTCCTCTCGCGGGTGCCCGTATAATTGCACTTTTTGCTCTTTCAGCCGGAACCCCTGGGGCGAGAAACGCGGCTGGTCGGCGCGCTCGCCGGAATCCGTCGTCGAGGAATTAGCCCAGATCGACGCCCCGATTGTCGGCTTTACCGACGATCTGTTCACCCTCAAAATGGACCGCGTGGAGCGGATTTGCGATCTCATTTTAGAACGGAAGATTCGCAAAAAATTCCTCGTTAACGCTCGCCTGGAAATCGCCCGGCATCCGAAGGTTCTAAGAAAAATGGAGCAGGCCGGCTTTTTCCTCCTGATGCTGGGCATCGAATCGGCATGTGACAAGACCCTGCGTTCCATGGGAAAAGGCTTCGATACGCAGCGCATCCGCGAATACTGCAACGTGCTCCGGCACAGCTCGATGGTCCTTCACGGCTATTTCATTCTCGGCAACATCGGCGAGAGCATCGAGGAGATGCTTCGGATTCCCACGTTTGCCCACGAGTTGGGCCTGGATACCGTGGCCATCTCAACGCTGCGTTCCAGTCCCCATTCGGGCCTGGAAGAGCTGGTAGCGGCCAATCCCGGCTACAAAATCGCCCACGACGGCAAGGTCTATTCGGACCTGTGCTCCTGCAAAGAACTTCGGCAACTGCGCCGGCGGATTCACAAAAAATTCTATAATCTCCACCAGGTGCTTCAGCTCGCTCGCAAGGGCGTCGCCAACGGCGGGCTTCGTCTGCTTCCCGGCGTTGTCCTTCGATCACCCAAAATCGTGAGTACCCTGCTTAAACGCCGGGGCAAGCATTCCGAGAAGATGCGAAGAAGAGCGAGATCGTCCTGAATCGTGCCCTTTACGCACACTGATCGGTTCTTGTGGTCCTCCTGAGTGAAAAGGGCCTTGCTTTTTTGTTCCGAACCGATAGACTCGTCAGCCGTATGACTCTCGCGATCGAAACCAATGGCTTGACGCGCTGTTTCGGCGACCTGCGGGCCGTGGACAATCTCGATTTGCGCGTGGAAGCCGGAACGTTCTACGGCTTTCTCGGCCCCAACGGCGCCGGCAAATCCACGACCATCAAGATGCTCACGGGCCTGCTCGCACCCACGCGCGGCGCGATGCGTCTTTTGGACGAAGATATATCCGACGCCGAGAAAGCCCGACAAGTTAAGCGGCGGATCGGCGTCGTGCCCGAGGATCTGGCGCTGTTCGACAATTTAACGGCGCACGAATACCTGACCTTCATCGGGCGGATGTATAAGCTCCCCGTGGCGACGGTGCGCGAGCGCAGCCGGGAGTTGCTGGCGATGATGAACCTGGACGGCGAGCACAAGAAACTCACCCTCGAATATTCGCACGGAATGAAGAAGAAGCTCACCTTAGCCGCGGCGCTGATTCCGAATCCGGACCTGCTGTTCCTCGATGAGCCTTTTGAAGGTATCGATGCCGTCTCCTCCCGCATATTACGAGACGTCTTGAAGCGGTGCGTCCAGCGCGGCGCGACGGTATTCCTGACCTCGCACGTTCTGGAGATCGTCGAAAGGCTTTGCACGGACGTCGGGATTATTGCCGGCGGCAAGCTCGTTCATCAGGGCACGATGGAGGATATCCGAAAGAGCGGCTCGCTCGAAGAGCGGTTCCTGGAGGCGGTCGGCAGCGATCATATCGAAAGACAGACGCTAAGCTGGCTGGAGGAATAAATGGACGTCAGCCAACTGCGCACAATCCTCTGGCTGCGATGGCGACTGAGCCGCAATCAATGGTCGCGCGGCGGACTTCTGAACGCCGTCGTGATGATGATTATGACCGTGGCTCTGTCCGTCCTGGGGATTGTCAGCGGCATTGCCGGCGTGCTGGTCGGTTTCCTCGTTTTTGCCGAGGCGTCGCCCCTGAAATTGCTCGTCGTGTGGGATGTGCTTGCCGGGCTGTTTCTTTTTGTCTGGATGATCGGCCTGGTTTCGGAAATCCAGCGGTCGGAAACCATCGACATCGGCCGGATGCTGCATTTGCCCGTTTCACTCAAGGACATTTTCTTCATCAACTACCTCGCCTCGCACCTGACCCTGAGCATCATTCTGTTTTTGCCCCTCATGCTGGGCCTTTGCCTGGGGCTGATCCTGGGCCGGGGCGGATTCATGATCGGCTTGGTACTGCTGGTGTTTGGATTTGTCTTCATGATCAGCGCCTGGACCTATTGCCTGCGCGGGTGGCTCGTGACGCTCATGGTGAATAAACGCCGCCGGCGCGCGATCATCGCCGGCGTCACCTTTGCATTTATCCTGCTCACCCAGATCCCCTATTTGATCGGCAATCTTCGACACGACCGCAAACGGCCCAGCACCAAATCCGCTCAAACGGCTCCGATAGAAAAACAGACAATCGACCGGCCCGACGACCCGCACGAAAAAACGCTGCCCCGAGCGGTATTATTGGCTCATCATTTCGTACCGTTCTTGTGGGTGGGCAACGGCGCCATGGCCCTGGCTCAGGGCAATCTCTGGCCGGCGGTTTTGGGCACTCTCGGCGGATTCGGCATCGGTGCATTGGGATTGAGACGGGCTTACCGTTCGACCCTGCGTTTCTACCAGGGGCAATCCCCCGAAAAGAAAACCGTCAAAAAAGCAAAGGCCGAAAAACCGGTCACCGGAAGGAACTTTATAGAAAAACAACTGCCCGGTGTTCCCGAAGAAGCCGCGGCCTCGGCGTTGGCCACGTTCCGCAACCTATCACTGGCGCCCGAAGTGAAGATGGGGCTGGCGACCAATTTCGTCATGTTACTGATCATTGGGGGGATGATCGTAGTGCGGCGCTCTGCCACAATCGGCGACAGTTTTAAACCGTTTATCGCTTGCGGCGCCATTGCCTTTATGTTCCTGGGCATGAGTCAGATCGCGTTCAATCAGTTCGGCTTCGACCGGAGCGGCTTTCGCGCGCTCGTCTTGTTGCCGACGCCGCGAAAATATATCCTGCTGGGTAAAAACCTCGCATTTTTACCGGTTGCCGTCGGAATTGGATGGGTCCTTCTCGTGTTCGTCAAAATCGCTCTGAAGATTTCGTTCATGGTCCTTCTTGCCGCCGGTGTGCAATTACTCGCGGCGTTTCTGTTATTGAGCATGATGGGAAATTTTTTCTCCGTACTGGCCCCCTACCGCGTGGCGTCCGGATCGCTCAAGCCGACCAAAACCTCCTCGAAAACGAGCCTGCTGATCTTCGTCTCGCGACTGGTGTTTCCGACGATGATGGCGCCGATATTTTTCCCGCCCGCGATGGGCCTGCTGTGGTCCCGCGTAGGCTGGTTGCCCGCGGAGCCGACCAATCTACTCCTTTCGGTAATCCTTTTAGCGCTGCTGGTCTTTCTCTACCGGCTCAGTTTGAATCCGCTCGGCAACTTCATGCAACGGCGTGAAAAGGACATCCTCCAGGTCGTCACACGGGAAGTGGAATAAACAAATATTCACTTTGACAGCCCGCGACCAATCGGATATAAGTCCGGCATGGGATGGGGAACGGACCGTGTGGGGTGCGATGAATCGCCCCCTCGGTTGTAGAGCAAGTGGTGCGAAACATCGCACCCTATGTGCTAAGGAGTCAGCAAAAAGCGAAAGGGCAGAATCATGAGTGAAGGAAAACGTCCGGGGGGATTGACGGCGCTGGCCGTGATTAACTTTGTTTTTGCGGCTTGGGGTCTCATTGGGCTTCTTGGATTAGTCGCGATGTTTGCTTTCATTGGGAAAATTCCCACCGACGATATGAATGAAACTCAAAAGGCCCAGATAGAAGCCTTTCAAAATATGGGACTTAGCGTGTTTATCTTTATCCTTGCCCTCTCGATCATCTCCGGTGTGCTTTTGCTTCTATCGGGCATCGGGTATCTCAAACAAAAGAAGATCTTAGGATGGGGTCTCGGTAATGCCTACGGCATTATATCGATCGTAAGCAGCATCGTCTCGGCATTCATGTTCCCGAGCGAGATCGGCGGAGGTTTTAATATTGCTGTCATCATCGGTTTGATTTATCCGATTGTCACCCTCGTATTATTGAATACAACCTTCAAAGAAGATTTGACCAACTAAAATCGGATCGTTTTGAAACACGGCGCAAAATGAATTTGAGAAAGTTGAACATCCGTCACATGCGTCTGATTAGTTTGTACTGGAGCCGCTACGCCGTACGGGGCGGATCGGGATTGGTCTATCTGCTGGTCGCATTGACGTTCGGACTTTTCGTGGCTCACCTTTTGATTACTCCTGTCGAGCAGCTCATGGTCCGGCAGAAACGGCAGATGGGCCAGACGGACCCGGTAGCCGTCAAGCAGATGATTATTCAGGTGGGCCGGCCCATCATTCAGTTTGTCGTCGGGCAAAAAACCATGAGGGAAATCCTCCAGGACAGCGCCGCCGGACCGCCGGGCCCCATGATGCATTCGGATAACACGTCTATGGCCGATCCGGAGAACGATCCCGATTTCGATCCCTGGACGGATTTCCTTATCGAAAAAAGACCGGCGTTGCTCTCGGCGATATTCCTGGTGCTCGTATTCGGCATGCCCTTTGCGATTTCCTTCCTGGCCTTCAACCAGATCAGCGGCGACGTCCAAAGTTACGGTTTGCGTTATTTACTCTTGCGAACGGATCGGAGCAATATTTATTTCGGGCGCTTCCTCGGCACGGTCCTCTTTTCGACCGTTGTCGTGGCCATTATTATTGTCACGATTACATTCTATCTCGGCGTGAGAACGCGCATCTATCCGGCGGGGGCGTTGGCCGGCTGGGCGGTGTGCGGCTTCCTCGCGCTGTCGATTCTCATGGTGCCCTACATCGCCGTCTGCTCGCTGATCACCGCCTCAGTGGATTCGCCGTTTCTTTCACTGGTTCTGGCGAAAGTCGTCATTGCCGGCGTCTTGTTTCTGGCGGTCCTGGGCCGCTTTGCGTGGGAGCCGGCGAAATATATTAAATACGCCCTGCCCTGGGGATGGCAATGCCACCTGCTCCACCCTGAATTGACCCATTGGGGCGGGGCCGCGGCGGCGTGCCTGGCTTATACGGCTGTGTTTTTGATGTTGGGTTATTACCGCTTTGCGAAGCGCGATTTGTAGGTTTGAACTGGACTTTTAAAAAATTGAAGTTAGGCATATATTATTTCAGAAGATCGGTTTTATGATTTTCTGAAAATAATCGGATATCATATGATGACATGCTGTCAAATCAAACATTATGCGTCGTGTTTTAGAAAGAAAAAATCAAAAAAGAAGATTTTTTCTCTCCAAAAGTATGCCTAACTTCAATTTTTCAAAAACCTTATTTTAACATGGCAAACGTAGTCACTATCAAAGGATTAACCAAGAGCTACGGGCGGACGCAGGCCCTCAAGGACGTGTCCTTCGAGGTTCCGGCCCATTCCATTTTCGGCCTGCTCGGACCCAACGGGGCCGGCAAGACGACGCTCTTTTCCATCGTCGCCGACTTTTTAAAAGCAGACGCCGGAACGGTCGAAGTCCTCGGTATCGACACGCGAAACATCTCCCGCCTCCAGGGCCGTTTGAGCATCCTGCCCCAGGATGCGCAGTTCCAGCGGAATATACCGATTGTGGACCAGCTCGTCTTCTTTCAATTACTCGCCGGGCAATCGAAAAAGCAGGCCAGAGAAGAAGTCATTCACAGCCTCGATCTGGTCGGACTCAAATCGTTCGCCAAAAGGCGTGTAGGCAGCCTGTCTCACGGGATGGTCAAGCGGCTGGGAATCGCCCAGGCGTTCCTGGGACACCCCGAAGTGATTTTGCTGGACGAGCCGACGGCGGGACTCGACCCGGCCAGCGCCCGGCAGATTCGGGACCTGATTAAGCAACTCCAGGAGCGCGCCACGATCATCGTCAGTTCCCACAACCTCGCGGAGATTCAGGAACTTTGCGACCACGTGGCGATTTTGGACCACGGCCGTCTGGTTCTGGCCGGCTCGGTCGATGAGATTACGCTCGCCGACCGGGAATACAATTTATCCCTGTCCCGGCCGCTGGAAGAGCGTGAGCTGGAGCAACTCAGCACAATTGAGGGTGTGCGGAGTATCAAAATTCTGTCCAGCCCCAGCGCCGAACCGGGCAGAGAATCGGCGGAATACTTGGTCGTACTCGATTTATCCGGCGACGGCGTCGATCAGGACGCGGTTATCTCCAGACTTATGCGGGACGTTTTAGATATGGAGATCGCCCCGCGCAAACTCGCCGAAGGCCGCAGTCTCGAAACGCAATTTCTCGAACTCACCGGCGGCCCAACCGACGAAACGTAGGGCCCGATGTAGCGCACTATTGACTTTCTATTGAGCGAAGTCACCCACGGCCACCGCCCAGTCGGAACGATAGGGCGCTTTCCAAACATGCTCCCTGGCGTCGAGCGTTCCCATCTCGACCTCGTGGTATTCCTTTTTCGTATCGACAGCGACAGCCGGCTGTGCGCCTTTCATACCGGACAAATTCATGCTCATCGACGATTTATTCTCGCCGTAAAAAACGTAGTGAGTCTTTGATGGAACCGCCAATACATTTCCCTCACGAGTCAGGTTGTTCGCCCTTTGCATATTGAGTTTGAAGCGATGGCGGGTATGCCAAAAGGTGTAATGCGTTCGTAGTTGCTCCGGATGCGGGTACGGATGAGGGCTCTCGGGATAGAAGCCGAAAAAACCGCCCATGCCCCCCGCCATCGTCTCCCACCATAACAGTCGTCGCGTGCCGTCCATATCGAGATCGAATCCTTCTCGTTTATAGCTGTGCCGTTCTTCATACAAATGCGGGCGAGATATATCCCCATCCACATCTTCCACAATCTCCTGATAGTTTATGGGTCCGTGTGCTGTTGTCTTAAGCGGTACGTTTCGTCCGAATCCATCGTATGAATGAATGTTCAAAGGACCTTCGAGCCGATGTCCTCTCGCGCATAGAAGATGTTGCCAGCCGAAATGCTCGTGCAAAAATTTTGCCCAGCTATTTAATTGCTTCGTGTTCGTCCATTCGTGCAAATCGAAACCGTATCCCATGGTCCAGCCGGGCAGGGGCCCGAGCCGGGCCGCGATGTAGCGCTGTAAACGACGATCCGCGGCGCCGTTGATTCCGCCGGGGACGCCTATGGGCGTCCATTTACGCGATTCGTCGCCCCACGCCCAGATATGTACGCGCCCGCCCGCGCGATGCACCGTCTTAATGACGGTCTCCAGCACGGCGAACGACCTCGGATCGGGATCTTCGCTGTCATGCCGATCGTGCCGGCGAACGCCGAACTTGAACCAGTTATTGTTGACGTGAACGAAGATAACCTCGAAGCCGTTCTGTTTCGCTTCGGCTAAGCAAGCTGAAGCCTTCTTTTCGACCTGTCCCAGGTCCGAGCCGAAATCGTCCAGGAAAGCCGGCTGCCTGACCCGGCCCATATACACGTTGAATAGATAGCCTCGCAGATCCGTCTCATCCTTGACCTGGATGGCATACTTGTTGCCGGCATGCGTCAAAAAACCTCGGACGTTCTTGTCGGGATTCTCCATGACCGTCACCGAGCCGGTATAGCCGTCGAGCGATGGCGAATCACTTGCCGTCGTAAAAGTCCACTTACCCGCCCGGCTCGGGGCAAAACGGAACCGCCAGGCACTCTGCCCGTTGTAAAACATCTCAGTTGCGTATTTGCGGCCGCTGTCTGTATGAGTAAACGTTGCACTCGCCGACACATCGAATGGATTACCCGAATTGAGGGCGCTCGCGATGCGCCACTCCACACCGTTCCACATAACGGCAGCTTTATCGCCACAATCTTTGTTACGAACGGTGGCGGGCGCGGCCTGAACCAGCAATCCGAGCACGTGGTTTTCCATTTCGGCGCCGCGGATCTTTGTGTCGTTCCAGCTTATGATTAGATCCAAACTGGGTAAGACCACCATCGCCCGCAATCCGCCGTGCCCGAAGCAACCGTACGCATCGACCGGCACGTCCGGCCAATGTCGCGCCCCGTTACGATCCACACCGTTCGTCCACCAGAGCCAGCTATAGCTGCCCACGTGGTCGCATTGATTGTCCGGGATGCGCTTGGAGCCGATGGACCGTTGGCCCGGGATCATGTCGGCGGCTTTGTTGCCCGCGCGGGGAAACGAACCCGGCAGCGAACTTTTCACCGCCATCGTTGCATGCTCAGGGCTAATCAATTGCTTGTCTTTCCAACGGCCCTTTCTAAGGTACAGCAATCCGAAGCGCGCGAAATCGCGCGGTGAAATCCCCGTTCGGCCCGGCCGGTCTTTGACGCCGAAAGCCATAAAGGTCGGATTATCCTGGCATTGAAGTACATCGGTGAGCATCGGATGAAAAACGTCATCATCCACCGTTTCATAACGCGCGCCGTAAACCTTCAGAAACAATGCGTCCCAGAACAGGGCCATTTGCCAGTCGTTATAGGCAAAGGCGGTCCCGGGCGCCTCGGCAAGGCCGTAACACGATATCTGGTTGGCGCAGTGCCGCCACGTAATGCCGCGGTCTTTATAATTAAGATTCTTGTTGATCCGGCTTAGCTCGGGTTGCCACTTAGTGATGCGCTCGTCGAGGCTGTCGATTTTGCCGTCTTCGAGGGCCTTGAATAAAAAGTGGGAGTAAAACGGTTTGGCCGCCGAGGCAATGTCCCTTCGCCGGCTCGCATCGCCCCAGGTATAGACCATAACGCCGTGCCGCACGATGCAGCCGGACCCGCCGGCGTAACCGCTCAACGCTTTGAGCTTCTTTATATCGAGACCAACATCTCCAGGCTTTTTCCTTGTCCATTCTTTGCCCGGATAGACCGGCTCTGCCGGCTTCGCTCGTATCGCTACAACCGGCGCCCACGCACAAATGAAAAGAACTGCAAAATAGATCTTTATCCGTTTCATCGTCGCCCTCATTCTCACTTAATACCCAGATTGTCACTGGCCAATGATGCCTCTAATTTTAGATGGTCACTTACCCCGTCGATCACCAGGTTATCCGTGAACAGGATATGCTTGCTTGGTTCGCCCTCGAGGGTGATCGCCTTGGGCCTCAGGCCCGAAAAAAGATTCCCCGATACGGCGATCCCGGAGGTGCCGCTCAAAACCATGCCCGCCGCCTTTTGGTCGTTGGCCGTTCGTTTGAGCTTGTCGTCGCCGATGTAGCTGTTGGAGAAGTTGTTGCCAACCACGGTGATGCGTCCGCTCTTCGGCCCGATGTTGAGCGCATCTTTGCCCATGATCGTGAAGGTATTGGCGCTGACGGCGCAGCCGTGCGCGTCCCGCAGCGCGATGCCGCCGGTATCTTCGTGCGCGATGACGTTGGCGCTGAGCGTAATGCCGTAACAGTCCCGGTCGAGTACGATGCCGATACCCTTGCACTCCTCGATCATATTGCTCGCGACGACCGAGCCGTAGGTATTCTCGATGACCACGCCGTGGCCGAGATGGTCGTCGAGACAGTTGCCCGTCATGCAAAGATTGAAGCCGTCGATGAATCGGAGGGCGTCCTGGTTCTCCTCGAACTGGTTGGCCGAGACGACGACGTCGTGACAGCCGATGGCGTTCAGGCCCGTCTTTTTGTTGTAGGTGATCAGCGAGTTGCAGATGCGCGGGTCTTCGTAGCAGAAGTACATGCGAATACCGTCGCCGCCGTGGTAGCTGACGGTGACGCCGTCGATGAAGATTTCGTTGATCCGCCGGGCGTCGATGCCGTGGCCGCTCTTTTCATTGCCGGTAATGCGAAAATTCGTCAATTGAATCCGCCACAGCTCCGCCTTTCGATTGTCGCCGGCGCTGGAATGCTGGAGGATCAATGCGCTTTGACCTTCCGTGTTAACGTTCTTGATATGCGTGGCCGTGCCCGCCCCTTCGATGAGCACATCGCCCACCGGCACTTTCAACGGCTCGGAAATCTCGAACGTCCCCGGCGGAATACGCACGACGCCCCCCTCTTCCGGCAGCGCATCGATCGCCGCCTGAATACTCGGATACCGAGCGGCATTGATGACCGCCCGCGCCCCCGGTAGCCGCACCCTCGATGACACTTTCCCTTGCACCTGACTATCGGCAAAACAAAAATAGCCAATCAAAACCATCGCCACAACAATCACAACCGGCATCCAGTACTTTCGTTTCATTGTTTCTCTCCTAAATATAAGGTTTCTGCAAAATCGTAGGATGGGCAACTCGTTTGCCCATGCAGTTAATTATTATAGTGGTTGATCGCCAACATGGGCAGAAAATCTGCCCATCCTACGCGATTTCTTTTCGGCGAGGGAAAATATTTGTTATAATAATGTCACGTTGCGGATGACACTGAAAGGATTTAATATGCGGTTCAAAGTGAGGTTCATGAAAGTTCACCTTTATCGAATTGCCGTTGTTGCATTCATCTGGAT
>Ga0180432_10002797_pt1 | contig 25817 bp, 23 predicted proteins | sample SS_ome_10_FD_132414 | JGI IMG/M metagenome (GOLD analysis project Ga0180432, IMG submission 132414) | Hypersaline lake sediment archaeal communities from the Salton Sea, California, USA - SS_1_MS_2 metaG | ecosystem: Environmental > Aquatic > Non-marine Saline and Alkaline > Hypersaline >... | reverse complement strand
GATTTGGTTTACACATCATAAAAAATGCCTCCTTGCAATTGATTATGGAGGTATTATAACAGACACAAAGAAAAGTTAACACAGAAAATGTGATTTAGATAATGATTTGGGCAACACGCCCTTTAGGCAGGTAAGTATTTTTTTGCAATAACATTGAGAGATTGCCACGGCCTTTCAGGCCTCGCAATGACAAATTGTTGGATGATATTGCCTCGTATCCTTAGCGAAGCAGGGGGAGGTACGATAAAATTTAATTGTAACTTATTGTTTTAAAGGTTATCGATTTGGCGGGACGTAAGAACCATCAAGACAGACTGGAACCGTATCGGCCTGTTTCTCTCTCCATGCTTTCAACTTCTCCTGTAGGGATTTTAGCAGTTCGGCATTCTCGGGGCGATCCGCAATGTTCTCAAGTTCGAAAGGGTCTTTCCTCAGGTCATACAACTCATGCTGTGGACGATAGTAATATTCATGAACTCTTTTTTTAGCCGCAGCGTCGGTCTCGGCCAATTTGACCCAAGAGTCCCAGTAGGGATGATACGCCGACGGTTGCCGCTTTGGGTTGCAAGCGGTAATATGCGTGATAAACTTAGCAGTGGGATTCAAGTTGAGAATATACTTATGCGTCTTCGTGCGAATGGTCCTTGCGGGACATTTATTAAGCTTCCAGGCGGGGTATTGTCGTCTTTGACCAGTATGTGTTGCGAAGATTACGTCACGATGGGTTGTTTTCTTCGCCTTAAGAAGAGCCAAAAGACTTTTGCCATCAAGGTTTTCTGGAACAGCACCTGCCGCAGCCTCGAGGAGGGTCGGCATAATATCGGCATGGCTTATCATCGCATCGGTACTGGTATTTGCTTTCACAACGCCGGGCCAACGGACAAGGAACGGAACTCTAATCCCTGTGTCATATATGCACCATTTGGCAAACGCAAGGTTTGGGCCGTGATCTGACGTATAAATCAAAACCGTATTCTTGTTGTAACCATGCTTATCGAGAACGCTCAGGATATTACCAATCGTTTTATCCAAAGTATTTACCGAGCTGTAATAATCAGCCAGTGCGTCACGAGTCTCTGGTGTATCTATCAAATAGGGAGGAACCTTTATTTTGCCGAGTTCGTACCCTTCATTTTCAACCCAGGGCTGATGGGTATCAGCTGTGTTGATTTCAAGTAAAAGTGGGCGATCGGTCTTTCGCTTCGCAAGAAACTTATTTAGTCCATCGACAAGTCCGACATCGTGGTCTGCAGGTTTCCACTTTTTCATAACAACTTCATAAGGGAAAGATGCATTCGGATGCATACTAAATTTCCCAAAAAGGGCCGTCTGATAGCCAATCTCGTTAAAATACTTCGCAAGCGTTTTAATATCAGGTTTAACATAACCACCAAATACATGCCCGCCATTGCGAAACGGCATCAGACCGCTATCGATAACAGCGCGGGCCGGCGAACAAAGTGTGGACGCACAAAACGCAAAATCGAATCGAACCCCTTCATTCGCGATACGGTCGATGTTCGGGGTACGAACCGCCTTGTTACCGTAACAGTTCGAGTCCGCCAAACCATGATCATCGCTGATTATCAATACGATATTAGGACGGGAATCTTTTCCCTGCGACGGCTCTTCTGCCAAAGCGACTTTGCCGCTGCGTCCCAATGCTGTTTCCATCACGATGTACGGCACTGCAGCAAGTGCCGCTGCACTTTTAGCCAAAAAATTCCGACGATTTAACGAATTGCTCTTATTCATTTTGAACCTTAGCCATTTTTAGGGACTAACCAGTAATAAAAAAGAAGCCGACAACCCGATATATGAAGTATCAACTGGTATTTCCCATTTAAACATTTAAAAGACATAATTCACACCTTTCGATTCTAATAATCTTATGAAAATCACCTTGAACTGTCAAGGATTTTCTTCAAGCCCAACTCTCTGGCCCTAAGCCACAGCAAGCCACAACTGGCAGTGTGTCCTATGATTTGTTGTTAATTCCATTCTTTTCAATTTCTTTGATAGCTGTTATGATGTGAATGTTTTGTGAATTATCATTATTAAAGTTTAAGTTGAGAGGTGCATTTTGTCTTTTGATGTTATCAGCGGTGTAGTTAAACGAGTCAGCGGAAACCAGTATGTTGTCAGGACGGTGGAGCGGTCCTATCAGCGTGGTTCGGTTGAGGTTATGGTTGCCCCTGAGATGGTTCGGCGTTTTCGCATAGTCGAAGGGGCGGGCGTTGTCGGTGAGGTCGAGCGTAAGAAAGGCAGGGCAAGGCTGGTTTCCATAGAGTCGATAGGGGGTATGAAGCCGGAGGATTTCGTGGGACGGCCGCGATTTGGCGACCTTGTAGCTATCGATCCGGAGCAGCGATTTGACCTTGGCGGATGCGGTCAGGAGAGCATGCGAATTGTAGAGCTTATATCACCGATAGGCAAGGGGACGCGTCAGTTGATAGTATCTCCTCCGAAGGCAGGAAAGACGGTCCTTTTGGAACAGTTGGTCCAGGCTATCAGGCACTGTAGTCCACAGACCAAAACAATCGTATTGTTAGTGGATGAGCGGCCTGAGGAGGTGACTATTTTTCGCAGGGTGGTGCCTGGTGCGGAGGTGGCAGCGAGCACTATCGACAACAAGACGGACGAACATATCGAATTAGTCGAGCTTATTCTTGCGCATGTGCAAATAGAACTGGAGTGCGGCAAGGAGGTTGTTTTGCTGATAGACAGCCTGACGCGTGTGGCAAGGGCGTTCAACAATCAGGTCAGCCGGCGAGGGGGACGACGGGGTCATACAATGAGCGGTGGGCTGGAGGCCGGGGTTCTTGAAGTTCCGAGGCGCTTGTTTGGGCTGGCGCGCAATATTGAAAACGGAGGGTCGCTTACGGTCATAGCTACTTGTCTAATCAAGACCGGTTCCCGGATGGACCAGCTTATCTTCGAAGAGTTCAAAGGGACGGGCAACAGTGAGATATTTTTGGACAGGTCGCTGGCGGAGGCGAGGATATTTCCGGCGATCGATATAGCGGCGAGCGGGACACGGAAGGAAGCGGTGCTCTACGGAGAGGACGATATGCGGGGGCTGGCGGCGCTGCGGCGAGTGTTGTCGAGTTACAGCAATCGTGAGGGTGTCGAAGCGATGTTAAAACTGCTTAAGAAGTATCCTGATAATAAGGTATTTTTGGAAAGTATGGGGGCTGGAATGAGGAACATATAGTATTACGCAGGAGTGAAATTCGGCAGTAAGTAAAAACAGTGTCGAACCGCCCTTCGACTGCGCTCAGGACGGGCAGGCAGAAGGAGCAAGACCAAAGACGCAAGACGACAGACGAAAGAGACGAGCAAAAACCACAGCACCAATTGGATTTAACTATAGGTGTAATTGGTTGAGGGCCTTCGATAAACTCAGGACAGAGTGGGCAAGCCAGGGGGGAAATTTGTTTGTTGGTTATTATAGGCCTGTGAGCCATCGCATGGCGATAATGGCAAGGTCACGGCCATCGTGATTAAAATCACCGGCTGGATTTGGCTTGTATCGGATGGATCGGTGCAGTATACACATAAAAAAGGCCCTACCATTAGGTAGAGCCCATTCGGTTTTCAAGCTGCGTCCCTGTTTAAGCAGGGACCACATTAGTCGCACATGGACCTTTTTTGCCTTGTCCGACTTCAAACTCAACCTTTTGGCCTTCCTCGAGTGATGCATAGCCATTCGTCTTAACCTCCGAGTGGTGGACGAATAAATCATCGCCGCCATCATCCGGATTAATAAACCCAAAACCCTTGCTCGAATTGAACCATTTTACTGTACCTATACTCACTTGTACTTCTCCTTGGCCTGTTTACAGGCCGCCTAAATAGTATCTCTCATTCTTAATTTATTGGGGGATACTCCTGAGAGATGGAAGAATATTCTCCACTAAAACAGTTAGTATAACATGATAACCGATGTTAGGCAAGAACTAAATTAAAAAAAACTCATTTTTTTTTGCAAACAAGAAGCTTTTGATGCCGACTACACCCCAAAAACCCTCAAAATTCCTTCTGTAACACCACTTTCACTGCATCTGTTACCCACAGACTCAATCCAAAGGGCTTTGTGGGGATGTGATTTATGAGGGCAAAAGAGTTAGAATTATGGTTGTACTGCTGTTACAGGATTTGTATATTAGTATCGATATGACGCAGCGGCGTAGCTGAGCAGGTATAAATTTGGGAATAGCAGATAATATATATTGGAGGTTGCGAAAGAGACTTTGCACAATGGGAAAAGATGTCCCAGTCAAAACAGTAGAAGATACTCTCATCCCCAGTAAATCCACCACCGTTATTCTCGGGCCAAACAGGACAGGGAAGACACTGCCATGCGACTATATCTAATCAATCCGTCAAATCCGCTTGTTAGCATTGTCAACGTCAAGGAGAGCCGCTGGAACCGTTACCGCGTGTGGAAACCGCTCAGCCTTATGGTTCTTGCTGGAATGACACCACCGGAGTGGGAAATCACGATCATGGATGAAAACCTCGGCGTACCGGACTATCAGGCCATGCCTCGGCCGGACCTGGTGGGTATTACCGCTTTCACCTCGCAGGCGAACCGCGCCTATGAGGTGGCCACTTACTTTCGCAATATGAGTGTACCAGTAGTCATGGGAGGCATTCATGCAACCATGTGCCTGGATGAGGTCATGGAGTATGCGGATTCAATCGTCACAAGGGAAGCCGAGAGTATCTGGCCACAGGTTCTGGAGGATGCCCGACATGGCAACCTGAAACGCCGGTATGACGGAGGGTTTGCCGAGATAAACGATGTTCCATTAGCCCGTCATGATTTGCTGGCTGCGGGATATGCCTTCGGCGCCATTCAGACCACACGCGGCTGTCCCTTAAACTGCAGCTTTTGCAGCGTGACGGCGTTTAACGGAGCCCGTTACCGGCAACGCCCAATTACTGATGTTGTGCGGGAGTTCCAGTCGATTCGTGAGAAACGTGTTCTGGTGGTGGACGACAACCTTATCGGCACTCGTCCTGAACACATCGCCCGCGCTAAGGACATGTTCCGCTCTATGGCACAAGCGAACCTGCGAAAGGAATGGGTTGCTCAGGCCACCATTAACTTCGCCGATGACGAAGAACTTCTGGGGTTGGCCGCAAAGGCAGGGTGCAGAGGCGTTTTCGTCGGCTTTGAGTCCCCCGCTCCGGAAGGGCTTCAGGAGGTCGGCAAGAAATTCAACCTTCTCAAAGGCCGGGATTTCCGTGCCTCCGTACGGCGCATACAACGGCACAACATTCTGGTAGTTGGTTCCTTTATCATCGGTTTGGATATAGACGAACCAGGCATCGGTAAACGTATCGCCGAGGTGGCCCGTCAGTACGGCCTGGACAATCTCAACGTGCTGTTTTTAACTCCCTTGCCCGGCACACGTTTGTGGGACCAGATGAAATCACATGACCGCATCGCCCTCGATACGTTCCCACAAGACTGGAAATACTACACACTGACATTCCCAGTGGCTCGTTATAAGCAATTGTTTCTGAATAGTATCATCGAAGAAATGGTCTCGTGTGACCGAGACTTCTATTCTATGCCGCGCATTCTGCGCAGAGCATTGGGTAACTTATGGCATCGCCGCCAGCCGCTGATTAGCCTGGTGGGCAATCTATCATACAGGAGCAATCTAAGACTAAACGGTAAGGCATACTCGGACTTCAAGGGTTACCGGGGTAATAAGCACAATTGTATAAAGCAGACCTAAAGAACCGAAGCCAAGGAATCTTCTATGAAGGTTTTTGAGAAAAATCAAGAATGAAAACCTTCGATGATATTCAATCTCATAATTCAAATAGCCAAATAACACCTAATATCAACATCCTTTTGTGAATATCTTTGCTCTTCCTGTAACTAATTCTTTTTCTTCCTTGATAAACTTGACATGTTGCAGTAATGCCCAAGCGCTGTTATTCCACCGCATCTGGTAGCCTCTCTGGTGCGCTTCTTTTTCCATCGCAAGGCGTTTATTTTGGTTAAAGACTAAAAAATCAAGTGCTCCGGCTATTTGTTCCACTGAAGCTTCCCCAGCGTCAACCAAAATACCTCTGGCATATCTGCCAATGACAAGGCCACTCGGACAAGGTTTGTTTGAATGAATGAGCTCCAGAGCACAACGAAATTTGGTTGCTATTGCAACTCTGCTGGAGCCTAAAGTATCAGCTAATATACCACTCGACGTCTGAAACATGTTGAGATAAGGAAGCACCATAACATTGGTCGCACCATAAAATTCCAAGAAAGTACTTTCATCCAAAAAGGCGTCGAGAAAGACAATATCGTACTGTCTAAAATCAAGCCCCTCTATCTCTTTGGCCTTGCACCATTTCAGTTTGGACTCTTCCAGTGCTTTAGTCAGTGTTGCTTGATATGCTCGGTATTCTCTGCCTTCGGCTGCTCGGATAAAATCCGGATGGCATTGACCTGCAATTAAATACACTATTCTTTCCCTTTGGCTGTCTGTACAGGACTGTTCCAAAAACCTTCCATAGGCTCTAATGCTATACTGAATTCCTTTGTCAGGGGACAATAGCCCCAGTGTGGTAACAAGAAAAAAGTCTTTCAAGCCGTATTTTTCTTTGACTGCCAATCGGTCATATTCAGAAGGATGTTGCATTCTGATTCCGTGATCAATGTGCTTGAGCTTTGAACGGTCGATTTTATAAGTTGTCGATTCCAGTGTTTCTATAGCACTTTCTGAGGTCAGAACAAGGCCGTCACTATACTTAGCAAGTTCCTGTAAAGTTTTCTTTTGATGGTCATTCGGCTCGTCGAGAACAGTGTGAAGGTAAACCAGAGTAGTGAGCTCTTGACCGCTAAACGCTTTTGCCATATCTACACAATTTGTTCCTTTGCCATCCTCTCCATTCTTATCAGGATCAAGGCCATATTCGTGCTGCAATATAACAATGGTCGGGTTTGTACTTTCCTTTGCCCTGGTTATAATATTTTTAATGGCAAAACCCCAGGATTCCGAGTTGTACTGGTCAATAACAAGGTCAACAGGAATACTATATGGTCCGTTATTTTTATCGATTGCTGCAACTCTTATTTGGCCAACTTCACCTGTAAAATGTTCGAGTGCGTTAGCCAAATCACGTGAAAACGTGCCTATCCCACATCTTCGCGGCGGGTATGTACTAACTATTCTTATATTGTAAGGCACAATAATATCCTTTCCGTTGCTCTTATTATTTAAACTAATGATACAACAAACAATTACAAAAGGAAAGCCCTGGCAAAAGTATTTTTGTATTCAGTATAGGCAAAGGATGGATGATTAACTTGTTTAACTTTGGTAATATTAGCTAATAATTGTTTTATGACGTTATCAATGTTATTTTTGCAACCATTGTCTTACTGGTAACTGATTGACGGATTGACGAAGCACAGGATCGACATTTGTACAAATTTTGTTTGTAAGTGTCGACGAAGAATGTTCTAACGGTTTTCCCAAACGTATGTTCAATGCGTTAGTATTCATGGACGTATAAATCCATATTCCCTGAAAGCCTAATCCAGATATGGTATCACCTTTTGTTTTTAGCAAAAACTTTCCAATAATCATCTGGCAGAGGGCAGATGGGTACGGAAAGAAAGTTAAAAGTCAAAAGTCAAAATTGTGAATTGCCGGCGGTCGGGATGAGGGGCATCCAGTATTATGGAGGAGCTAAGTGATTTTGGGGACATAAAAGAACGGAGCCGGCAGCGGAGGGAGAGGAGAATAACCAGCCCCGTTCATAATAAGCTAAGAACCTATAACAAAATGACTCTGTATTCAAGCGGCTTATTTTCCGCCTGGCTGACGTCAGGCTGGAGCGACAACCTTTCAAGGTTGCCTGCTTCGCCTTGGTTGCCAGAGGAAAAACGCTCGCTTTCGGTACAACGATTCATTTTGTTAGAGGCTCTAGGCAAACATTAAAACCGCACATCCACTTTTTTGATTATATCTGAAAAGCTGTTCATCTTCAAGGGAAAAATTGTCGCAGTTGAAAAATATCCTGCTGAGCCGAGATAATTGTATTTTTTTCTCAACATCACCGCACAAGGCCGAGGATGAAGGGCGTAGTGTTGTCTTTTATAATTGTGTCTGCCAGAGCCATATTCCGGCGATGGATATCAAGAAAATTCTGTGTGGATTTACTTTTTATTTTGTTTTTTCTTTGCCTTGTCGGTTTGTCGGAGGAGCTCTTTGTATGCGAGGGAGTCGAAGATTTTTCTGAGACCCAGCCGCTGCAATGTGGTAATTAACCTTGCATCTTTTCCTATTACGTAGTGTGGGGCCGGGTTTTTCATTTCCATAATTCGGACAATTTTATCGGCGACTCTGTTCGGCTCGGCAGCTTTGGGGATAACCTTCTTTAGCATCAGCCGGGCGAAGCCGCGATTCAACTCGAACATCGGTGACTTTTTGTTGTAGAAGTTTTCGGAGAAGTTGGCGTTCGAGCGGATAATCTCGGTCTTATGGTATCCCGGTTCAACAGAAACCACTTTTATATTGAAGGGTTTAAGCTCAAGCCTGATTGAACGTGAAAGGCCGACCAAGGCGTGTTTTGAAGCTGAATAAGTCGCATTGAACATGTGTCCGCAGCGACCGGCCAGGGAGGCGATATTGATGATAAGTCCGCCGCCAAGCTCTATCATTTGCGGTGCGACGGCCTGGATGAGATTGACAGCGCCGAAAAAGTTCGTTTCAAAAACCCTCCGGATTTCTTTGTCGTTTATATCCAGGAGACTGCCGCCCATTAGTATTCCCGCATTATTTACAAGAATGTCAATAGGCGCATATTTGTCGGCGATAGTTTTGACCATATCGGCTTTGGTAACATCCAATTTGTCTATGGTTGCGGTAGTGCCGGCGGTATCGAGGGCGCGGCTGAGTCTGTCGGCTTTGCCGAGGTTTCGCATCGTTGCGATTACATCACAGCCTTTTTGGGCGGCCTTGACCGCCGTCAAAAGACCAAAGCCGCTCGAACATCCTGTGATAAGTACACGTTTTGGCCGGCTTTCGTGAGTCATTTCAATAAATCCTTTTTATTGTACCGATTGGATAACAACAATATTAACAAGTATGCACAAGTCAAGCACAATAGCTGTTTTTAGGGCACAGGATGGGTATATTTTCAGCTAATACAGCTTTTTTCCATTAAATTTGGTTCGGCCTTGTATTTTTTACAGAAAATCGTATACTTTTAAGGTTTTAGAGAAACTATGGTAAAAACCTAAGTTAAAGATAACAGGAGCATAGTTAGATGTCGAGAGTATGTTATTTTACCGGTAAGCGAACCGTGGCGGGCAGAAGCATCGCCCGGCGCGGCAAGGCGAAGCATCTCGGTGGTGTCGGCAGAAAGGTTACCGGCATTACCAAGAGGAAGTTTAAGCCGAATATACAAAAAGTTCGGGCCATTATTGACGGCAAAGTGTGCAGAATTAAGGTCTCAGCCAAAGCTATACGAATGGGGCTGGTTCAAAAGCCGCCAAAGCGAAACTACAAACCCGCGGAAAAAACGGCAAGTTAACAAAGCCGGTTTTCATAAGAAAAGCTTTTTGCAGCGAGGCGGGTTTTGCCTCGCTTTTTTTTGAACAGGATTTAGAGATGGAGAAAAAAATCGACGCCAAGCAGGTGAGGAAAGTCGCCAAGCTCTCCCGTCTGGATTTAACTGAAACGGAAGTTGGCGAATTTGCGGGACAGTTAAGTGCAATCCTTGAGTATATGGAAAAGATGAATGAGCTGGATACCACTAATGTGGAACCTCTGGCACATTGTCTTGCGGTGAAAAATGTTTTTCGCGAAGACGCCGCGAGAGAATCGCTCGGGACGGAAAAGGCGTTGGCCAATGCGCCGCAGCGGGACGGGGAATTTTTCAAAGTTCCGAAAATCCTCGACGATTCTTCTGCTGCCTGAAAATGACCGATTTTACTAACCGTTTTACAAGAAAAAACAATCACATGAACAAAACGATACTTCTGTTAACTGTGATGATTGTCTCTTTGGTGGTTCTGTCGGCGTACTGCCAAGCTGACGAACTGTTCAGTCCGCAAAACTCGCAGACGTTATGGTATCCAGCTCCCGCGAAAAAATGGGTCGAAGCTTTACCCATCGGCAATGGTCGGCTCGGTGCGATGGTCTTCGGCGGCGTAAAAAGCGAAAGGCTGCAATTTAACGAAGACACGCTCTGGTCGGGCGGGCCGAAAGACTGGAACAACCCGAAGGCCAAAGAATTTCTACCAAAGGTTCGAGATGCTGTTTTCAAAGGCGATTATGCCCTTGCTGATAAATTGTGTAAAAATATGCAGGGACCTTTTGACCAGGCATATCAACCGTTCGGTGATATTTATCTGGATTTTGGCGATTCAGCCGCTGACAAATACTATCGTCAACTCGACATGCAGCGGGGTGTTGTTACAGTTCGTTACAAAATAGCTGATGCTGTATTCACACGCGAAATTTTTTCCAGCTTTCCCGACCAGGTAATAATTATCCGCCTGACTTGTGATAAACCCGGGCGAATCAGTTTTACCGCCCGGATGGACAGCCCCCACAAGCATGACAGCAAGGCATCGGCTCCGGATACACTGATCCTCAGCGGCAGATGCCCAACAACCTACCGCGAGAAAAACAAGCGCTCAGTCAGTTATGATGGTCCGGAAGGAATGAGATTTTCCGCCTATCTGCAGGCGATAGCTGAAAAGGGAAAAGTCACTGCTGAAAATCAGAAACTTCGTGTTACAGGTGCCGATTGTGCCACATTATTTTTGTCAGCGGCAACGAGCTTTAACGGCTTCGATAAGTCGCCGGCTACTCAGGGCAAAAACGAAAAGCTCGAAGCTCAAAAACATCTCAAAGCTGCCGTTGACAAACCTTACAAACAGCTGCTGAAAAACCATTGTACTGACCACGGCCTTTTGTTTAGCAGGGTTGATATGAATCTCGGCACTTCCGAGGCGGCAAAACAACCCACCGATAAACGGATCAAAGATTTCGCCGATGTTAACGATCCACAATTAGCGGCGATGTTCTTTCAGTTTGGGAGGTATTTACTTATCGCAAGCTCACGGCCGGGCTCTCAACCTGCAAATCTTCAGGGAATATGGAATTACCAGGTCATACCACCGTGGAACAGCAGCTGGACGATGAACATCAATGCTGAAATGAATTATTGGCCCGCCGAGACATGCAACTTAGCTGAACTGCACCAGCCTTTATTCGATCTCATCGGCGATTTAGCGGTTAACGGCCGGCAGACAGCCAAAATCAATTATGGCTGTCGGGGATGGGTCTCCCATCATCACGCTGACCTTTGGCGACAGTCGGCGCCGGTCGGCAATTACGGAGACGGACAACCGGTTTGGGCAAACTGGCCAATGAGTCCAGGATGGCTTTGTCAACATCTTTGGGAGCATTATGCCTTTGGCGGTGATGAAGAATTTTTGAGGACAAAGGCCTGGCCCTTAATGAAAGGTGCGGCCCTATTCATTCTGGATTTTCTCATCGAGGACAAGGACGGCTACTTAGTGACATCGCCATCGTTTTCGCCTGAAAATCGTTTTGTTGCTGAGGACGGCAAACGTTACCAGGCCAGCATGGCCTGTGGGATGGACATGGGTATCATCTGTGATTTATTTACCAATTGCATTGAGGCTTCGGAAAAGCTGAACGTCGATCCGCAACTGCGTCAAAAACTCATCGACGCCAAAAGCAGACTATACCCGCTCAAGATAGGCCGTTATGGCCAACTCCAGGAATGGTACAAGGACTTCGACCGTCCCGAAGACCATCATCGTCATATTTCGCATCTTTTCGCGCTACATCCCGGCAGACAGATCACCCGCTGTGGTACGCCGGAATTATTTGCAGCGGCCCGGAAGTCACTTGAAATGCGCGGCGACGGCGGAACCGGCTGGTCGATGGGCTGGAAAATCAATTTCTGGGCACGTCTCCAGGACGGTGACCATGCCTACAAGATGCTCAGCAGACAGTTGCGGATATCTGATACAGGTAAAACGAATTATAAAAGAGGCGGCACATACGCGAATATGTTCGATGCGCATCCGCCTTTCCAGATAGACGGCAATTTCGGAGCTACCGCAGGCATTGCAGAAATGCTGCTCCAAAGTCATACCGGCCGGATTCATCTTCTGCCTGCGCTGCCGTCCGCATGGCCAACGGGTTATGTAAAAGGACTGAGGGCACGAGGCGGATTCGAAGTCGATATCGAATGGAAAGACGGTAAAATAACAAAAGCTGTCATAAAATCAAAATTAGGCAATAAATGCCGTCTTTACGCGGCAACGCCGCTTAAATTAAAACCTACAGGGCCTGGCACAAAATCCAAAATCGTCGAAAAAAACGTAATCGCCTTTGGCACCAAGCCAGGCAAAAATTATATCCTGCTGCCAAACTAACACAACTTGTGTTATTAAGGATAATTAACCACGAATTTGCACGAATGACCACGAATAAAAAAGAAATTCGCATTAATTTGTTGTTAGACAGTATTATAATTGTTACCAAGGGCTTAGTTTTATGAAAAATTTGGCATTTGCGTCGATTATTTTTTTGTTTTTTAACGGATGTGTTACAACAATCACTAAGCTTGATGTAGCGGACTTAAGAACTCAACTAAATACTGTGAATATAACTGATGGGGTAAATTCTGATGAAGCCAAGATTCTTGCGATGAATTACATGTTAGATAATGGAAATGATGAGTATTGGATTATTGCAAAACCGAAAGTTACAGAAGATGGAAATAAGGAAGTATGGACTGTATCGTTTCCTCCAATAGAAGATGGATGGGGATCAAGTGGGAAACCAATATCAGAATTAAAAATTTGGCACTTGATGCCATTTGACTCATATCAATAAGCAGACAGGGCAATTAAGTATAACAACCTATCGTGTTGAGAATGGTAAATTACATAATCGGTATTGAAGAAACAGATTGTAAACCGTGAAGTAAAATATTTAACAAAAAGCTATGCAGGACGAACTATTAAATACAGATTGCAGAAAGCTGCGTGACCAAATCGCAGCAGGGCAGGTAAGAAGTATCGCAGCCACCGAGGCGGTGTTTGAGGCGATAGAGAAATATGAGCCGGTCATCGGTGCGTATATCAGCACCTTCAAAGAACAGGCCCTGTCCAAGGCCGAAGAGGTTGACGGCAACATTGCATCGGGCCAAAAGGTAGGCTTGTTGGCAGGTGTGCCGATTGCCGTGAAAGACAATATGTGCACTACTTTCGGTGCTACTACCTGTGCATCGCGGATATTAGAGAATTTTTGCGCTCCTTATAATGCAACAGCAGTTGAAAAGCTGCTCGGGGCTGATGCTGTAATAGTCGGCAAGGCCAATATGGATGAGTTTGCGATGGGTTCGAGTACGGAGAACTCCGGCCTGAAGCAGACAGTCAATCCCTGGGACAGGAGCCGGGTGCCGGGCGGCAGCAGCGGAGGTTCGGCGGCGGCGGTTGCCGGACGGATGTGTTTTGCGGCGCTTGGTTCAGATACAGGCGGTTCAATACGTCAGCCGGCTAGTTTCTGCGGGGTGGTCGGGCTAAAACCAACTTACGGCAGAGTTTCACGGTATGGTTTAGTGGCATACGGCTCAAGCCTGGACCAAATCGGGCCGGTAACCAGGAGTGTAGCAGATTCGGCGCTGATGATGAATGTTATAGCGGGATATGACGGGGCTGACAGTACGAGTGTCGATGAAAAAACTGCACCTGTGCCGGATTATCTGGAGAAACTCGATGAGCCGATTGAAGGGTTGAAGATAGCAATTGTGCCGCAGTTTGTGGGCGGAGCCGATGAGCAGGTACGAAAGGCCTTAAGTGACGCGATAAATGTATATGAAAAACTCGGCGCCGAAATAATAGAAATAAATATGCCCCACTTGGATTATGCCGTTGCGGCTTATTACATAGTAGCTACGGCTGAGGCGTCAAGCAATCTGGCACGGTATGACGGAGTGCATTATGGCCATCGTACCCAAAACCCTAAAGATTATATTGAGGTGTATTCGAAATCTCGTGCCGAAGGGTTCGGGGCCGAAGTTAAAAGGCGAATAATGTTAGGCACTTATGCACTTTCGAGTGGTTATTACGATGCCTATTACTTAAAGGCCCTTAAAGTCAGAAATTTGATACGCGGCGATTTTGCCGGTGCCTTTGAAAAATGTGATTGTATTATGATGCCGGTCGCTCCGACAACGGCCTTTAAGATTGGTAAAAATATTGACGACCCGCTGAAGATGTATCTATCAGACATTTATACGATAGCAGCCAATTTAGCCGGCGTACCGGGTATCAGTATCCCCTGCGGTTTCGACGAGAAGGGGCTACCGATTGGTCTGCAGATTCTTTCGGCAGCTTTTACCGAAGATAAACTGCTGAGGATTGCGAAAATGTACGAGGGCAAAACAGACTCGCAGAAGAAAAAACCCGCAATTATTGAGTAAGTCAATAATGAGTGATTTGGAATATAGAGTTATAGTCGGTTTGGAAATTCACGTACAGCTTTGTACGAAGAGCAAGATGTTCTGCGGCTGTGCGGTGCAATTCGGCCAGGCACCCAACAGCAGGGTCTGTCCGGTCTGCCTGGGTATGCCGGGCGTGCTGCCTGTGATGAATAAGCAGGCATTCGAATATGCGGTCCTGACGGCACTGGCGCTTAACTGCGAAATACCCAAGTTCACAAAGTGGGACAGGAAGAGTTATTATTATCCTGATTTGCCGAAAAATTATCAGATAAGTCAGTATGATTTACCTTTGAGTCAAAACGGTTTTATTGAAATTGCTCTTTCAGGGGGTCAGACAAAAAGGATTGGAATAATACGGGCGCATCTGGAAGAGGATGCAGGTAAGAATCTGCACACAGCCGGTAATTTTTCACAGGTGGACCTGAACAGGACGGGTACGCCTTTGCTGGAGATTGTTACCGAGCCGGATATGAGCAGCGCCGGCGAGGTGCGGGCCCTTGCAGTAGAATTGCAGCGAATAGTAAGATACCTTGGGGTATCGGAAGCGGATATGCAAAAAGGTCATATGAGATTTGAACCAAATATCAATCTGGTTATTACCAAAGACGGGGCCGAGTATAAAACGCCCATAGTCGAAGTTAAAAATCTAAACAGCTTTAGAGCACTGGAGAGAAGCGTTGAATATGAAGTGCAAAGACAACTCGATGAATTTCTGGATACCGGCGTAACAATGCAGATGGGCAATAAATCCACACGCGGATGGGACGATGTCAATGAGGCGACCGTTCTTCAGAGAGAGAAGGAAGAAGCCCACGATTACAGATATTTTCCTGAGCCGGACCTTGTGCCGGTGGAATTGACGGAAGAATGGCTTGAGGATATCGGCTCGCATCTGTGTGAACTGCCTTTGGCGAAACAGATGCGGTACGTTCAGGAATATAAACTAAGTGATTATGATGCCGGAGTTTTAACAAGCGAGCGTTCTACGGCTGAGTATTTCGAAGAGGTCGTCGCCGGAGGCGGTGAGCCAAAGCGATCTTGTAATATAGTTACACAGGACTTACTAAAGTTAGCAAACGAAAAAAACTGCAGCGTAGCTGATTTGGGCATCCCATCCCGGAGCATCGCCGAGTTGGCAAAAATGATTGACAAAGGCATAGTCGGTACGAGCGGGGTAAACAAGGCGATAGAAATAATGGTTCATAACCCCCGGAAAACCACAGAGGAAATAGTCGAAGAATTTGACCTGATTCAAAAGAGCGATGCCGGCCAATTAGAGGCGATAGTTGATAAGGTGCTTGCTGAAAATCCAAAGGCGGTTGAAGAAGTAACCGGCGGCGGCAAGAAAAGCAAAAAGGCACGTGGATTTTTGTTAGGCCAGGTTATGCAAAAAACAAAGGGGCAGGCGAATCCAAAAGTCGTCTCCGAAATCTTAGATAAAAAGCTGGGTTGAGAGAACAGGTCTATGTTTATGAGGTATCAGCGAAATTTAATAAAATAAACTCCAAACGAAAAGAGGAAAAATGAAAATTGAAAAAAGCAGTAGTATAGCCAAAAGTACAGTAGATATAGAAGGGGCGAAAGATGTCGAGATAAGATGGCTGATTGCCAAAGATGACGGGGCGGAAAAATTCGCAATGCGAATGTTCGAAATAAAAAGCGGTGGGTTTACGCCATTGCACAGCCATCCCCACGAACACGAAGTGTTTGTGCTTGAAGGAGAGGGTGTATTCGTATGTGAGGGCAAGGAACATGAACTCGGCGAGGAATATGTAGTATTTGTGCCTGGCGGTAAAGAGCATCGATTCAAAAATACAGGAAATTCGGTTTTGGGATTTCTCTGCCTTATTCCTACATCCGCAATATAAAGTCTTCTTACTCGGCGAGAGTGCAAGAGTCCTTAGATACGAAAGCATACATATTGCCATAAACCGAGCCAGCAGGATATCGGCAATAAACAAGATTCCACTTTGCCGAAATTTTGCTTCTAACGGAAATAAAATCTTGGTATTGTGGTTTCTTCATTCAAATCACCTGAGGTTGCTAACCAGGCGGCAAGTGCTACCAGGAGCAAAAGCAAAATGATAAACATCGCAGCAATCAAACGGTCATCGTGAACCAGGTTGTTTGATCTCAGAGCCCCCTGGCGTTTGTGGTGTATATGTATCCAATGAGTATATTTTTTTATCGGTAAAAGGTGCATAATAAGGCTCCTTTCATAAAACTGTTCTACTTTTAAATACGCCGGCTTTCGGAAATTTGTTGGCGATAAATGATATTTTTTTTGACGCGAAGGAACGATAAGAAAATAAAAAGTTAAAAGTCAAAATGCAGAATTAAGGAACCGCTGCGCAGGACTGGTTTTATCAAGCTCGCAGGGGAGGGCAGGGAAAAGTGATTTTTTATTAAAGTTTTCGGACTTTCTATCGAAAATGTATTTTAGAGATGTATTTTCGGTAATCTTATAGGAGCATAGCTATGAAAGTAGATGGAGTGAACGTTGCGGTCGCACACGCCTATGGTCGTAAAGGCGGCCTGGAGTCAGAAGAGCCTCCAGAAGAGCTGGCCGGTGGTGTTACAACGGCCCCTGCGACAACGGCCCCTGTGCCTGAGGCGGCAGCGAGCGAGGATGACGGCCAAGGCGCCCTTGAGTTGCTTCTGGCCGGACATTTCAAGGCTGTTGCCGCTATGCGGCAGGCATTTCACTTCCAGGATGAACTTGCTGCGATGGAGGCAGAGCAGCTAAAGGCGGCGGCTGAGGAACAGATTGACGGGGTCCTTGGGTCAGTTGCGGCGGGTATTGGGCCACTTCTCGAATTGAGTGAAGGCGATGAAGAGCAGGCGGGAGATGAGCCGACGAGTGCAGCGGGGATTCAGGAGATGTTCAACCAGGCGGTGGAAGAGGCAAAAGAAGAATTCGTGGGTGCTGCGGTGCCATCGACCGATGATTTAATTGCTGATTTAAACAGCGCCTTTGAGACGTTCACCGGGCTTCTGCAGAATCTGGAGACACCGGCAATCGATACACCGGACCAAAGCTCCGGCACTATTGATGATGAAGAAGTGGGAGAAGAGGAAGACGTGGAAGAAGAAGAAGAGGAGTCCGGAGCGATTGAGTCTTCTTACATGGAAAGCTGTGTTGCGGGTTTAGAGGCTTCTTTTGCTGCGGCAATGGAGGAGCTTGTTCAGGCGTTGAGTGTGATTACAGTTCTTCCGGAGTTGCCTGCACCCAATGGCAATGGCGCAGCGTATGAAAAGTTTCTTGCCATATATAATGACCTTTGGGGTGTTGAGGCGGCAGGCGAGGGCGTGCCTGTAGATATGGTGGTATAGGTATAAGATACATAGCAGAAAAGCGAAGGGTGCTATGAAGGTAATATCGAAAGGGGAAGTAAAAAAGCCTTTCAGAAATGAAAGGCTTTTTTTATTCAAGAGTAGTTTGGCAAATAGTGATAACGGTTTTTAGTCTTTCTGTATTTTTGGCAGGAAGAAGTGGTATGGGCGGGCGTTTATTACTTCTTTCAGCCAGGATTCGGAGTAACCTTTCTCCTGAGGTTTGCCTTTTTCATCTTTGATATAGCCATCGTTGTATTTGCTTATAAGGTGTTCGCCCAGCTCTCGCCATCGCGATACCATTAGCTCGCCCTGTGAAACGCAGTAATCAGTCAGGTAACGAGTCATAAGTTCCGGTTTGGATTCGGCCAGTTCGAGCGCTGTTTTTTCGACGACCGGCTGAAGCGCCAGAAGATTTGTTTCGATTTGTTTTTGGACGGTCTGGATGTCCTTTATCATATCCGAATATCTTATGTTTGCAAAATTTGCAACGAAGTTGAATATCCACCAGGAAGAATCCCAGGAGAATTTGTCACGGGTGCCTACGATGTGAGATTTTGGAAGATCGTTTATGCCGCAGTACAGCGGTGTGTAGCAGTTGGTGTAGGTATCATCGACACCGTACCAGATTAGGCCGCCAATTGGGTTGGGCAGCCAGTGGCGAGATTGCGAGACAATTGAAAATGCGGTGTGAAATGTTGAGATTGGCCTGTCCCAGGCATAATTGACGTCATCGACTGTCCACTGGGCGGGTCTGTAACGATTTGGAGTGCCGAATGGGCCGGCATCGATGCCTTTTGTCATATCGTAATCGGTGCCCTCATAATGGTCCCGTATCAGGGAGAACAGGTCTGAGACTGAGAGTTTTTTGTCGGGTTTGACCCATAAGGGGTACGGCCGGGCACCCTCGAGGCCGCGAAGGTAATCGGGCAAAAGATTTTGCGAGGGGGCAACCCGTCGGAGCATACTCCAGACCCTGATGTCTGCGGAACGGCGGTGCTTGGGCTTTTCGGGACAATATGCATCGCAGAATCTGAAGGGCTTTCCAGAGTCCGGGTCGTAAAAGCCTTTTTCGATAGCGAAGGAGATTACATTTTTGCTGTAGATGCAGTTTTCCGGGTCATTTAAGGGAAACTCGCCAATTCTGGCCCTGTTTGCGTGACAGGAGACGTATCCATCAGGTACCTTTAGTGCGACCCATATTGCGCCTTTTCCTCCCGGGCCGGGGCCAATCATCTCCATATACCAGACTTCCTGTGTGTCGGCGATGGAGAATGATTCACCTGAGGCGCAATAGCCGTATTTTTCGGCCATTTCGGTCATAACCTTGATTGCGCGGCGGGCGGTTTTGGCGCGCTGAAGGGCAAGTGTCATAAGATGTGTGTATCGTAATTGGCCTTGTGGATTGGTAAGTTCCTTTCGTCCGCCGAATGTTGTTTCGCAGATGACGAGTTGATGTTCGTTTATCAGGCCGAGGCCGCCGTCTTTAGTGGTCTCACAACTCGAGCCGATGACTGCATAGGTGTGCGGGGCTTGTTTTACATCGCCCTTTACGGTTCGATAAATTGGTGTTTTCTCAACAAGGGCGTTAGGTTCGTGGTCAGCGGCAGGAACGTAAACGAGATTAGGGTGGGCCTCGGTATCATAGGTATAAGTGAGCATTGTTGAGCCGTCTTTTGAGGCGCCTTTTGTTACGAGTATGTTTGTGCAGGCATTTGCGTCCGGGACAAGAACGGCAGCGAAAACGCAAACAAGGCTAATTATTGTGAACAGTTTTGTTTTCATAAGTCCATCCTTTCATATTTTATGATTTTGTAATTGGCTGTGGGTGATTATTGCATAAAACTTGTCGATAGGCAAAGGTAAAAAAGCATAGCTTGATATATGGTCATATAACAGGTATTATTTTCAGTGCCGCCGGAAAAGAAAAATGACAAGAGAGGCGTTTAATGAGCAGGAAAAATTACAAAAAGCGAAACCCACCGGAACAATGGTTGCACGGGCTGCATCGATTTTTTGTTGCTGCGGAGAGTTTGCAGGGCAAAAAAGTAGTGATGGCAGGGCAGCAGGCGCAGCAGATTCGTAATGTGCTGCGCATCGGCGACGGCGAACACATTATCGTGCTGGATAATCAGGGCTGGGAATATGAGGTTGTTTTGACGGCTGTCAGGCGGACTGAAGTTGCAGGGCAGGTGGTAGAGAGGCGGCGAGCAATGGGTGAGCCGGATACGCAGATTACACTGTACCAGAGTCTGCTTAAACGAGAAAAGTTCGAATTGGTGCTGCAAAAGTGTACAGAGGTTGGAGTGGGGCGGTTCGTGCCGGTTATTGCCGAGCGCAGTCTGGTCCGGAGTCTGGATGCGGTCAAGGCAGATAAAATGGAGCGGTGGAGACGTATTATTACCGAAGCGGCGGAGCAATCGCAGCGCGGACGAATTCCGGAATTGGCATTGCCTGTTAAGTTCGAGCAGTGTATGACGGCACTTGAGGGCTTTGACTGCTTGCTGATGGCATCAGCGAAGGCCGAAGGAGTAAGTTTGCGGGCGGCTTTGGCCGGCGATGAGAGAGACAAGCCGAGCACTATAGCTTTGTTCATTGGGCCGGAAGGGGGCTTTACCGAAAAAGAAATAGAACTCGGAAGGGCGAGCGGGGCTGTTGTGGTAAGTCTGGGGCGGCGAATTCTGCGAACTGAAACGGCGGCGGTGGTGGCGGCTTCACTTATACTGTATGAATCAGGCGAGATGGACGGGTGATACATTTTTGAACCGTATGTTCCGTGGAGACACTTATGCTTTACTTAGTGGCGACGCCGATTGGTAACCTGTCGGATATTACACTGCGGGCGCTGGAGGTGCTGAGGGAAGTGGATTGCGTAGCCAGTGAAGATACGCGCAAGACGGGGATGCTGTTGAAGCATTTTGATATAAAGCGGTCGCAAATATCTTTCCACGAGCATAACAAGCAGCGGGCGGGGAAAAAGATTATGGGGTTGCTCGAAGAAGGCAAATCGGTGGCTCTGGTTACGAATGCAGGCACGCCGGGGATTTCGGACCCGGGATTTACATTAGTGCGCAGCGCTGTCGAAGCGGGGTTCGAGGTTACAATGATTCCGGGGGCAGCGGCTTTTGTTATGGCGATTGTTTTGTCGGGATTGGCTACGCACGAATTTGTCTTTAAGGGGTTTGCCCCCCGCAAAAGCGGCAAGCGCAAGCGGTTTTTGGCTGTCGATAAGGCATCGCCGCATACGCTGGTTTTCTACGAGAGTCCGTATCGGTTGCGTTCGTTTTTGGAAGATGCTCTGGAGGTGTATGGTGACAGAAGAGCGGCTCTGGCGAAGGAACTGACGAAGATGTTTGAATCTGTAAAACGGGGGCGATTGTCTGAATTATTAGCCGGCCTTGAAGACGGGCCGAAAGGCGAATACGTAATTGTTATTGAAGGGGCAGCTGAGAAAAGGTAAAAGTTAAAATGCAAAGTGTAAAACCATAGTTAAAAAGTCAAAACGAAAAGATAGCAACAAAGGCAGAAAGACACTAAGGGAACAGGGAAAGGGTATCAGGTTATCAGGGGAGCAGGGAGTAGGAAACCAGAAAATCAGGATAACAGGATTGAAATAGATTTATTTTTTGACACGGACTTACGCAGACTAACATTGTTTTTCTTATAATCAAATCCCTATTATTATGGCTTCTATGCAAGATACTCAAGAAATAAAACCCCATTCATATCAGCAAAGAAACATGCTGGCTGGCATCGTTCACGGTACTTTTTTCAATATGGCGCAAGCTTTTGCCGAGCCTTTTGCCCTGCTTCCTCTTTTTTTAGCCGGTTTTACATCGTCAAAGTTAATCATCGGGTTGACAGTGGGATTAATGCAGGCCGCTGCGGTACTGCCGCAATTGCTGATGTCCCGTCTTCTACGGCGTCGTCCGCATACAGCAAGGCCTTTAATGCTTGGAGGAATCTGGACGCGATGTGGCGTATGGGGGCTGTTAGGCATTTTGGCTCTTGTGAGTTCCGAACAGAGTGTTTCACTTCTTTGGGCATCTATCATACTTGTAAGTCTATACTCCTTTGCCGGCGGTATAGCTGTGCTTCCTTTCAACCTGATAATAAGTGAAACAATTCTACCGGAAAAAAGGAGCAGTTTCTTCGGATGGCGGCTGTTTTTCGGCGGCTTTATGGCTATGATGGCAGGTTTTCTTGTCAAATTTGTACTGGGCAGTGATAAAATACTTTGGCCGAAAAATTTTGGTGTTCTCTTCCTGCTCTCTTTTGTGACACTGATTGTTGCCTATACAGCTATGTCCATGTTCAAATTTCCAAGTGATTCACCAGGCAAATCTACAGATGTTATGCCTTCACTCTGGCATGAATGCTTAAAAGTTTTCAAAACCTACCCTGTGCTAAAGAGATTGATTATAATTGAGCTTTTGACATCTAAACTCGCACTTTTTATGCCTTTTCTGACGCTTTATGCAACGCAAAGCCGGCATATACCGCTGAAATGGGTGGGAATTTTTATAGTCTGTATGAAATTGGGGAGTATGTTGAGCAACCTGCTATGGATGCCCATTGGAAATAAAATCGGCACCAGAATCCTTATCCATGTAGGCATAATAACAGCGATTACATCGCTTGTGATGAGCATTTTTGCACATAATGTTTTCTTATTTTCATTGGTCTTTTTTATTACAGGTCTCGCTTCCAGTGCTCTTATGCTTGGCTACAATGGGTACATATTGGAAATCGGGCCTGCTGAAACGCGTGTACTGCTGGTGGCAATCAAAGGTACCATGCTTCTGCCGCTTTATTTTATGCCCCTGCTCGGCGGCTTGATTGTTGACACAATGGGGTATTTTTGGTTATTAGTATTGGCCCTGGTGCTCTTTTCCCTGGCTCTGTTTTTGGCATTGACCCTATGTGAGCCACGCAATGGAGATAAAGCATGCGGACCATGCCCAAGTAACGAGTTTGCGTGACCTATTTGCAGTAAAGCTATTATGAAAGCGAAAACAATGAAAAAAAAACTTGGCCGAAACGATCTCTGCTGGTGTGGTAGTGGTAAGAAATACAAAAATTGTTGTATGGATCAAGATAGCCTTACTAAAAAAACTTCGGTACATATTGAGATGCCAATGATATCAAAACGTTCAGTGTTCAAGGGAAAAGTCAGTCCCAAACGCGTTGTTCCCGCTCATATTAAGTGTCCTGATTACGCTGAAACCGGTGGAGGCGAACAAGAATCCTCGGCAAAAGTCAAATTAAGCGTCTCAAAAATCGAACAAATGCGACATACATGCCGTGCTGCACGTCGGGTATTGGACAAAGCCATAAAAGCTGTACGACCATGTGTCACAACCGATTATCTCGATGCCATTGTTCACGAAGCGTGCATTGCTGAGGGCGGATATCCAAGTCCTCTCAACTACAACGGTTTTCCCAAAAGTGTATGTACATCCGTTAATGAGGTTATATGTCATGGTATTCCCGATGATAGACCATTGGAAAACGGCGACATTGTTAATATCGACGTTACCATTTTTCTAAACGGCCTGCATGGTGATTGCTCTGAAACCGTTCCCGTGGGCAGGATTGACCAGGCATCTCGTAACCTGTTGACTGTTACTCACGAGTCAATGATGCGTGGAATTGCTGCTATCAAACCAAATGGTCTGATTAGAGATATCGGCCGTGCTATTGAAACGTATGTAAAAGAACATGGTTACAGTGTAGTACGCGCCTATTGTGGACATGGTATCGGTAAACTTTTCCATTCCAGCCCAATCGTGCCTCATTACTATAATCCAAGAGAACATACGAAAATAAAATCCGGCATGATTTTTACCGTTGAACCCATGATTAATATGGGTACCTTGGAACATACCGTTTGGAAAGACAACTGGACAGCAGTTACTTCCGACCTGCAGCGAAGCGCCCAGTTTGAGCACACTGTGTTGGTTACCCAAAACAGTGTGGACATTTTGACATTACCTGAACAGTAATCGCAGCCATTCGTGGCCCAAAACAACAAGAACCGCTCATTAGGAAAAAGTGGTGCCAGTTCAAAAAGTATGGTTTAAAAATGATAAAAGGGAAAAAATCAGTTGCTTTAGTGGATTACAAAATATGCGACCCAAATGAATGTAATCCTGATGGAGGTATTTGTGTTGCAGCAAAAGCATGCTCCAAGGGTATTATGGAACAAATAGATGGTACTTTTGAGGCGCCAATAGTAGACCAGGATATGTGTTTAGGATGTGGGGATTGTGTTGGAGCCTGCCCTTTAGATGCTATTCAGATAAAATATGATATTTAGGTGACAACAATGGCCGAAACAGCAAGCACCATGTATGAGAAGAAAGTTATGCGAGCAATTGGTGAGAAAAAAAGGTCAGACGTTGTTAAAATAATCTCTCATCCTATCAAATGCCTTATCAATCGTTTCTTCTGAAACGCAAAATGATATTCGTAAATGTGACTCTTCTCGAAAAGCTATACCAGGCGTAGTAGAAACGTGGGCTTGTTTTGCCGAACAGGAGGCGGCCGTCAATTTTGAGGAGGTTTGTGCTGTGTCCCAGGTGTCATATTGTGTTGTCGTGGATTTTGCCGTCGGGACCTTTTTCAGGACCGGGATATGGCGAGAGAAGTCTGATTTCATAGCGAAGAAGGTATGGGAACGGGCCTGACGGATCTTTCATGGAGACTCCCCATGTGGTTCCTCGTCCGAAGGATTCTGGTTTTGCGAGGTCTGTTCGGAAACAGCCTGGTGCTATCGGTTTTGGCAGGGCAGTGATGTGAATGGGATTGGTTGTGAAGTCAATTCCGTCGGGAGCATATTCAAGAGTTTGGCTTTTCGATGCGTATGCAGCGACGCCTGTGCGATGGGGCCAGATGATTACTTCGTGGCTGTTGGAGAGGATGGGATTACCTTTGTTGATTCGCTTATATGGGCCTGTGGGTGTGTCTGCAAGCGTATGAGCCGATAGGAGGCAGGCGATAAGTAAGAGGATTGCTGTATGGATAGTTTTCATTTCTCGCGGCCTGCGAGTATTACGCTCACGGCCCTTGAGTTTACAAATCAGATTGCAATAGTCAGCTATTTACCCGCCAGCCAATAGTCGGTAAATATCTTAATGTCCTTTTCATCAATTATATCATCGGCAGGGATACTAATATCACAATTAGGGTCGTATCCGGCCTGCCCTTGAGCTTTCTGCCAGGTCAACGCCAAAACAGAAAAATCTACAGAGTCCACGTCATTACCCCCGTTAAAGTCGCCCAGCATATGCCACTCGGCTGTAATTGTATAAGCAACCCCGTTAAGCAGGCCAAGATTGCCTGTATAATCCTGGCCCCAGCTCATAAGCGTAGTTGAAACGGTATTAACACCCTTAACCCCTATGTACCAGGTGCCGGCACAAGGGTCGTTTATGGTGAGCGTCTCATCGGGACTTGAGGTATTACCTGTCTCGTAAAGGCCGCTCTCGCCCCTGAGGGCAAAATCATCTTTGCGGGCAAAAAGGTCAAGGTCGTTAACATCATCAAGACCATCTAAAGTAATCGTCAACTTCATTCCCGAAGGTATTTGAATTGTGAAGTGATGATACTGTTTGTCGCCGATTTTTTCATAGCCGGTAGTGCTGTTATCATTCATCACACGAATAACACCATTTTGTAGGGCTGCCTTTACGGCCGGGTCTCCAAGGCCATCCATTGCGTACTGCCAGACGGCTGCGGTATAATCCCTTTGCTCACCGTAGCTTACACTTTCTGCCGTATCTGTCGGCATCCCGTCGGTTACAATTTCAGGGTGAGAGGCAATTACAGCGAGTCGACCGGAGTTGGCGTCTTTCTTGTACGCCCAGGTGTTCACTTTATTGTGGTAATCGTGCGGAGGATAATCAAATATTGAAAGAATCTCAGTGCCTTCAGCCCAGTAAATACTGTTGTTTTCG
>Ga0180432_10002794_pt1 | contig 25843 bp, 25 predicted proteins | sample SS_ome_10_FD_132414 | JGI IMG/M metagenome (GOLD analysis project Ga0180432, IMG submission 132414) | Hypersaline lake sediment archaeal communities from the Salton Sea, California, USA - SS_1_MS_2 metaG | ecosystem: Environmental > Aquatic > Non-marine Saline and Alkaline > Hypersaline >... | reverse complement strand
GGGAGGAGCGGATCCTCGAGATCGTGGCACCGGCGCCGCTACCCGCCGGCCGCAGCCGGTACAACTGCACGGCCCCGGCGCGCGAAGGGGGGCGCTACTACTGGTACAGCCACCTGTGGATTCGGGGAGAGTCCCACGCCGGCTAATGCAGAATCCGATCGAGCAGCGACCCCCGATCGACCGTCTCGAGCGCGATGATCGGAACCTCGGCCAACGTCCGCCCCGCGAAGGTCGCCACCGCCTTCCCCACGATCTGACCCGCGGCCACCGGCGCCGGCACCTTCTCCGACAGCTGCTCCTCGAGAACGACCGAGTCGGTGTGCGCACGCGGAACGGTGACGACGAGGGTTTCCGCATAGGCCACCGGCACCTCGCGCTCCCGGCCGCCATCCACCCGGAGATTTCGGCCCAGCGGTTGTCCCGGGCGCTCCACCAGCGTCAGCCGTGTGAAGCGATTGAAGCCGTGACTGAGCAGACGTGTCGCCTCCTCAGTGCGCGCATGATCGTTCGGCGCACCCATGACGACGGCGATCAGCCGCCGGCCGTTCTGCTGGGCGGTCACGGTGATGCAAAACCCGGCCCGGTGATGATACCCGGTTTTGAGCCCGTCGACCCCTCGGACCTTTCCGATCAGTTTGTTCGAGTTGTACAGCGTGAACTCGCCGTTCCGGAAGGGGGCGGTCGGGATCGAGGCCCAGCGCAAGGCCTCGGGGTGGGTCACCAGCTCGCGGGCGAGGGTCGCCATGTCGCGAGCACATGTGAGGTCGGGCTTCTGCTTCCAGCCGGGAGGCAGACCGTGCACGGAATGAAAGGCAGTGCCGGTCATCCCGAGCTCTCTCGCCCGCAGGTTCATCAGGTCGAGGAACGCCGCGATGCTGCCCGCGTGGAATTCAGCCAGGGACGCCGCGGCATCGTTGGCCGAGTGGATCGCCAGTGCCATCAGGAGCTCCTCGACCGTGAAGACCTCCCCCTCCTTCAGATAGACCTGCGAGCCTCCCATGCGGCTCGCCCGGGCGGAAACGCTCACTCGGTCTTCGAGCGACATGCCCCCGCTTTCGATCTGCTCCAGGATCAGCAGCTCGGTCATCATCTTGACCATCGAGGCGGGTTGGCGACGGAGGTCGGGATTCTGGGCGATCAGCACCTCACCCGAGTAGGCATCGATCACGATGGCGGAGGCGAACTTCCCGTCCAGAGACGCCGGAAGCCCCTCTTGGGCGGCGGCGTAGGGGACCAAGGACAAGAGGGCAAGGAGACCGAACCGCAGGATGCGGGCCGCTGGCCGTGCGTCTATCTTCTTCATCGGAAACCCTTTACGACAAGCTCTCTTCCGGGAACGTGCGAGCAGGATAGCAGCTCACGGCCGCCTGTCAAGTTGACGGAACCGGGAGCGCACTGCCCGCCCGTGGGGTACTCATCGGTACCATCGATGCCATCCTTTGCCCGGCCCCGCCGGGTGTGTAGTATTCGTGGGTCGGTCCGAGGTTCCGAAGAAAGGGTAGGTGGCATGCAGGCACGAAGGGCATCTCTTCTGGGAATCATGATCATCCTGGGGTTGCTGGCGGCTCCGGCGGCCGGTGCCGGGGTCCGCTGGGAGCAGCTGACCCTGGAGCAAGCCCTCGCCAAGGCCGAGAGAGAGGACAAGCTCGTGATGGTCGATGTCTGGGCCGAGCACTGCCACTCGTGCGGCGACATGGACGAGCAGCTCTGGGACTCCGCCGAGGGAGAGGAGCTGGCCGAGGGGCTGGTGTGCATCAAGCTCGCATCGGACAAGCCCGAGGCGATCCCGCTCCACCGCGGCTATCCGATCCTGGGGCTCCCGGCGGTGATCTTTCTCGAGCCGGACGGCACCGAGATCGACCGCATCGTCGGTTTCACGGGAGGGGTCGACCGGTTCCTCGCCGAGGCCCGCATGCTGAAGAGCGGCGCCGATCCGCTGCCGGCCATGGAAGAGCAGCTCGCCGCCCACCCCACGTCACAGCGGCTCATGTCGGCCGTGCTCGAGAAGTATCTCTATCGCCAGCGCCTCCCCGAGGCCGAGCGCCTGCTGGCGAGATTGGTCGAACTCGACGCCGATCGCACGTCCGCTGAGGCGCGCAAGGGAATCGTCTTCGTGGCCAAGTACCATGACTACTTCACGCGCAACACCGCGAAAGCTCAGGAGCACTGGCGTTTCCTGCTGGAGGAGTACATCGATACGCCCTCGGTGGGATCGGGGGTAAGCGCGACATTCAAGCACGCGCAAACCTACGGCAAGTTCGACGAGTGGATCGACTACATCTGCGGTCTGATGGCCGAGCACCCCGAGTCGGGCCGCCTCTGCTACTACGCGGCCATCAACGCCATCCGGGCGGGGCTGAAGCATCAGTGTCTCGCCGATGCCGCGCGCAAGGCGCATTCGCTCGGCATCGGTCCGAAGGACCTCGATCAGAAGGCCACGCAACTGGAGCCCTAGATCAACGCGCGCGGATGACCCTCCGCGTCACCGCATCCCCACCGACCTTCAGCCGCGCCAGGTACACACCCGACGGCACCGGCCGGCGGCCGCGGTCGAGCCCGTCCCAGATGACTTCGTAGCTTCCGGCCGCCTGCGTGGCCGAGACGAGAAGCCGCACCATGCGACCCGCCGGATCGAAGAGCGCGAGCTGGACTTCCGCGGCCGCAGGCAGCCGGTAGCCGAGTCGCGTGCGATCCACGAACGGATTCGGGTCACGGAGACTCAACCGCAAACCCGTCGACACTGCGCGCTCATCGACCGCGCTCAGCGTGATGGCGAAGCCGTCGATCAAGACGTCGTCGATGTACCATCCCTCGCCGGCCATCGACCCGTTGCTCCCGAAACGGAAGCGCAATTCGGCCTCGCCCGCGTAGTCACCCAGATCGACCGCGACCTCGTGCCAATCGGCGCTGCCGGAGAAGACGCGCGTCAGGTCGGCGAAGGGCCCATCGGTCTCCCGGATCCAGTGCGTGTAGCCCCCATCGGGCGTGAGCGGCTCCCAGGCTTCGCCGACGATCCGGATCTCGATCCGCCCGCCGTCGAGCGCCACCTCGGGCGTGTTCGAGCTCTCCTGCGCATCGATCCACTGCCAGTAGTGAAGGTAGGAATCGGGATCGAGCGCGAGGGTCCGCGTGATCAGCGACGCATCGAGAAGCGGCGCGTACTCCTCGTCCCCGGTGTCGCCGCACTTCCAGCTTGTCGTCCCCCCGGACGTGTGATTGCGCTGCGTGCTCAAGTGCCACTGGTCACCGAAGCCGCTTCCCGCCTCATGCGTCCAGTCCGGCGCGCCGCCCTCCATGTCATCCTCGAGGTAGACGGTCGCCGGCGCGATCCAGAATTCGTAGATATCGGTCGACCCCCCATTGCTCGCGATGTCGGTGGCCGACAGGTAGTACTCGATGTGGGTCACCTGCGGCTGCCCCGGAATCGATGCCTCATAGAGCGCTTCGCTTCGCGCCGTCATCGGCACCTCGACCCAGTCACCGCCATCGATCCGGTAGTGGAGCGTGACATCCGCCAAGGCGGAGTAGTCGGAAACCACGCTCTGAACCATATAGGGCCCCGCGGTATCCTCGGTCGACCGCCAGTCGGTGGTCTCGGAGAACCCGGGTCCTCCAACATCGATGAGCGAGAAGGAGAGCGTCGTGGTCTGATCCTCCGCCACCTGCACATCGGAGACGCTCTGGCTGACGAAGCTCGGGTGATGCGTCGTCAGGGTGTAGGTCCCGACCGGCAGGCTGACGGCGTACGCACCCCCTGGGCCCGAGGGCACCCGGCACTCGGCTTCTTCCGCCTCGACCATGACCCCGATCACGGGCGTGTCGCCGTTGGACGCGTTCGTCACCGTCCCGCTTACGGTGCCGAATCCCGAGAGAACCGCGCTCACCGCCGCATACGCATCGATGATGCCCCAGCCGTAGATGTTGTCCTCCCCCGGCCGGCCGAGATCGACGCAGGTCTGCATGATGATCTGCTTGATCGTATCGACCGCCAGATCGGGGTTGGCCTCGCGCATCAGCGCCACCACGCCCGCCACGTGGGGACCGGCCATCGAGGTTCCGTCGTTGTTGCCGTACCCACCCCCCGGGAGCGAGGAGTAGACCTGCACGCCGGGAGCCACGACCTCGGGCTTGATCGTCACGCCGTCGCACCCCGAGGGGCCGCGGCTCGAGAAGTTGGCGATGGGGTACGGGAAGCTGTAGTTGGTCGCATCGACCGCCCCCACCGAGAAGGTGTTCGTAGCAGTCGTGATCCGATCGGCGGGGGAGCCGATCGTCTCATAGTCGGGCCCTTCGTTGCCCGCCGACCAGCAGGCGACCACCCCGGATGCTTCCAGGTTATCGATCACCTGCCACCACCTCGTATCGCAGTCGACGTAATCCCCAGGGAACCCCTCGTTGATGCCCCAGGAGTTCTGCACCACGTCGGGCACGTCGTCGATCGTCGCCGGATCGCCGTCCGGATCGGCGAACCATTGGAAGGCGGTGAAGATGTCGTTGTCGAAGGCGGGGCTAACGTACTGCTCGATCGGATCGGTCGCGATCCACTGCGCGTTCCACGCCACCCCGACGGTATCTTCCGTCGCCGCCCCGAGGCCGGTCATCGTCCCCATGGTGTGGGTGCCGTGCCCGTCCTCATCGGTGGGGAAGTCGGTCGGGTCGCCGTAGAGGTTGAGCCAACACTCCTCGGCCGGATGCCAGTTGCCCCGCCACCGGTCGGCAAGCGCGGGGTGGGTGCCGTCGACACCCGTGTCGCAGCCACCCACCAGTCTTCCCGCTCCCGTGATCCCCAGCTCGTACCAGACCTGATCGGCGTTGATCGCCCGCAGACCGGGGGTCACGCCGATACCGCGCCCTTCGCCATCGACGGCCTCGCGCGCGACGGGCTCGACGAGGGCGGGCCGCGGGTTGCGCTCGATGACCTCGATATCATCGCGCGTCGTGAGAGCGAGCACGGCCGCCTTCGTTATCCGCGCCACCACGAGATTCGCGATCCAGTAGCTGGTGAAGCCGTCCACCTCCCCCCGCGCCTGCCCGGTCGATAGGGCGGCCAGGAGATCGGCCTGCGAAGCGCTCGCCTCTTGCAAGGCGGTTACGACCCGCTCGTGCCGCTCCTGCCGGGTCGCCCGCTCGGTCTTGAGGGCGGCATCGATCGAGGCCACCGGTGCCTGATCGCGCAGGATGAGGATGACCGAGACCCAATCCTCGCTTCCGAGGCTCTGGAGATGGGTCTCCAGGCTCGGGTGAAGATCGGCCGCCGGGGACGGTCCGACCAGGAAGAGGACACCGATCGCCAAGGGGAGAAGCCGACGCATGTTGCACCGCCTTTCGATGTTATCTCTCGTCTGCCGGGGCAGGGTGGGGAGCTTGGGTCCTGCCCGCCGAAGGGCCACTGGGTTGCTATTATACCTCGATCTGGCCACGGGAGGGACGGAGATCGACGCGATTCCTGGTCGCTTTGATCATCCTCGCGCATGATTCTGCTGTACTACTTCACCGCAATATCATATCATATGATGCATCGATAGAGTGCGATTGACCATAGACGCAGGCGAGCCCGACCGAACGTAGGAGGTTCCGTGGATGTGCTGACCTCAGCTGCAAAGGTCTCTTCTCTGATGGGCAGGCTCGGGGAGGCGCCCCCGCCTGGCCGCTCCGTGGAATCGTTCTCCGAAGGCCGCAGCGGTACGCCTGCGTTCGACGACTGCGAAGCAAGTCCGTGCGATGAGAGCGTCTTCATGATCGATGACCACCCCCTGAATGACCCGGGTGATGCGGGGTCGGACGACTCCTGCGCCCGGGTGATCCGGGAGGATTCGAAGAACATGTTCAGGTAAAGGAGGGCACTATGCGCTTCTTCATCACCATCGCGGTACTCGTTGCTTGGATCTACCCGGTGATGGGCTCCACTCAGCTCGGCAACACGATCGACCTCTCCCGAAAGGGCCTCGGGGGCGAGCCCGCCTACGACGGCCGCGAGGGGGGCGAGACGATCGACGATGCATTCGTGATCACGGCGTTTCCATTCCACGATACGGGCGCAACCTGCGATAACGTGAATGACTACGACGAAGTCTGTCCGTATTCGGGATCAACGTCCCCGGATGTGGTCTACGTCTACACTGCGCTGATGAACGAGACCCTCGCCATCGACTTGTGCGCCTCGATGTATGACACCAAGGTCTATGTCTACGACTTCGATGCTGGGTACGGCTACGGCAATCCGTCGGCCTGCAATGATGACGCCGGCTGCGGGTACAGCGGCTATCAGTCGCTGATCGAGAACTTCGTCTTCGACGCGGGACACACGTACTACATCGTGGTGGATGGCTACGGAGGGAACTGCGGCCAATACGATCTCGTGATCGCTGGAATACCCTGAGGCTGCATCCTGCAATGCCCGCAGGATGCGGTGCTAGAAGGCGAGCCTCCGTTGGTGGATGACTATGTCGACCTGTGGAACGGTGGCTGCAATAGCCCTCCTTCCTACCCTTTCCAGCACCTCTGCGGAAATGGGGATCATGAGTTGACCCTCTGCTGCAACGCCGGCAACTACGACTACCAGGGAAGCGCCTATCGTGACACCGACTGGTTCGTCGTCTACAAGGCCGCCGATCCCTTCGAGGTCACGGCCGAGGCGGAGTACCCAACCTACATCTTCCAGCTCGGCTTCGATCCGGTGCAGCGCTGCGAGGGTGAGGTCACGGTCGATCAGCAGATGCTCCTCGATCCTTGCGTCCCCGGCACCTTGGCGCTCACCGGTGACACCGGAGATGAGGTCTGGGTCTGGGGCGGCGTGACCGGCTGGGAAAACTACCCGGAATACGTCTACATCCTGGACTTCCGGGGCATCGAGGGCATGCACACGGCCACGCACTATACGACGTGGAGTGCGGTGAAGAGCATGTTCCGATGATGCTGGATAAGGAGGACAACATGCGCCTCGTGATTCTGGCTACACTGATCGGGCTGATCGCGTTCCCGGCCATGGGGAGCCCCCACCTCGGCAACACCATCGACCTCTCCCGCAAAGGCCTCGGCGCTGAACCCGCCTACGACGGCCGCGAGGGGGGCGAGACGATCGAGGATGCGGTCGTCATCACCACGTTCCCCTACTCCGACACCGGGGCGACGTGCGACAACGTGAACGACTACGACGAGGTGTGCCCCTATACGGGCTCAACGGCACCGGATGTCGTCTATGTCTTCACCTGCCCCAACGACGATTGCCTGACGGTCGATCTCTGCGACGCCATGTACGACACCAAGACCTACGTCTACGACTTCGAAGCCGGGTACGGCTTCGGCAACCCGTGGGCCTGCAGCGACGATGCGGGCTGCGGCTACAGCGGGTATCAGTCGCTGATCGACGCGGTGGATGTCTTTGCCGGTCACACCTACTACATCGTCGTGGACGGCTACGGTAGTAGCTGTGGCGAATATTACCTCGTCGTTGATCTCTGGTGTCCTGAGTGCCCGGTGTGGTGTCCCGAGGACGGCGTGCCCGAGGGTGAGCCTCCGCTCGAGGATGACTACGTCGATACCTGGAATGGAGGCTGCAACTCGCCCCCCTCCTACCCATTCCAGCAGCTCTGCGGGAACGACGACCGCGAGTTGGTGCTTTGCTGCAATGCCGGCAACTACAGCTATCAAGGCAGCGCCTATCGTGACACCGACTGGTTCATTGTCTACAAGGCATCCGATCCGTTCGACGTGGAGGCCGAGGCGGAATACCCAACTGCTATCCTCCAGCTCGGCTTCGATCCGGTGCAGCGCTGCGACGGCGAGATTACGGTCGATCAGAGCCTTCTGCTTGAGCCTTGCGTCCCGGGCACGATGTCGCTCATCGGCAGCGTGGGGGATGAGGTTTGGGTTGGGTGCGGAACCATCGGATGGGAAGACTACCCCGAATACATGTATGTCCTGAGCTTCCGGGGCATCGGCGGCGCGCACACGGCGTCTCCGAAGACCACCTGGGGCTCCGTCAAGACGCTGTTCAGATAGCTGGGGGACGATGCCATGAGAGCACTCATTTTGATTGCCGCTTTGCTCATCGGGTTTCACCCGGCCCTCGCCGACGACCGGCTCGGCAACATCATCGACCTCTCCCGGAAAGGCCTCGGGGGCGAGCCCGCCTACGACGGGCGCGAAGGCGGGGAGACGATCGAGGATGCCTTCCCGATCCCGGAGCTGCCGTTCGATGACACCGGTGCGACCTGTGACAATGTCCACGACTACGACGAGACCTGCCCCTACGACGCCAATCTCGCTCCGGACGTCGTCTACGTCTTCACCCCCACCGAGGAGGGCGGCCTCGATATCGACCTGTGCGAGTCGCTCTATGACACCAAGGTCTACGTCTATGACTTCGAAGCCGGATACGGATTCGGCAATCCCCTCGCTTGCAACGATGATGCGGGATGCGGCTACACCGGATACCAGTCGGAACTCGTGAACGTTCCGGTCGAGACCGGCCACTCCTACTACATCGTGATCGATGGCTACGGGGATTCCTGCGGCCAGTACATCCTCGCGATCGACTGGTACGTACCTTGCACTCTCGAATGCCCGCCGGATGCCGAAGTCGAGGGGGAACCGCCGATCGTCGACGGCTACATCGACAACTACAACAGCGGCTGCGCGCACGTTCCCGATCCCTTGTTCCAGCTCCTCTGCGGCAACGAGGACTTCGAATTGACGATGTGCTGCAATGCGGGCAACTACAGCTACCAGGGAGCCTCCTACCGCGATACCGACTGGTTCACTCTCTACAAGGCCGCGGACCCGCTCAGCGTGACCGCGATCGCCGAGTATCCAACCTACGTTTTCCAGGTCGGGTTCGACCCGGTCGAGCGCTGCAACGGCAGTGTCACCTTCGACCACTACATCCTGCTGGAGCCGTGCGCCCAGGGCACCTTGCCGCTGGTGGCGGAGATCGGCGGGGAGGTTTGGGTGGTCGCCGCGTGTGCCGGCTGGGAGGACTATCCGGAGTTTCTGTACATCATGAGCTTCGAGGGCATCGAAGGCACGCACACGGCCGTCGTGGAGACGACCTGGGGTGCGGTGAAGGAAATGTTCCGATAGACAGACAGGAGGACACCATGCGCATCGTCATTCTGGCCACGCTTGCCGGGATCCTGGCGTCCCCAGTGTTGGGGAGCCCCGACCTCGGGAACACCATCGACCTCTCCCGGAAAGACCTCGGGGGCGAACCGGCCTATGACGGCCGCGAAGGGGGCGAGACGATCGACGATGCATTCGTGATCGACTACCTCCCGTTCTACGACACCGGGGCCACGTGTGACAACGTGAATGACTACGACGAGGTCTGCCCCTACTCGAGCTCCACATCGCCCGACGTCGTATATGTCTACACTTCTCCGGAGGACCTCATCATCGAGATCGACCTCTGCGACTCCATGTACGACACCAAGGTTTACGTCTACGACTTCGACGCCGGCTACGGCTTCGGCAATCCTCTCGCCTGCAACGATGACGCCGGCTGCGGCTACAGCGGCTATCAGTCGCGGCTCGATGCCGTTCCCTTCGACCAGGGCCACACCTACCACATCGTGGTCGATGGCTACGGCTCAAGCTGCGGCGAGTACCTGCTGAACGTTTTCGCCGGGATATGAGGCTGCTGGCTGGAATGCCCGCCGGGTGCGGTGCAAGAAGGCGAGCCGGCGTTGGAGGAGGACTATGTGGACCTTTGGAACGGTGGCTGCAACAGCCCGCCCACTTACCCGTTCCAGTATCTCTGTGGCAATGGAGATCATGAGCTGACGCTCTGCTGCAACGCCGGCAACTACAACTACCAGGGGAGCGAATATCGGGATACCGACTGGTTCATCATCTACAAGGCCTCCGAACCGTTCGCGGTGACGGGCGAAGCGGAATACCCGACCTATCTCTTCCAGCTCGCCTTCGATCCGGTTCAGCGCTGCGATGGTGACGTTACGGTCGATCAGCAGATACTCCTCGATCCCTGCGTTCCCTCCACGCTGCCGCTCAGCGGCGACATCGGAGATGAGGTCTGGGTCTGGGGCGGGTGCGCGGGCTGGGAGAACTACCCGGAGTTTGCCTACATCCTGGAATTCCAGGGCATCGAGGGCGCCCACACCGCCACCCAGTACACGACCTGGGGTGCGGTGAAGAGCATGTTCCGATGAAAGGAGGAGACCATGCGAGGGTGGATGGTGATCGCGCTGGTTTTGTTGTTGACCGCCCCAGCTATGAGTCAACCCCAACTGGGGACATCAATCGACCTGTCCAACAAGGGCCAAGAGGGTGAGCCCGCCTTCGACGGCCGCGAAGGCGGGGAGACGATCGAGGAGGCCTTCCCGATCCCCGCCATCCCCTTCACCGACACGGGTGCCACCTGCGACAACATTAACGACTACGACGAGATGTGCCCGTACGGTGGTATGGGTCCCGATGTCGTCTATGTCTATACCTGCGACGAGAACAGGGCGATCGACATCGATCTCTGTGACTCGCTCTACGACACCAAAGTCTACGTCTATGACTTCGAAGCCGGTCACGGATTCGGCAATCCCATCGCCTGCAACGACGATGCGGGATGCGGGTACAGCGGTTACCAGTCACGGATCGAAGCCCTGGAGATTCTCTCCGGTCACACCTATCACATCGTGGTGGACGGCTACGGGAACTCCTGCGGCGATTACATCCTGGTGATAGAGGACCACGTACCGTGCAGCCTCAGCTGTCCCCCGGATGCCGAGCTCGAGGGGGAACCTCCTCTGGTCGATGACTATGTCGACAACCACAACAGCGGTTGTTCCCACTATCCCGAGCCACTGTTCCAGCTCCTTTGCGGAGACGAAAACAGCGAACTGACCATCTGCTGCAACGCCGGCAACTACAGTTACCAGGGAACCGCCTACCGCGACACCGACTGGTTCACCATCTACAAGGCCGCCGATCCGTTCGGTGTAACTGCGATTGCGGAGTATCCGACCTATATCTTCCAGCTCGGGTTCGATCCGATTCAGCGCTGCGAGGGTGAGGTCACCGTCGACTACAACATCCTGCTCGATCCGTGCGTTGAAGACACCCTGCCGCTGGTCGCGGCCATCGGTGAGGAGGTTTGGGTGTGGGGCGGTTGCGCCGGCTGGGAGGACTATCCCGAATACCTGTACATCATGAGCTTCGAGGGCATCGGCGGCGCGCATACGCCGGCGAAGGAGCGCACCTGGGGCGGTATCAAGGGCATGTTCAAGTAGAAGAACCGACGTCGACCGGCACTGGCTTGGTGCCCCGATCGCCCCCGACGTCCTCCACGTCTGCTCTCCGAGTGACGCCGGCGCCCAGGAGAGAGGTGAACCCTCTCTCGGGTCGGATATGCTCGTGCTCGTCGATCCCGGTCACGAGCGGGAGATCACGCTGATCCAGCGATACGGGCTGGGATCAAATCCCGTGTCCGTTGAGCCTCAACGAGCCGAATCCGAACCCAGAGACCGGACAACACCAAGCGCAACTAGATTACATCATCACAATTCATTACAAACAAGTCAATTACATCCCTCAGTGCGCCGGCGCATCGCCGGCGCACCGCGAACCCGGGTCATCTCCCCCTCCCGGGACCTTGCCAAAGCGCCTAGTGTTATCAGTAACAGGTCTCATAAGCAGGAAAGGTTCTGTGATCGACATCCACCGATGTGGGACCCGACATGGATTCAGGAGGAACGCCATGACTACGCGGTCCGCGCCCGCCAAGCCCAACGCCCGCGCCCCCGCGGGCAACGGCGGAGCCCACGTGCACGATGTCGTGGGTCTGGATGACATAGGCGATCTCGGCAATATCGGGAATCTTCGCGCCCTCTCCTGGACCGAGGCGCTCTGGCTCGTGGCCCTGGCGCGGGAGAACGGCGAGGGGCAGGACGGCCCTTGGCGTCCTCCGTCGCCGGGTACTCGGTTCATCCACGAGGTGCCGCCCCCGCTGAAGCGCATGGGGTGCATGTGGATGGAGAACGGCAGCGAGCGCCAGCGATGCGGCCAGCCGGTCACCTGGACGATGGGGGCCAACCTCTCGATGGCGCGGCTTTACTGCGAACACCATGGGCAGAAGATTCTCCAGCGCCGCGCCGAGGGCCGCCGGGCCCGCGAGGCCAAGCGGCGCAAACGGGCCGAGGCCGAGGTCTAGCCGAGCTCCTCGAGCACGCCGTCGAGCTCTGTCACCGTCTCGGCGAAACTGGCGAACGCGCTCTCCAGTGTCGCCCGATCGGTGAGATCGACACCCGCGCGCCCGATCAACTCCAGCGGATCGGCCGATCCGCCCGACCGCAGGAGGTCGAGGTATTGGTCCCGCTGGGCCTCGCTCTCCAACACCCGCCGGACGAAGATCTGCGAGGCGCAGAAGCTCGTCGCGTACTTGTACACATAGAAGTTGTAGTAGAAGTGCGGGACGCGCGACCACTCCCAGGAAATCCGCTCGTCGGCCTTGACCGCCGGACCGTAGTACTCACCGTTCATCTTGTAGTAGGCCTCGGCCAGGGTGTCGGGCGTGAGCGGCGTGCCGGCGGCATCCATCTCGTGCACGAGTTTTTCGAACTCGGCGAACATCGTCTGGCGGTAGACGGTGGCCTTGTAGGAATCGCACAGGTGGTTCAGCAGGTAGGCCCGGAAGCGGGGGTCGTCGTTCGTATCGAGCAGGTGCTTCAGCAGCAGTCCCTCGTTCAGGGTCGAGGGAATCTCGGCGGTGAAAATCGGGTAGTCCGCGAAGCGCGGCGGTTGGGTCTGGTTGGCCAGGTAGGTGTGCATCGAGTGGCCCAGCTCGTGGGCCAGGGTGAAGACGTTGTCGAGCGTGCCCTGGTAGTTCATCAGGATGTAGGGCAGGCTGTCGTAGCAGCCGCTCGAGTAGGCCCCGTTGCGCTTGCCCCGATTCTCGCAGGCGTCGATCCAGCGATCGGTGAAGGCGCTGTGGAGCACCCGCACGTAGTCCTCGCCCAGCGGCTGGCAGGCGTCCAGGATCCACTGCCGGGCCTGTTCGAACTCCACCTTGACCTCGTACTCGGGCACGATCGGCACGTACATGTCGTACATGTCGAGCCTCTCGACGCCCAGCTGACTCTGGCGCAGCTCGAGATAGCGGTAGAAGTGGGCAAAAGCGTCGTGTGTCGCTTGGATCAGGCTCTCGTAGAGCGCCGGGGGAACGTGGTCGCTGTGGAGGGAGGCCTCGAGCGCGCTCGGGAACGCGCGGGTTCGGGCCATGTAGTTCTGCAGCTTGACGTGCGACCCCAGGGTCGATGAGATCGTGTTGCGGTATCCCTTGAACGTGTTGTACATCGCTTCGAACGCATCGCGCCGCACGCGCCGGTCGCTGTCGATCAGGAAGATCAGGTAGCGCCCGATCGAGAGCTCACAGGCTTCGCCCGCCGCGTTCTTGATCTCGGGGAACTTCATGTCGGCATCGACCAGGAACTGGAAGGCCCGCTGCGGCGCGGCGAACACCTCACCCGCGCGGGAGAGGAGCGTCTCCTCGCGGTCGGAGAGGGTGTGAGGTTTGCGGCGGAGGAGTTTCACCATCTCGAACCGGTCGGCCTTCAGCTCCTCCGAGTCGGTCCAGGCGCGCAGGTCCTCCTCGGGATGCGAGAGGATCTCGGGCGTCATCCAGGCCAGTCGCCCCGCCACCTCGGCCAGCTTGGCCCGAATGCGGCCCGAGCGGCCCTGCGAGTCGGTGTTCCCGGTGTCCTCGTCCTCCTTGAGCTGGGCGTAGACGAAGAGACGCTTCAGGAGCCGGTCGAGCTCGGTTTCCACCTCGAAGGCGCGGGCGATGGCCGCGGCCGAGCCCAGCTCCCCGCGCATCGCCTCGAGCGGCTCAACCAGAGAGTCGATCCGATCGAACTCGGCGTCCCACTCGCTGGGATCCGCAAACATCAGGGTCAGATTCCACTGCTGCGCCTCGGCCACCTCGCTTCGCTCCGGAACCCGACCTGGCGAACCCCCTAACTTATCCTTATCAAAGAAATTACAGATCATCCCCGTCCACCTCCCACCGCTCGGCGGTCTTCGAGTCCAGCGTTTGCTTGATCATCCATACTCCAGAAGCCGTCCCGAGGGCAATCACTCTCCCGCCAACGGTTCGGGCAGGCGGTACCATCTCGATTCCGCTCGGGCCCTCGATCCGAGATGCCGACCAGGGAAAGAGGGGCGTCGTGCGGTGCCCGGGACCGTTCCCGGGCTCGTGGGGGCGGTGGAATCCATCATGACCCTGCCGAGTTCCGATTGCGTCGATCCCGATGTCGACCAGCGCGTGCCGGCCATCGACGTCGCCCCCCAAGACAACGCCGGTGTGGAAAACGCGGCCCGCGAAGTGCAAGACTACGTGCGTCCGGACCGGGCCGCATCGGGCCCAGGTCCCCCTTGGCCGCCGCCGGAGAGAGAATCGAGGCAGAACGGATGAACCACGTGGGCTCGGAAGCCGCGCAGTCGATCCTGAAAGGCCTGCGCGACCTGTGGCGGGACCTGGCCCGGTCCAGCTGGCTGCCCGATGACCGCGCGCTCAAGCCCGACCTGCCCGATCCCGATCTGCCGCGTCTGAGGCGGCGTATGCAGGAGTGTCTCGACGGCCGGGGCGGCGAGGTCTCGGCCCGGCTGCGCGCGGCGCAGCTCGGCCGCACCTACCTAACGCTGAACGAGCAGGGCCGCGCCCGCTTCCTCACCCTCTTGGCCGAGGCGTTCGACACCGATCGAGCGAGCGTGACCGAAGCGATCGATGCCTACCTCGAGGCGAGCGAGGAGCAGCTGGGAGAGGCGGAGCACCGGCTGCGCAGCGCCCTCATCGCGCCCCGGCGCCGCCTGCTGACCCAATTCAACGAGCTTCCCGAGGGAACGAAGTTCCTCGTCGACCTGCGGGCCGAGCTGCTGGGACTGCTGCCCGGCACCCCCGCTCTGCGAGCGCTCGACCGGGACCTTCGCGAGCTGCTGACCACCTGGTTCGATGTCGGGTTCCTCGAGCTGCAGCGGATCTCGTGGAACTCGCCCGCCTCGCTTTTGGAGAAGCTCATCTCCTACGAGGCGGTCCACGAGATCGAATCCTGGAGCGACCTTCGAAACCGGCTCGAAACGGACCGGCGCTGTTACGCGTTCTTCCATCCCCACATGCCGGGCGAGCCGCTGATCTTTGTCGAGATCGCCCTCGTCGATCGGATGGCCACCAGCATCCAGGCGTTGCTCGATGAGAGCACACCCGAGCTTCCGCCCGAGGAGGCAAAGACGGCGATCTTCTATTCGATCTCGAACACCCAACGGGGTCTGCGGGGGATCAGCTTCGGCAGCTTTCTCATCAAGAGGGTCATCGACGATCTGACGCGCGACTTCCCGGGGCTCCGCACGTTCGCGACCCTCTCGCCCATCCCGGGATTCCGGCGGTGGCTGGACGGGCGCATTCGGGAGGAGCTCGATCTTCTCACCGAACGCGAGACGCGCGCCCTGGCCGAGACCGGCTCGGGCTCGTTGGCGCAGCTGCTCGCGACGCCCGAGTGGTGGAAGCGTGAGCCGATTCGCCGGGCGCTCGAATCTCCCCTGATGCGTCTCTGCGCCCGCTACCTGGTCGAAGAGCGCCGCGAGGGGCGGCCGCTCGATCCGGTGGCCCGCTTCCATCTCGGCAACGGGGCCAGCATCGTCTCGCTCAACTGGGGGGCGGACCTGTCACCCAAGGGCATCCGTCAGTCGGCGGGGATCATGGTCAACTACGGCTACCGCCAGGACGACATCGAGAAGAACCACGAGGCCTATCGCGGCAAGGGGGAGGTCAAGACCTCCCCCGCCGTTCGCCGCTGGTTGCGCGCCGGCTAGCTTGCCCGGCGCAGGTCTTGCTTCGCCTCGCGGGCGGTGGCGCAGTAGGGGCAGAACCCCCAGTCGGGATCAATCACCGCCTTGCACGCATCGCAGGTTTCGATCCGCTTGGCCCCGCAATGGGGGCAGGCCAAGAAGTCGGCGCTCAAGGTCTGCCCGCACGAACCGCACGGCACAGGAGCCGTCTCCTCCGCCGCCACCACGCGCAGCAGCCCGCCCACATCGATGAGCCCCTTCGTCGCCCGCTCCATCGCCACCTCACCCAGCGTCCTCATCCCCTCCGCCAGAGCGAGGCTGCGGATCGTCTCGCCCGGTGCGCCGTTGGCGACGAGCTGCCGGATCCGCGGGGTCAAGACCATGAGCTCGAACAGACCCGTCCGTCCCACGAACCCCTTGCCCTTGCACTTGTCGCAACCCGCGCCCCGATAGAGCTTCAAATCCTTCGGCACCATCCCCGTGAATCCGAGCCGGGCAACCGTCTCGTCACTCATGGTTTCCGCCGTGCGGCAGTGGGGACAGATCGCCCGCACCAGGCGCTGCGCCACGATCATCGCGACCCCCGCCGAGATCATGTTGTCCGAAAGACACAGATCCCGCAGGCGCGTGATCGCCTGCGGAGCGTTCGGGGCATGGCAGGTCGTCAGCACCAGCCGCCCGGCCAGCGAGGCCTGCATGGCCATCCGGGCGGTCCGGGGATCATCCAGTTCACCGATCAGGAGGATGTCGGGATCCTGACGCAAGACGCCCTCGAGAACCTCCGGGTAACCGCGCCCTGACTTCTCGTCGATGCTGACCTGGTTGACCCCCTCCAGTTCCCGCTGGACCGGGTTCTCCACGGTAACGACGTTCTTGGTGGCGAGCGCCGCCTGCTGGAGCGCGGCATAGAGGGTCGTCGTCCGCCCACTGCCCGCGGGGCCGGCGACGACGATCATCCCCCGGGGACGGGTGAGATGCTCGGTGATGGTTCGCACCTCGGACTTCTCGAGTCCGACCCGATCGAGCGTCTGCGGGGCTAGGCGCGCGCCGCCGAGGGTGATCAGGATCTTCTCGCCGTGCCGCGTCGGCAAGGTCGAGACCCAGAGGTCGGTCGCCACCCCTCCGATCCGCGCGCTGAGGCGCCGCTCCTGGGGCCGCTTCTTCTCCTCCAGGTCCATCCGCGCCATCACCTTGACCCGCGAGGTCACGGCGCCCTGCACCCACTTGGGCAGCTGCAGCTGGGGCCGCACCTGGCCGTCGACACGAAGGCGGACATTCAGGTTGTGCCGCGAGGGCTCGAGGTGGAGCTCGGTGGCGCGGGATTTCACCGCCGCGCCCAGCATCTGGTTCACCATCCGGACGATCGGGATGGCTTGACTGCGCGCCTTGAGCGTCTCGACCGTCTCGTCATCTCCGCCCGGATCGCGCAGCACCTCGATCGTGGCGGCCGCGCCGCTGGGGGTGACCTCCTCCATGGAGGCCTCGAGCCGATAGTGCTTGTCGATGGCCCAGGTGACGTCCCCCGGGGTTGCGATGCAGATCGCCAGCTCCTTGCTGGAGGCGAACTGCACGTCGTCCATCGCCTGGAGGTTCAGCGGATCGGCCACCGCCAGGGTCAGCACGTTGCCGTCGACGCTGATGGGCATCACCAGGTGCCGCCGGGCCACCTCCTCGGGCACGAGGGAGACCGCCTCGGGCTCGATGGAGCTGTTCTGGAGGTCGATGCGCTCGAGCCCCATCTGGGACGAGAGAGCGCTGGCGATGTGGAGCTCGGTGCAGAGCCCCTCCTCCACCAGCCGCTCGCCTAACCGCTGGCCGGCAACCCCTTTGCTGGCCAGAACCTGGTCCAAATCCTGGCGGGAGATGACCCCCGCCTCCACCAGAAGATCTCCCAGTTTTTTCCTTGCTGGCCCTGTCACTGCGCTATGCTCCTCTCTGCCGTGGCGGAATCGACGCTATCCCCCCTAAGGGTCGGCAGCCCAACGAGCTACCTGAACGGTTGGCCGAGCAACCCCCCCCCGGAGGGGGCGTAAATGGGGTCGAATCCGGCCGGCCGGCCGGAGCTTGCTTGAACGGGCCGGGAGGGATGACCGTCATGTGGGACGGAAGCAAAAAGGATGTCCCATTGGAAACGAGGTTGAACTCACTGTCGGATGCCGAGTTGGCAGCCCTCTCGCAGCAGGGCGACATCGAGGCCTTCGACCGGCTGGCGCACCGATTGGGAGACGCGCTCTTCCGATTCGTCCGCCGCACGCTGGGGAACGATGAGGATGCCAGGGACACCTGTCAGGACGCCCTGCTCAAGGCCTATCAGAACATCGGGCGCCTGCGGGATCCGGCCCGGTTCAAGCCGTGGCTCCACCACATCGCCCTCAACCTCTGCCGGGACCGCTACCGCGCCGCGAAGGTGCGGAAAGCAGAGAGCTATGAAGAAGGTCAACCCAACGAAGTCCGCATCCTGGAGGCCGCACCCAGCCGCCCCGCGCCCGACCGCTGGGCCGAGCAGGCCAGCCTGGCCGAGGCGCTGCGGGGCATGCTCGAGCGGCTCTCGCTGGAGCAGCGAACCGCGATCCTGCTACGCGAGTATCAAGGATTCTCGACCGAGGAGATCGCGCACATCACCGGTGTGCCGGCCGCCACGGTCCGGACGCGGATCTTCTACGGGCTCAAATCGCTTCGCCGGATGCTCCGTGCACAAGGGGGGCAATGGTCATGACCGATGAACACCTCGATCCCCGCCGGGATCGCATGATGGCCGCGTTTTGCGGAGACCTCTCCAAGGATGAGGAGCAGGCATTCCTGCGCTCCCTCGAAGAGGACGATGAGATTCGAGCCGAGTGGGAGGAGCTGCTCGAGGTCCGGAGCTTCCTCCATCAGGCCCGCGCCGAAGAGTCGCCGGGCGGCTTCGCGTTCGAGATGCCACCCGAGGAGGCCAAGCCGGTCGTCTGGAAGCGACCGCGACGCTCGGCCTGGTCGCTCCCATCGCTCTTCCGCTCCCCGGTGGCCGGCTTCGCCTTGGGCGCGGCGGCGGTCGTGATTCTTCTCGTCGCCGGACTGAGAATCGATCACACGGGCCGGGGGCTTTTGGTCCACTTCGGCGGTGCCGAGCCGGCACGCACGACCGCCGAGGGCGATTTCGTTACGCGGGCAGAGGTATCCTCGGCACTCGCGGACTTCGGCCAAGCGGTGGACGCCCAGCTCATCGACTACCAAACGCGCTCCCGGGGCGAGATGATCTATGCGATGCGGGAGATGAACAACTACCTCACCCGCCGCCAGGAGAACGAAAACCTCCTGCTCAACCAGCGGTTCCAGAACGTCATCGACGACCTCTTCCAGGGCGGCGATCGGCTCGTGGTCGAGCCGAAGGATGGCAGCAGCAAGCAGTCGGTGGTTCCGGTCAGTCAACAAGGAACCGATCCCGCGGAGGATCTCCGTCATGAGTAAGCATGCCTGCGGGTATCGCATGATCTCGATCGCCCTCTTCCTGGGCCTTGCGATCCTGTTGGTCGCCCCCGATGCGACCGGCGAGATGTCAAGGTCCCTGAAGCGGAAGATCGATCTTCTCGAGAACGTGGTCGACCAGGTGTTGATCGACAGCCCCAACTTCCTCGTCAGCGGCCGGGGAACGACGCACGGGCTCTTCCTCGAGGAGTACGGCGTTCTCTTCACGTTCGAAGCCTCGCTGGTCAGTCGGGATCTGGATCGAGGTTTCCTGGCGGGCAACTGGGACTACTTCAAGAACCTTCGATTCGAGCAGGACGATGAGGGGCGCATCATCATCTATCGCGAGGGAGACGACGAGGACGACGACTCGTTGATCGAGATCCTGACCGAGGACGAGCTCGAGGACATGGACGAAGAGGATCTGGAAGAGCTCTCCATGCACCAGATGCGCGCCCGGGACGGCAAGCGCCAGGAGCGCCGCTACGAGAGCGGCAAGGAAGAGCTGGTCGAGGCGCTCATCGACTACGGCGACATGCTCTCCGATCTCGACGACGGTCAGTCGGTCGCCATCGTCGCCTTCCTCGTCGACAGCAGCTTCTTCGACAAGGAAGAGCTATCTCAGCTCATGATTCGGGCCAAGATGCGCGACCTGCGCGCCTACGCCGATGGGGACATCGATGAGGATGAGATGATCGAGCGGGTCGAGATCCAGGAAGACTAGCGCGCCCGGTCTTCGGCCCAGCAGGCATAGACATCGACGCTCCGGTCACCCTCCAGGCCTTCGTCCGGCACCTGCCATCCCACGATCTCGGGACCTCCGGCGAGGGTTACGATCTGTCCCATCTCCACCGGCGAGCCGGCCGCCAGCAGTTCCATCCTCACCCAATTGGCCCGCGCCTGCGCCAGCCCCGCGTTCGATCCGAACGCCTCGCGCGCGCCGAGTCCCAGCGCCTGCCTGTCGGTTCGCCCGATGAGAACCACGAACCGCAGCCGCTCCGTTTCGGCCCACGCCTCGATGCGTTCCCGGCAGCGAAGGAGGGTCTCGCCCATCTCGGGGGCGCCCGCATCGATCCGGCTGGGGAGAAACGGTCCCACGCGGCCCAGGTGTTCGAAGCGGATCTCCCGCATCGAGGTGACGGGAGGTGCGGGCGCCTCGGTCCGCAGGGTTACCGTTTCCGGATGGGCGGCGAAGAAGACGACCACGCCCGCGAGGCTGAGTAGCAGGCCCCCCAACCGCCCCCACGCCGAGGCCAGGTTCCCCCACGTGAGGAGCCCTGCCAATACGATCAAGAGCGCGCTGGCCGCCGGAATCCATCCCGATCCCGTGGGCAGCTGAACGCGCGGGTAGAGGCGCACCGTCGATGAGCCGGGAGCTGCAGTTCCCCCCATCGCCCGGACCAGCTCGTCGTGGCGCTGCTGCTGCAGCTCGGGTGTGGGCAGCCGCTCGGCCAGCAGGCGCTCGAGCTGTCCGCTCGGCGCGCCCGCCAACTGCGGCAGAGCGTCACCGGTGATCAGAAGCCAGAGGACCAGCGGTCCGGAGAGAATGCAGAGCGCAAAGCCGATGACGAAGAGCCGGGGCAGGCGCCGGGGTCGCGCGGAGGGCGCATCCCAGCGTCCCTCCTCGCCCCGCTCCCACAAGCGCAGATACCAGAAGATGCTGACACCGACGAGGAGCCCCCCGAGGAGAAAGACGATCACCACGAGGTCTTGAAGCAGCATCCTCTCTCCCCTGGTCCTGGTGCCCGCATCGAGCGCACACCCATCCTGAGCCCGGTCGCTGGAAACTTGATACCAACATCCAGCACCCTAGGCAAGAACCAGGGTCAGTCGTTCCACACCCGCGATGTCGAATCCCGCTGCGGGTACCGGGTCCGGCGGGGAGGCGGTCTCCACACGGCCCGGTCCCCGGCCCAGTGCGTCTCCGGAGGCCGGTCGCGCCAGCGGCGGGGAGCCGGCGCGGGCCGCGGCGCCGCCCGCTGCGGATCCTCGGGCGCCTCGGGCAGTCCGGTCTCCAACCGATCGGCGTCGAATCCGGGCAGGGCCAGGATCCCAAATACGCCGCGCGCGAGGTCCTGGGCCCAGAGCAGCAGGCGGCGGGCCTCCCGGATCGACGCCCGGTGACCGCTGTAGACCGAGTCCTTCAGATCCTTCGCGTCGCGGATTTGCTTCAAGACCGCCCGGGGCAGTTTCTCCGGGTTGACGAACAACTCCTCCAAACCGGCGAGGAGTCCGTACAGGTTCGTGTCGCGGTAGCCCTGCGAGTTGATCGCCGCCCGCGCGCAGCGCGACATGGCGAAGTAGGCTTGGGTCACACCATCGTCCCACCGGCCCTTGGCATAGCACTGCCGCGCCCGCGACAGCTCTTCCCTTGCCTTCTCCAGTTCTGCGGCGACCCGCTCGGCATCGGGCTCGATCTTCTTCAGGCGTCCTTTGGCTAGGCAGCTCTCGAATGCATTCATTGTGCACCTCCCTTCGACCGCGCGAGTCGTGCTCGCCGGGGACGGTCGGGCTGCTGAGTCCCCTGACACACCCGTGGACGATCAAGGTTTCAGAGAATCTTCCGGATGCGGGAACCTCGGGGGCACCGGGTGGTTGTTGCGGACACGGGGAGAGAGGTTCACACCCCCTCCGACCTCTGCTATACTGGCCGGCGCTCAGACCTCGATGGACATTCACGCTACCTCAAGGAGGTTACGGAACGATGATGTTGTCACCCGCTCGCCTCGTGGGCTTGGTTCTCCTGTTCCTGTTGCTGCCCGGCGCGTTCGCCACGGCGCAGGATGTGCCCAACTTGCTGAACCCCGAAGCCGAGGTGTTCAACCAGGAGGCTCCCGAGGTATTCAAGGCCCTCCTCGAGACCACCCAGGGAGACGTGGTGATCGAGGTCCATCGCGCGTGGGCCCCCAAAGGCGCCGATCGCTTCTACAATCTCGTGAACGGGGGTTTCTACGACGGGTGCCGCTTCTTCCGCGTCATCTCGGGCTTCATGGCCCAGATCGGGATCAACGGGGATCCGGCGGTCGCGGCCAAGTGGCGGACGGCCCAGATCCTGGACGACCCGGTCAAGCAGAGCAACAAGCGCGGCTTCGTCACCTTCGCCACGGCGGGCCCCAACACGCGCACGACCCAGATCTTCTTCAACTTCAAGGACAACTCCGGGCTCGACCGCCAGGGATTCGCCCCCTTCGGCAAGGTGATCGAAGGGATGAGCGCCATCGACAACCTTTACGCCGGCTACGGTGAGGGCGCCCCCCGCGGGAAGGGCCCGTCCCAAGGACGTCTGCAACGAGAGGGAAACGTCTACCTCAAGGCGGACTTCCCGAAGCTCGATTACATCAAGAAGGCGAGTATTGTCGCGGACGAGGGCGAGGAGAAGTAGACCGGGCACGGAGGGGCGCATGCCCCCGAAGCCGAGGTTCTGCGCGCAGTGCGGAGCCGCTCTGACCACCCGAGTCGTGGATGATCGCGACCGGGACGTTTGTCCCGACTGCGGGACCGTCTTCTACCGCAATCCACTCCCTATTGCCTCGGCGGTCGTCCTGAACGACCGCCGAGAGGTCCTTCTCGTCAAGCGCGGCAACGAGCCGCAGAAGGGGATGTGGTGCCTGCCGATCGGTTTCGCCGAGCTGGGCGAGACGATTGCCGAAGCCGCCCTTCGCGAACTGTCCGAGGAAGCCGGCATCGAGGGGCGCATCCTCCGTCACCTCGATGTCGATTCCTACCAGAGTTCCTACTACGGCGATCTTCTGATCGTCACCTTCGAGGTCGAACCGATCGGCGGCGAACCCCGGGCGGGGGACGATGCCGAGGAAGCCGGCTGGTTCGCGCTGGATGATCTGCCCCGCCTGGCCTTCAGCTCCAATGTCAAGGCCGTCGAGGCCTGCCGGGAACACCACCGCGAGGAGTGGGCCATCCAGGACTCCTTCGCCCGCCTCCAAGGCTCCGCCACGTCCGAGATGCTCTCCGACCCGCTCGTCTCCTGGATCCGGGACCAAGCCAGCGAGATCGCCGGCAACTGGCTGATCGACGTGAGGTCGAATCCGACCACCCGCTCCTATCACGAGGCCGCCCCCGAGCCCCTCCGCGCCCGGGCCACCTCCGCCCTCCAGCACTTCGGCCGTTGGCTCCGGGGCGAGGAAGCCCCGGAGGAGGTGCGCACCTACTACCGCAACCTGGGGAAGATGCGTCGCCGCGAGGGCGTTCCCCTGCATGAGCTCTTGAGCTCCCTCACCCTGTTCCGCAAGCACATCTACGACTTGGCCCGCAACCAGGGCATCTGGCAGCGCACCATCGACGTCTACAAGATGATGGAGCTCGAGCGTCGCTTGGTGCTCTTCTTCGACCGAGCGGTCTATCACGCCGCCCGGGGATACGCCAAAGACCCAAACGCCCCCGAATAGCCCCCGGCGACCCCGGTACTATCCCTCGAGGAGGGAAGGGTGAGATGAGCGAAGCAGCCGCACCGGCAACCGATCTCGACGAACGGGATCTGATCCTCCGGTGCCAGCGGGGTGAGCGGGAGGCCTTCGAGCCGCTCGTCCGCCACTACATGCGCACCGCGGCCGGCTTTGCCCTCGCCTGGACCGGAAGCCGGGATGATGCGCTCGATCTCTCTCAGGAGGCCTTCGCCCGGGCCTTCCGGGCGATCAAGCGGTTCGATCCCACACGACCCTTTTACCCGTGGTTCCACACGATCCTGCGCAATCTCTGCCTGAACCATCTCGGCCGGGCGGCGCGATTGCGCGAGGTTCCTCTGATCGACCAGTTCCAACATGCCGACCGCGCCCCGGGCCCCGACGTGGCGGTCGAACGGGCGGAAATGAGGCGGCAGGTCTGGGAAGGGATCCGGAAGCTGGGATCGCGGGACCGGGAAATTCTGATCCTGCGGGAGTTCCAGCACCTCACGTACGCGGAGATCGCGGAGGTGCTGGAGATTCCACGCGGCACCGTGATGAGCCGCCTGCACGCCGCCCGCCAACGGCTGCGTCGGCAGCTCGAACCCCTCATGACCGGAGGGCGGTGTGATGGCTGAAGACTGGACGATCCGGATCAGCGGATACCTCGATGGCGAGCTCGAGCCATCGGAACGGGAAGCGTTCGAGCGGGAAGTTGCCCGTAACAGCGAGCTTGCCCGGGAGCTCGAGTCGATGCGGGCGATGCGGGAGGTGACCGGGAGCATGAAACTCAAGGACTTCCCGGACCGGGTCTGGGACCGCTACTGGGAGGGGACCTTCAACCGGCTCGAACGCCGCGTCGGCTGGCTCCTCTTCTCCCTGGGCGCCATGGTGTTGCTGGCCGCCGGCCTCTATGAGATGATCGTCTCCTTGCTCGACGGAGGAGAGCCCTGGTGGATCAAAACCGCCATCGGTGCCCTCTGCGGCGGAGGCGCGATCCTTTTCATCTCCGTCCTGCGCGAGCGGCTCTTCATGCGAAGGCGGGATCCGTATCGGGAGATCAAGCGATGATCCTTACGACAACGCAGGAGGTTCCGGGCCGGGAGATCGTGGAGGTGCTGGGCCTGGTCAAGGGCAACACGATCCGGGCCCGCAACGTGGGCAACGACCTTCTGGCCGGTCTGAAGAATCTGGTCGGGGGCGAGATCGTCGAGTATACGAAGCTGATGGCCGAAAGCCGCGAGCAGTCGATCGATCGCCTGGTGGCAGCGGGGCAGGCGATGGGGGCCGATGCCATCGTGGGTATACGAATGTCAACATCGGAAGTCATGGATCGCGCCGCTGAGATTCTCATCTATGGTACAGCCGTAAAGCTGAAGTAGCCACCAGGGAAGAAGTTACCGTCAACCAGTAGTTGGCGCATCTCCACCAGTTTCCTAATTGATTTTCTAACAATCGGTTAACATTTAGTTGCGGAATTCAACCACCCCAATGGGCGACCTTTTTATCGTTGGTAACCCTCGCTGACCATGGTATACTTTCTCTCGAGCCCAAAAAGCGGTGCCGTGTGGACTCCCGATGGTCTCCTCTGGCATGCCTGGAGGCGGCCGGGGATGAAGTGGCACCAAGTCCGGTGATCCTCGAAGGATGGGTGGTGTGAGGGAGAGGGGAAGGCTCCCGCGAGGGAGTGGGTTCTTCCCGTGAGGCCTTTTTGCATCCGTGGATTAGTCTGCATTAAGGAGGTCAACCCGATGAGAAAAGTGCTTGTGGCGCTGGCGCTACTCGGCCTGGCCGGTGGAGCCGTTGCCGACGACCTCTCTGGCGGTGCGTTCATCTGCCACAACGTTCCCGACATGGGTTACACGACCTACGTCGAGGAGTTTGCTGGCGAGGCACCGCTGAGCTGGTGGTGCGAGCAGTACGTGCCTCTCACGAGCTGTGACGATCAGGTCAACGCGATCTACAGCGACGAGGACACGTTCTATGACAACTTCTACGTCCTCGTGGCGTGGGCCCAGCCGAAGACCTTCTGCGCTGCCGAGTTTGGTCTTGGTGGCTATGACTCCGGTCTGGTGAGCTTCTCGCAGCATGGTGCTTGTGGAGTGGATCCTCAGTCGATTCCGACGACCACTCCCCCGTGGCCCGCACCGAACTCGGGTATCGCCATTGCGTGGGCGGCCGACAATGCGCCTTCGGGCAACTTCGTCCCCGTC
>Ga0180432_10002793_pt1 | contig 25846 bp, 19 predicted proteins | sample SS_ome_10_FD_132414 | JGI IMG/M metagenome (GOLD analysis project Ga0180432, IMG submission 132414) | Hypersaline lake sediment archaeal communities from the Salton Sea, California, USA - SS_1_MS_2 metaG | ecosystem: Environmental > Aquatic > Non-marine Saline and Alkaline > Hypersaline >... | reverse complement strand
CCGATCTGCCAGCACTTGCGCGGGAAGTCGCAATTCTCTTCATTTGTGTGAGTGACACGCCCGATGTAGAAGCGATTCTCTTCTGTGACAACGGACTAATCGAGGGGCTTCAGGAGGACGCGCTGGTGGTCGACTGCAGCACAGTCAGCCCGAGCGCAACGAAGCGTTTCGCCGAGCGTCTTGCGAATCAGAGCGTCCACATGCTGGATGCACCGATCAGCGGCGGCAGCGAAGGAGCCGCCAACGGCACCCTGAGCATCATGGTTGGTGGTGAGGCTGAGCAAGTGGAGCGTGCACTGCCATACCTTCAGGTCATGGGCAAGAAGATCACCCATGTTGGCGGCCACGGCGCCGGCCAGATGACGAAGCTTGTCAATCAGATTCTCGTTGCGGGGAGCATGCTCAGCCTGGGAGAAGCGCTTCTCTTTGCCCAGGCCGGAGGGCTCGATCTGGAGCGAACGCTCGAAGCCGTCTCGGATGGCGCGGCCGGAAGCTGGACGCTGACCAACCGGGGACCACAGGTTATCAAACGCGACTGGTCGCCAGGCTTCATGATCGATCTTCAGGAGAAAGATCTGCGGCTCGTACTTCAGGAGGCGGATGAGCTAGGTGCTCCAACGCTCGGCAGCAGCATCACGTTCCAGCTGTATCGATCTCTTCAAAGACGCGGGCTTGGCACTCAGGGCAATCACGCCTTGGTCCGCGCGCTGGAATATGTAAGCAGTATCCAGGTTGGTGAATAGCGAGCCGGACCTTTCGCCTCATCATCAGAAACTGGTCCACCGGGAGGATAGATGGCATCGTCGATCGAATACGTCATTCCCATTGAGACGCATTGCCCCACGTGTGCCCAACGGATGGAGTCTCGAATGTGCCACATCGGAGGCATCACACGGGTGCGTGCGGACCATCACGAGCGACGGGTGGTTGTTCACTACGATCCTGATCTCATCTCGCGCACGCATGCTCGCACGGCAGTCGAGAAGGTAGCCAACGCGACCACGCACCGGAACACCCAGCACGCTCATGCTCACGGGCATGGATCAACAGGCCTCCTCGCCGCAGGCATGCTATGGCTCATTGGCATCGGGCTCCTTCTTCCAGGTGCAGACATCCGGCTTCTTGGAACGGTATCGCTCTCCAACGGGTTCCTCTCCCTCGCCATCCTCATCGGCGGATGGCCCATCCTCTGCGGCGCATGGCGCTCACTCCGGAAGAGACAACTGGGCGTTAACGTGTTGATCGCCATTGCCGCCATCGGGGCTACTGCTCTGGGGGAACTCTTTGAAGCTGCGAGCCTTGTTGTCCTGTTTGGCGCGTCGGAGTGGCTTGAACACCGAGCCAGCGCCAAGGCACGTCGAGTTGCCGAGAGCTTGCTTGAGGAGACTCCGGATACTGCTGTGGCACTGCGCGAAGGGAAGGAGCAGATGCTTCCCGTTGAAGCTGTGGAAGTTGGCGAGCACGTGCTAGTGAGGCCCGGAGACCGGATCGGTTTGGATGGCATCGTGCACCACGGTCGGTCCTGGGTCGACGAGTCTGCGATCACCGGAGAGAGCACGCCCGCCGCCAAGCTTCCCGGTGACACGGTCTATGCGGGATCACTCAACTGCGAAGGCGCACTCGAGATTCTGACAACACGGGAGGCCAAGGGATCCACGATTGCGCAGATCGCCAAGCTCGTCTCAGAGGCCATGGCGAAGCGTCCGAAGGTCCAACGCTTGGTCGATCGATTCGCAAGAGTCTACACACCCATCGTCGTTGGGGCTTCAATCTGCCTCGCAGTGCTTCCTGTGCTCCTCGGCCAGCCCGCCCGGCCATGGATCATGAGAGCATTGACCATGCTTGTCCTTTCCTGTCCTTGTGCGTTTGTGATCTCGCTTCCGGCAACGCTGGCTGCTGCTCTCCACGCCGGGGCTCGAAACGGTCTAATCATCAAGGGAGGCGAACACCTCGAGCGAGCAGCGCGGACGAGCATGGTCTCCTTCGACAAGACCGGCACGCTAACGACGGGCGACCTAGTCGCTGACGTCATCGCCGCATCCGAGTCTGATGCAAACAGGGTTCAAGAACTCGCAGCGTCGCTGGAAGCGAGAAGCGAGCACGCCATCGGTAAGGCGATCCTAGCTCAAGCACGAGGAATCGAGCAGCTGCCGGTGGAAGGTTTCCGCGCCCTCCCGGGCCGCGGCGTCCGAGGCTTCATTGCAGGAGAGGAGTATCTTCTGGGCAACCGCTCGCTGTTCTCGCAGGAGCTTCTGGCAGCATCACCCTTGGCAGCACGAGACGATTGCGCTGTACTCCTGGGGACCAAAACCTCCATTCTTGGGGGATTCCGCCTGTCGGATCGCGTCCGCGATGAATCGCCAACCGTCGTCGCAAGCCTTGAACAGCTTGGCGTTCGTTCCGTCATGCTGACAGGAGATCGCGCATCTGCAGCACAGCGAACGGCACAAACCATAGGGATTACCGAAACCCATGCCGGCCTCCTCCCCGAGCACAAGTTGATGGTGATCGACCGACTGCGGACGAACGATGTCGTCTGCATGGTTGGAGATGGGATCAACGACGCACCGGCTCTCGCGGCGGCCGATGTCGGAGTTGCCATGGGCCTGAGCGCAGCGACTACCTCCGAAGCTGCAGACATCGTGCTCTCAGACGGCGGCCTGCGCGGACTTCCAAAGCTGATCCGCTTGGCACGGCGCGCATTCCGGATCGCGTATTGGAACATGATCGCAGCCCTCGCGCTCAAGGGCATCGTCGCCGGGCTGGCAATCTTCGGATTCACATCACTGGCACTGGCAGTCATCGTTGGCGATGTAGGAGCCACGCTCCTCGTGACCGCGAACGCAGTCAGCCTGTCTCGTGCCAAGCTGACTGCCTGAACTCGGCCAGGGGCCAGGTGAGTCAACGTGCTCTCCTGCCCCAAGGTGGGCGGGAGACGTGCCATGCCCCCGGGGCAATGGCACGACACACAAGTTGCTCTGGGCTCCTCCAACGGAACCCAGCTTCACCTCCGCGTTCTCCTCGGATGGCGCAGGAGCGATTCGCATGGAGTATTGGGGCATCCCAAGGCGCCAACTCTCGACACGCGCCTTGCCACTGCTCGACACGCGAAAACATCCAGCATTCAGCCCAACGCTCCGCACTGACGCGCCATGGCAAGCAATCGCATGCGTGAAGCACCTCGCCGACTCCCGTGGCAGCCACGGCTGGGCGTCGCGTCAGAGGGGTACCGGGCAGCCGTCATGCCGCCGGCACCACCAAAGCTCGCCGAAGCAGAGTACTGGCTTTCTTCACCGACGGAAGCTGGGCCCAGGATCCATCAGTTTCCCGATCTAATGCAATCCCGGGTTCCAGATCCCCGATGCCACAACCTTGCGTCAATACAAGGCATTGCGTTCCCCAGCCAGCTTGTTTCGTTTTTTCGTTTTGTGAAGTATGACCCCATTTCCGTACAGGATACCCATTCCGAATTGCCTTTGATGTGTATTTCAGGACTTCCTTGCAGCCATTGCTTGCACACCACTTGACATCACCTTTCGATAGTGGCACAATGCAAAATCGTTTTATCCGCCTCACGACTGAAAGGAGGTCGGTCGCCACCGCAAAGAAACGACGCGCAGGAACGTACTTTCGCCGCTTCAAAGAATTGGATCAGAGGAGGGCTACACAAAAATGAACGCGAAAAGAATCGTTGTTTTACTGAGCATGCTCGCGTTGGTCATCAGCTTTGCATGTTTGGCGATAGATGACGAGTTCCCAATGCCGGATGCGCTGTCCGATACGCCAGTCATCGCCTTCGTTGGGCACTCGCTATCGTCGGAATCTTGCCAGCGCAACGTTAAGCAATTCGAGGCCGAATGCGCAGCGCGCGGCTGGACCTCGAGGGTCGAGATGGCTGGTGGCGAACTAGGACCTCAGCACGACATGATGGAGACGCTGATCAACGCTGGCGTCGACGCCATCATCCTTCAGTACGTGCACGTCCAGGGACTGACTGACGTCATCGCACAAGCTCGCGAGCACGGCATCGGCGTCTACGGCCTCGATACCGAGCCAATGCCAGGCGTTATTGTGAACGCGACCATGCCTGGCGGAATCGCCGGCGCTGAGATGGCCTACTACGGCCTGAGTCGCCTCGGAAACGTTGGAGGGGTCGTCTACCTGAGCTGCAAATGGCACATCGTCCGCCGTCGCGCGTACGCAGCGCAACCGATCATCGATGACTTCCCGAACATGGAGTCACTTGCCACGGAATGGGTCACCATGGAGAACTACTCAGGAGACTCCTACGACTTCATGGACAACTGGCTCACCCGATTCGGCACCGACATCAAGTGGGTCTTCGGTGGCTGGGATACGCTCGGCATGTTTGCCGCAAAGGCAGTCCTTGATCGTGGCTACACAGCCGACGATATTTTCTGCACCGGCGTTGATGGTGGCGCAGAGGCGTTCCGTCTCATCCGCGACCCAAGCGAGCCGTTTGTGGCAACCTACGCACAGCCGTTCGAGCTTTACTGTCACACGCTGATGGAAGTTATCGACGAAATCCAGGTCCAGGGCGTCGCGCCGTACACAGCCGACTCCATGGTTCCGATCTCGAAGGTAATCTACTGCAAGGGCGCACTCGTCACCGAGGCGAACTGCCCGGCTCCGGGTGCTTCCGTCCACAGCCTGTTCGATTACTACGACCCGAGCGCTGGCTCGGATGCTTGGTACATGTGGGGAGATCCGTACACGATCTAGTCTCACAGAGTTGAGAGCTGCGGCGGCCCTTTGTCGCAAACTACGAAGCCCACGGGCCGCTGCAGACTCTTAATCGACCGGTTTCACGGGGAAAGGAATCCGATGCCCAGCATGTTCGCGCTAGAGACACGGCACTTGACCAAGGCGTTCCCAGGTGTTATTGCGGTCAATGATGTCGATTTCGCCGTGCGTCCCGGCGAGGTTCATGCGCTGCTCGGCGAAAACGGAGCCGGCAAGAGCACCTTCTGCAAGGTTCTCTCCGGTGTACATCGTGCGACGAGCGGCGAGGTGCTTCTCGAAGGGAAACCTGTCGCGTTCCGCTCTCCGCACGACGCTCTCGTCGCAGGTCTGAGCATGGTCTACCAGGAGCGGAATCTCATTCCCTTCCTCACCGGCACGCAGAACATCTGCCTCGGCAAAGAGGAAACTCAATACGGTTCATTGATTCACGAATCCAAAACACGAAGGATGGCCCGCGAGATCCGCGATCGGGTCGGAGCGCACGTACGGCTCGACGTGGAGGTCGAAGCCCTTCGGCCTTCCGAACAGCAGGTGATCGAGATCCTTCGCGCGCTGTTCCATCGCCCCCGTCTGCTGCTGTTGGATGAGCCGACGGCCAGCCTCACGCACCAGGATACCGAGATGCTCTACGAGGTTATTCGCAATGTCATCTCTGAGGGCGTTGGCGTCATCTTCATCTCGCACAAACTCGAGGAGGTCTTCAAGATCGCCGATCGCATCACGATCTTCCGCGATGGGATCCGGGTCGCTACCGAGCTCGCGGCCGATCTCGATCGCGACGCGTGTATTCGGCACATGACAAACCGCGATATCAGCGAGCTCTACCCGGATGTTCAGGCAAAACCGACAGACGAACGCCTGCTGGACGTCGAGAACGTCTCGGACGACAAGAAGCTTCACGACATCTCGTTCACGCTATCCCCTGGAGAGGTCGTCGGCTTCTACGGGCTTGTCGGATCAGGCCGAACGGAGCTCGCCGAGCTGCTGTTCGGGCTGAGCTCAAAAACCTCCGGCACGGTGAAGCTCCGTGGCGAGGAGGTTCGGATCCGGAATCCCGGTCATGCGATTGAGCAAGGGATCTTCCTCGTCCCCGAAGATCGGGCTCGCCACGGGTTGTTCTCCTCGTTCAACCTGAAGGAGAACCTGACGCTTCCCGTGATGTCGCGCTTCCTCGGAAAGCTTGGCCTAATCGACCACCGCGCCGAGGCCGCCGCCGCCACCGATATCGCCGACAACGGGGAACTGCGCCTTGTCTACACCGACATTCAGCAGCAGATCGATAGCCTCAGCGGAGGCAACAAGCAGAAGATTCTCATCGCCCGCTGGCTAGCGAAGCGAGAGGACGCAGCGGTGATGATACTCGACGAGCCAACGCAAGGAATCGACATCGGGGTTAAGCACGAGATCTACGAGTTGCTGCGGCGACTCGCGGAAAAGCATCAGCTTGGCGTCATATTCATTTCATCGGAGTTGGCTGAGGTTATCGGGGTCTCCGACCGCGTTTGCATCTTCAAAGATGGGACAATCGTGAAGGAGTACCGCCGTGACGAAATCCAGAATCAGGAGCAGGTTCTTAAATGGGCGTTCTAGGGGGCAGGTCTCGATGAGCAACGAGAACGGCAGATCGGAGCGAGCACGGCGCCAGGTGGCACTATCTGGCGAATCGCCGCGAGGCTGGCGCATGTTCCTGGTGAAGTACGGGCTCCTACTCGCTGCGGTCCTGATTTGGATCGCGTTCGGCATCCTTCAGCACCGATTCTATAGCCCGATCAATATCTTCAGCATCATCCGCCAGGCGAGCATTATCGGGATCCTGGGCCTCGGACTCGGGGGCATCGTCATCAACGGCGACTTCGACATGTCATTCGCAGCCAATACGTCGCTGGTCGGCGTCATTGCGATCACCATGATGATGAACGACATGAATCCCGTCCTCATCTTCTTCGTCGGCCTTGCCATCGGCACAACCGTCGGCGCTGTGAACTCACTGCTCGTGGTGCGGGCGCGGATCCCGGCGTTCATCGCCACCATGGGGATGATGATCTTCCTTCAAGGGATCGCGAAATACGTCACCGGAGGCGCGGAGATCTACCCGATCCACGTACCAATGTTCTACAAGCTATTCGGAAGCAGCTACACGTTCGGGGTTATTCCCAATGGGGTGTTCACATTCGCGATCATCGGCGTAGCCGCGATCCTGTTCTACGGATACTCGAGGCGTGGTCGCTACATGTATGCAAGTGGCGGCAACCCCGACGCTGCACGACATGTCGGGCTAAACGTGCGGGCAAACCGGACCCTTGCGTTTGTGCTCGGGGGATTGCTCTCCGGCGTCGCCGGACTGCTTCTCATTTCGATGCTGCGCGCCGCAAATCCGTCAATTGGGCAGGGGTACCTTTTCCCGACAGTCATCACCGTCTTCCTGGGAAGTCTGTTTCTCAAGGGTGGCGTCGTCAATGCGCCGGGCATCATCCTGTCCGCTGTCTTCATGGCAAGCCTAAGCAATGGATTCACAATGATCGGCCTCCCGTTCTACGCGAAAGACATTGCACAGGGGCTGATTCTGGTCATTGCCCTTCTGGGCATTTGTGTATTGGGGCGCAAATCAATGCGCGATATCAAGCTCTGAACCGCAGCAACAAGAAAGGAAGGTATCGAATGATCAAGGTACTGTACGCTGGCGATGAAGTGATCCTCGTGACCACCTATTTGAAGGGGATGAATGCTTGGACGGACGGTGTTGTGCACGGGGAAGCTGATCATGCCCTTAAGGCACTCAGAAGTGATCCAGACATCGAAGTCGACTACATCCCCACGCATAGTGCACAGCGAGACTTCCCGCACGATTTCAGCAAGTACGACGTGGTCATCGTTAGCGACATCGGCACAGATACGCTGATTATGTACGAGGACCGCTTCCTGAACTGCCCCATGGGAAAGAATCGCCTAGGCAAACTCAAGGACTTCGTCGAAGCAGGAGGCGGGATTGCCGGAATCGGAGGCTGGATGTCATTTGGCGGCATGTTCGGCCAGGCAAAATGGCACAAGACTCCCTTGGAAGACGTCCTGCCCGTGACATGTCACCCGTGGGATGACCGTGTTGAGCTTTCCGAAGGGATGATTCCGACAATCGTTAAACCCGAGCACCCCATTGTCAAAGGTGTGGACTGGGACAACGCGCCTGTTCTCTTCTCCGGATACAACGAGGTCGTGCAAAGGCCGGACAGCGAATTGCTCGCTGAGTACAACGGCGATCCTATCATGGTCGCGGGTACGTTCGAGAAGGGCAGGACGTTTGCTTTGGCCACCGACTATGCGCCGCATTGGGGGCGAGGTTTGGTCGACTGGAAGGAAGGCTACACGAAGTTCCTAATCAATATGGTGAAGTGGCTTGCCAAGAAGCTCTAGGAGCTATCCGGCCCGGAAACAGAAGGGGGACCGATGAAGAAGATCCTCAACTCGCCCGACTCGTATGTCGATGAGATGATCGAAGGCATCCTTGCTGCATACCCGAACCACCTCAAGGCCGCCGCCGTTTCCGACCGAGGCACACGCGGACTCGTTGTGGGCAATGCCCCGGTTAAGGGAAAGGTCGGCATCGCCACAGGAGGAGGCTCGGGCCATATCCCGTTGTTTCTCGGATACCTCGGGAACGGACTGGCCGACGGGGTTGCCGTTGGGGACGTCTTCTCGTCCCCTTCCGCACAGGAGATGTTCGACGTCACCCGTGCGATCGACTCGGGCAACGGTGTGCTCTATCTCTATGGTAACTACGGCGGCGATGTGCTGAATTTCGACATGGCCGCCGAGATGGCGTCCGCTGAAGGGATCCGTGTGGAAACCGTGCTCGGAGCCGATGACATCGCCTCTGCACCACCCGAGGATTGCAACGCTCGCCGAGGAATCGCCGGCATCTTCTTCGCCTACAAACTTGCCGGCGCCAAGGCCGCGCAAGGGGCATCCTTGGACGACGTCAAGCAGATCGCCGAAGCGGCCGGTGCAAACACCCGAACGATGGGTGTCGCATTGTCTCCGTGCACGATCCCGGCCGCCGGGGTACCGACCTTCGAGCTCGATGAGACGGAGATGGAACTCGGCATGGGAATTCATGGCGAGCGGGGCATCCAACGAGGTCCTCTCAAGACCGCCGATGAGATCGTCGCGTTCATGATGGAACGCATCCTGGCGGATCTCCCCTACGCCTCGGGCGACGAAGTCGCCGTGCTCGTCAACGGCCTTGGCGCCACGGCTCCCTCGGAGCTATACATCATGTATCGCCACGCAGCATGCATCCTGGACGGCAAGGGAATCAAGATTCACCGCGCCTTCGTCGGCGAGTACGCGACATCGATGGAAATGAAGGGCGCTTCAATTAGCTTGCTGCGGCTGAATCCTGAACTTCAGACGCTGTTGGACGCACCCTGCCATTCGCCGTTCCTGCTTCAACAGGTCGGTTGATCCAGGGCAGCACATCGTGGAGAGACGAACGTAGTCCGGCCTATCAGCTGCCGGGGGAAGATGGTGAAGATGTCATCTGAATCGCTAGGCGCCGAGCAGTTGCGGTGCGCGTTCCGCGCGATCGCAGCCACCATGAAATCGAGAAGCGAGCAGTTGAGGGAACTCGACGCCGCATGCGGCGACGGCGATCTGGGCATCACCGTCACCAAGGGATTCACCGCGATCGAGAGGCGACTCGACGATCTTGAGGGAGAGCCGCCATCCCGCTTGCTCCAGTCGCTGGGAATCACGTTCAACAACGCTGCCGCTTCAACCTTCGGCGTGTTCTTCGCTACTGCGTTCATGCATGCCGGGAAGAGCATTGACAAACGGGACCGCATCGATGTGGCAGACTTCTGCTCAATGCTCCGAAGTGCAGCGGACGGCATCACGACGCGGGGGCGGGCAAAGGTCGGGGATCGCACAATCCTTGACGCACTCGTTCCCGCGGTCGATGCCGCTCAGGCCGTCGCCGTGCAGGGGGGATGTTGGCCAGACGTTCTTGCGGCCGCCGCGACCGCTGCGCAGGAAGGCGCCGAGAGTACAAAGGAGCTTCTTCCGAAGACGGGTCGAGCACGATGGCTAGGCGAGCAGGTGAGGGGAATCCAAGATCCTGGCGCGGCCTTCGTCAGCTTCTTCCTCGAAGCGTGCTGCGATGCATTGGGCACCATCACGGAAAGCGGGCAGTGAAATGAAGATCTTCATCGATACAGCAGATCTCCCTGAGATTCGCGAGGCGTGTTCGTGGGGAATCGTTGATGGCTTGACAACCAATCCATCGCTGATCCGACGGGCCGTCGAAGGACAGGATGGTGTCAACATCGAAGCCCACCTCGAGGAGATCTGCCGTATCGTCCCAGGACCAGTCAGCCTGGAGGTCGCAAGCCTAAACACCGAGCAGATGGTCGCAGAAGCCGTCGGCCTGTACGATCGATTCAATCGGATTTCCGGAAACGTCGTAGTCAAGATCCCGGTCAACACCAGCACCAAGGACGGAGATCCGGATTTCGAGGGCCTCAAGGCGATCGTCGAACTCGCTCAACGCAAGATCCCCGTAAATGCGACGCTCATCATGACGCCTGAGCAGGCGCTTCTCTGCGCCAAGGCCGGTGCAGCGTACGTCAGTCCGTTCATGGGGCGTGTTGACGACTTCACTTCAGACACCCATTCGGCGAAAGGCCTCCTCGCAAGCAGTGTCCTTGTCGCTGAAACCGTTCACATCTTCCGCACCTATCGTTTCGACTGTGAGGTTGTCGCGGCCAGTGTGCGCCACGTCTCACACGTCCGCGAGGCCGAATCCGCCGGTGCAGATATCGCCACAATCCCATTCCCGGTGATCCTTCAAATGGCCCGCCATCCGAAGACATCGGAAGGAATCCAGCGCTTCACGGCGGATCTCGTCCCCGCATACTCGGAACTCCTGTCCGTCCTGTCGACTCGATGACGGGCCAACCTGCCGTGACGGCGCCTCTTGTGTATCATCGGAGGCAGAAAAGAGGAACAATGGGGAAAGTATCCGAGGAGTCCCGACGATGACGAAACGTGGGCCAACGATCAAGGATGTGGCCAAGCGCGCCGGCGTATCCATTGCGACCGTCTCGAATGTCATCAACGGAACCCGGTTCGTCAGCAACGAACTCCAGACACGTGTGCGAGCCGCCGTCGAGGAACTCGGATATCGTCCATCCGCCATCGGACGTGGTCTGCGCAAGGGGAAAAGCCACTCCATCGGTGTCCTCCTGCCAGATCCAAGGAACCAGTTCTTTCAGATCGTTGCGGAGGGGATCGAGGAGCAGGCAGAGCAGCATCGGCATAGCGTCTGGTACTGCAACACAAGGGATGAGCCATCAAGGGAACGCACGTGCATGTCGATCATGGCCGAGCGGGGCGCTGACGGGATCATCGTCGCACCAAGCCCCGGAGGACGGGAGAGCATTCGTCCATTCTTGGAGACCCATCTTCCGATAGTCCTCATTGTACGGCAGATCGAACGTTTCGAAGTCGATCAGGTCTTTGCGGACAGCGTCGCAGGAGCGTACGAGGCAACCCGATACCTGATCCAACTAGGACACACACGGATCGGCCTGCTCACAGGCGTCCGCGAGATTCAGACATTCAAGGAGCGCCTGTTCGGACACCAAAAGGCTCTCCTGGATCACGGGATCCCGTTCGACCCTGAACTCGTGGTTGACGCCTACTCCCATGTCGTAGAAGGGTGTCAGGCAACGAAGCACCTTCTGGAGAACACGGACGTCACCGCCGTATTCGCAACGAACTATCCGATGACCCTTGGAGCCCTCAAGGCAATCGGAGATCTGGGCCTTGACTGCCCAGGAGAAGTCTCGCTGATTGGGTTCGACGACTTAGACTGCGCTGTCGTCGTTCGTCCCCATCTGACCGTCGTCGACCAGAAGCCCTACGACATTGGGCACATGGCTGGCTCAATGCTGTTCGAGCGCATCCGCTCGGCGGGTGGCAAGCGGCAGCCTGACCCACGGGCAGTCAAGATCTCTCCCCAGCTCGTGGTCCGCGACTCTGCCACCGCACCCAAGCCCCGAGGATCGAACTGACCCTTGGGGCAATCTCCAGCACCACGACAGGCACCCCGCCAACTATCAAATTGCGCTCAACGCACTGACCTGGCTTGCTGACTCCGGATGTGACTGACGCTCGATGACAAACCCGCTTGCGGACACTCCCGCTGAGCCACCAGCCGTCCCGGCCGAGGAGCTCGGCGCGGATCGCTTTGGATCCATTCTAGCACTTCGGTGCCCGCTCTGATCCGAGCTGTGTCGCGCTCCGCTCACACGTGTCATTGGCCGCCAACGAGCATGATCTGCAGTCAACACCCTCTCGACAACCCATCGTTTCTACTCGTCTAGAGGCTCGCTGATCCACACCGTGTCCGTCACAGAGCCCGTCTCGTCCACACCGCCAATCACGTAGATTCGCGCCGGTGAACTCGCGATCACGGCGCTGAAGGAGAAGTTCCTCGGCGGTAGAAGCGAGTGTACGACGAACCACTTGTCGTCGAACCAGTTGTATGCGTAGATGTCTGCCTGGTTGGCACCCCCGACAATGTGGATTCCTCGGATTCGCATCGTGTGCACGACCACGCCCGTGTGCCCGCCACGTGCCACTGGCATTTCGGCCCGGATCGTCCAGCTCCGAGCCCGCGGGAAGTAGCGCTGGTTCGCAGTTGCCCCAGGGGATTTCATGCCTCCGATGACATAAACACTGTCTTCGACGGAGCAAGCCAGAGCCATATTGCGGGCCACTGGCATCGGAGGAAGCTCCTCGAACGCGCCTCCTACAGGATCGAAGACGTACGCAGCGTTGAAGTAGTTCTCCTTCGGAACGAACAACTGCGAGCTGTGGCTTCCTCCGAAGAGGTAGATCTCGCCGTCGTGGACGACTGCGGACATTCCCGCCACTGCGTCGGGTAGATGTCCGGCTTCCCTCCAACCATCGGACGCGATGTCATACGCGAACACCGTATCGGTCACGCTCCCAGCCACGTCCGCTCCCCCGAAGACGTAGATCGTCCCATCGAGAACGGCTGCGGACATGTTGAATCGTCCCTCGGGGAGTGCAGTAAGTGTATTCCACACATTGCTTGCGGGATCGTAGGCTTCGCAGATTCGCCCTGTTGGATCGACGCTTTCCAGACCGCCAATGGTGTAGATGATGCCTGCATGCGTAGCCATTGCGCCAAAGTATCGAGGTGTAGGCATTGGCGCTCCCTCGCTCCAAACGATGTCGACTTCAGGCGCCTCGACAAAAGTTGATGGAACACTCGTATCAGCCAGACTCGGTGTTCCCATCTCTCCTTCCGCGAACGGCACGCCCTCGTGTGTGCGGCCGCCGATGACGTAGATGTCCCCATCGACAGCGACCACAAATGCATCCTCGCGAGCGAGTGTCATGGGCTCACCGATCAACCACGCGCCAAATTCCGGCACATACACATCGACCGATGCTGAGGAGAGTGCATGTTCGTCACGTCCGCCGACGAGAAACATCGCTCCGTCGACCTCGGCGCTCCCCCAGAACCGCCGCTCCCAGAAGACCGGCTCCCGTCTTGTCCAAATGTCGTTTCCGGCATCGTAGACCTGCGCATTCGCGGAGGCCATCGCCGAGATGCCTCCAAGAACGAGGATTTGATCTTCGCTCACGGCAATCGCCGTGGTCTTGAACCGGGCAATCGGCATGGGCGCAATCGATGAGACGGCAAGCGTCGCCGGGTCGAAGACGTAGCATGCTCTCAAGTAGTCCTGAGGGGAATAGGGATCTACACTCGTCGCGCCCCCGAACAAGTAGATCAGATCGCCAGCGGTGGCAGCCGACATGGCACAGACCGCTTCAGGGAGCAGAGCGATTCCTGCCGTCCACGTATCCGATGCGATGTCGTAGACGTCGATCGTGTCGCGTACATCTCCGTTGAGGGTCGCTCCCCCGAATAGGTAGATCTTCCCGGCGTGTGCCGCGGCCGCCGGCCATTGGCGACCCTCGGCTCGTCGTGCCATCATGTCAATCGGATACGGAAGATCCGCGAGCCGCTTCCACGAGTCGCTCGCCGGATCGTACACTTCGACCAGCGTCCCCGATGTCACATCGTAGGACTGACCGTGAACCGTCATTTGATTCCCGTACTCGATGCCTCCGATCACATACAGCAGACCATCTACTTCGAGAATCGCTCCCGAGTGCCGCGGCAGGGAGAGCGGGGCTATCGAGCTCCAACATATCGGCACATCCGCTGCAAGGATGCCAACACCACAACAGAGCAGTACAGCCACCAGGCCAACAACTAGAAGACATGCGCGAGAAACCGACATCCTATCACCCCTTTGGAAGAAGCACGAAGATGAGCACGGCTCCGAAGATCAGTCTAGATCATCTGGATCGCGCGCGTCCAATTCGCCGATCGGAAGCTCTGAGAAGGGACGCGGAGGACTACCTGTCGACCGCTCGGAAGAGCCCCGGGCGAAGTCAGCAAGAGCCATCCTTACCCGTCCCCACAGCATCCTCCGGCGTGTGCTGTCCAGGCTGCTGCTACGAGAAATCCGCTATCGGCGGGAGGCGGCTCGCTAGATCCACAGTGAATCGCGCCTCTTTGGGGAGCGTGGCGACCGTCGACATGGTGCGCTCTTCCAGGCAGTCCTCGACATCGGATGCGGTGGCCGTGTCCGGATTCTTCGAGCGAGACGCGAGAAAACTCTCCAGACGTTCGACTTCATGGATCGCCTTCTCGGTCAAGCTTCTGCGGAGTCCTCGTTTGCGTTCGTCTGCCTCGAAACCGTCTCGATCCATCGCACACCTCGCGCGAGGAGCATAGTACAGTGCTGCCTGCTCGCCCCGAACACTTGTCGTCAGAGGGAGCCGCTCACACGCCATGCGCATGTTGCCTCTTGATCAAGCACGGTGTGCCATCGACGGCCGTTTCTCCTGTGGTATGATGGCCTCATCATGAAGCCCTTTTTCGGCTGCGCTCTCGCCGCAATTCTTCTTTCCGTATCCGCAGCGGCGGTTGATCTGCCAATGTCTGTATTCGTCGTGCACTGCGAACCGACGAATGCGAATGAAATGCTGTGGTCGGAGCTGGTCGATCTTGTGGCCCTGGCAGATCGGTACGCGATCCCCCTGTCCATAGACTTCACGGCACAGTGGGCAGCGATGATCCTCGGCAACGACGGGAAGCTCTCCGCTCTCGAAGCATGGCTCGAAGCCGGGCACGAAATCGGCTGCCATCATCATCCCTACTGGGCAACCAAGGACCGCCAAGCACGTTGGGATGGCTACACCAACACGCCGTTCGACGAGATCCTGCCTGAGGATCAGGCCGCACACGTCGGGACGATGGACGACTACATGGCCCTGCTTGCGGCCTTGCCCGGCGACCGCCGCTCGGGATGCCTCGGCAGCGATGATGCTCGTGATCTGGAGGACTGGCCCTGTGAACTGCTCTACTCGACTCGTGGACAGTCGGTTGCCGACGCGGTGAGCCAGCCGGCCGAGCGCGCCTTTGGGAAATGCGAGGTCCTCGAAATCGGACATGCGCTCATCACCAGCGCCAAGCGCGCGGAGCTTCGGGCAGCGTTCGAGTCGACTGCATCGGACCAGATCTTCGGCGTGGTTGGGCACGTCTACAACTACCGTGACTTCCCGATCGTCTTCGATCAGTGGTTCGCGCTGCTTCACAGCCTCGATCCCAACGGCGAGCGCCGCAGGACCGTCTCCGACCTACTCCACGAATACCGTTAGCGAACTCTGCCCCCGATGTCGTGCTGCACGGCCCGCATCGCCTAGCGTGTCCTGGCGCAGTCGCTCCTCTTGCCCACCCATTCCGATTCCGCCACACTCTCAGCGGATGAGCAAGGAGGTCCGCATGACATTTCGCGATCTGGTCGAAGACGTCCGGCGCTGCTTCGCGCCTTTGAATCTCGATGACTACGAGGGCGAGTTCGGGTTCGTCGTCAACTCCTCGGTTGATATCGCCCGTGTGGGCTTCGCCACGAATCTGACCCCCGTCACCGTCAAAGGAGCACGGCAGGCGGGCGTGCAGGCTCTGCTCACGCATCATGACGCGTGGCAGTTCATGCACGAGATGCGAGCAGATGTCCTATCGATGCTTGCGGAGGCTTCCATCTCACATTGCTTCGTGCACACTCCACTTGATGCGGCCCCCTTCGGTACCGCGGTTTCCCTGGCCGAGGAGATCGGCCTGAAGCCACACAGCGAGTTCGCTTCTTACGAGGGATTGCCGTGCGGCCGCGTCTGCGATGTCGCGCCTCCGGTCGCTCTCGAGACCCTTGCCGCACGATTGACCGCGGCCACCGGAGCCGGCGTTCGCCTATGGCAGAACAACCCCCATGCGATTCGCCGTGTCGGGATAACCACCGGCGGCGGGAATCTGACGGATGTGCTGCGAGAGGCCGCGGATCTGGGCTGCGACACCTACATCACGGGCGAGACCAATCTCTACACCACCCAGTACGCGCGGCATCGCGGGATGAATCTACTGATCGGAACGCATACACACACCGAATTCGCGGGTGTCGAGAGTCTCTGTAGCGAGCTCCGCCGTCAAACAGGGCTCGAGTTCGTGCCGATCCATGAGGAAGACGGCGAAAGCGGTACCCCGGCTGCAACGACCGCTTCCGTATAGGACAAGACCGCCAGAGCACACTTGATGTCCTCTCAGCTAGCGGGGCGCCTTCATGCGAGTGACCACATCGTCGAAGTCGTCCTTCGGGATTGGCCCCTGTTGGATGACCTCGCAGAGTTCTTCCACCTGTTCCACAGTCCGGAATCCGGGAATCGGTACCGCTCTAGGACTTCTGGCCAGGATCCACGCCAGAGCCCCTTGGACATAGCTTCGACCTTGCGTCGTCAAGGTCGATCGAAGCGATTCGGCGCGCTCGAGCATCTCCGAGAATCCGTCCTCTCGCAGCCAGTCGCTTCTGCGATCTGCTTCAGGAAGAGACGCTTCAGGCCCCCATCGACCTGTCAGGATGCCGCACATCAACGGCGCCCGGTTGATGCTCGCAAGATCCTCCTGGTCACAAAGCGCAAGCATCTCCGGAGCATCCATGAACAGGTTGAGCCGATGCTCGACGGCAGTGCAGTGGGGTCCTTGTGCGAAGAGCCTTGCCCGCTCGACATCGTCCGTGCTCCATCCGTAGAAGCGAATCTTTCCCTGAGACGCCAGATCCTCCAGCACGTCACGAATCTCCTCAGCTTGAGCAAACGGGAAGTCGCGTAGATGAAACAAGTACAGATCGATCACATCGGTGCCGAGGCGTCGGAGGCTGTTCTCACAGGCCTGCACAACGTACTCCGGAGTGACGTCGCCCGCAGGCTCTTCCCCCGTATCCTCGTCGAACAGTTCCCCGAATTTCGTGGCGATGGTCACCTTATTCCGTAAGGCCCCAAGCGCCTTGCCGAGCAAGCGCTCGCTGCGCCCCGCACCGTATACGTCAGCCGTATCGAACAAGGTGATCCCCCGATCGATGGCCACGCGGATCGCGCGCGTCGATTCCTCGACTGCACTTGGAACCAGCATCGTCTCGCGATCACCTCTTCGAGAGTATCCCAGCCCGCCAATCCGTGCCGTTCCCAGTCCGATGGCGCTGACCTCAATCCCGCTTCGACCGAGCGTTTTGTCCAATGGCACACCTCCAACCTGCGCACATGTTCCTATTCACAGAATGCAGCGTGTGACCGTCTCCGTCAATTCGGAGTGCTTCTGCTCCAGGCCGAGTTCGGCGATGACATTCGGCCGATAGGACCTGCGTTCTCAAGACGAGTGACTAGACATGGCTGGGATCTGCAACAATAGGGGAAGGAGGATTATGAAACAGCCAAGAGAGCGCCGAGTGGTTGGCAGCCTGTGCATCATCGTCTGCCTTACAGTAACACTGGCCGTCCAAGCGGCCGATCCGATCATCAACGAGTTCCTCGCCTCGAATAGCGGCGGGCTGCTTGATGCGGACGGAGAGCTGTCAGACTGGATCGAGATCTACAACCCCGGACTACGTTCGGTCACTCTGAGCGGATGGAGCTTGACCGACGATGCCGAAGCGTTGACAAGATGGACGTTTCCCACAGAGACAATCCGCCCCGGCGAGTATCTGGTTGTCTTCGCGTCCGGCAAGGATCGCGCTGTGGCCGGCAGCGAGCTTCACACCAATTTCAAGCTGAGTGCCGGCGGCGAGTATCTCGCGTTGGTCCGACCGGATGCGTCGATTGCTCATGCCTTTGCACCGGAGTTTCCCGAGCAGGAAGCAGACGTCTCGTACGGCCTCGCAGATGGCGAAGCGCGCTTCTTCAGCACGCCGACACCCGGGCAGGCCAACGGCACGGGGACCAAGGGAACCGTACCCTGCGTGGTCATGGATCAGTCTCATGGGCTGTTCTCTGACCCCATCGACGTCAGGCTCAGCACAGAAACTCCGGGCGCCAGCATCCGCTACACGTTGGACGGAACCGAGCCCAGCGAATCGTCAGGCGCGCTGTATGCGAGCCCGCTACATTTGGCTCAATCCACGATTCTTCGCGCTCGGGCGTTCAAGACCGGATGGACGCCATCGGTCACCGTGACGCAGTCCTACATCTTCCTGACAAGCGTGGCCAGCCAGCCCGAAGCTCCTGAAGGATTCCCCGCGACATGGGGAATCGATCACTTCGAGACACCGGCTGTCCCCACGTCCGCGGACTACGAGGTCGATCCCGAGATCGTCAACGCAGGTCCGTATCGTGATGAGAGCGGAACCTTCAGTTTCGCCGACGCGTTGCTCTCCATTCCAACGATGTCCCTGGTGATGGATCCTGACGACCTATTCAACATGAGTCCAGATCCTGCCCTCGGCGGGATCTACACGCACCCCGAATCCGAGGGCCCCCTCTGGGAGCGCCCCGCCTCGGTAGAGTGGATTCCGACGGACGGCTCGGAGGGGTTTCAAGAGGATTGCGGAATCCGAATCTACGGCGGCATGGGCCGCTCTCCATGGGCGAAGAAACACACGTTCCGCCTATTCTTCCGCGGAAGCTACGGTCCCACACGGCTGAAGTACGCGGTCTTCGGCGAGGATGCTGCCAGTTCATTCGACACGCTGATCCTTCGCGCAAATTTCAATGACGGATGGCACATGCTGTGGGATGCCTGGAAGCTGGATCGTGTGCAGTCGATCCGCGACGAGTGGCTTCGAGCCTCGTACATCGACATGGAGCACCTCGCCCCTCACGGCACGTTTGTACACCTGTACATCAACGGCCTGTACTGGGGCTTGTACAACCCGGTCGAACGCCCGGATGCGGACTTCTCGGCCGACTATCTTGGCGGAAGCGCCGCAGACTACGACGGCCTGCACGACGGTGATCCGATCGATGGCGACCGCGTCGCATGGGAGCAGTTGCTCAGTCTAGCCAACGTGGGACTGGCGGATGCCGCATCGTACCAGCGCATCCAGGGGAACGATCCGGACGGCACGAGGAACCCGGAGTATCCGGCTCTGCTCGATGTCGAAGCGTTGGCCGACTACATGATCCTCAACTTCTACGCCGGAACCGACGATTGGGACATGCACAACTGGTATGCCGGCCGCCGCCGAGACGGCGACGATGGATACCAGATCTATGTCTGGGACGGCGAGATCATCGCCCTCGACTTGGAGGGGCAGAACCTGGTCGACCTCGATATGGATGGCTGTCCAAGCCGGGTCTTCCAGAAGCTTCGCGAGAACCAGGAGTTCAACGTGCTGTTCGGCGATCGTGTGTATGAGCACTTGTTCAACGACGGCGTGCTCACGCCGACCGGCGCGGCCGGGCGCTACCGAGAACTGGCCGATTTCGTCGACCGCGCAATGGTCGCAGAGTCAGCCCGTTGGGGCGACACCGTTCGTGATACACCTTATACACGAGAGGTCGAATGGGCGACCGAGCGCGACTGGCTACTGGATGAGTACTTCGTCCGCCGAGGCGACATCCTGCTCGGTTTCCTTCGAGAGGCCGGTCTGTATCCAGGCATCGAGCCTCCACGCTTCTCGGCGAACGGCCATTTGCAGCACGGCGGGACAATCGGTATGAACGCGCGGCTGACGATGACATCGGAGACCGGCACGATCTACTACACCACGGATGGAAGCGATCCTCGGCCGCTCGGTAGCGGAGAGACGGCGCTTCCGGGAACGGTGCTCGTGTCTCGTGGCTCCGACTGGGAGTACTTGGATGATGGATCCGATCCGGCGGACACGTGGCGCACGGGAACTGGAAGCTGGCCGGTGGGCACCGCCGAGTTCGGGTACGGAGACGGCGACGAAGTAACCACGGTTCGCTGTGGAGACACCGCCGACTGCACGCTCAACCAGGTGACAACGTACTTCCGGAAGAGCTTCCAGGTGACAGATGTGGCAGCGATTGCCTCTCTGCGAGTGCAGCTGATTCGTGATGATGGCGCCGTGATCTACCTGAATGGCGTCGAGTTGGCACGGAGCAACATGCCAGAGGGTGCCGTGACGTCTCAGACACTCGCCTTCGATTCCGAGATCACCGAAATTACGTGGCAGGAGCTCACGGCTTCTGCGGCATCTCTCCGGAACGGAAACAACGTTCTGGCTGTGGAGATCCATCAATGGTCGAACACAAGCAGCGACATCAGTTTCGATCTGGAACTCGTGGCCGTGCAGGGAGCGAAGACCGTCGGATCGTCCGAAACCCGTGGCATGACGTATTCGGGCCCCATCACGCTGGTCGCATCCACAACCGTGAAGGCGCGGACGTTTGCCAACGGCGTGTGGAGTGCGCTGGCCGAAGCCACATTCACAGTACCGACAGCCAGCCCGCTCGTCCTCAACGAGCTCATGGCGGACAACACATCGACACTGGCTGACCCCGACGAGTCCGATGCGTACGAGGACTGGATCGAGATCTTCAATCCCGGAACATCGGACGTGGACATGGGCGGGATGTACCTGACAGATGATGCCTCGGACCCAACCCGCTACCCGATTCCCAATGGCGTGATTGTTCCGGCTGGAGGATACATCCTATTCTGGGCGGACAATGACAACGAGGAGGGAGACGTGCACCTCAATTTCGCGCTGTCGAGCAGCGGCGAAATCGTTTCGTTGATCGCGGCCGACGGGGTAACCGTGATTGACACCGTCCAGTTCGGGCAGCAGACGGCAGATCGATCCTACGGGAGAACACCCAATGGCGCGGGGGCTTGGGCAACTGGCGCCCCGACTCCCGGCCAGGCGAACAACTAGCGGGGAGAGCTCATGGCGAGACGGCGAAACGACTGGAGTCTAGGCACGCTGTGTTGCCTCCTCTGTGCTGTGGTCGCCTTCGGGGCGTGCGGGCAGAATCAGCCTCGGGAGCCGTCGGAGCTGTCTCACTCCGCTTCGGCCGATCCGCAGTTCGCCGTGGTCTTCCCGCAGGATCGGGCACTTCGGCTGGACGTTGATGTGTTCTCCGATGCGTTGCCCGCCGAACCGTTCGATGACGCGGCTGTACTCGTCGTCCCCGGCCGGGTGCGGTTCGATGGATATCTGTGGGAGGATGTCGAGGTCGAGATCCCTCGCCACCGCTGGATAGCATGGCACCAGACGGGAGAGCCGTACCCGTTGAGACTTGCCTTCTCCTCTCCGCAACGTCCGGATCAACGCTTCTACGGCTTTGCCCACCTCGAGCTTCACCCAGCACCCGATGAGAACGCTCTGGGCTCCACGCACGTCACACTGGATGTTCTGCGGGAAGCCGGCATCCCCACACCTCACACCGTGCTCAGCATGGTCACGCTGCGGACGGGCAATGCGCTTCCATTCCAGGCCATCTACACCGTGGCCGAGATGCCGGGGCCTCCGATGCTGGATTCCCAGTACGACGAGGATGACGGCGCGCTGTACGTCGTAGATGGCGAGTCGGCCACGTTCTCGATATGGGATCCGGACGCGATCGTGCAACTCCAGTCAGCCGATGAGTCATGGGACGCACCCAATCCTGTGGCCTTGTTCGACCTACTGAAGGCCGACCCACGCGATGCTCTTGCGTGGCGTTTCGAGCTAGAGCAGGTCTTCGATGTGTACGAGTTCCTCCGACTGCTGGCCGCCCGCGCAGCGCTGGGAAGCACGGAAGGATACGGACGCACGCCGACATCGGTTCTGCTGTACTGGGATCCGGGCGACAAGCGCTACCATTGGATTCCTGCCATACGACAGGGAGCCCTGGAAGCCAAAGGATCCGGCCCAGACCCGTTGGCAGCCGACCTCTCCAACGTGGAATCCGAGTGGCTGCTCATTCGCCGCCTGATGGATGATCCCGCCTACTCCAGCACCTACCTCGCGTACTTGGAGGAGACGCTTCGAGGCGTTCTGGATGTCCCTCGCCTTCAACGGAAGCTCTCGGATGCTTTGGCCTCAATCCTGCCGTTGCTCTCAGAGGCCGACTCGGACGTTCACTCGATGCTCCCCGCTGAACAGGATATCGCAGAGGCGTTGGATCGCGTCCTGTTGTCGGTCGAAGAGCGGTACGCAGAAACTGAAGATGCAATCTGGAAAAGAGGTCTAAGACCCTCTCCGATCGTGATCAGCGAACTGCACTACAACCCCTCACTCGATCAGGGCATCGACAATAACTTCGAGTTCATCGAGCTGTTCAATCGCGGAAGCCGCACGGTGGACCTTTCGGGATACCGGTTCGTTGAAGGACTCGAATTCGCACTGCCGCCCGGAACCATCCTTCGGCCTGCCCAATGCCTGCTGATCAGCAAGCGGGCGGAGACGTACCGGGATGCCCCATGCGAGGTTCAGCAATGGTCTCGCGGCAGCCTCTCCAACGGCGGAGAGGTTGTTCGGCTGCTGGATCGTGCCGGAACCGAGGTCGACAGCGTCAAGTATGACGATGTCGCTCCATGGCCCGAGGCTGCGGATGCAGGCGGATCGTCCCTGGAAATCACGGATCCGGGTCTGCCGAACTACACGTTCCACAACTGGCAAGCCAGTGCGCAGATCGGAGGATCCCCAGGATGGATTGGCCCACAAGAAGGAAAGGACAACGACGGATGAACAGTGGAAGCGCAGTCGCTCGATTCCTGAAGATGAAGCCATACCTCGGCGTTCTCCTGATCGCGATCGTTGCGTGTTCAGCGAGTGCTGTTGAGCGGCCGGCTGGATGGACGACCGTATCTCACAGCAACGACGCGGAGCCAAGCTACGACGTGGTCTTCGCACAGGGCACGGTCCTTCGGATCGACTTCCAGATCGCTCCTGCCGATTGGCAAGCCATGCTTGATGACCTGCACGCCAACTTCGTCAACCAGCCCGCGGGGAAGATGCAGCCTGAGCGGCAGCCATACGAGATCGATGGCAAGCCACAACCGTACGATCCAAACCGGCTTCCTCCTCACATCGAGGCCTGTGTTGGGAAAAGCGAGGGAGACCCCGCCGTACTGGTCGATCCCAGTGGACGCGAGGTCGAGGGCCGATGCGGCTACGATCCCAAGGGGCAGCTGGTGTTCATGCCGAACCAGGCCGGACCGATCCAGAAACCCGAGGCTCCTCAAGAGCGATCTCAGAACAGGGTGGCCAACTTCCCCAACGCCGGCGGAGCCAACCCCATCTATGTAGAAACCACGTGCCGATTCGGTGATTACGTCTGGGAGCATGTCGGCATCCGCTTCAAGGGAAATTCATCGCTGCGCGATGCGGCGCAATCGGGTGTGCTCAAGATCCCGTTTCATCTCGAGTTCGATCACTACGAGGATCAGTATCCGCAGACGGACGACCAGCGGTTCTTCGGATTCAAGGATCTCTCCCTCTCCAATGGCTTTCGTGACGCGAGTCTGGTCCGCGAGAAGACGACCAACGACTTCTTCCGCGCGGCCGGTGTTCCCTGTGCCGTGTCGGCGTTCTACCGCGTGTATGTTGACTATGGCGAAGGCCCCCGGTACTTCGGGCTCTACACGATGACCGAGATTCCCGATGATCCGATGCTCGACCTGATGTTCGGCAACAGCGGCGGGAACCTCTACAAGCCGGAAGGGGGATCGGCGACGTTCGCGTACTTCGAAGAAGGCGCCTTCGAGAAGAAGACCAACACCGACGATGCAGACTGGAGCGACATCATCAGCGTGATCGACGCGCTGAACGAAGCGACGGGCGACGCGGCGGCATGGCGCGCGGCACTGGAAGAGGTCTTCAACGTCCAAGCATTCCTTCGGTGGCTGGCTGCGGACACGATCGTCGGGAATTGGGACACCTACGGCCGCATGCCCCACAACTTCTACGTATACGTCGATGAAGATGACGGTCTCCTCAACTGGATTCCGTGGGACAACAACGAGGCGTTCAGCGACTGGTTCTCGCCCGTCCGGAGCTTGTCGCTGAACGATGTCGGAGACGAGTGGCCGCTCATTCGGCGGCTGGCAAACGATCCGGTGTACTACGCCTGCTACCAGAACTACGTCCGGGAGACGCTGGATGCCGTATGGGACGTCCCGACGCTTCAGGAGCACGTGCGGGCCAACTGGGAACTCATCCTGCCCTACGTGGTCGGGGGGGATGGCGAGCAGCGCGGCTTCACGCTCCTGCGTAATCCAAGGCAGTTCACGGACGGTCTCGAGCAGCTACTCGAATACATCGAACGCCGACATCAGGAAGTGGATATGTTCCTGGGGGACATCCGCCACGAGGAGCGCCACGTCGCCATCACCGAGATCCACTTCAACCCGTCCTCAGAGCAAGGGGACGACAGTGCTTACGAGTTCCTCGAGCTGACCAACCTCGGAGATCGGCCCGCCTCCTTGTCCGGATGGCAATTTGTCGATGGGATCGAGTTCGTCTTCCCCGAGGATGTGCGCCTCGATCCCGGCACATCGCTGATCCTCGCGAAGGACGCCACAACGTATGCTGGCTCAGACTGCCTGGTTCTGCAATGGACAGACGGGAAGCTGGCCAACGACGGAGAGCGGTTGGAGCTTGTCGATCTCGATCACGTCACGGTCGATCTGGTGATCTACGATGATGATGCGCCTTGGGACGAATCGGCGGATGGCGGGGGGCAATCGCTCGTCCCCGTCGACGCCGATCGACCAAATGACTTGGTTCTCAACTGGCAGGCGAGTGCGGAAGCAGGCGGCTCACCGGGGGTGGTCGATCGATGATGCCACGTGATCGAGGCGACACACACCATCCGAGCGCAGGCATGCCGCACGGGCGCCATGAGCTCAAGTACCTTGTCCGACCCGACCACGCGGCGGCGATTGCCGAGTTTGTGCAGCCGCACTTGGAGCTGGACAAGTACTGCGTCTCCCGTGAGAACAACCAGTACACTGTCCGCAGCGTCTACTACGACAGCCCTTCGCTAACCTGTTTCCACGAGAAGATCGACGGCGTGTGCGCGCGCCACAAGTACCGGGTCCGCAGCTACAACGAAGCGCTGAGCGTGGCCTACTTGGAGAACAAGCGCAAGGTCGGCGACACGCATCACAAGACCAAGACCCGTCTCGCCGCAGCCACGCTTGATGCGCTGGCGCATCGAGATAGCCATGCCATGCTGAACTCAGCGGACGGAGCCGCCGTTGCGCCGGTACTGAACCAACTCGCCTATCGAATGACACGCGATGCGTTTGCCCCGTTGAGTCTTGTCGTGTATGAGCGAGAGGCATACGTCTATCCTGGGCAACACGACATCGTCCGCCTCACCTTCGATCGCAACCTTCGAGCGCAGCTGTATCCGACCCTGGAGGACCTCCACGTGGAGGACGGACTGATTCCCTTGCTCTACCAGTGGACGATCTTGGAGATCAAGTTCACTGGACTGATCCCGCGATGGTTCCGCCGACTGAACACGTTGTTCCATCTCAAGCGCCAAGCATGCTCGAAATTCGGAATGAGCGTCGCGCAGCTGCTTGGCGAATCCCCTCGGTTGAAGGACGGTCTCCGCTATGCCTCTATCTACTAGCCTCAACGACCTGATGACCATCAGCTGGCAGACGGTGCTCATTGGAAGCGCCATCAGCCTCGGATTGGGCCTGTTCATCGCGCTCATGTATCGCTTGGTAACCCCTGCCGTGAACTACTCGGTG
>Ga0180432_10002792_pt1 | contig 25850 bp, 24 predicted proteins | sample SS_ome_10_FD_132414 | JGI IMG/M metagenome (GOLD analysis project Ga0180432, IMG submission 132414) | Hypersaline lake sediment archaeal communities from the Salton Sea, California, USA - SS_1_MS_2 metaG | ecosystem: Environmental > Aquatic > Non-marine Saline and Alkaline > Hypersaline >... | reverse complement strand
TGAAGCTGAATTTATAGGCGAGGGTGAGAACTCATTCTATGGAGCAAGTTTTAATGGTGAGAAGAAGACTTCATTCTTTAAAACAAAATTCTTTAGCGATTTTCGAACTGACTTTATGTTTGTACATTTTTCAAGTAATTCCGGGGCCGACTTCTGTGAGTCACAATTTTTAGGCAAGGGTGAAGTAAGATTTTGTTCTGTTGAATTCGCCAGTAGAGATGGAACCGACTTTAGTTACTCGAATTTCACTTGTGAAGGCAAAACAGACTTTAGTGATTCACAATTCTCCGGAAAAGGTGTTACCAACTTTCATTCAGCTAAATTTTTAGGTATGGGCGGGGCTGACTTCAGCACAGTTGAGTTTTTCGGGAAAAAGGGAGTTAATTTTAGAAAAACAGAATTCTTAATAGAGCCGATATTCGATTTTGTGAGATTCTTAAAAATACCCGACTTTAGTGAAACCAAAATATCTGGAAAACCTAATTTCAATTGGATAGATTTTTTAGAAAAGAATGACTGTTATATAACTTTTTCCTCTGAAGTTTTTAAAAATAAGTTTATGGAAGATGAAGATAAAATAATGAATCCCACAATTTTTGTTAGCCATAGCACAAAAGATAAGCCTTTTGTTAGGGAGTTAGCAAAGAGATTAGAAAAATTTAGAATAAAAGCATGGATAGATGAAGCCGAGATCAAGATTGGTGAGTCTTTGACCAAAAAAATAGGGGAGGCAATAGTAGATACTGATTACGTGGCGGCAGTCATATCAAATAATTCTATTAATTCCGAGTGGGTTCAGAAGGAGCTAGAGATAGCAATGAATAAAGAAATCGAGCATAAAAAGGTAGTTGTTTTGCCGTTACTCATAGAGGAGATAAGAAAAGAGGACATGCCTCCATTTCTCAGAGATAAGCTTTATGCGGACTTCACGAATCCAGATAGTTACGAAAGATCTTTCAAAAAGCTTCTAAAGACACTTGGTATAGAAACGGTCTAAAACCAAAGGGCGCCCGACCCCTCAGGAGGCCGGACGCCCTTTCAGTTTCTACTTTTTTGCCTCCCCCTCCCCGGCGGCCTCCACATCGAAGCCGATCTCTTTTAACGCCTCAGCCTCCATCCCATGCTCCGCCAGAAACCGGGCGCGGTTTAACGTGTGCTCCGGGTCCTCCCTGTCGAGCGAGGGAAAACTGATTGTGACCTTAAAGTCGTCCCTATTGTATTCGATCTTGAGGTACTTCAGAATCATCTCCTCTAAGCCGCGCCTCATGTAGACGAGCTTCCTCTCGGTGTAGCGCTTGAGCCCCTCCAGCATGGAGTTCAGCGCCTTCGCCGACGTCGACGCCCTCACCATATCGTCCTTGAGCCGTCTCGGCACGCTCCCCAGCCTGTAGAGGTGGTCCAGCGCGTCGTCAAGCTCCCTCTCCACCGCCGAGAGGTCGACGTCGCCGCCCACCGCCTCGATCGGTATGGGGGAGAGTGCCCCCGGCGATATCCTGATCGTCGTCCCGGACTCTATGTAGCCCGCCTCCTTCGGCGCCCAGACCCGAAAGCTGTTGTACTTGGTCGCCCAGGCCCTCTTGGTCAGCGCCATGTTGACGTTCTGCTGCGCCTCGATCAAATCCTCGATCCCGGAGCGCCCGTAGGGGCTCCCCTCCACCTCCTCCCTCAGGATGCGCACCACCGGCACGAACCCGAAGCGGTGCTCCTCGGAGTTCACCGGCCTCCCGTCGGCGGTTGTGGTGAAGGCTTTATCGTCTATCTCTTCTGTCATTTTCACCACCCTGAAACCGCCACCCTCCAGGTCGATCTTCTCCTCCCACGAGAAGACGTACTTCATAACATCGAGGTAGTTTTTCTCGTCAACGATCACGTCCACGTCGTCCGAGTACATCTTCTGGACGGAGACTTCCCCTTCCTTGACAAAGAGCTTGAGAAAGACGGTGCCGCAGTTCTCCTGCGTGAGGCAGATGCCCGGAAACGCCTCCCAGAAGCTCCTCCCGCCGCCGAAGTGCCTTGTGTCGAGCCACTCCCTTACCCTCCTGGTGATCGCATCGTTGAGCCCGCCCTTCCCCGCTCCCGACACATAAACATCGAACGTCTTCGGCATGAAGCTTACCCTCGTGTCCTGGATGACCCTGATGTCGTTCTGGAAGTAGAAGTCGTTTATCGTAATTCGCTCGTCCGCGCGAACGCCGTCGGCTATTCGCCTACCGATGAAGTGCCTGAAGATGGCGTCGGCGTTGCCGTCGTAAAAATCGTTAAAGAGTTTTTGATTCTCTCTTTTCATCTTTCACTCCCCAAAAGTTTTATCCCATTTGATCAGATTCGATCAGAGCGTAACGCCCTTAACGAAGTCCTTCTGATCGATCTTCTTTTCCCTTCCGAGCTGCACCCATCTGATCTCCCGTCCGGGCACCGCCACCCGTCTTCTCCCCATCCTCTTGATGAGGATAAAATCTCCAACGACCTTGATCCTCCACACCATCGCGTAGGTCCTCGTCTCTCCGTCCGTAAACTTCACCTTGGCAAACATGGTTTATTTCCTCCCATTCAATAACCAAAATTTCCTTATTTCAAAAACCCAAATTTAAATACCTAAAGGCGCCTGAATCCTGACCCGTTAAAATCGGACTGGGAGACGTGGATGCCCCTCATCCCCCAGAACGCCAGGGCCAGCGATACGACGCAGTCGTCGTGATGACCGGACGGGGCCGAGTAGGTAACGTATCCGGTCTCCGTAGTCTTTCTCTCGAACATCATAAGCTCGTCCACCAGAACCTCGATGTGCGGGATCGTGATCCTCCCCTCCTCTATCCCGAGGATCAGGTTCTCTATCAGCGGGCCCTTGGAGAGCCTGGTAAACGTGTAGCCCCGGGCGTCGATCCTGCCTTTCCTTAAGCTTTCCAAAAACGGGTCGCCGACGCCGGTGGAGTCGACCCAGACGACGGCGTTGTTGTAGCTCTTTAAGGATGCAACCACCCTCCTCTTCATCATCCCCCAGGAGCACTTGTTGAACCTGTCGAAGTGGACGAGGGAGCCGGTCGAGTTCAGGATCGTGAGGACCGTGTAGTCTCTGTGCCTCGCTATGTCGAGCCCGGCGAAGTAGCTCCTCTTGGCGATCGGCTCTTGAGGTTCGCCCCTGATTATCTCCCCCACGCCGGGAAATACCATCGAGGCGTCGTCGATGAACTCGGCGAGGTACTCCTGGCGAAACCTGTGGTTGGAGAGGTCTTTTTTCGCCTCCTCGATCTCCCCCACCTTGATGAAGGGATTTCCCGATGTGGGAAACGTAAACGACTCCCAGTTTGTATCCTCCACGTCCCCTCCCCGGCTGAACAGGTTGTAGAACCAGTTCCTCCCCTTCGGCGTGCTGATGAAGAGCGCCTTTCCTTCTCTATCCGACAGCGCGGGGCGCAACACGTCCTCCCAGACCAGCTTGGGGAGAAAGGCGCACTCGTCCAGGACGAGAAAATATATCCCGAAACCCCTCAGGTTTCTGGGGATCTCCGCCGACCTGAACTCCACCACCGATCCGTTTTTCAACGTAACCCGCATCCCGCTTCTCAGTACATTCTTGACCGCCCCCTTCGGCAGGCTCCTTCTGACGAGGTCGAAGGCGATCATGCTCTGCCTGTAGACCGGGGCCACCCAGAAACAGAGGGTCCCCGGCGCTTCCCAGGCGTGCTTTACAATCTCGTTTACGGCGGCTACCGTCTTTCCCCAGCGCCTTCCGCAGGCCGCCACGCGAAACCTGGCGGGGGAATCGTGAAGCTCCCTTTGCCCCGGGTGGGGGGGGTAAAGGAGTAGCTTAATCCTCTTTGTCTTTGTCATCCACAAACTCCGTCTCGTAAACGACCTCCTCGTCATCCTCGTCTTTTCCGGTCTTGCTGAAGACGTCGATGTACTTGAGATACAGCTCCTGCTGCTTCGCCTCTCCCTTCTTCGCCTGTCTCACGATGGCCTTGAGGACGCCCTTTCCGTTGTCGCCGTTATTTTCGTTCCCATCGGCCCCGTTCCCTTCATCCATTCCGGAGGCGGCCCTGTCGGCCGGCAACCGATCATTTTCGTGTAAATCTCCCCTCCCCCCACCCCCCTTTTTTCTTCCCTTGACCATCTTCTCTTCACTCTTCTTCGTCATTTATCCATCTCCTCAGATAGACCGATGTCTTACCCAAGTGATACGCTATATCCGACTGAGTGACCCCCAGCTTCGCCCCGATATACTCCTGGGTGTGTCCCTGCCGATACATAAGCCATATCCAGAGCTGGTGATCCGGCAGGGCCATCAACGCCCGCTCGTAATCGATGATGAACTCCTGTTCCGACAAAACCGCGTTTTTCATTTCCATTTACCTCCTCGATTCTTTACTGTAATTCTACATTCAAATCCCGACCGATATTAGTTTTATGAACGCCCAAACGGCCCGGGGAAAATATTTTTTGAAGGTGAAACGAAGTTGACAAATCGGCGCCCCTGTGTTACCGATAAATATCTTTTGAAAAGAGGAAGGGACAAAGATTTAAATGACTTCAACAAGGACAAGATTCGCCCCCGCCCCAACCGGCTACCTCCACATCGGCGGGGCGAGGACGGCTCTCTTCAACTGGCTCTACGCCAGGCACACGGGCGGGAAGTTTATCCTGAGGATCGAGGACACCGACAGGGAGCGCTCCAAGGACGAATACACCGACGCGATACTAAGGAGCATGGAGTGGCTCGGCCTCGACTGGGACGAGGGGCCCTTTTACCAGAGCGAGCGGGACGACCGGTACCGTGAGGGGATCGAGAAACTCCTCGAGACGGGAAACGCCTACCGCTGCTACTGCACCGTCGAGGAACTGGAGCGAAAGCGAACCGAGGCGCAGAAGCGGGGGGAGAAGCCGAAATACGACGGGACCTGCCGGGACAATGACCTCCCGGAGAGTGACGAGCCGCATGTGATCAGGTTCAAGACTCCGCTGACCGGCGTCACCGAGTTCAACGACCTGATCAAGGGGAAGATAAGCTTCGATAACGGCGAGCTGGATGACCTGATCATCCGAAGGACCAACGGCACGCCCACCTATAATCTCACCGTCGTGGTCGACGACGCGGACATGGGTATGACCCACGTCATAAGGGGGGACGACCACGTAAACAACACCCCGAGGCAGATCGTAATGTTCGAGGCGCTGGGGCTCACGATTCCGAAATACGCCCACGTCCCGATGATCTTCGGCGAAGACCAAAAGAAGCTCTCCAAGAGGCACGGGGCGCTCTCGGTCACCGAGTACAGGGACGCCGGGTATCTCGCCCAGGCGGTGGTCAACTACCTCGTTAGGCTCGGCTGGAGCCACGGCGACCAGGAGATATTCTCGATAGAGGAGTTGATCGAGAAGTTCGACATCGCAAACGTGGGAAAATCGGCGGGGGTTTTCAACCCGGAGAAGATGGATTGGCTGAACTCCCACTACATAAAAACCGCCGACCCCGAAAAGCTCGCGGGAGAGTTCCTCCCCTTTCTAGAGAGGGCCGGTCACAAGGTCGACGACATGGTCTGGCTGGCCTCCGCAGTCGAGACGCTCCAGGAGCGGGTAAAGACCTTAACGGAGATGGCGGCCATGGGCGGGTTCTACTTCACCGACGAAATCGAGTACGACGAAGCGGCGGCCAAAAAATTCCTGACAACAGCCGTCGTAGAGCCGTTCAGGCTCCTGACTGGGAGGCTCGACTCCATAAAAGATTGGAACACCGACAGCATCGAGGACGCCTTCACGAAGCTCCTCGAGGAAACCGGGCTCAAGCTCGGGAAGGTCGCCCAGCCGGTCCGGGTGGCGCTGACCGGCGGCACGGTGAGCCCCGGAATCTACGAGATAATTCACGTCATCGGAAAAGAGCGGGTTATAAAGAGGATCAATGGGGCGGTCGCATACATCGAGGGTCGTTAGGGAATTCGAGTCAATGTCATCTTGGAAAATCTGTCGAAAAAAGCACTTGACTTTTAAGAATTGAAGCCCTAAAGGGCGAGCAAATCAATCAAGGGGCTTAAAAGTGAAAGAATCAACCGATTATCGACCTGAGGAGAATTTAAGGCGGAGGGATTTTCTGAACCTGGCGGCGAAGACGGCCGTCTCGGCGGCGGCCCTTTCGACCCTTTCGTTTACCCATAAAACCGTAAGTGCCGAGGAGGGAGCGCCGAAAAACTATCGCATAATCAAAAGAAGCATCACGCAGCCGGTCGACCACAAAAAGCCCGGTGGGGCGACGTTCGATCAGCAGGTGGATATCCTGATCCCGGACGGCGCCCCGGTAGACGCGCCGGTCTTTTTCATCCTCGGAAACGAGCACGACGTTAAGCTCTCGGAGATGGAGGCCTACCGTGAGAAATACGGCGATAGAAACGATGTGGTCTTCGTTCACGCCGAGCACCGCGGGTACGGCGAGAGCCTCACCAACGACGACCAGTCGATCCCCGCCTATGTCACGGTTGAGGCCGCCCTCGCCGATTATCACAACGTGGTAAAGACCCTGAAGGGCGAATTTCCGGGCCCCTGGATGGCCGCCGGCCACAGCTACGGCGGCGGGCTCTCCATCAACTTCGCCTCGAGATATCCCGATGACATCTCGGTCGTCCTCTCCTCCAGCGGGGTAGTGGACTGGCCCTTCGTCATGGACTGCTACGACAGGCAGGTGAGAATAAACCTCGGCCCCGACATCTACGGGCGGATCGCAAATCACATCGAAAGCCTTAAGCCTGATGAGCTCTTCGACGAAAACTGGATAGAGCGGGAGTTTCTCATTGCGTTCGTCACCGGCATGACCCAGTACGACGAGTACGAGGGCTACATCAAGTACTTCGGCGCCCTCTCCAAGCTCCCCACCGGGGCGTTTCTCAGACTGCTTCACATCATGGACAACACGATAGCCGGAGGTGCGGCGCTTAACTACGCCCTATCCAACGCCAAAGAGACACTGAGCCTTGAGGAGGCATACGCCGGGATGTACAACTGGCGCATCTGGCGCTACCAGCAGGCAAGAGAGACGGGGGTCTTCTGGGTCTCCAGCGAAGGGGGGGGAATCTACACCCGGAGCGCCGATGACTTCATCGAGGAGTGCAGGGCGATCTTCGGAGAAAATCCCAAATCCGCAGTAAGCCCGGATTGGTCGCCCCGGGAGATGGTCCCGGATCTCAAGGTGCCCCTAATCTACGTCTGCGGCGGGAGGGACCCATGGAAGGGGCTCTGCCTCGAAAAGGATTACGAGATCAAAAACGGGAAATACTTCTATTTCCCCGATCTGAAGCACTGCCCGGAGAGGAGAAACAAGAGTCTCGGAAAGGCGGTTATGGACGAGATGTTGAGGTTTGCTAAGGGTGGGAGATGAGTTGCTACTCCGGGCGTAAAAAAATCTCTTATTTCATACTTCTCAATATCGGATCAAACTTTCATTTGTGTAAAGTCCTTGCCGAAGTAGAGTCTTTAATGATATAATACGCCAAAAAGTAATTCGACTAAAAATAGTTAGATATATAACCAATGAAGTCGACCTTGCCAAGAGACACGATAATCTGCGGAGACTGCGAAGAAGTCCTCCGCTCTTTTCCCGACAACTGCGTCGATCTGATCGTTACATCGCCCCCCTACGCGGACAGCAGGAAAAACACATACGGGGGAGTTCATCCTGACAAATACGTGGAATGGTTTCTGCCCAAGTCGGAGGAGTTTCTGAGGGTTTTAACGGAAACTGGCACCTTCATATTGAATATCAAGGAGCGTGTCGCCAACGGAGAGCGGCACACATACGTAATCGAGCTTATTCTCGAGATGAGGGAGAGGGGATGGCTCTGGACGGAGGAATACATTTGGCACAAGAAAAACTGTTTTCCCGGTAAATGGCCCAACCGCTTCAGGGACGCCTGGGAGAGACTGCTTCAGTTCAACAAAAAGAAGAAATTTAAGATGTTTCAGGAGGAGGTGATGGTTCCCATGGGGGACTGGGCCAAGACGAGGTTGAACAATCTTAGCGAGACGGACAAAACAAGGGATGAATCTAAGGTGGAGAGCGGCTTCGGGAAGAACATTTCCAACTGGGTCGGGAGGGAGATGGCCTACCCTACAAACGTCCTTCACCTCGCTACCGAGTGCGCCAACAGGAGCCACAGTGCCGCCTTCCCTTACGCACTCCCCGAATGGTTCATCAAGCTGTTTACGGAAGCGGGCGACGTCGTATTGGACCCTTTTTTGGGCTCCGGCTCCACGGCGGTCGCCGCGAAGAGGCTGGGAAGGGCATACATAGGGATTGATATTGACGAGGAGTACTGCAGGCTGGCGGAGGAGGAACTGGGCAGTAATGAGTTAAAGCAGAGCAAACTGCTATGAAAAAACTATCTCTGGAAAATGTCAACGAGTTTGTCAACGATAATATCGTAATATTCCACAACAACAAAATCAAATCCCTGCAATCTTTAAACTTAAAAGGCATATTAAGGAAGAAAAATCCCTACCTCTTTAAGGCAAAGAATATTGGAATCGCTTCGGAGCTTATAAAAAGCATTCTTGACGCCTTCCTGTCCTCCTCCGAAGAGAAGCTCTTCGGCGATTTCCTTGAAGAGCTCGCGATTTTTATATCAGGTGAGACATGCAAAGGCCAGAAATAAGCCGCCACCGGTGTGGACCTGGAGTTTTTCAAAGATGATGTCCATCATCTCGTCTCCATAAAGTCTGGGCCCAACTGGGGAAACAGCGCTCAACACAGAAAACAGGAAGACGACTTTAAAAATGCCGTCAGCGTCTTGAAACAATCAAACAGAAACATCAATACCCAACCCGTTCTTGGCATATGCTACGGAAGGGTGAAAACGAGCTTTTTAAGGGGAGCCATGAAGGTTGTAGGTCAGAACTTCTGGTATTTGATAAGCGAAAATCCAAACCTATATACGGATATTATTGAGCCGCTGGGTTACAGGGCCAAGCAACACAACGATGATTTCATTAAGCAAAAGGATAGGATCCTGAATCTATTCACCGAGGAGTTTATCCAGGAATTCTGTGATAACGGCGAGATCAACTGGAAGAGGCTCGTCGAGTTCAACAGCGGAAATCTCGACCTGACGTAATTTTGTATTACAGCTTCCTTCCCCCCCCTCACAACACGTAATAAAACACCAGATAGGCCGCCAGGGCAAAGCCCAGAACCACAGAAACCGGCTTTACCACCTCCCTGTAGACCGCACCCAGATCCGCCTTGAAGTACTCCGCGGTAAGGACAAGGCAAAGATGCACGGGAGACAACATTACCCCGGCGTACCCCCCGGCGTAGGCCAGCATAAAGGCGATCATCGGATGGTCCCCTGTTGTGAAAAAGGGAAGGAGGATTGGAAAGGTGATCCCCACAAACGCCATCGTGATGCCGGTGGAGACGCCGATGATGAAGGGGAGGATGATAAGGACGAGGTATACAGGGATGCCGAAGTCGTTTAGGTCCGATGAGATGTCCTGAACCGCGCCGGTGTCCTCCAGGATCCCCTTGAATATCAAAATCCCGACTACGATCAGGACAAACTTCAAGGAGAAGTTCGCCTTGACTATCTCCCATATATCCTTCGGCCCGATCCTGTAGAGGAGGGCCGAGAGGGTAAAGACCATGGCGAGGCTTATGTTGAGAACCAGAAGCGATTCGAGGACCGATTCGGTCTTGATGGAGAGAACCGCCGCGATAACTACGATCAGCGGAAGAGCGCTGATGATGAAATCGGATATTAGTTTTCCGCTTATACCACCGTCCCACTCCTTTTCGTGGTTTATTCCCCTCATGCCGAAGAAAAGACCCGAGATCACGGCCATGATTGTGAGAGGGAAGTTTGCCTTCGCCACGTCCCGAAGGCCGATATCGAGGATCGCCGCGGAGAATATCACGCCCGGGTAGGTCGGGAAGATATACTCCCAGAGGTGCCTGAACCAGTAATTGAGGAAGGTCTTCCTGGGGGCGGTGAGCTTCAGCTCTTCGGAGGCCTCCTCCACCATAGGCGCCGAGATTATGGCGCCGCCGATTATCGGCAGCAGCCCTATCATCGCCGGGACCAGGGTGACGACGCCCCTGGGGTCCCCCAGCATAGACCGAAGCGACGAAACGAGGGTCTTTATCCTGCCCGCCTTTTTCATCAGCTCCGACAGGAAGATAATCATCATGACGGCGGTAAGGAGCAGAAGCCCCATGACGTTTATCGACGATTTGAACAGTGCCACGCCGAGATCGACCGGCGCCATCTGGTACATCAGCCCCAGGGAGACGGCCGCGATCATGAGCGACAGCCCGAGGTCGAACTTCTTCTTGATCAACAGGATCAAGAGAAACGCCACGAGTGAAAACCTCAAGACCCCCATTAAATTAAAACTCCATCATATATTTTCATTCCCAACACCATTGAGAATCCATTATACTGTCATTCGCAACACTATTGGGAATTCTTTATACTGTCATTCCCAACGAGATAAAGGAATCCAGAAAGATATCAGTGCAGCCCACCCGCCCAGCACTCAAATGCCACACGCTCTGGATTCCCGCTTTCGCGGGAATGACACACTTAGAGTTACCTGTTTGCACTGGAATGACAGTATACTATTTCACCCGATTCCCGCTTACCAAGGAAATGACAAAATAATATCGCCTTATCTGTTCAAATCTCTCAGGGCGGAGACGACGGAGACGATCTGGTTGAGCTCGGTGAAGACCGGCACCCCCGCCCCCTCGAAGTTTTTCTTGAAGTTTTCGAATGAGGGAACAAACCCGAACATCCAGGTCAAGATAGGCTTTTTTGCCTCGACCATCGCCCTTGTAAAAACGCCCGTATCGATATTCTCCGTTATTGGGGAGGCAAAGGGGAGTAGTATCACGGCATCGATATTTTCATCCGCCATAACTACGGGAACCACCATCTCCAGCGCCTCGTTGATCCCCCTTATCTCCATTGTGGGCCATATGTCCACCGGATTCTTTGGGGGCATCCACGGGGGGAACATCTCCTGGAGCCTGGCCGTAGTCTCTTCGGTCAGCTCCGGGACGTCGATCCCCCTGTCGTTTAAGAGGTCGGCAGTAACGATCCCGGCGCCGCCGCTGATGGTGATTATCCCCACCCTCTTCCCGCCCTCCCACGTCGGCAGGAGCGACAGCGCCCTCCCCACGTTGACCATCTCGATAAAGCCGTATACCCGGGCGACACCCGCCTGGGCGAGCGCCCCCGTTATCAGCCCTTCGTCTCCCGCAAGGGAGCCGGTGTGCGACAGCGCCGCGTTTACCGCCACGGGGCTTCTGCCGCCCTTCAAAAGCACGATCGCCTTTTTCCCCTTCAGCCTTTCCGCAACCTCAAGGAACTCCCTCCCCCGGTTTATCGACTCCAGATACATCAGGACGATCTCGGTCGAATCCTCCCCTGCTAGGTATTCCAGGATGTCCACCTCGTCCACGTCCATCTTGTTTCCGATGGCCGCCGCCTTGTCTATGCCGAAGTAGTTGCTTTCAAGGGTCTGGATTAAAAAGCCGGCCGCGAGCATCCCGGTCTGGGTTACGATGCTGACATTTCCTTTGGTCAATTTATCGCCGAGGTCCTGCGCCGGCATGAATGGGGCGAAAAAGAGATTGTCGGAGTTGACGGAACCGGTGCAGTTGGGACCCCATATCCTCATGCCGTTTTCACCGGCGATCTTCATCACCCGGTCGGCGAGCCGCTTTCCACCGTCTCCAGTCTCGGCGAAGCCCGCCGCCTGAATCTGCACCCGCTTTATGCCCAGAGAGGCGCACTCCTCGACGATCGCCGGGATGCTTTTCGCCGGGGTGAAGATGATGACCAGCTCCACGATCTCCGGAAGCTCCGAGACGGAGGGGTAGACCTTATGGCCGTCGATCTCTGTGTAGTTCGGGTTTACCGGATATACCCTGTCGCTGTAGTAAGAGACGAGGTTGTTAAAAATATGGTAGCCGCCCTTTATCTTATTGGCCGTGGCCCCCACCACGGCAACGCTTTTGGGGGAAAAGAAGCCCTTCATTAGTCACCTTAAGCCTGTTCATCAACTACGATAAAATCAGCATATCTACATAAAAGGTTTTATTATATCATACAAAATATCTAAAGTGAAGGTAAGTGATAAAATTTTTTTTAAGGATTTTTACATCGATGTTGAATCAAGGAGAAAATTTCCCATTGATACTTAATCGATTAAGTGGTATTACTAAACTCTTTAAAAAGAGAAGGAGAATGCTATGGATTTAGTACCTGAACTTCGATTGGGGCTGTTTAACGGATGGTGGTTCTCGGCCGCGTATCTATTAATTAATGGAGTAGTTATAGCAGCAATCCCAAGGGAAGCCGTAAAGCGTTTGACAGTGCACCCGTCAAACAGTCTATTTGACAAAATATTGTTAAAGGTTCAAATGATCCTCTTTTTTGGCAATATCGTCTTCGCGATATTCGTACCGCTAAAACTCGGCACAGGCTGGTTCTGGAGCGGGCTTTCGGTCTTCGTTATCGGTATGATCGGCTATGTCGTCTCGATGGTCAATTACGCAAACACTCCTATGGATAAACCCGTCGTCAGAGGCCTATATCGCATCTCTCGAAATCCAATCCACGTTTCGTCATTCATAGCGTGGCTGGGAGTCGGGATCGCCACGATGTCCTGGATTATCCTCCTGATTGCAATTGTGGAACAGATATTGATGCACAAAACGACTCTTGATGAAGAAAGATTCTGCCTCGAGGCGTACGGCGATTCGTATCGCGAGTATATGGAGAAGGTCCCCCGCTACCTCCTCTTTTTCTGAGGCCCGATTCAATCTATTTAGGCTATGGTGATGGACAGTACCAATAACGACGAAAGGGCGAAATTTCTCCGGGACGAGTACATCTCTCGGATAAACCGCGTGGTCGACTACATCGAGCTCAACATCGACAAGGACCTCTCCCTCAAAAAGTTGGCCTCTGTCGCCAACTTCTCCCGCTTTCACTTCCACCGGATATTCAAGACGATCATGGGAGAAACCCTGAACCGGTACATACAGAGAATCCGGGTCGAGAAGGCGGCCGCAAAGCTCATCAACAATCCGAAAAAAAGTATTACAGAAATTGCATACGACTGCGGTTTCTCCGGGTCGGCGCCCTTCGCCCGGGCCTTCAAGGAATTTTTCAACATGAGTGCCAGCCGGTGGCGCCGGACCGGAAGCCTCCACGAGAGCAATACAGGTAAAATCGATAGCAATAAAGGTAAAGCGATAAGCAAGATTCGGCAAGACTTCGAAGTCTCCTCCTACTACATTGACACTACAACGCAAAACCATATTTGGAGGATTAAAATGGTAAAGAAACCCGATTTTCAGGTGGAAGTCAAGGATATGCCGGAGCTGCACGTGGCCTACGTCCGCCACATCGGCCCCTACAAGGGGGACAGCGAGCTTTTCGAGGGGCTGTTCAACAGGCTGATGGGCTGGGCGGGGCCGAGGGACCTTTTGCGCTTTCCAGAAACACATTTAATGGCTATGTATCACGACGATCCTAAGGTCACCGATGAGGCGAATCTCAGGACAAGCGTGTGTATTACTGTTCCGAAGGACACACCGGTCGATGGAGAGATTGGTTACATGACCATCCCCGGAGGAAAGTACGCAGCGGCAAGGTTTGAGCTTAGCAACGATGAATACGAGGAGGCGTGGGATATGGTCTTTGGCGGCTGGCTTCCCGCAAGCGGCTACCAGCCGGACGATAGGCTCTGCTACGAGCTTTTCCACAACGATCCGAAAGAACACCCGGAAAATAAATGTATCGTTGACATTTGCATTCCGGTAAAACCGCTTTAGACCCCTTTAAAACAATCCAGGCCAAATGAAACCGGGGCGCGGCACACCGCGCCCCGGCACAACAACGCTTCCTAAAAAACTCCGTTTTTTGATTAAAAAAAACATTTTCCCCTTGACACAGCCAAGCCCCTATGCTATTTTGGAGCTATGAATGAATGAATATTTCGTTCATTCATGGTTTCATCTGGAGGGGATTCAAGAGGATTGACGGAGGCCCTGATTATGGGAAGACAGTTCAGCGAGGCGGAAAGGGTTGACATACTAAATTTGTTGATAAAAAAAGGAAAAAAGCTCTTCGGCGCCCGGGGACTCAAAAAGACCACCATCTACGATATAACGAGGGAGGTGGGGATCGCCCAGGGCTCCTTCTACTCGTTCTTCGACTCGAAGGAGGAGCTCTACTTCGAGGTCCTCGAGATGGAGGAGAGAGTGCTCTGGGAGTCCCTCCGGTCACACCTTGGTGATATTCGGCTTAACAGAAAAAGCTTCAGGCGGTTCCTGTCGACGTCGCTCGACCTCATTCACGAAAACCCGTTCATAAGGGACCTCGTTCAAAACAACAGCTACAGTAAGCTCCTCGAAAAGGTACCGGCGTCGAAGATGAGCGCCCATCTCGCTGAGGAGAGATCAATCCTCATGGAGTCGTTCGACTCCTACCAGCAGGCCGGGACGATGAAGAAGGTCAAGCCGAATATATTGGCCGGACTCTTCCACGCCCTCTTTCTCCTCTACCTCCACAGGGAGGATATCGGCGTCGACATATTTGGAGATGTCATCGACCTCATGCTCGATCTGACATCGGACGGTCTTGTCAACAGGGGCGATAGAAACCTCGAATAAAGGGGGTACACGAAATGAGCGGCCACGGCAAAGAAGTTATCAAAACGACAGGGCTGACCAAATATTACGGCCCCTCGCTGGGGGTTGAGGAACTCGATCTCGATATCAATAAGGGTGAGATATTCGGATTTCTCGGCCCGAACGGCGCCGGCAAAACCACAACCATACGGCTGTTGCTGGGGCTCTTGAGGCCCACCGCCGGGTCGATAAGCTTTTCCGGAGCCGAGGCGAAAAAAAACCGGCCCGAGATATTGAGAAAAATAGGTTACCTCCCGGGCGACGTCGGCCTCTACAAAGATATGACCGGAACGGGCTTCTTGAATCACTTCTTGAGGTTGAGGGAGAACGGGATCTCCTCCAGGCACGAAAAGAGGCTGATGGAGCTGACCGAGAGATTCAAGATAGATTTCGAGAGGAAGATCGCCGGATACTCGAAGGGGATGCGGCAGATCGTCGGGATAGTCCAGGCCTTCATGCACGACCCGGATATCTACATCCTCGACGAGCCGACCTCGGGACTGGACCCTATCATGCAGGAGAGGTTTTACGACCTCCTCCTCGATGAGAGGGAGAGGGGCAAGACGGTATTTCTATCCACGCACATCCTGGGTGAGGCCGAGAGGATCTGCGACAGGGTGGGCATCATCAAGAGGGGAAGGTCCGTCTTCCTGGGCGAGATCGAGGGCTACCGGTCTCTGGTGGGAAAGAACATCAAGGTAGTCGCCGGGGCGGACGCGGACATGCTGTTAAAAATTCTCAAGGCCCTCAAGGGAATCGAGACTATCGAGGCGAAGGGCGTGGTTATCGAATTCCACTACAGGGGAGATATGCGAAAACTGCTCCGGTCGGTCTCATCCTTCGACATAGTCGACTTCATCTCCGAGACCCCGAAAATAGAGGACCTCTTCTTTAGATATTACAGGGATTGAAAAATGATACATACCGAGCTTATCAAGAGTTTTATGATCAGAAACACCAGGCTTTCGGTCATCGTCGCCTCGATCACGGCCCTTGTCGTGATGCTCCTCACGCTTATCTTTCCCGACATGCCGAAAGACGACGCTTTAAACATCTCGCTCAGCTGGCCCAAGCTGATGAAGGATATCTTCGGGGACCCGATCTACGGATTCACGGACATCTACGGGTGGCTCAACCTCGAGGTGTTTCACATGACGTTCTGGATGGTCTTCGGCGTCTATTCATCGATCATCGCCTCCAAGATCATCGCAAAAGAGATCGAGGAGAACACGGTAGACATCCTCCTGTCGTACCCGGTAACGAGGGGGGGACTGATCCTGAGCAGGCTGATCGCCGCGGCGATTATACTGGCCCTGGCAATCCTCCTGACGTTCGCCACTACGGTGGTCGGCCTTCTAATCCTTGGGATGCCGGTGAATCTTGACATCCTCGCCGCCGCCTTCCTCTCCGGATTTCTCCTCTGCCTCGCCTTCGGTGCCGTCTCGCTTCTCATCTCGGTTTTCATCCCCCAGCAGAACTACACCCTCTTCATCACCATCGGGATAATGTTTGCCATGTTCGCCTACGAGGAGCTTTTAATAAAGGTGATCTCGTTTCTGGAGTATCTGCCGTTCTTGAGCTTCTTTCACTTCTACAGGCCGAACGAGATATTGATCCACGGCTCGATCTCGGCGGCAAATCCTCTTATTTTATTGGGGTACTTCGCCCTGTTTACGGTTGCCGCCGCGGCGCTCTTCAAGAGGAGGGACATCCCCGTGTAATGGTGAGTAAGAACGATGTGTGATGAGATGGGCTGTCTGATAATTAAAGAAAGGGTGAAGGATATCCACTCTCTTTCAAGGCCGTTAATGTCTATCTTACGGCCGGGGTGAAGAATCCCCTATTCATCCACGACAAGGGGAGCAAAACCAATTAAATCTCTAAATACATAAACGTCACCGTAAACGGCAGGTGGTCAAACCTCCTCCTCCCCTTCACCCGAAAGCCGTGCCTTTCGTACCAGCGCCGAAGCTCGGCCTGCTCGGCGATGATCCCGATCTCGACCCGACCCGCCCCCAACGCCACAGCCTCTTTGACGGCGTGCTTTAGAAGCAGGCCCCCGGCGCCCTTCCTCCTGAACTCCGGGAGGACGGAGAGCCTCTCAACGTAAAAGACGCCCGGCGACTTTCTTGATCCCTCGAGAGCCACTGTACCCATCGCGGTTTTCCCATCTTCTAATATAAAAAAAACAACCCCTTTACCCATCACCTCCCCGATCCTCTCCTCGGCCATATACGCCGGGTGGGTCGGGGTGTTTTTTTCGGTCAGGCCGAATCTCTCCGCCACATCCGCAAACGACGTTCGGATGATAGACGTAATGAGGGGAACGTCACCTGTCGTCGCCCCCCTTATTTTGAAATTATCAGGCCCCGGATGTTCCACTTAGACATTCACCTTCGCCTTCCTGCCGCTTTACACATAAGGGCGGGGTTTCTAAAAATCCGGCTACCTCCCCTCCTCCAAAAACCGCCTCGGGTCGACCTCCCCCCCCTCGTAGAGTATATCCGCCAGGACCTCGACGATGGGAAGCCTCACCTCGTACTTCTCCGAGAGCCGAACCGCCGCCCCGACGGCGCTGTAGCCCTCCACGTTTTTCTTCTCCTCCTTGAAGCGCCTCAGGGCGAAAGGCGCCGACCACTTGGTCAAAGACCTCCCGAACTGGCTGTTCCTTCCGCCCTGGGCCGTGGCCAGAAAATCGGCCATCCACGCCTGCCCCTCCGGGCCGAAGGTGGTCTCATCCGCCCCCATCGCCAGGGCCAAGGTCTTTATCTCCGCCGATATCCTGGTGACGAGGGTCGAGGTGAAGTTGACCGACACCTCCTTCGACCCCGCCGAGATCCCGTAGGCGATGGCGTAGACGTTCTTCATTGCGGCGGCAAGCTGCGTGCCCACGAGGTCCCGGCTTAGGTGAACGATGAAATTGGGGGTCTCCAAGAGCCCCTTGAGCCTCAGCGCCAGCTCCTCGTTTTCGGCGGCGAGCTGGGTGGCGGTTATCTGCCCTCCGATGATCTCATCGGCGAGGTTCGCGCCGGAGACCACAGCAAGCCTGATGTCGTCCTTCCTGACCCTCTTTTCCAGCTCCTCCCAGACGACCTCGACGGGAAGGAGCGCCGTCTCCACCTCGAATCCCTTGGTGGCGATCAGAAGATCGAAGGGATCCGGGTTGGCGTCCAGAAGGGCGGTTACGGCCCCCCTGAAGTAGTTGGAGGGGGTCGCGATCAGCACGAGATCCGCCCTTCTCACCGCGGACTTCAGGTCGGACTCCACGTGCACGGCCTTCGGCAGCGTATGCCCCTTGAAGAAGACCGGGTGCTGGCGCTCCTCGGCGATCGCCTCGACGAGGCCGGGCCTTGCGTCGTAGAGGATCAGGCCGTAATCCGAATAGTCCGGATTTTCGTCGAACTTTCTCCCCAGGTGAACGGCGAGCGTGTACCCGAAGGCCCCGGCATTTACCACGGTCACGTTCTCCTCCGCTTTTAAGGGGTATACCCTGTGGTCCGCCTGATTCGCGTAGAAGAGACCCAGCCTCAAATCTTTTATCCAGTACCTCTTCCTGAAACCGGCCGTAGCTGAGACTATCTTCCTCTTGAGCAGGGGTTTGAGTCCCTCTTCGATAACCTTGTCCATCCCCAAGGAGAAGTTCGAATCGAGGTACGGGTCCCTCTTGTACCTCTCCCGATAAAACTCTGTTATCTGCTCCAGCTCCTCCTCGGCTAAGAGCTTCAGCTCCTTCGCCGAGAGGACCTCCCTGCCGTAGAGGGACTTCGCCACCAGGTGCGTGGGGAGCACCATCTTGTTTTTCGCCACCCCCTCGAGGACCGTCCGGCCTATGACGTCCCCCGGAACCACGTTGCCCTTGAGATCGCCGACGAGGTCTTTAACGTTAAACGGCTCCCCCATCGTCACAAACGCCCTCCCGTAGACCCCCTCCATCCCATCGAAGACGGCGGACAATAACCTCCAAAAATATCCCCGCCCGAACCTCATATACTCGCTTATGGGGATATCCACAGCTCTGTCCCTCAACGTCACGATTCCGCTCAGCGGGCTCCTGTGGGTCAGGGAGCGGTCTTCGGGAACCCGAGAGAGGGAAAGCGAGAGGGGAACCACGGTGACATCCCCCTCCGCCCTCAAGAGGGCGTCTACAATCCAGTCGGGAACCGCGGCCCGAAGCGAGCCGTCGATGCTCCTGGTGGTGTAGCGGGAGGCCTCCGCGTGGACCACGAGGGACGCCCCCACCTCGAGGAGCGACCTCAAATAGGCCGCGAGGACTCCCTCGTAGGCCCTCCTCGCCGGACTCCACAGGAGCCCCTTTACGACCTTTACGATCTTGAGCCTTTTCAGCTCCTCCTCGATCTCCCGGTTGGGGATCAAAAGGTCCCCCAGGGCCGAAAAGGGAAGGCCCAGACCGATAGAGTCCAGAAAGACGTTTATCACCACGCTGTCGAGATGGGAGTTGTAGCTGGGCAGGTAGAGGACTCCCCCATTCGCCCCCTTTACCTTATCCAGGATGTCGCTTCTGTCATGCTCGGAGGAGAAGGGCCTCTCCGGATCCGGGTGGGAAAAGAGGTATCGAGCCAGAAAATAGGCGGCCTTTCGGGCCCTTCGGTGAGAGGCGGGATCGTAGCGCGCCAGCGTGTCCTCGAGAGCCTCGGCGGCGTCGAAGGCGGATTTGAGCTCATCCCCTGAATCGTGGGCGCCGGCACCCTTCAGGTATCTCCCGGCAAGCGTAAGCGCCCTCTCACCCTCATCCCCCCTCTCCTCCACCATCGGCCCGATATCTCTCGTCAGGATGGGGTACTCGTCCCTCCCTTCGAAGAAACGGTAGACATTATCGGCCGAGAGCCTCTTGACGAGGAACCTTACTAGAGGATTTTGGGACATGAAAGCCTTTCCCTAACGAACGACCATCACGGGACACGGGGCGAGGTGAATGACCCTGTCCGCGACGCTCCCGATGAGGGGACGGGTGGCGCCCCTCTTGCCGTGAGTCCCCATGACGATCAGGTCCACCTTGCTCTTCTTGGCGTAGGTTACGATCTCGTCGGCCGGAAAGCCGGCCTTCAACACCTCGACGACCTTGACGTCGGCCTCCTTCGCCTGCTCCTTGGCGTCCCTGAAATACTTCCTCCCCTCCCCCTTCAGCTTGTCTATCACCTCTTTTGATTCCTTCTTACCAAGCTTTTTGAAGTTATCGACCACGATCTCGGAGATGACAAATATAGTGTGCATCTCGGCGCCGAACTGACCGCACATATCCACGGTGAGCTTGACCGCCTTGTTGGAACAGCTCGATCCGTCCACCGCAACGAGGATCTTCTTATAGAGTGACATCTATGACTCCCCCTTTCGATATTATAAATCGGTTAAAATCACAAAATGAGTACAATGGATTTAGTTTTATATATAATAATATAGCAGCCGTAAAAAAGGTCAAGATAAAAGGTATCTGGAGATTTAACGGGCCCGACGGCAATTTGCCGAAACGTCGGGCTGCATAAACCGTTGACAGCCCCACCGTCCATCGAATAATATGAAGGTTGATTGCTGGATCTATACACCTTGATATTAATATGAGAGCGGAGAACGAAAGGGGCGTTTAAGCTTTATACAGCCAAATGGACATTATGAACTTGATAACCAAAAAGATGCGCCTGAAAAGTTTCGCTTTTTTCACGATTCCCCTCCTCATCTCATTCATCCTCTGGGCGGATATCGATTCTATCGGGGCAGACCCCGGCGGGATGGAGCTGAAGGTCAGGGTCCTCGAGGGGAGGATCGAGAGGGATGCGGCCTTCTCATCAAACGGCCCCTTGAGCGTCTCCCTTGGGGGGAGAGAGATAAAAATCTCGGACGAAAAGCTTAACGTCACGGCCCTGGAGGGCGGGGAGCTTGAAATAAATGTCGGGGATAAAAAGTACACGGCGCCGGGCGATATCGAAATCAGATCGGGGGGCGGAGCGCCTCTTACCATCGCCTTCGACCGAAAGGAAATAAAGCCCCGAAGCTATAGCTATAGTTATAGGGGACGGCTTCGGATCTACAACGACAAGGGCGCGGTCGCCGTTATAAACATCGTCCCCGTAGAGGACTACCTCTACTCGGTGGTCGCCTCAGAGATCTCCACGCGTGAGCTGGAGGCGACCAAAGCCCAGGCGATCCTATCCCGAACGTACGCACTTGGGAACTTGGGGAGACACGGCGGCTACGACTTCTGCGACAAGACCCACTGCCAGCACTACGGCGGTGCGGGAATCGAGACCGCCCTCTCGGTCAGGGCGGTCGACGAGACAAGAGGTCGGGTACTTTTTTTTAACGGAAAGACAGCCCGCGTATTCTACCACGCCTGCTGCGGCGGCGTCACCACGGCCCCGGCCCACGTCTGGGGTGGAGACGACCCCCCCTACCTAAAGCCGGTCGTGTGCAGGCTCCCCGGCCGCGGCGGCCATCTCTGCTGTGGCAGCGAGCACTTCAGCTGGGAGGCGAGAATCGAGGTAGACAGGATGAAGGCGCTTCTCTCCGAAGCGTTCAACCTCACGGCCCTCGGCCTCAAGATAATATCGAGGGATCCCTCCGGGAGGGTCGCAAAGTTCGAGATAACGGGGCCTAAAGCCAAGTTGATCTCCGGGGAGGAGTTCAGGATCACGGCAGGGAGGGCGCTGGGCTGGAGCACGATAAAGAGCACGCTCTTCGAGATGGATATTTCCGGTGGTTACTATCTCTTTCAAGGCCGCGGCCTCGGCCACGGCGTCGGGATGTGCCAGGAGGGGGCGATTCGGCTCTCGCGGCTGGGCCTAAGCCACGAGGAAATATTACAATTCTACTTTCCGGGGACGAGTGTGGGGAGGATCGGCGATGAATGAAGAAGATTCTAAGAGTCTATTGGTTCACCAATAAAAACGATTCTCAAACAGCAATAATCTGATGATAGTTAGGAAACTTCTTTGATGTCAAGCTCACCATTAAAGTGATCCCAATCCGCGGCCTTTCATTACAGTCTAAATATCGCCCCCCTCACACCCCGGCTTTTCACCCGCGCCGAGAATATGGAAAAGAGAGCGATCACGATTTTGTTAAAAAGGTCGTGGTGAATCCTTAATGTCTTTATATGGGGCTTCGCTGCTCCGCCCATCCAAATCGATCGACAATTTATCTAAAAAAATCAGGCTTCGTAAATCCCCGTCCACTCCGGATTCGACTCCGGGGGCCACCCGGAGCGCCCGACCTCACCCCTCCCGACGTATCTGAAATCACAGCGGTCGCCCCCGTTGGCGATGGTCTGGGTTCTGGCCGCCCTGATTCCAACCGCCTTCCAGAAGGCCCAATCGGTTAGGCAGAGGTAGGGCACAAATTCCCCCAATCCCTGGGAGCCCCAGAATTTGACCAGCCCGCATTCCGTCATGTCTATCCCGTACTCGAAACCCTCGCCGTCCCCCTCCACAAACTCGTAAACCCAATCGTCCGGGTAGCGGCGAAGCCCGGACAGCTCGGCGGCCGCCCTAGTCTTCTCCTTTCTGCTCTCCCAAAAATTGCTCCACCCGAGATACCATCTGATCGGGGCCGGTATCCTGTCGTAATATTCATTTGCCATATCGTAGATCATCCTGCCGTTTCTACGCATGGGCACTTCATTTTCACGAAGGACCTTCACCCACGGCATCAGGATCGCAGAGATGACCAGAAATCTTGTCATGCTGTTTTCATCGCCCCCGATATAGGGCAATCGGGGTATCAGCGACTTGAACTCGTCCCTTGCGGCGACGGTCCATTTATTCACCCTGGACTCACCAAAGTCAGAGAGGAGAAGCTCTTTCTGCATAAGGGCGGCCTTGTTGAACTCCTCGGTCAATTTTTCGTCCTGATTTGTATAGTAATTGAGCTCCTCCTCGGCAAGCTCCCCCTTTTTCCTGCTGCAGGAGCAAGGGGTCAATCCGCAGCTTAAAACAAGGGCGGCCCCTCCGGCCGCCTTCAAAAACGTCCTTCTGTTCAAACAGTTGAAAAGATCGGTCGATAAATCTTTCATAAAAACTCCCTTTTTCATGGCACCTTAAAAAAACAGATTTCTACCGACTGCAACAAGTACTCGTATTAGGAAACAACGGCCCTTATCAAACAAGACCATAAAACCAACCTAAATGGACAATTCAAAAGGCTTACGTTTTTTGTAAGGTAAAATAGGTTTTCATTTTTTTAGCACCAAATCGGGGAAAAAGCCAGCGAATATCTTTTTATTTCGGCCGGAGGGTGGAAAACCACATTTTTTCCCTTACTACTATCCTAATGATTTATCCTTGACAAGACCCACATTATCTTATACTATTATATAAGTCAATATAAGGAGTCAATTATGTCTTGGCACATTCTGACGGTTGTCTTCGGGGCCTTATTGCTTCTAATATGTTTCAACCCGGCGCTGCTGGGCGATTTCAACTCCATAGTCCTTTTGGGCAGGACGATCTATCTCACTTTTATCCTCGCCGCCCTCGTCGTCATCTTCGCCTCCATGTCTCTCGAAAGCTACAGACGCCTGACAAAGAAGAAGTAGTTCGATATCCCAACTTAATAAGACCGAAAGCCGTTTCGGCTTTCCGATCAAACGATACAGCCGTCCGGATTGGACGGGAAATCGATGGCGCTTGTTCCATTACAGGCCGTTGTGTATTCAATAACTCCAGATGAATAGAAAGGGATTCGCCTCGGGCGACACGACCTTTCATCGCCCTTTTCTCCGTCAAGCCGATATTTACGGGTCGGGGGGGGGATGAAATTTCCCCTTCCTTTGAATCTCCGGCCATAGGTCATTTGGAAAGGTGGGGCCTGCGGCGTTATCGGTTTTACTCGGAGGGATTATGAATATAAGACGATCGACCCACATCCCCTTTAAACAGCTCGCCGTTAAAGGATTGACTTTTTGTCGGGGTGCCCGCCGACGTCTTGTCGGCCCTGCAAGCCTATTTTCTGACTAATCAAGTTGGGCCTGGGCCTTCAGATGTCCCGAAAGGTATGACCGGATGCTCGACTTCGGGGCCAGTATAATCGACCCGTCCGGGATAGGCTCGTTGTATGCGGTAAGGGGGGTTTTCACAAACTCGTTGAACCTATCGGGGTCCACCGGATAGAAGGGCCTCAAGATCGCCTCGAAGCCGTAATCGAACTCCTCATCCATCAACAGCGAGAAGGCCTTGAAGTAGCCGTGGCGCTCGAACTGTTCGGCGAAGAGGGGATCGTCACCGCCCTTGACGCAAAAGAGGATGTGGCTTATGTAATGCCTGGGATAGTTGGTCTGGTTGTAGAGCCCCACGACGATATCCCCCTCCCGGGGAATGTATTTAAAGCCCTCCACCATCGGTAGTCTTACCCTGATGGGAAGTGTCTTCTTGTTGTTCTTCCAGTAGTTGAAGCCGTCCACATCCGACTCCGGGTCGTATTTCATCGCCACAACCCACCTCTTTTTATACATCCGCTCGAAGGCGATCCATGAAAACTCGGCGTAGTTCAGCCCCATGTAGTCGAAGAAAGAATAGAAGTCCCTTTTTCTCGATCGCCTCATCGATGCGTCGACGTTCCCGGCGCTTTTGAGGGTCAGCTCTCCCCGCAGTACCTCGGTGAAGACCTTTCCGTAATAGACCATCTCCAAGGGATTCCTGTACCCGAACTCCCTTGCCAGGGCGAAGACCCACTTGTGGTAATTGAGCTGGAGTCCCCCGAGGCAGTTCGGCTTTTCGTCTTCCGTATCGAGTATCTCGAAGTGGGCGGGGGAAAACCTGTCCCAGAAGGGGGTGCGGTAAAAAGGGAACTCCTTCCCCATGAAGTCAAACGACTGGCTCGAGTGGTTGATGATGTTCGTGGCGATATAGGGGTTGGTCTTCTCGACGACCCCCTTTGCGTACCGTTGAAGCTCGCTTTCGATGGGAGCCGTTACCGAGGGCGTCGTCCTGACGGCCAGGGTGCAGGCCGATGAGAAAACCGCTATCGATATAAACGTTATAGAAAACCTGAATATGGCGCTTTCTCTGCGCCGCTTATCCGTCTCTCTTTTCATCTCTTACAAAACTCTTAGATATTCTTATTCTTAACTATAAAAAGACCCCTTTTTCGTATACAATCCAAGCCGCGTAATTCAAAGAGTCCGCCTCAAATCCGAAATCTATGTAATATTCGGTATCTTCCTTCCGCTTAAATATTATCCCTTTCGCTTAAAAATCTGCTGTTGCCTTAAGTGTCCTCCCCACCTCAACTATCGCCCACGGTTTAAATTTATTCCGCCTCCAGTCTAACTATCGCCTCCCATTGATCGCCCCCCAACCAGTTACAGCCCCTCTACTTGAGCATCGTCCACTATAATTCCCAATCGGGATCATCAGCTACCGACAAATAATCTCCCGGCCCTCACCTCCCAGACGAGTTGGCGTACAGCTGCTCCTCGCAATTCATTATCATTCGCCCGATCTTTTGCTTGTAGTCCATGTTTATGAGGTCCAGAGACCGCTCATCCATAAACGACTGGGCTATGCTCCGGGCCTTGTTATACTCCCCCAGGTTGAAGTAGGCCTGATACATAAGCTCAGTGAACTCGAAGTGGAGTTTCTCCGAGAGCTTTTTGTTTTTCACCTGATACCAAAGGTGTTGTTTGTACTTGATGCCGTTTCTCGATATTATCTTCCTGTCGTCCTTTCCCAGGTACCTCTTATTGTAATTAATCAGGCCGGCGAGGTACTGGGACATGGGAGGGGCGTCCTCCTCTTTGGTCTCCTCGATGTTCTCCATAGCCTCTTCGCATTTCTCGAGCATCTTCTTCTGATGTCTGAGGACCGAATCAACGGTATCCGGGGTGATACTTATATCTTTGACCTGCTTCTCGTGATGCTGCGGCTTCATCGCCAACGTCATTTCCTTTATTCCATTTTCGAGATAGAGGTCCGATATCTGGACCATAACCTCGAAGGGCATGTTCGTATCGACTATTTCATGGGCCACAAACAACAGGGCACGTCCGACGGTCGGGTACTTCTTGAAGTAGGGGTAGTTCCTCATTATCTCGTTGGCCATAAATAGGGCCTGATTGTGGGACCTCTGGGGATCACCTATCCCGTAGGCCTTTCGGGAGCGGAGCACCTGCAGGGTCTTCTCACCGTTGTAGCCGAGTTTCTCAAAAATCGCCTGGGCC
>Ga0180432_10002791_pt1 | contig 25853 bp, 24 predicted proteins | sample SS_ome_10_FD_132414 | JGI IMG/M metagenome (GOLD analysis project Ga0180432, IMG submission 132414) | Hypersaline lake sediment archaeal communities from the Salton Sea, California, USA - SS_1_MS_2 metaG | ecosystem: Environmental > Aquatic > Non-marine Saline and Alkaline > Hypersaline >... | reverse complement strand
TCGTGGGTGCCCTGCTCGACGATCCGCCCCTTGTCGATCACGATCGTGTGGTCGGCGTGCATCACCGCGGAGATCCGGTGCGCGATGAGGATGCTTGTCCGTCCTCGGAAGAACTCGCGCAGCTTGCCGAGGATGAACTCCTCTCGCTCGGCGTCGACCGCCGAGAGGGGGTCGTCGAAGATCACAATCTGCGGGTCGAGGAGTAGGGCGCGGGCGATCGCAACGCGTTGCTTTTGCCCGCCGGAGAGCGATAGTCCGCGCTCGCCCACCGTCGTCTCGTACTCTTGCGGGAATGCGACGATTTCCTCGTGGATCCCGGCGAGGTTCGCGGCCGCCTCGATCGCCTGTTGAGAGGCCTCCGGGACGCCGAACGCGATGTTCTCGGCGATCGACGCGGAGAAGAGGAACGCCTCTTGCGGGACGAATCCGACTGCCCGGCGAAGCTCGCCCAGATCGACGTCGCGAATGTCGATTCCGCCGATGCAGATCGCGCCGACCGGCGGATCGAAGATCCGCGGGATCAGATGCGCGAGGGTGCTCTTCCCGGAGCCGGTCAGTCCGACGACGCCGAGGGTCATCCCCTGATCGATCGTCAGCTGGACGTCCGTGAGCGCGGGAGCGGCGACCCGACCGTCGGTCGAGGGATAGGCGAACGTCAGGTCCCGGATCTCGATTCGCGTATCTCGCAGGCGGCGAGGCCTCGGCGGCGGAACGATCTCCGGAGTTTCGCCGAGCAGGCGGTTGATCCGCCCGAGCGACGCGCGCCCCCGCTGCAGGATGTTGACCGCCCACCCGATGGAGATCATTGGCCAAATCAGCATGGAGAGGTACTGCGTGAACGCGACGAAGTCACCGAGGGAGATCGACGTGCGGACGACGCCGATTCCGCCGATCCAGAGAACGATCGCGAGGGACGCGCCGGAGAGAAGCTCGATCAACGGGTGGAAGAGCCCGTGCACCCGGACCAAAGCCATGTTCGTGTCAATCTGAATCTGGTTCGTGCGGGCGAAGTCTGCTTCGGTCCCTCGCTCTTGGACGAACGACTTCAGGACGCGGATTCCCGAGACAGTCTCGCGCACCTTCTCCATCAGGGTCGAGAAGGCAGCCTGGACCGACTCGAATCGGCGGTGAATGATTCGCCCGAACCCGAGCATGACCGCGGTGAGGATCGGTAGCGGGAGAATCGCGTACAGCGTCAGCCGGGAGTCGATCGACATCATGATTGCGATCGAGACCGGGATCATGAACAGCGGATCGGCAATCGTCAGGACGCCGAAGCCGCAAGCTCGGGTCACCGCCTCGATGTCGTTCGTCGCGTGGGCCATCAGATCGCCCGTCTTGGTCTCGTTGTAGAACGAGGCAGATAGGCCGAGCAGATGCCCGTAGAGCCTCGCGCGGAGCTCCCGCTCGATCCGCCGAGCCGCCCCGATGAAGAAATAGCGCCAAAGGAAGCGAAAGCCCATCACGACGACGGCGAGGCCCGTGATCATCAGGCCGCTTCGAAGCAGATCCCCCTCGCCGCGGGCGAGCCTATCGATCGCCTCTCGGATGACGAGCGGAACCAGGATCGTGGCCCCGTTGACGATCATCAACGCGACGAATCCGGCGAGCACCCTCCCGCGATAGCGCCAGAGCCACGTGCGAAGCGAATCCATAAGAAGCCAGATCGTATCCGATCTGCGGACGTGCCGAAACGGCGGCTGGCTCCTCGGAGGAGGAGGCCGTATCGATTGGTCAACGCCGGCGGTGCAGGTATAATCCGGTCCATCCGTGGCGACAGACGAGGGAGCGTCGATGAATCGGGTTTGCATCGCTGTTTTTCTCTTTCTTGCTTTGCCGGTCTCGTCTCTCTGTGCGGCGCAAGATGCGCCGACCCTTCGCGTGAGTCTCCCTCCCGTGCTCGCTTCCCTGCCGGTCGCGTTCGCCGCCGAGTGGGGCTTGTTCGGCGAACACGGGGTGGACGTCGAGATCATCGGGATGACCGACAACCAGGTGCGGAGCGCGGCACTATCGACGGGCGATCTCGATTTCGTCATCGAGGACGTCACCCAATTCATCGTCGATCTGGTTGGCGGGCAGGATCTCATTGCGACGAGTGCGGCCTACGTTCGCCCGCAGACAGACAGCATGCTCGTGGGCCTGGTCTCTCCCGGGTCGTTCCGGCTCGCTTCGATCGACGATCTCGTCGCGCATCGATCGTTAATCGGAACCGTGTATCGGAGCGACGCCGAGTACCTTCTCGACCGGCTGTTCGACGAGGTTCTCGAAGACGGCGAAAAGCGTCCCCCCTACTCCTACATGACCGACGTCCTGTTCCTCGCCACGTGGTTTGGGGCGCAGGCGCTTCCGGCGGCCGTCCTTCCCGAGCCGTACGTCTCGTACATCGCGACCTACGTCCCGCCGAGCGGCAGGCCGGTCAAGGTGGTCACCCTCACGGACTTCTCCGAATTCGAGAGCGTGCCGAGCCTCTACGTCTTCCGTGCTGATTTCGTCAAGAAGCATCCGGACGTTGTCGAAGCGTTCTACGACGCGTGCTGTGTCGCGATCGAGCGGATGAACGCGACGCCGCGGGGCGAACTCGTAGAGACCGGCGTGAGCGTGGTGCTGCCGATCTTCTTCCAGGGGGCGAATCCGGAGACGATTGGTCAGGAGATTCTCGACGCGATCTCGATTCCCGTGTTCGACCTTCCTTGTGAGCTTCCGCTCGAGCAGTACGAGAGCGTCCTCGACTGGATGGTCGAGAAGGGGTACGCGTTCGTGCGACCGGACTACGCCGACGTCATCGACGGCCGCTTCCTCCCATGATCGAGGTCGACTCGCTCGTCGTCGAGTACGGACGAGGTGCGGAGGCGACGCGAGCGGTTGACGGGGTCAGCTTCCACGTCGGGAAGGGCGAGAGCCTGGCGCTGCTCGGACCGTCTGGATGCGGTAAGACGACGCTCCTCTTCGCGATCGCGGGGCTCTACAGACCGAGGGGGGGGTCGATCCGCATCGGCGACGAGCCGATCCGCGGGCCGCGCCGGGAGATTGCCCTGATCCTGCAGGATGCCGGACTTCTTCCTTGGAAGACGGTCTGGCAGAACGCGAACCTGAGCCTGAGGCTCCGCGGGGAGTACCCGACGAAGACGGCGGCCGACGTGCTCGGAGATCTCGGCCTCGCCGACGCGAAGAGCCGGTACCCGTCCGAGCTCTCCGAGGGAATGAAGCGGCGCGTCGGCGTCGCCCGCGCGCTGTCCACGTCGCCGTCGGTGATGCTGATGGACGAGCCGTTGGCTTCTCTCGACGCCCTGACGAAGGAGCGGATTCAGAACCTGTTCTTGAACCTCTGGACGCGACACCGGTTCTCGCTCGTTCTCGTCACGCACGACATCGAAGAGGCGGCCTTCCTGGGGGAGCGGATCGCGGTCCTGACCGAGTGCCCGGCTCGGATCAAGACGATCGTCGAGAACCCGGAGGTCGGCGACCTCGGCTACCGAGACACGCCGGCGTTCCGCGAGGTCGTCCAGCGGCTCCGCGAGGCGCTGGAGGTGAGATCGTGAGCGACCGTCCGATTCGGAAGCGACTCCGGGTCCCCGCACTCCTGCGCGGACGGGGAGCCACGCGACACGTCGCGATGTACGCGCTCAGCCTCCTCGTGATCCTCGGCGTTTGGTGGGGGGCGAGCGCACTCATCAAGGAGTGGAAAGGGGGGCGGGAGTACCTCCCGAATCCGGTTCGAGCGATCGGGGAGATGGCCCGGCTGGCGCCGCTCTGGTTCCCCAATTTCCTGGTCAGCGCGTGGCGGCTCGTCCTCGCGATCCTGATCGCGTTCGTCCTCGGCTACCCGCTCGGTCTGGTGATCGGCCGCGAGCGCCGGCTCGACGAAATCGTCTCGCCGATGATCTACATCGTCTATCCGATTCCGCAGGTCGCGTTCATCCTGCTTCTGTTCCTGATTTTCGGAATCGGGAACCCGGTCAAGGTCGCGATCGTCGCTACGGCCCTCTTCTTCCAGATTCTGATTTCGGCGCGCGGCGCGGCGAAGAACATCGAGAGCACGCACGTTACCAGCGTCCTGTCCGCTGGGGGCTCCCGCTTTCAGATCTACTGGCACGTGATCCTGCCGGCGACGCTTCCTGCGATTCTCACGAGTCTACGCGTGTCAATCGGGCTCGGGATGGCGTTTCTCTACATCGCGGAGACCTACGGGACGTTCGATCCGCGGCGCGGGGGGCTCGGCGCGTTCATCCGGGCAAACTCCTACAGCGCGGTGCAGGCGTTCGCCGGGATCCTCGCGATGGCCCTTCTCGGCCTGATCCTCTACGTCGCGATCGACCTGCTCGAGAGGCTTCTCTGCCGCTGGAAGTACACGTCCCGTCGATCGTCTTGATGCACGGCAGCACAGAAGCTACCATCGTTTTATGGATTTGCCGCGGCTCTTCGTCGTCGCCAATGAGACCAAGCCCGACGCCCTGCGGGCGCTGGCCGACCTGAAGGTCTGGTGCCAAGATCGGCGGATCGAGCTCGTGGCGGCCGACACGCCTCCGCGGGACGCCGAGGGGGCGGTCGTTCTCGCGCTCGGCGGAGACGGGACCGTCCTTCGCGCGGCGTCGCTCTTCCAGACCTCGGCGATCCCCATCCTCGGGATCAACGTCGGGAGCCTCGGATTCCTGACGCAGGCGCCGCTCGGTGCGCTGACGGACGCTCTCGAGCACGTCCTCGGAGACGAGTTCGCGATCGAAGAGAGGATGCGCTTGGGTTACGAGGCGGGCTCGACGAGAGGGTCCGTCCTCAATGACCTCGTCGTGACCGGAGAGAACGACACCACCTTCTGTGAACTGTCGCTGGCGTGGGGGGACGGACACGTCGCCGACTACCCCGGGGACGGCCTGATCGTCGCGACCGCGACCGGCTCGACCGCGTACAGCCTGTCGGCCGGCGGGCCGGTGATCGTTCCCCCGGCCGCTTGCATCCTGGTCACGCCGCACGCTTCGCATCGCCTCGGTCTCCGCTCAATCGTCTTCCCACCGGAAGAGATCCTCCACATCGTCCCTCGGAGCGACGTGCGACTGATCGCCGATGGGGATCTCGTCGGGAGGATCGAGGCGGGAACCGAGGTTTTGATACGGCGCTTCGAGACGCCGACGAGACTCGTTCGGTTGGGCGGCGCGCTTTCGTTCTTCGGTGTGTTGGGCGAGAAGCTGAACTGGGCCGGCGCCTGACGCGTTGGGTTCACCGATCGCCGATGTGTAGACACGTTGGGCCGTCCTGTCCCTTTTGAACGGTCGAGGGGAGGCGTATAATCGCCGGGCTCGACACGCATCGCAGGGGGTGAGAGCAATGGTCGAAAAGGGTACGTACCGAGTGAAGAGTGGGCTCGCTGAGATGCTCAAGGGCGGCGTGATCATGGACGTCACGACCGCAGAGCAGGCGAGAATCGCCGAGGACGCAGGCGCCGTGGCTGTGATGGCCCTCGAACGCGTCCCCGCAGACATTCGCGCGCAGGGCGGCGTCGCCCGAATGGCGGATCCGTCGAAGGTGAAGGAGATCCTCGCTGCTGTATCGATCCCGGTGATGGCGAAGGCCCGCATTGGGCACTTCGCCGAGGCGCAGATCCTCGAGGCGCTCGAGGTCGATTACATCGACGAGTCCGAAGTGCTGACCCCGGCCGATCCTCACTTCCACATCGACAAGTGGGCGTTCACCGTCCCGTTCGTCTGCGGCGCGCGGAACCTGGGCGAGGCGTGCCGCCGGATTGCCGAGGGAGCGGCCATGATCCGAACGAAGGGCGAGCCGGGGACGGGAAACGTGGTCGAGGCGGTGCGGCACATGCGCCTGATGAACGAGCAGATTCGAAACGTACTCGCCGCGCCCGCATCGGAGCTGATGACCCTCGCCAAGGAGTTCGGGGCGCCCTACGGGATCCTCCAGGCGATCCGCGATGCGGGGAAGCTTCCCGTCGTCAACTTCGCCGCCGGCGGGATCGCGACTCCGGCAGATGCGGCGATGATGATGCAGCTCGGCTGCGACGGGATCTTCGTTGGAAGCGGCGTGTTCAAGTCGTCGGATCCGGCGCGACGAGCCCGAGCGATCGTCGAGGCGACGACGCACTACGCCGATCCGAAGGCCGTCGCCGAAATCTCTGAGGGGCTCGGCGAGGCGATGGCCGGCGTCGAGATCGAGGAGATCCCGGAGCACGAGCTGATGCAGACGCGCGGCGGATGATCGTCGGCGTCCTCGGCCTGCAAGGGGCCGTTCGAGAACACATCCGGAGTCTGGAACGACTCGACGTCACGGCGCGTCCCGTGAAACGAACATCCGACCTGGACGGGCTCGACGGGCTCGTCCTGCCCGGCGGAGAGTCGTCGACGATGGCGCTTCTCGGCGGGAGCGGGATCTTCGATCGGCTGCGGGAGTTGGTGAAGGAAGGGCTGCCGATGTTCGGGACCTGCGCTGGGATGATCCTGCTCGCGGCGGAGGCCGAAGGGCGACGGGAACCGGGCCTCGACGCGATCGACATCGCGGTTGCGAGGAACGCGTCCGGCCGGCAGGTCGACAGCTTCGAGACGACGCTCGCCGTCGACGGGATCGGAGAGGACGTTCCGGCGGTCTTCATCCGCGCTCCGTACGTAACCCGGGTCGGCGTCGGCGTCGTGCCGATGGCGAGCCACGACGGCTTCGTCGTAATGGCGCGTCAGAACGGAATCCTGGTGGCGAGTTTCCATCCGGAATTGACCGAGGACCTTCGGGTTCACAGGTACTTCATCGAAGAGATGGCCCACCGAGGGAAGGAGAAAAGTAGATGAAGAGAGTGGCGATCAATGGATTTGGACGAATCGGAAGAGCCTTTTTCCGTGCGGCATTCGGCAACCCGGGAATCGAGGTCGTAGCGATCAACGATCCGTTCCTGCCGGCGGAGACGGCGCGGTACCTTCTGACCTACGACTCGGTCTACGGCCGCTTCGGTCGCGACGTTCGCGTGGCGAACGGAGCCCTGGAGATCGAGGGAAAGAAGGTCGAGCTGCTCGCCGGGAAGGAGCCGGAGAAGCTCCCGTGGGGTGAGAAGGGGATCGATCTCGTGATCGAGTCGACCGGGATCTTCCTCTCCCCGGAGAAGGCGGAGCTGCACCTGAAGGCGGGGGCAAAGCGGGTCCTGTTATCGGCGCCTCCGAAGGGCGAGGGGATCCTCCAGGTGATTCACGGTGTGAACGACGATGCGATCGGACCGGAGATGAAGATCCTCTCCGCGGCCTCCTGCACGACGAACTCGTTCGTTCCGGTGATGCACATCCTCGAGAAGGAGATCGGCGTCGAGCACGCGCTCCTGACGACGATTCACGGATACACCGGGGATCAGCGCCTCGTCGACGCTCCGCACAGCAAGCTGACGCGGAGCCGCGCGGCGGCGATCAACATCATTCCGACGACGACCGGGGCCGCCAAGGCGGCGACGGCGATCCTCCCGCAGTTGAAGGGGAAGATGGACGGGATCGCTTTCCGCGTGCCGGTTCCGACCGGGTCGGTCAGCGACATCTCGGTCGAGTTGTCGAAGGACGTCAAGGATGCCGAGGAAGTCAACGTCATCTTCCGCCGCTACGCGGACGGAGACCTGAAGGGGATCCTCGGCGTGAGCGAGGACCCAGTCGTCTCGACCGACATCATCGGGGACGCGCGTCCGAGCATCGTCGATCTGAGCGGGACGCGCGTCGTCGACGGGCGCTTCCTGAAGGTCATGGCCTTCTATGACAACGAGTGGGGGTACGCGAACCAGCTCGTCCGCCTGGCGGCGAAGCTGTAGCCGACTCCGGTCCCTCGCGCAGGTTCTGGCCGCCCCGGCGGGGCTCCTCTATCCGCCGGAGTGCCTCCGGTGCGGCCGGGCGCTTCCGTCGTTTCGCGTCCTCTGCGCGGACTGCGCGGAAGACCTCCCTCAACTGGAGGGGAATCGGTGCCTTCGGTGCGGGGCCCCGGTGGAGGATCCGCTCGTCGATTTATGCACGAGCTGCGGGACGCGCGAGCGCGGGTTCGATCGGGTCGTCGCCCTCGGGCCGTACGAAGGTCCCTGGGGCGGCTTGGTTCGCGCGCTCAAGTTCGACCGGGAGACGGCCGTCTGCCGATGGCTCTGCGCACGTCTCGCCGAGGCGGCGTTGGCGGATCCGTCGATCGGGGAGATCGACTGGGTGACGTTCGTGCCGATGACGTGGGCCGAACGCCGAGCGCGCGGCTTCAATCAGGCGCGGCGGCTCGCCCGCGGCGTCGCCCGGCGTCTCGACCTTCCGCTTCGGCGATCGCTTCGCAAGACGCGGCGGACGGCGCCGCAGGCGTCGCTTCCCGCCGCGGAGCGTCGGAGGAACTTGCGAGGGGCCTATCGCGCGGTACCATCGCGAGGCGGACGGGTTCTTCTCGTCGACGACATCTGCACGACGGGATCGACCGCGGAAGCGTGCGCGCGTACGCTCAGGGAGGCGGGATGCGCCTCGGTGAGCGTCCTCGTCGTCGCACGGGCGTGAGCGAGGAGTGGGAATGGAGATCCGATCGATCTGTCTCGGCCCGCTCGCGACGAACTGCTACCTCGTCGAGCACGCCGGATCCGTCGCGTTGATCGATCCGCCCGAGGACTCGGCGCGCCTCCGTTCGTTCGTCGGGAATCGTCGCGTGAACTGGATTCTCAACACGCACGGCCACTTCGATCACACCGACGGGGACTGGGCGTTTCCAGAGGTTCCGGTTCGGATCCACGAGGCCGACGTGCCGTTTCTCGACGAGGCCTACCCGGACCATCCGCCGATCGGACCGACGCTCGTCGACGGCGAGGTCGTGCTCGGCGTGCTGACCGTCATTCACACCCCGGGCCACTCGCCGGGGAGCGTGGTCTTTCGCGGCGAGGGCGTTCTGTTCGTCGGGGACCTGTTGTTCGCCGGGTCGATCGGCCGAACCGATCTCCCCCGAGGCTCGACCGACGAGATGGTCGCCTCCCTTCGACGGATCGCGAACCTCCCCGGCGAGTTCGCCGTCTACCCCGGGCACGGCGAGGCGACGACCCTCGAGATCGAGCGCAGGCGGAATCCGTTCCTCGTGGGGTTGACGTAGATGGCCGCGCGCGGGCGGACCGACATCCAAGCGATCAAGGACCGGATCGACCCGGTCGCCGTCATCTCGCGCTACGTCGCGTTGAGGAAGGCGGGATCGAGCTTCAAGGGGAAGTGCCCGTTCCACAAGGACGACACCCCGTCGTTCGTTGTCAGCCCGGAGAAGGGGCTCTGGCACTGCTTCGGCTGCGGCGAGGGGGGCGACATCGTCAGCTTCCTGATGAAGATCGAGCGGATCTCGTTCGTCGATGCGGCGCGCCGTCTGGCGGCTGAGGTCGGGGTCGAGTTCGAGGCGGCCGAGGAGAGTGGGGACCGCGAAGCGCTTCGGGCAGTGATGGTCGACGCGGCCGCTCACTTCGCGGCGAACCTGCGCGACGGTCGTGCCGGGAAGCGGGCGCGCGAGTACCTCGTCGAGCGGGGATACGAAGAGGAAGTTTGGGATCGGTTCGGGCTCGGTTTCGCGCTTCCCGGCTGGGACGGAATCAAGAAGGCGCTTCTCGGTCGCCACGGCGAGCGACGGCTGATCGAGCTCGGCCTCCTCGTCGAGGGAGAGAGGGGAACCTACGATCGCTTCCGGGACCGGACGATCTTCCCCGTTCTCGATCTGTCCGGGCGCCCGATCGCCTTCGGCGGGCGCGCGTTCGAGGGGGAGCCGAAGTACCTCAACTCCCCGAAGACCCCGCTGTTCGACAAGGGAAGGACCGTCTACGGGCTCTCCTGGGCGAGGGACGCGTTCGCGGACGACAAGACGGCCGTTCTCGTCGAGGGATACACCGACGTCCTCTCTCTGCACGTCGCCGGGATCGCCAACGCGGTCGCGAGCATGGGGACCGCGTTGACGCAGGGTCAGGCCGATCTCCTCGCGCGTTTCGTCGACGAGGTGGTGATTGCCTACGACCGGGACGCTGCGGGCGGGGCTGCGTCGCTTCGCGGAATGCAGATCCTCGGAAACAGCGGACTGACGGTGCGCGTCGCGCGGTTCGCGGAAGGGGAGGACCCCGACAGCGTCGTCCGCCGCGACGGGCCGGACGCGTTTCGTGAGGTGCTCGATCGCGCGGTCCCGTTCTACCAGTTCTACGTCGAGGATCTCCGGTCACGGTTCGACGTCTCCTCGATCGGCGGGAAAGAGCAGATCCTCGTCGAGGCACGCGAGTTCGCGCGCGGCATCCGGAGCCTCCCGCTTCGGCACGCATTCGCCGGGGAGCTTGCTGACCTGCTCGACCTTCCGAGCGACGGGATCCTGCGCGAGCTCGGCCGTCGTCCGTCGCGGACGGAGGCGGAAGCGGCCGCGACCTCCGCGAACGCGTGGACGCCGGAAGACGATTTGCTCGTCCTTCTGCTGCGGGGGGACGTCGGTTGGGAGCGCGTCTTCTCGGTTCTGAAGCCGAAAGCGTTCTCCCCGGAGAACCGACCGATCGTGGAAGCCCTGGCGGAAGCCGAGAAAACGCCTAACATATCCGAATTGGTCGATCGGCTGGACGACGAGTCCGCGCGGAGAGTGAGCCGGTATGCGCTGGCCACGGTCCGGTTCGATGACGTGGAGAAGGCGACGGACGACGCGCTGTCGAAGCTCGTGCAGATCCCGTCGATCGAGCGACGAATCGGCGAACTCGACGCGCGGATCGCCGAGTGCGAGAAGGCTGGGGATTGGGATCGCTGGAACGAGCTGGAGAGGGAGCGGGTCGCCCTCGTTTCCGAGAAGCTCGCGCGAAGGGGGATGCATGACGGCGAAGAGCAAGAAGCGCGATCCAGACGAGAAGCTTGACGACGGCAACGCAGGAGCGGTCGCGGAGGATCGAGAGCGGGACGAAGAAGAGGAGTCGGCCAAGTCCGACGACACGCAGGAGGAAGACGTCGCGGTCGACGAGGACCTGACCGACCCGGAGGACCTCCTCGAAGACGACTCCGATCCCGACGACGACAAGGAGACCGCGACCGCCATCCTGACGCGTCGCCCCCGGGCCCGCGAGTGGATCAACCCCGATGCGACGAAGCGACGGGAGGATCCAGTCAAGACCTACCTTCGCGAGATCGGCAAGGTCCCCCTCCTGACGAAGGAGGAGGAGGTCGAGCTGGCGAAGGCGATGGAAATCGGCGCGTTCGCCGAGCTCCGGCTGGCCACGATGTGCGCCGACGAAGCGGGAAAGCGCCTTCGCTCGCGGAAGAACAAGCCGACCGAGAAGGAGCGAGGCGAGTTCGAGGATCTCGTCGAGAAGGGGAAGGAGGCGGCCGAGCTGCTCGTCACCGCCTCGTTCGAGGAGAAGCTCGGCGACGAGCTTCCGACTGACGAGACGAGGGACGAGCTGCGATCGCTGATCCGCGTCGGCCGCGCGGCCCGCGACCGGCTCACGATCTCCAATCTCCGCCTCGTCGTCTCGATCGCCAAGCGATACATGAACCGCGGCCTGTCCTTCCTCGACCTGATCCAAGAGGGGAACATGGGCCTGATGAAGGCGGTCGAGAAGTTCGACTTCACGAGAGGGTACAAGTTCTCGACTTATGCCACATGGTGGATCCGGCAGGCGATCACGCGGGCGATTGCCGATCAGTCTAGGACGATCCGCGTTCCCGTGCACATGATCGAGACCGTGCGCGAACTGAACCGCGTCAAACGCGAGTACATCCAGAAGCAAGGATCGGCTCCGACGTTGGAGGACCTCTCCGAGCTGACCGGGATGTCGATCGACAAGATCAAGAAGGTGGAGTCTGTTTCGCAGTACACGGCGTCGCTCGAGCGCCCGATCGGCGAAGAGGACGAGGACACCCTCGGCGACTTCATCGAGGATCCCTCCTCCCCCTCGCCGACGAAGGAGACGTTCCGGATGTTCCTCCGCGAGCAGCTCTCGCGTGCGCTGGAGCAGCTCGACGAACGGGAGCGTGAGATCCTCAAGCTCCGCTACGGCCTAGAGGACGGGCATCCGAGGACGCTGAAGGACGTCTCGCTCAAGTTCAACATCACGCGCGAGCGGGTCCGGCAGATCGAGATCAAGGCGATCGAGAAGCTGAAGCACCCCTCGCGACGCGCCGAGCTGAAGCGGTTCCGCGAGCTCCTCCTCGCTGAGGAGTGACGCCCGGTGCCCCCGGCGATCTCGGTTCTCGTTTTGGTTGGGGCGACGGCGACGGGAAAGACCGAGGTCGGGATCGAGGTCGCGCGTCGGCTCGACGGGGAGATCGTCTCAGCCGATTCGCGTGCCTTCTTCCGCGGCCTCGACGTCGTCACGGCGAAGCCGACGTCGGCTGAGCGCGGCAGGATCCCACACCATCTGATCAACTCCGTCCCGACCGACGGGGCCTACGACGCGATGGCCTTCCGGCGGGACGTCGCGCGGCTCGTCCCCGAGATCGCGGCGCGGGGGCGCATCCCGATCCTCGTCGGCGGCGGGACGCTCTACCTCGGTTCCGTTCTGCGTGGGATCTTTGAGGGGCCAGCGAAGGACCCGAAGTTCCGGAAATCGGTCGCCGGCGAGGCGACCCACGCCCTCCACCGACGCTTGCACGAGGTCGACCCGGACGCAGCGGACGCGATCCATCCGAACGATCGGCTGCGCGTCGTCCGCGCGCTCGAGGTGCACTCGGCGAGCGGCTGGCCGATCAGCCGCTGGCAGGCCGAGGCGCGCCCGCTGCCGTATGATTTCGTCACGTTCGGCCTGCGCCGGGAGCGCGACGACCACCGAGAGGCGATCGAGGCGCGCGTTCGAAGGATGATCGAGGACGGGCTGGTCGACGAGGTGAAGCGCCTTCGGACCGGCGGTCTGAACGAGGCGGCGCAAGCCCATCGGACGATCGGGATCCCCGAGGCCGTCGCGTACCTCGCGGGGGACTCGACGGAGGCGGAAATGGAAGAGGCAATCGTCCACGAGACGTGGTCGCTCGCGCGGCGTCAGTCGGCCTGGTTCCGGCGGGACCGGGAGATCGCTTGGCTCGATGCGACCGGACGATCGGTCGACGACCTCGCGACGGAGATCGTCGTCCGGTGGAGGGAACGGATCGGATGAAGGATTCTGAGGTGACGCGGCCGCTCGATCGCCTCGTCCTGACTGCAGCCGCGCAGCGGGCGGTCGACGAGGAGGCGGTCGCCCGCGGTGTTCCCCACGCCGATCTGATGGAGAGCGCGGGACGGTCCGCGGCGGAGTGGACCTTCGAGCATCTCAATCCCACCCGGGTCGCCGTCCTCGCCGGGCCGGGAGGAAACGGCGGAGACGCCCTCGTCGTCGCGCGCCTCCTGATCGAGCGCGGGGTCGATACACGGACGTTCCTTCTCTCGCTGCCCGATCGGATGACCGAGACGGCTCGGACGATGCTCGAGCGTCTCGAGGCCGTCGGGGGGCGGCCGATTCCGGTCGAGGGCGGGCCGTGCGAGACGGTCGAGCGCGCGCTCGCCTGGGCCGACTGCGCGGTCGACGGACTCCTCGGCTCCGGGGCGACCCGGCCGCTCGAGGGTCGGTACTTGGACGTTGTGAAACTTCTGAACGGGGCGGACGTTCGCGTGGTCAGCCTCGACCTGCCGAGCGGCCTCGCGTCCGACGCGGGGCGGCTCCTCGGCGAAGCGGTGCGCGCCGACGTGACGCTCGCGATGGCTTTCCTCAAGCCGGCGCACCTCCTCTTCCCGGCCTCGGAGCGCTGCGGGAACGTCGCCGTCGTCGATGTCGCCTATCCACCGGCCCTCCTCGAAGGGGTCGAGCCGCTCGCGCGGGTCCCCGAGCGCGCGGGGATCGCGCGTTGGCTGCCGGCCCGGCGGCCGGACGGGCACAAGGGGACCTTCGGGCGCGTCCTCGTCGTCGCCGGGTCGGTCGGGATGACCGGGGCGGCGATCCTCTGCTGCCGCGGGGCGCTTCGCGCCGGGGCCGGTCTCGTCACGCTCGCCGCGCCCGGCTCCCTCGACGGCATCCTCGAGGCGGCGCTCCCCGAGGTGATCACGATCCCCTTGCCGGACGAGGGCGGGCGCCTGAGAAACGTCGACGACGCGCGCTTCGCGGCCGCGTTCGAGCGCGCCGACGTCCTCGCGATCGGCCCGGGGCTCTCCCGCGCGTCCGGGACCGCGGCCGCGGTCCGGGATCTCGTCGCAGCGTTCGACGGGCCGATTGTGTTGGACGCCGACGGGATCGTCGCGTTCGCCGGCCACGTCGATCGATTGAAGGATGCACGCCGGCTCCTACTCACCCCGCATCCGGGGGAGCTCGGATCGCTCGTCGGTCGATCACCGGAGGACGTCGACGCCGACCGGATCACCGAAGCGCGTGTGTTCGCCGTCGAGCACGACGTCGCGCTCCTGCTGAAGGGGCGACCGAGCGCGATCGGGCTTCCGAACGGGCGCGTCTGGCTGAACCCGACGGGGAACGCGGGGCTCGCGACCGGAGGGAGTGGGGACGTGTTGACCGGCCTGATCGCCGGATTCGTCGCTGGCGGCGCCTCGCTCGAGAACGCGGCGATCTTGGGGGCGTACGTCCACGGCTGGGCGGCCGAGGTCTTCGTCCGGGACCGTGCCGAACGATCGCTTCTTCCGTCCGATTTGATCGATCTGCTCCCAATGGTCCTGCGGGAGGTCGAGACGTGGCGCTGAAGCTCATCGACATCGATCAGCCGATTGGATTCTGGTATGGAGGTTGAAGGTTGAGGCTGATCGACAGCCACGCCCACCTCGACGATCGCGCGTTCGCCAAAGACCGGGCGGCGGTGATCGTCCGCTGCTTCGAGGCGTCGATCGGCGTGATCACGATCGGTGCCGACCTCGAATCGAGCCGGGAGGCGGTCCGCCTCGCGGCTCGCCACCGCGGGATCTGGGCGACCGTCGGGGTCCATCCGCACGACGCGAAGACGGTCACGGACGCTGTTCTCTCCGAGCTCGAGACGCTCGCCGGGCGGGCGGTCGGGATCGGCGAGATCGGCCTCGACTACTACCGCGACCTCTCCCCACGCGACGTGCAGCGGCGCGTCTTCGCGGATCAGCTTGCCCTCGCGCGGCGCCTGGAATTGCCGGTCGCGATTCACGATCGAGAATCGACCGACGACTTGCTCGCGATCCTCCGCGACGGGGCTGAGCGCTATCGCGGCGTCATCCACTCGTTCCTCGGCGACCGCGTCCTCGCCGAGACGTTCCTCGATCTCGGCTTCCACCTCGGAATCGGCGGGCCGATCACGTTCCCGAAGAGAGGAGCCCTCCGCGAGGCGGTTCGATCGATCCCGATCGACCGGCTCCTCCTCGAGACGGACTGCCCGTACCTGACGCCGGTGCCGTATCGCGGCCGGCGGAACGAACCGGCCTACGTGCGTTACGTCGCCGAGGCCGTCGCGGAAGCGAAGGACGTCTCGGTCGACGAGGTCGCGTCGCGGACGACGGAGAACGCGGTCCGCCTGTTCGCGCTTGACGTCTGACGCGCAGCGAGGGACGCGCGTTCGCGTCTCGTCGAAGTCGCTTCCTCAAGAATCGCGGTCCCTTTCGCGGCGCTGAAGGGTCGGCTATCATCCGGCAATCGCGGTCCGGCCGGAGGTCGGGCCGCTCAGCCTGGGAGGTGCGATGGATTTCGATCGGGGCTTGGGCCGCCTTCTGGAGCGGCGGGACGTCGTGCGGAATCCGCGTCGCGAGGGAATGATTCGCGCCGCGGTCGCTCGTCGGGAGGCGATGGTGAGCGCCAGCGGTGCGCTGGCGACGTGGACTCCGACGGAGTCGACCGGGCGAAGCCCGAAGGACACGGTCATCGTCCGACGCGCGGCGAGCGAGGCGACGATCGACTGGGACTCGCCGAACAACGTCCCGATCGACGAGGCGACCTTCGATGACGTCCTCGACGACGCGCTGCGCGTTCTCTCGTCGAAGGAGACGGTCTACGAACTCGATCGGACGCTCGGTGCCGACCCGAGCTACGCGCTCCCGGTCAAGGTGGTCACCGATCGGGCGCTGACGGCCCTGTTCGTTGACAACATGTTCCGCCCGGTGCCGGACGACATCGCGGCGAGTCTGTTCGCGGATCGGCCGTTCCGGTTGCTCGCTCTCCCCTACGACAAGCTGGACCCGACGCGCTACGAGGGGAGGCTGAGGGTCGACCCCCGCCTCGGCGGAACCTCGACGATGCTGATCGGGATGGACTTCGATCGCCGGATCGGCGTCGTCTACGGGTCAGCGTACGGTGGATCGGTCAAGAAGCTGATGTTCACCGTCATGAACTATCTTCTCCCGGGGGAAGGAATCCTTCCGCTTCACTGCTCGGCCAACGAGGGTCCGAACGGGGAGATCGCTCTCCTGCTCGGCTTGTCCGGGACCGGGAAGACGACGCTCTCCGCCGACCCGCGGCGGGCCCTCCTCGGAGACGATGAGCACGGCTGGAGCGATCGCGGGGCCGCGAACTTCGAGAACGGGTGCTACGCGAAGTTGATCGACCTCGATCCGAACAAGGAGCCGGAGATCTACCACGCCGTGCTGCACGAGGACGATCCGGAGCGTCATGGGGCGATCGTCGAGAACGCGATGGTCTATCCCGAAGGGACGTTCGACCTCGCAGACGACCGGTTCACGCCGAACTCGCGCGGCTCGTACCCCCTCGTCTACCTGTCGAATGTCAAGGCGTCGTCGGTCGGCGGACATCCGAAGACGATCCTCTTCCTGACGGCGGACGCGAACGGCGTCCTTCCACCGATCGCGCGGCTGACGAACGACCAGGCGATGCTCTGGTTCCTGATGGGCTACACGAGCAAGCTCGCGGGGACCGAGACGGGAATCGTCGAGCCGAAGTCGACGTTCTCGCGCTTCTTTGGCGAGCCGTTCATGCCGCGGAACCCGGACGTCTACGCGCGGATGCTCGGCGAGCGGCTCGAGCGGCACGGGACGAGCGTCTATCTCGTCAACACCGGATGGAGCGGGGGCCCGTACGGAGAAGCGCCGCGCATCGACATCGACGTGACGCGTGCGATCGTCGACGCCGCCCTGTCGGGGAAGCTCGCCGACGTTGAGTACGACCCCGACGAGACGTTCCACGTGCTCGTTCCGCGGAGCTGTCCCGGCGTGTCCTCCGAGATCCTGAATCCCCGCACGGCGTGGAGCGACCGAGCCGCCTACGAGGCGCGCGCCGCGAAGCTCGCCGCCGAGTTCGCCGCGCACTTCGCGTCCGCCTACGGCGACAAGGGGATCGATCCTGCTGTCGCGGCTCAATGCCCGGGGCATTGAGAACGCGCGGCTAGGGGTATAGGAGGGCCGATCCGCAAGGACTGGCGGGTCGTCGATGGCAATCTTAGGAGAGCTTCCGGCTCCTCTTGAAAACGAAACAGTGTGCTGTTATGCTTGACGATTGGACGTCAGCCTTGAATCGAACGAGTAGAGCGAACGTCCGGACGATCGCCTGTCTTCGTACGTGGGGAGGAACAGGATGAAGGACGACAAGCTGATCTCGAAGAAGGACGTCCTCGAGCGGATGGGGATCTCCTACGGCCAGCTCTACCGCTGGAAGCGCAAGGGGCTCATTCCCGAGGCGTGGTTCATTCGCCGCTCGACGTTCACGGGGCAGGAGACGTTCTTTCCGGAAGACAAGATCATCGGGCGGATCGAGCAGATCAAGGAGATGAAGGGAGACCATCCCCTCGACGATCTTGCGGACGTCATCACCCAGCAGGTCGACGCGAAGCTTCGCGTCGCGTTCGATCGGCTGAAGAGCCTCAAGTGGCTCGACGAGTCGGTTCTCGAGACATGTCGGATCGATCGGGTCGAGGATCGACCGCTGACGATTCAGGAGACGCTCTGCCTCGCCGTCCTCAGTCGGCTGCGACGCTCGGCGCGAAGCGAGGAGCTCGATCTTGTTCAGAAGACGCTGCGCGAGCGCCTGGACGCCGGCCTTCTCGATCGCGTGACCGACGAGAACCTGCAGCTCTACCTGTTGCGGAAGCGCTTGTCCGGGAGCGGGATCTCCGCCGAGATCAGCATGGTGATCGTCGCTCCGGCGAAGATCGTGGTCGATCCGGAGATCGAGCAGGTCGAGGTCGTCGACCTCGCGCACCTGCTCGAGCGGATCAAGCTCGACCTGGCGAAGGAAACGGACATCGGGTCCCCGGAAGAGGCATCCCCTCGAGACACGGAGGAAGAACGATGAACGACGAGAAGAGGTCGGCCAGTCTGGCGGGCTCCGGGAAGCTGAGCGGCGGGGACTACACGCGGGTCTCGATCTCCGGAGCCGGGAAGGTAAGCGGGGACTTGAAGGCGGAGGCGCTGAAGATCTCGGGGGCGGGGAAGGTCGAGGGGAAGACCGAGGCGCTGCAGATCGCGGTCTCCGGGAGCGGCGCGTTCGCCGGCGACGTGGTCTCCGACGAGATGCGGGTGAGCGGCGCGGCGCGGATCGACGGGGTGGCGAAGGTCAAGGAGCTCAAGTGCTCAGGGTCGTACCGGGTCAAGGACGGAATCTCGGCCGAGTACGTGAAGATCAGCGGGGTCCTCCGCGTTGGCGGGGACGTCGAGGCCGACCTGTTCAAGGCGAGCGGCGGGTTCGAGATCGAGGGGCTCCTGTCGGCGGACAAGCTCGAGATCCGGCCCGGCGGGCGCTGCTACGCCCGCGAGATCGGGGGAGAGCGGATCGACGTCCGGCGGGGCGGCCACCGCGAGCGGGGGATCCTCCTCGACGGCCTCGTTCGGATGTTCAGCGGGCGGGGGACCGCCGAGCTGAAGGCGAACGTGATCGAGGGTGACGAGATCCACCTCGAGGACACGACCGCCGAGGTCGTCCGCGGGAAGCGGATCGAGATCGGCCCCGGCTGCCGGATCAGCGCCGTCGAGTACTCCGAGCGACTCGACGTTCATCCGGACGCGGAGGTCAAGGACCAGAAGAAGGTGTGACGCGAAGCCACCCGGACGCCGCCGGGCCGGCTCAGGATCGTCGAGAGACGGGCTGAGCCGGCTCGCTCGTTTCAGGGTCGATTGACCGCGTGGATCGCGCGGCCGAGGGCGGCCTCGGCCGCCTCCTTCAGCCCCTCGGGGAGCGTCGGATGGGCGTGCACGACCGCGGCGATCCCTTCGAGAGTGAGGTCGTGGTGGATCGCGAGCGCGGCCTCGGCGATCAGGTCCGACGCCTCGGCTCCGACGATCTGCACGCCGAGCACGCGGTGGGTCGCCTCGTCGGCGACGATCTGGAAGGATCCCTCGCTCTCGCGCATGCCGAGCGCCTTGCCGAGGGCGGCGTACGGGAACCGACCGACGAGGGTCGCCCGCTCGTCGGCCTTCGCGGCCGACTCGGAGAGCCCGACGCTCGCGATCTCGGGATCGGTGAAGATCGCCTGCGGGATGCGCTCGTAGTCGACGTCGATCGCGCTCGTCGACGGGCCGCGGGCGAACGCGTCGGCCAACGCGACGCCCTCCACCGATGCTTTGTGTGCCAGCATCGGTCCCGGGACGAGGTCGCCGATCGCGAAGACGCCGTCCGCCGTCGTCGCGAGGCGCTCGTCGACGACGACGAACCCGCGCTCGTCGGTGGAGACGCCGGCCTCGTCGAGGCCGAGTCCGCGCGCGTTCGGCCGTCGGCCGACGGCGAGCAGGATCCGGTCGCAGTCGAGCGTCTCCCCGCCGGCGAGTCGGACGCGGGTCCCCTCGGCCGCGGCCTCGAACCCTTCCGCCTTCGTGCCCACGCGGACGTCGATCCCCTGCGCCTTCAGGGCGCGCTTCAGCGTCGCGAGGGTCCGACGGTCGAGGTCGACGGTCGCCAGGATCTCGGGGAGGAGCTCGACGACCGTCACCGCGCTCCCGAGTCGGCGGTAGATCGTCGCCAGCTCGAGCCCGATCACCCCGCCGCCGATGACGACGAGGCGCGCCGGAATCTCGCGGAGGGCGAGGGCGTCGTCGGAGGACCAGACGGCCTCCTCGTCGAAACCGAATCCGGGGATCTCGATCGGTGCGGAGCCTGTCGCGAGGACGATCCGCTCCCCGTCGATCGTGTCCCCCGAGGAGAGGACGATTTGGCCGGCGCCCTCGAGTTTCGCCCGCGCACGGTGGACGTCGGCGCCGTTCTTCTCGAGCAGGACCCCGACGCCGTCGGTCAGGCGGGAGACGACCCGCTCCTTCCAGGCCGCGAGCTTGGCGAGGTCGATCGCCGGCGGCGCGTACGCGATCCCCATCTCGTCGGCCGAGGAGGTCTGGTGGAGGAGGCGCGTCGCCGCGTAGAGGGCCTTGGTCGGGATGCAGCCCCGATTGAGACAGACTCCTCCGAGTTCCCGCTCCTCGACGAGCGCGGTTCGAAGCCCGTGCTGCGCGCAGCGGATCGCGCAGGCGTATCCGCCCGGTCCCCCTCCGATGACGACGACGTCGTAGGCCATGTGAATCCCTCCGGGCGATACGGTATCGGCCGTCTCGGGACGCATCAACCGGCCGGTTGCCGAGCCCGTGACGGCGTCCGACAATCGGCGCATGCGCGCGGATCCTTCCGATCGTCTCCTCGGCTGCCATCTGTCGATCGCCAAGGGGCTTCCCGTCGCGATCGACGAGGCGGAGGACTTGGGGAACAACGCGCTTCAGATCTTCACCCACAACGCATCCGCGTGGCGGATGAAGCCGCTCTCGGAGGATCGGGCGGACCGGTTCGTCGAGCGTCGGGCGGATTCGTCGATTGCCTACGCCGTCGCGCACGCGATGTACCTGTTGAATCTCGCAAGTCCGGATCCGGCTCTGCACGCGCGTTCGGTCGCTGCCTTGATTGAGGAGCTTCGGCGGGCGCAGCGCCTCGGGCTCGACGGAGTCGTCGCTCACCTCGGCGCACACGTCGGGTCGGGGAACGACCGCGGGATCGACCGGATTGTCGAGGCTCTCGGGCAGGTCGTCTCTTCGGGGGCCTTCGACACCGCCCCCGGTGTTCGCGGCATCGGCCCGCGCCTTCTTCTCGAGAACACGGCCGGGAGCGGGACGACGATGGGAAGCACGTTCGAGGAGATCGCCGGGATTTTCGACCGCCTCTCGGCCGACGAGCGGATCGGGGTCTGCCTCGACACGGCGCACGCATTCGCGGCCGGCTACGATCTGCGAACGTCGGACGCGGTCGATGCGACTCTGGCGCGCTTCGACGCGACGATCGGGATCGACCGGCTCGCCTTGATCCACCTGAACGACTCCAAGTACGCTTGTGGCTCCCGTCGTGATCGTCACGAGCACATCGGGTGGGGGGCGATCGGGCGAGACGGCCTTCGAGCGATCCTGCGGCACCGCGCCGTGCGAGCGCTTCCCGTGATCCTTGAGACGCCGAAGAAGATCGACGGGCGCGACGACGCGGACCGGGCGAATCTCGCGGCGGTTCGATCGCTCATGAGCGGGCAGGAAGCCGAAGAGGAGGAAGCATGAGGCTGTTCATCGACACGGCGAACGTGGACGAGATCCGGGAGCTGTCCTGGTTGATCGACGGGGTGACGACCAATCCGAGCCTGGTCGCCAAGGAGAAGCGTCCGTTCGAAGAGGTCATCCGCGAGATCTGCGGGATCGTCGACGGCCCGGTAAGCGCGGAGGCGACCGCCCTCGACGCGGACGGGATGGTCGCTGAGGGCCGCCGGCTGGCGAAGATCCACGAGAACGTCGTCGTCAAGATCCCGATGACCGAGGCCGGCATGGAGGCGACGCGGGTCCTCGCCGGCGAGGGAATCGGCGTCAACGTCACCCTCGTCTTCTCGGCGAACCAGGCCCTGCTCGCGGCGAAGTGTGGCGCGAGGTTCGTCTCCCCGTTCGTCGGCAGGATCGACGATGCGGGCGGGACGGGGATGGAACTTGTCTCGGAGATCGTCGAGATCTTCGAGAACTACGCGTTCGCGACGGAAGTCCTCGTCGCCAGCGTCCGGGGCCCGCAGCACGTGCGCGACGCGGCCCTCCTCGGCGCCGACGTCGCGACCGTTCCCTACGCGGTCCTGAAGAAGCTGTTCGGCCACCCGCTGACCGACGTCGGGATCGAGCGATTCCTCAAAGACTGGGAAGGGGTTCCGAAGTAGCCCGGGACCTCGAAGACGAGGTCGATCGAGAGTGCGGCTACGTCTGATCGACGAGAAGTTCCGCCGGGATCCGGGCCATTTCGTGCTCCAGACACTCCTCGCGTTCATCGTGATCGCCGCCGTGGTGCTCGCAATGGGGGCGCTGACCAACGGGGCGATCGTCGCCGCCCTCGGCGCGAGTGCGTTCATCGTCTTCGCCATGCCGGCTCACAAGACGGCGTCCCCCCGGTGCCTCGTCGGCGGACACCTCCTCTGCATGGCGACCGGTGCGCTCTGCTCGATTCCGCTTCGCCTCGGTCTGATCGAGGCGAGTCCCGTCGCTCAGGGACTCCTCGGTGCCGCGGCAGCGAGCCTTGCGCTGTTCGGAATGGTGGTGACCGACACCGAGCATCCGCCGGCGGCCGGGAATGCCCTCGCTTTCGCCGTCACTTCGATCGGCATCGAACACGCCGTCTTCACCGCCGGGACCGTCGTCCTTCTCGCGCTTGTCCACCGCGTCTTGCGGGGATGGTTGAGGGACCTGACCTGAGGGCGCGGCGTGTTTCGCCCTACGGAGCGGAGCGAAGCGCGTCCGCGATCTCGTCAGCGAGCGCGTCCCGGTTGCTCAGGCGGATGCGGTGGAGGTCGAGCTCGCGGCGGACGCGGTGTGCGATCGGGTGGTCGGCGTTGGCGTGCGTCGAGATCAGGAGGGGCTTCCCGCTCGCGAGCGCCGCTTCGACCGCCGGGACGAACGCCGGGGAACGAAGCTCCATCGGCGCGATCTCGTCGATGACGACGAGATCCGAATCGCGAATCGCCGTGTAGATCGCGGCGATCCCGACTCGCTCGAGGGATTCGACGTCGACCGTGTAGCGGCCGACCTTCGGTCCGTGCGTCCGGTGGACGTGCGCGAGGACGCCGTTGGCCCCCGTCGCGACGTCCGTCACGGCGAAGCCGACGCGGCGGCCGCAGACGCGGACCTCGCGCGTCAGCATTCCGCCGGCGTCGAGGCCGGTCGTCTCGAGGACGCGCTCGATGAGCGTCGTCTTTCCGACCCCCGGGCGCCCGGTGATCGCGATCCGTCCCTTGATCGGCATCTCACCGCATTCTATCCTCTCTTCGATGGTCGGCAAGATAGATCTGTTGGGGATTATCGAGGACGAGCTCCGGCGACACCCGAGGATGGGACCGGAGGATCTCCGGAAGCTGCTCGTCCAGTCTGTCTTCGGCGGGGATCATCTGCTCGGCGACCTCGATCGATTCCGGCGTGACTTGCGCTTCGAGTGGGACCGGCTTCCTGCAAGAACGTGGAACGATGTGACGGTCCAGGCCATCGATCCCGACGGGCGGACCGCGCGGATCCACCTCGCGGGCTGCAGGGCGGCGGGCGTCCCGTCCGACGCTCTCGCCGACCTGCTCGTCTCCCAGCCGAGAAAGGGCGGGCGCCGGACCGTCTTCGAGGCGCGCTGCCGGGAGGTCGTTGCGTTGGCCGCCGCGGGTCGGATCCCGTTCGATTCGGACGCGCTGTTGGCTCTCGATTCGACCGAGACCCTCCCTCATCACAGCTTTGGATACGGCTTTGTGTCATATCGCGTGCTGAACGACGTGACCGATCCGGCCGTCGATGGGTGGCTTCGTGCGTGGGAGCTGGCGTGACGACGGGGGGGCGCGTCCGGCGGATCGGACACCTCGACATGGACGCGTTCTACGCCGCCGTCGAGCAGCTCGACGAGGCGTCATGTCGAGGGAGGCCCGTGATCGTCGGCGGGCTCGGGCCGCGTGGCGTCGTCTCGACGGCTTCGTACGAAGCGCGCGTCTACGGCGTTCACAGTGCCATGCCGACCGCGGTGGCCCGGAGGCTGTGCCCGGACGGGGTCTTCCTTCGGCCGCGATTCGCTCGCTACAAGGAGATCTCCGACCAGGTGCGCGCGATCCTTCGTGAGGTCTCCCCGGTGGTGGAGACGATCTCGCTTGACGAGGCGTTCTTCGATCTCTCGGAGCACGGGACGTCGTTCGACGACGCGGCGGCGGTCGCCCGCCGCCTGAAGGAGCGGGTCCGCGTCGAGACGGATCTCACCTGCTCGGTTGGTGTGGCGCCGAATCGATTCCTCGCCAAGCTTGCGTCTGAGCTCGACAAGCCGGACGGGTTCCTCGTCATCGTCCCGGAGAGGGTCCGGGAGCTGCTCGACCCGCTGCCCGTCGGACGCATCTGGGGCGTCGGGAAGGTGGCCGAGCGACGGCTGACCGGGCTCGGACTCCTCCGAGTTCGCGACGTGCGGCTCGCCCCGCTCGACCTCCTCGAACGCGAGTTCGGCGCGACCGGTCGCAGGCTGCAGAGACTGGCGGGAGGGGAGGACGAGACCCCCCTCGACGGGGAGGCGGAGGCGCGCTCGATCTCGCGGGAGGTGACCTACTCGTACGATCTGACCGACCGGGAGGAGATCGAAGCGGAGGTCCGGCGCCTCGCGCGCGACGTCGTGCGACGGCTTCAAGAGGAGTCCCTGCTCTGTCGCACGGTCCGAATCAAGATCCGCTACCCGGATTTCCGGACGATCACTCGGCAGGCGCGGCTCCACGTTGGGACGGATGCGGTCGGGCTGATCGAGCGTGTAGCGGTCGGCCTCCTTCACGACAGGGTTGCGCTCGACGAGTCCGGCGTCCGACTGATCGGCGTTGGCGTGGGGAGGCTGACCGAGGCGACGGCCCGCCAGCTCGCCTTGTTCGATTGAAACGCGAGCGGCGCGAATCTCAGGGAGCGCCTCGAACGCGCCCAGCGGGACATCACGCACCTCGCGGGGGGAACGATTCGGTTGCCACTTCGGTTCCGAGACCCCACTCTTCTCGCGACGAGGTGATCCACATGCGACGGTGGTTGATTCCGGTGGCTCTGGTCCTCGCGGTGACCGGCCCGGTCGTGCGCGCCATGGACCTCTGCGACTACCGGTCCCCCGTGACCGACCTTGCGGACCTTTCAATCGGCTTCGCGTATCAGTACCACAACGATCCGTACGGCCAGCCGGAGAGCGACGTCAACGAAGGGGAGTTCACCGTCGAGTACATCCGGCTCTACGACAAGCCCGAATTCGGGTTTGACGTGACGTTGCGAAACGACATGCTCATCTCCGTCCTCGACGTCTCGACGTACACGACGTTCGCTGACGGAAGCTACAAGCGATACTTCGCTTCCGAGCGCGACTTCTTCGCGTTTGCCGGAGGCCTGGCGCGGAGTTCCTCGTCGTACCAATCGCTCGGTCTGTCCGTCAATCTTGGCGTAGGCTACGGCCGTTTCGTTGACGTCACGGCGTTCGCCAAGGCGACCCGGATCGACGAATACCTTGTCCGTCGCGGCACTCTGACGGACCACCTGCATCCGGTCGACTTGCGCGCGGTGGCCGACGAGGTCGCGAGCCTCTCGGTACACGGCTCGCTCTCGGAGTTGCTCGCCGAGGTCCAGGACGTCATCGAGGGGTCCGGCAGCGTCCGCGTTGGGGGGCTCGACGCGCTCGACGTCTCGGAGATCACGCAGCTGATCGAAGAGGAGGGCTTCTCCAGGTATTGCGGATGGGATGTCCGGATTGGCCTCGGATACGAGCTCCTCGATCCGTCCGGAGGGGAGAACGACTTGCTGATCACCGGCTCGTTCAACTACGCGGCGGCTACGACCCCGAATGAGCAGTTCCTGGTCCAGGGAAGCTTCTCCGGCCCGCCGAACTTGTTAGAGACGAACCGGATGGATGCGACGATCGCGTTCGACTGCCTCCTCGCGGACATTCTCACGCTCGGATCCACGTATACGTTCTCCCGCGAAACGTGGATCGCCGTACCGACAGACATCCATCAGATCACGTTCGACTTGACGCTGGAGCCGATCGACACGGC
>Ga0180432_10002790_pt1 | contig 25853 bp, 24 predicted proteins | sample SS_ome_10_FD_132414 | JGI IMG/M metagenome (GOLD analysis project Ga0180432, IMG submission 132414) | Hypersaline lake sediment archaeal communities from the Salton Sea, California, USA - SS_1_MS_2 metaG | ecosystem: Environmental > Aquatic > Non-marine Saline and Alkaline > Hypersaline >... | reverse complement strand
GCTTGTTGGCAAACAAGACCCTGGCATCAAAGTTGCTGTTGTTCTGCGCCCTTTTGTTCCTAAATTCCATATAATGCTGAATAACCTGCAGGGCAGATGAGCCTATTGGAGCAATTCTTTCCTTTTTGCCTTTTCCTCTGATGTGAATGACTTCACCGAGGAAGTCTATATCGTCCATATTCAAAGCGACAAGCTCGCTGACTCTTATTCCGGTGCTGTAAAGAGTCTCCATAATCGCCCTGTCTCTTGCGCCGAGCCAGGTGTCCACAGGCGGCGTTTCGAGCAATCTCTTTACCTGCTCATATTCAAGGAACCGCGGCAGTTTTTTCTCCTGCTTTGGCGTTCTTACGGCCATAACCGGATTTGAGGTCACGTGATTTCTCTTTATAAGGAACTTGTAAAAGCTTCTCAGCGTTGCAAGTTTGCGTGCTATTGTTGACTTTGAGTACTGCTTCTCATTGAGAATTGCCAGATACGCCCTGACAGCATTGACATCAACTGAAATAAGCAGCTGGTCGAGCTTAGGTGCGGTCTGTGTTGCTACGGATGTCTGCGCGGCATCTGTGCCCGATTCAATCGCGGACATCGTAGTAGTCCCTGTGGAAACATCACAAGCAGCAGTATTCAAGAGATATTCTCCAAACTGCGTCAGGTCGGCACCGTAACATTTAGCAGTATGCTCAGAGAAGCGTTTTTCATAACTTAAGTAATTGAGAAACTCCTGGATAATCGCACTATTTTCCATAATATACCTGCCTTTTTATTTTACGTGCTGCCCTACAGCAGCTTAGCTAAAAACAAAATTTCCTGTCCAATTATGAGGCTTTCAAATCTTAATATGTTAATCACCTTCGCTATCGGCATTGGTTGCCGAGAGCGATTTCACATCTGTATTTTCGTTTAAGAGTTTGTCGGCCTGGCCGATAAGCGACTGAGTGAGCTTGAAACTTAACACCGCTGCGTCAAACCAGTCAAAATCGGTGCGGTCGTCCTTTGCCTGCTGAACGAGTGTGTCGAGAAGCTTGTCTTCACAGCCGCTGTCATAACGAAATATAAACTTTTCTGCGCCTTTATTTAAAACCAGTTGTCGCTTCGTTCTCTTCATTGATGTCCTCAAATCAGAACACACTGTAAGGGCCTTCTTCCTCTAAGCAGATTTTAGTCCCGGACACAAAGGCCACAAAAATGCTCACAAAATTGCCTATATCCTTTATCGGTCTAAAAACGGTCGACTAAAGCCAAATCTCAGATTTTCCGTCAAAATGTGATAAAATCGCCAGTTTGGAAAATGCTACAAGGGTTTTATCGGCCAATAAGTCCCCCATCTTTACAAATTGAAGGCGGCATTATTAAATTATGCCAAATTTTATACAAATTTATTAGGGCGGGTTGCGTATAGTGCGTCGCGGGATTTTCTTTAATTGGCTTTGAAAAAAACTATTCCGTCTCTTTTCTCGCAGTGTATATCGCCCCTATTTTGGAGATGACCGATATATTTTAATGCCTCATTGCGGTGCAGGCCGAGGGCGGCGCAAATATCATTCAGCGAGCAAGGCCTGCGTTTCAGCATTGATAAGAGGGTTTCTACATTTTGATTTTGTCCAAAATGCATTTCTGCTCCGGCTTCAATGCCTGCGGTTCCCAGAGCAAAATCAGTAACTACCTCGACCTTGCAGCTTTTGCTTAACCGGTCGGCTATGGCCTGCATCCTTTCAGGTTCCAATTTTTTTATGGCTGACTCAGCGGTCGGCCGCACAGCCGTATTGAGCTGTACCTTGTCCGGACGAATTTTCTCTATAGCATCCCTGATTTTCCCAATTGCCCCGGCAGTGGTATTTAGCCCATCAACAAGAAAAACCTCAAGCCATATCAAGCCTGTATAGTCTTTTCTAAATTCGCACAGGCCTGAAATTAGCGTTTCAATACTGATATCGCCGTGTGGGCAGTTTACCTTTTCAAAAGTTTCGATGTCACCGGCATCCAGAGAAGGCAACACTACATCCGCTTTTGCACAATCAGCCCGCACATCTTCTCTGTATAAAAGTGTGCCATTGGTCAGTACAGCAACGGGAATTTCGGTGATTTTCTTTATGCCATCGATAAATTCACCAAGTCGAGAGTTGAGCGTCGGCTCACCGGAGCCACTAATAGTAATAAAATCGGCTTTGATGCCCTGAGCTAATTTTTTCCTCAGTTCGTCCAAAACCGGCTTTACAGCGATGTATTCTCTCCGCTCGATAGTTTTTTCAGTTGTTCCGCCGATTTGGCAATAGACACAGTCGAGGGTGCAGAGCTTAAATGGGACGATATCAACGCCGAGACTTCGCCCTAATCTTCTTGAAGGGACCGGGCCAAATAAATATTTTCCTTCTTCAGCCACTTTTTAACTTCGCACGATTTGGAATATTTCTCTGCAGATTTTGAGCAGGGGTTCGAGCCAATCAAGAGGCATAACACAGGCGGCGTCTGATTTGGCGTTTTGGGGTTCGGGGTGTACTTCAATGAAAAGGCCGTTTGCTCCGGCGGCAACTGCAGCCTTTGCAAGCAGTGGAGCCATTTCCCTTCGTCCTGCAGTCACATTGCCGAGTCCTCCGGGCTGCTGGGTACTGTGGGTGGCATCGAAAACAACCGGACAACCAAGCTCTTTCATAGTTTCGATAGCCGTCATATCATTAACCAGCCGATTGTATCCGAAAAAAGTGCCTCGTTCAGTGAGAATTATTTTTTCGTTTCCGCAGGTACGGATTTTCTCAACGACATTTTTCATTTCAGAAGGCGAAAGGAACTGACCTTTTTTTACATTTACAGGTTTTGAGGTTTTTGCACAGGCAGAAAGCAAATCGGTCTGTCGACACAGAAAGGCAGGTACCTGAAGGCAATCAACCACTTCGGCGACAGCATCAGCCTGTGCCGGCTCGTGTACATCGGTCATAACCGGTAAATCAGTCTTTCGGCGAACCTGTTCAAGAATCTCCAATCCTTCCTGCAGCCCTGGGCCGCGAAAGCTGGAAATGCTGGAGCGATTTGCCTTGTCGAAGCTGGCCTTGAAAACCATTCCAATATTGAGTTTGCGGCCAATCTCAACAAGGCGATTTGCAATATCCAGACAAAGCTGTTTATTTTCAATAACGCATGGCCCGGCCATCACAAATAAAGGCGCGTCCAAACCAACTTCGAGGTGATTCGAAACAGAAGATAAACCACTTTTTCCACCCTTATCGGCGAGGCCGATTTTGAAATTTGTTTTACTCATTTCTCACCTCCAATAGCATATAGTATTTCTGCTGGTTATATGCCGTTGGTTTATTTCAACGTCCTTATAATTCTGGTTCTTATTCCTGCTGGCCTTGCCCCTTCGGGCACTAAGCAATTAACCGCCTTTGGAACCACCTTAATCTGTACAGGCAAAGGCGGCCCGGGGTCGCCATCAATTTCAGTTTCTACACTGTTACTATCGGAACTTACGGTTATGCTTTTTCCCTGACGATAAATAACATCACGACTGCCGGCGTGATGCTTGATAACGGTCATCACCGAATGCTTTAACAATCGCACTTGAGAAGCACATTTATAAATGCACACATCCAGCAGGCCGTCGGACAAATCGGCATAGTGCAATATCTGAAGTCCTAATGCATATCTCGAACTGTTTCCGACAAAAACCAGTCCCCTGCCGTTAAAAATTTCCTCTTCGTCCACCTCTACCTTCATCGCATCGAACTTATAATTCCAGAACGTTCTCCACATCGGCCAAAAGTAATCGAGATGATTTATATGCCCCCTTCTCTGCTCACAGACACTTTTAACTATTCGGCCGTCAAATCCAAAGCCGACCACAGAAGTAAAACATTTTCCATTTATATTTCCCAGGTCCACAGGCCTGGTGTAACCTGCTTCAAAAGTTTCTATTGTTGTTTTAATTTTTTCATCAAAACCCAATTCGTTTGCCAGCAGATTTTCCGTTCCGCTCGGGACAATGAGTAACGGCTTGTCACTTCCTTCCAGGCCGTGCGCTACCTCTCTGACGGTGCCATCGCCACCGACAACAACAACCGCTGCGCAATCATAATCAACCGCAGCTTCGGTGGCCAATTCACAGGCATCGTCCAAAGAGCCAGTCAAACCGAGCCTGATTTCGAAACCTCTTCTGCGAAGATACTGTTCGAACTGCCGACCGGCCAATCTGCTGCTGCCCGCGCCAGAGCCGGGATTTACAATATAGGCGATATAACCATCACTTGGTTTCATAATTACCAACCTTAGCTTTGCCGATGCAGTTTTTCGGCCACTAAAACCGCATAACCCTGTGGGATGTGCGGCAAATCCTCCAGTCCCAAAGTTTTCTGCAAATCATCGATTCTTTCGTCATCAGGGCCTTCTATTTCCACGAAGCTGCCCAACAAAGGTAACTGGTCGAGAGCAACTATACAATCGCCAAGCCGCCAGACTCGTCGCTTCTTCTCAACTTCAAGCACTTTCTCATACCCAAGAGCTGAAAGCAACCTTTGGGTCGAATCGATATCTGCAACCTCAATTTCTATTTCCTGCCTTTTCTTGAATTTATCTTTTTCTTTTTGGCCTTTATAAGTCAAAAAAAACTTTTCTTGCTGAGCAGCCATCTGGCATCTCAGCCGAAGGGCCCTGTCGGTTTTTATTAAGTTTGCATCCGAATTATCATAATAGCAATCTTTCTGTAACTGCTCCTGCAGAAACTCGGCACCAAGTTGAACCAGCCGTTCTTCTATTTCCCCTGTCGAATCAACCTTTAGTTTTGCTTCAATTTCGACTGTCATCAGCAAATAATCCGATAAGGCTAAATTACAATATTTACCAGTCGTGATTTAATAACGATGATTTTTTTTGGTTTTTTTCCGGCCATAGCGGCAATTACCTTTTCACCGGCCAGTGCCTTTTGCTTAATCTTTTCTTCGTCCGTATCGGCGGAAACCACTATTCTGCATTTGATTTTTCCATTGACCTGAACAGCCAATTCAATTTCTTTTTCCCTGATAAGCTCCCGGTCATATTTTGGCCACGGTTCGTAAGCCGAAGAATCGTTATGGCCCAGCTTTTCCCAAAGCTCTTCGGTGATATGGGGCGCAAAAGGAGAGAGAATCAGGACGAATTTTTCGATTATCCACCTGGGGCGAACATCAAGTTTGATGAGGTGATTAACAAGAATCATCATCGCGCTTATGGCCGTATTAAAATTGAAGCCTTCGATATCATCACCCACTTTTTTAATGGTCTGATTCAACAGGCGCAATGTCGTTTCGTCAGTATCAGCTTCTTCTTTTATTTGCTCAGCAAGATCGCCTGTGTCCTCATCCACGACCATTCTCCAGAGCCTTTGCAGGAACCGATGCACACCTTCGACTCCCTGCATACTCCAGGGCTTGATAGCCTCCAAAGGCCCCATAAACATCTCGTAAAGCCGCATAGAATCGGCCCCGAAATTGTTGATGACCTTGTCGGGGTTGACAACATTGCCGCGAGACTTGCTCATCTTCCGGCCGTCTTCGCCAAGTATCATTCCCTGATTGACAAGTTTATAAAACGGCTCTTTGGTGCTGACATATCCCAAGTCGTAGAGAAACTTGTGCCAGAAGCGTGAATACAAAAGATGCAGCACAGCATGTTCGGCGCCGCCTATATACAAATCAACACCATTCGGAGCCATCCAGTATTTTTCTATTTCACTATCCCAGCCCTGCTGATTATTATTCGGGTCGAGGTATCGCAGATAGTACCAGCAACTGCCTGCCCATTGAGGCATAGTATTTGTTTCGCGTACGGCCTTTGTGCCGTCGGACAATTTTATATCCACCCAACCGAGAGCATTTGCCAACGGCGGCTCGCCTGTCCCGCCGGGCTTGTAGTTTTCCACCACCGGCAGTTCCAAAGGTAAATCGTCTTCGCTCAGTCCGACAATTCCACCGTCTTCTGTATGGAGAATCGGAAAGGTTCTCCCCAGTAACGCTGTCTGCTGAAAAGCCAGTCACGCAACTTATAGTTAACGGCCTTTTTGCCGAGGTTTTTTTCACTGAGCCAGTTTGTGATTTGCTCTTTGAAATCGGCGGTTGTCAATCCGTTGAACTGTGCAGAGTTAATCGCCCTTCCGTCACCGACAAAACACAACTTGCCCTGTCTGGCCAATTCAGCTTCTTCGGGATTGTGTGGTTCAACGACCTGGATAATCGGCAGGTCGAATTTTTTTGCAAATTCAAAGTCTCTTTCGTCATGTGCGGGTACGGCCATAATTGCACCGGTGCCGTAGCTAATCAAAACATAATCGCTGAGCCAGATAGGGATTTTTTCGCCGTTTACCGGATTTTTAGCGAAAGCACCGATGAAAACCCCTGTTTTTTCTTTTGCCAAATCGGTTCTGTCTAAATCGCTTTTTCGAGCCGCCTCTTCACGATATTTCTTAACAGCCTGTTTTTTGTCATCAGTCGTAATAAGGTCAACAAGTTTGTGCTCAGGAGCCATCACCATATAAGTTGCGCCGAAGAGTGTATCCGGCCGAGTAGTAAAGACACGAATGACTTCATCGAAGCCGTCAATTTTGAAATCAACATCTGCTCCGATGCTCTTTCCTATCCAGTCGGTCTGCAGTTTTTTTATGGATTCAGGCCAATCCACTTCGTTTAATTCGCTAAGGAGTCTCTCGGCGTATTTTGTTATTCTCAGCATCCACTGCCTCATCGGCTTTCTGATAACCGGATGTCCGCCGCGTTCGCTCACTCCGCCCACAACCTCTTCATTAGCCAGGACCGTCCCTAAGGCCTGGCACCAGTTGACGGGCACTTCGGCCTCGTAAGCCAGGCGGTTATCGTGTATATACTTTTGTTTTTCAGCTTCACTTAAACCATCAGGGAGCGGCAACTGCTCAATTGGTTTCGCCTTTTGCTCGGCCTGGTCAAAATAGCTGTTGAAAAACTTTAGGAAAATCCACTGCGTCCACCTATAATAATTCGGGTCGGTGGTATTAACTTCTCTGTCCCAATCATAGCTGAAACCCAGTGCTTTGATTTGCCTGCGCATGCCGTCGATATTATTTTGTGTTGTTTTTGCAGGGTGTGTGCCGGTCTGGATGGCATACTGCTCAGCCGGCAGGCCGAAGGCGTCCCAGCCCATAGGGTGCAGAACATTAAAGCCGTTCATTCGTTTATGTCGGGCGATTATATCGCTTGCGGTATAGCCCTCCGGATGACCCACGTGCAGGCCCTGCGCGCTGGGGTAGGGAAACATATCCAGGACATAATATTTCGGTGCCGAATCATCACAGTCTTTCGCCTTGAAAGTCCTGTGCTCCTGCCAGTATTGCTGCCATTTCTTCTCAATTTCACCGAAGCTATAAGAACCTTTTTTCGAACTCATCTATCTTTACCGTTTCCTTGTCATTAGTAATACAATCAGGCAGAGGCAACTCTAATCGGCGGCTTTTGGCTTCCAAATGCAGGCTGCAACCACATGGCATTTCTTAATGTACCAGACCTGTCTATTGTATAATAGCTTCGAGGATAATTCTAACAAAAATATCGGTTATGCCGATACGAAAGACAATTGTTCAATTGCCCATATTAAAAAAAAATAAAAAGATTAGCAATAACGATTTGGCAGATAAATCATCGCCCGTCCCATAAAACTGTTCCGGACGAAAAACTATGGCGACTCAATGGACAAAACAGCAATGTCCAGTCGATTTCGAAGTCATTTGTTTTTCTAAATTAAGCTTTTGATTTTTTGCTTTTGTCGTTTTTTACATTATAGTTTAAGTAGTTAAATAGATGGTGGTGAAAAGCAAAGCAAATTTCTTAATGGGGTTTTCGCATATTTGAAAAAATAAAAGAAAGAGCAGTCACCGCCTAATTGTTTGCGGTTTATCAAGGTTGAGAGGTTTAAGTTTTGACATATAAATAAAATTATGAGATTGAGAAAAAATGGAAGCTGTACAAAATACCCCCAATACTGCTGAATCTTCCAGAGTAAACACGGAACATTTGTTCGGTGAGCTACTGGTCTCGAAAGGACTCTTAGCCCGCAAAGAATTAATGGAAGCATTAAACGACCAGCGTGAGCACGGTGGTCGACTGGGCGAAGTACTGGTTCGCCTCAAAAAGCTACGTACCGAGGACGTTACCCGCACCCTATCTGAACATCTCTCAATGGAATATGTCTCGCTCAACGACATTTCTGAAATTGATATCAATATCGCTCGAATGCTGCCCGAGAGCATTGCCAAGCGATTTTGTCTTTTGGCTATCGGCGAAGAGGAGGAGAAGATTATCATTGCGATGGCCGACCCGCTTAATGTCATTGCAATAGATACAATCACGCTTAAAATAAAGCGTCAGATTAAAGTTGTGATTAGCTCACCTGAGGAAATCAACCAAGCCATAGAGGTAATTTTCCATGGTTCAGATGTTGAAGAACAACGGCTTCGCGACCTTGTAGAGTTCGAGGTTGAGACCGAAGAGCCCGGTGAGCACGAGAAAGTAGAAGAGGAAGAAGACCTCAGCAACGAAGCAGCGGCAAGCAGGGCGCCTGTGATTCGGTTTGTCGACCTGATGCTGAGCCACGCGGTCAAATGCAGAGCAAGTGACATTCACATCGAGCCTCAGGAAAAATCCATGACGGTTCGAATGCGTGTTGACGGAATGCTTCGCGACATGGTTCCACCATCCAGAAAGATGCAGGCGGCAGTTGTAACGAGAATCAAGATACTGGCGGAAATGGACATTGCCGAGCGCAGACTTCCCCAGGACGGTCGATTAAAAATGAAAGTCTCCGGCAGAAGCATAGATGTTCGTGTGTCAATACTTCCAACGATATACGGTGAAAAAGTCGTGATGCGAATTCTGGACACATCTTCAGTAAACCACAACGTGGATGAACTTGGTTTTGAGCCTGAACTTCTTGTAGAATTTAAGAGTATATTATCGCAGCCGCACGGCATAATAATTGTTACCGGCCCAACCGGCAGCGGTAAAAGTACTACCTTGTACTCGGCGCTGCAGTATCTCAAAGACCCCACGAAAAATATTACCACGGTGGAAGACCCTGTGGAATACCGCCTTGGCGGGATTAACCAGACCCAGATAAAGCCCGAAATCAAGTTAGATTTTGCATCCTGCCTGCGGTCCATCCTGAGACAGGACCCCGATATAATTCTATTAGGTGAAATCAGAGACAAAGAAACGGTTGAGATTGCTATAAAGGCATCTTTAACCGGCCATCTGGTTCTTAGCACGTTCCATACGAACGACGCACCCAGCGCTATAAGCAGACTGGTTTATATGGGTGTCGAATCGTTCCTGCTGGCATCGTCACTAAACTTAATCGTCGCCCAAAGACTGGTAAGAAAAATTTGCGACAACTGCAAAAAGCCGGTAGAGCTTAGTGAACAAGCCCTTAGTCATTTGAAGATGGACCCTGAAAAGGCCAAGGACGCTGTCTTTTATCAGGGGCAAGGCTGCAAACACTGTGGAGATACAGGATACCTGGGGAGACTGCCAATATTCGAGTTCCTGGTTATGGACAACGATATACGCGAAAAACTCATTGCAGGCGCCAGCGAGACAGAAATAAGAACGATGGCCCGTCAAAAAGGATATGGGGGGCTATTCGAAAGCGGTGTTAGTAAAGCTCTGCAGGGCTTAACCACTGCTGAAGAAGTTCTTAGAGTAGCGTTTACGGAAAACATAAGAGCATAAAGACCGAAAATAAATTTTCCGGTAAAAACTGTCGTAGTAAATGCGTGGATACGTCATTTTAAACGGGGAAGCAGTTTCTCTGCAAAACACAAAAAAATGGGGTTTAGGTACATTTCGAAGATTAGGATTTGATGAGCCGACAGTCATTTTTTATTAAACCAACGGTTTCCTGACGACGATAAGAGGACGGGTAATTTGTAAGTGTAAACCGGCTCTCTTACTTCTTTAAGAAGCGAAATGTAAAAAAACAGTTTTTGGTTTTTCCTGAGAAAACGTAATTAGATGAAAAACTACAGCTATATTGCTCGTGACGGGACAGGGGTGCGAAAACAGGGATTTCTACAGGCGATTTCCTCCAATGATGTACTTAACTGGCTTCGTGAGCAGGATTTTACTCCGGTCTCCGTCAGCGAAATAGCTACGACCACTAAGAAAAAAAAGGTGAAATCCCGCCGAAAACGCATTAAATCATCGGAGTTGGCGGCACTTTGCTGGCAGTTGACAACCATGGTAGAGGGAGGGATTCCCATTACCGAAGCTTTAGAGACCGTTGCTGAAGATGCCGAGAATTCGCAGCTCCAGGGAGTTCTCAGAAAAGTACTTGAAAAAGTGTTGAAAGGTCAGCCTTTTTCGGAAAGCCTTGGTGAATTTCCGAAGGTATTCGACAATCTTTCCTGTTCCATCGTATTATCCGGTGAAACCAGTGGTAACCTGGCCGAAGCACTTCGCAGGATAGCCGAGTATTTTGACACTCGTGACAAACTGAAGAAAAAAGTCCAGGCTGCGACTGCCTACCCCACGTTTGTATTATCATTTATCGTCCTGATAGTGATATTCATAATGGCCTTTATTATCCCACGATTTCGGACTATATTCGACCAAATCGGGGGAGAGCTGCCTGGCTTCACACAGGCATTTATGGTTTTTTATGATTTTTTGCGATACAATCTGCACTACATTATCGGCTGTACTATTCTATTAATCGTTCTCGTGATTTGGTGCTCAAAAACTAAAAGAGGCCATTATTTACTCAGCAGAGCGGCACTTAGGATACCACTGCTGGGCTTGATATTCAGCCAGGCCTTTGTTGCGATGTTCTGCAAGACGATGTCAATGTTAGTTGCATCCGGCGTTTCAGTTCTTGAAATATTCGATATTCTCGGTGAGATGACCCGCAACGACATCATAAAAGATGCGATAAAAAAATCCAGGGAACATATCGTGGAGGGCTCAAGCATCTCGGCCAGTATGGCCACGACCAGCTTTTTTCCCAATATGCTTATCAAAATGGTGCAGGTTGGAGAACAAAGCGGCTCAATCTCGCCTGTTCTGGAGAGAACATCCGACTACTATGAACGAAAGGTTGATACGACTATAACAACCGTAATGAGCCTGCTCGAGCCGATAATGATTGTTACGGTTGGAGCAATTGTCCTGGTTGTAGTTCTTGCGCTGTATCTGCCGGTATTTACGATGTCGGACATAAAAGGGTAGAGTGAGCGAAAAAATAAAAAACTAATACAGTCACCGGCAGGTTTTGTCGATTGTGATTTTGATAAATTAAAGGTAATGGATGCCTGTTTGTGCAGGCATAAGTAAATAATTTCAAAATTTTTTTAGGAGAAATTAAGATGGAAAGCAGAAAAGGCTTCACACTGATTGAGCTGATGGTAGTGATTCTTATCGTCGGCATTCTGGCTGCAGTGGCCATTCCGATTCTGCGTGGCAGAATCGACGCGGCCAAGTGGTCGGAAGGCAAGGCTATGATGGGCAGCGTGGCGACCGCTATACGTGCCTATCATGCCGAAAAAGGCCCGACCGGGGCAGCTCCGACAATTCTCGGTGTTGGTAACACAGGTTTGGGCTTTGCAGCCGGCGACCTGACAGGTAAGTACTTTGCGGATGCCGACTTCTCTTTCAACGTAACTGGAATGAACCCACTGGCATTCTCAATTTCCTGTACACCAGTTACTCAGGCCGAGCGACCAGCGACTCCCGCTACAGTTACGCTTAATCAGGCAGGTGCATGGACACCATAAAAAACAAAGAGAAACAAGCGACATAATTTAATAAGGGGGGTGGCAGGTAATACACCCCCCTATATGCTCATACTAATGAGCATATCAAATAGGTTTAGGCTCTTAGCTTGAACCCACAATATTTTTAAAAGAAGAAGGGCGAAAATATTTGGGTACTCACAAGAAAAATGATATAGGTCGGGGTTTTACCCTCATCGAGCTGATGATAGTAATTGTTATCGTCAGTGTTCTTGCATCGGTGGCCATTCCGATTTTACGCGGCCGCATTAATGAGGCCAAGTGGTCGGAAGGCAGGGCGATGATTGGTACCATATCCAGAGCCATACGTGCCTATCACGCTGAAAAAGGCCACACAGCACCGGCGCCGACGGCTTTTGGCGGTCCTACAGGTTTAGGCTTTTTGCCCGGGGACCTGTCCGGCAAATATTTTATTGATGCCGACTTTACCTTCAGTGTAACTTCCATGGACCCGCTGCTATTCACAGTCACTGCTACACCAACTACTACAATTTTGGTTCCACCGTCATATACACTAAACCAGAGCGGTGTCTGGACACCATAGACCCAAAAGGCATAATTGGAGCAGAAAAGCTCTTTAATATGTTATATCGTTAAATACTATAGGACTTACGAAAATGAAAACTATAAGAAAAAAGCGAATCGCGGGTATGACATTAGTAGAGATAATGGTGGCTGCAGTTGTTATCGTCGTTGGTGTTTTAGGGGCGGCAGGCCATCGCTACTATTCGGCGCTGGACGCCCGCAAAGGCGACACACACATTACCGCCGCGAGAATCGGGGCAACGCTGCTGGAGACATGGAAAGCAACGGGAGGCAGTTTAACCTTCGACCCGACAACTGAACTTGCTTCAGAACTGACTATTTCAACGAGCAGTTTGGACCTTTCTACTTATGTAAATTCGGAGACTCATACCGGGGACAAAACATTGTTAAACCGTTATAAAGTAGTTACCAATAGTTCAAACCACAATTACAATGCAATGTTGTCGTATAAAGATATAGCTTCAACCAACCTGAGGCTTTTGCACGTTATTATTGCCTGGCAGCCCAATACCCTGGGTTACCAACCAGGGGCCGATGGTGGCGGCGGAAATAAACAAGACGAAACTGTACCAGGCAATCTCCAGACAGTCCTACTGACTACGTACGTAGTGCATTAAAAACATTATTTGGCGGAAACAGATTATGAAACATAAAAAACATATAAACAGGAAAGGATTTACACTAACCGAACTGATGTTGACTACCCTGCTGTGTACTATCGTGATTCTCGGGATAGGGGTTGTATTAGCCGACAGTCACAGAGGGTGGAACAGAATGTACACTCGTGTTCACGGCGATGTGGTTACCGACGGCTATATCGCCAAAAAGGCCTTTGACGCAGTTGTCCGCAAGTCAACTTCAAAACGGTGTGAGCTTGACATCGACGGGCAGTTTGTCGAGGTTTACTACTACCAGAGTATTGCCTCGAAGGAACCCGACAGATACGCCATTTTTTTTATAAAGGGGCAGGAACTGTTTGTCAACTACGGGGAGCTGGAGGCAGGGACCTGGAACCCGACGTCGACCACAAGTACTGTCAAACTTGCCCAAAATGTCCAAAGGGGCAACTTTACCTTTACGGGGGCCTGTGTAAAAATGGTATTGGAACTTGATAACGGCAGCGAGGCAATAACGGTAACAAGCTCGGCTATTAGACACAATTAGTAAGATGTTAAAAGTGTCAACGAGAGTTTTTAAAGTGAGGACGAACTTTTTTTGAGTAAAAAAGAGTCCTGTTTAAGGAATATAAAAATGGTACAACTCAAAAAACAATCTGAAAAAAATAAGAAAGGCAGTATTCTGCCACTTGCCGTGCTGATGGTTGTGATTTTGTTTCTCATAGGTATTGGTTTGATGAGATTGGGTTCGAACGCCCGTCTTCAGGCTGCCCGGGGCAGTGCGGAGATATCGGCGCGGATGGCGGCCGATGCCGGAATTACCGAGGCGGTATATCTGATGAACAAAAAGCTGGCTGACGAGCTAACTTGGAACAACAGCACTCTGCCGCAGGCAGCAAATGTGCAGCTATCTAATTCCTACGCAAGCTACAGTTACACAAATACGGGTAACCCAACCAATGGTTTTCTAATCACCTCGACAGGTAAATCGGGCGTTGCCACGAAAATAATCAAAACTACACTAAAGACCGAGCCATTGTGGTTTGGCATCGGAGTCAAGGAAGGAATTGATGTTAAAGTCGGCGCCTCCTTCAGCACAGACCCACCCGGCAGTGATTTTTCAATTCGAACTAACAGCACTCTCCCTGACTCAATTATACTCAAAATGGGTATTACCATTCCGGGGGATGTAATTATAGGGCCTTACGGTGATGTCGACAGTGTTGTTAACACTAAATCGACAACCGTAATAGAAGGTGAGTCATATGCTGCTGAAAATAAGATAGAATTTCCACCTGTAATTGTTCCGGATGAACTAACTTCTCTGCCCTTAACAACATACGTGTACCAGCCCGGAGTGCCCATAACCGGAAAGGTCAAACTGAATACTATTAACATACCACAGTCCGGCGTGCAGGAAATCACAGGCGACTGTATGATTTATGTTGATGGTACGACGACTCTTGGCCAGAGCGCCGAGTTGATTGTTAAAACAGACCCAAATACGGGAAATGGCTCTTTAGTTTTGTATCTGGGCGGAGACATGGAAGCAAAGAATTCAAATGGGATAGATAACGAAACCGGCATTGCATCTGCACTTAAAATATACGGGACCGATGACTGTGAGAATATAGACCTAAAGGCCAAGGGAGATGTCTTTTTTGGTTACGTATATGCTCCGAATGCAGACTTGGATGTTTATGCTAAGAACGAACTGGCGGGAGCATTTGTAGGCAAGAGCTTTAACTTAAAGAGTTCCGCCGACTTTACTTTCATCCCTGCGCTCGGACCAAACGATATAGATGCCGAAGCTATGTATTTGGTGCAGCGTTGGTGGGAAGAAAACTAAAGATATAACCTGGCTGCGGGTACCCAATGGGGAACTGAAAATTTCAAAAGAAGTGTGCTATGACTTCCAGGCAATCAAGACGTTCGAGGGGTGTATCTCTTATTGAGATAATGATTGCAATCACCGTCATTCAGGTTTCGGTGGTCGGGGCAATGGCATACAGATACTACTCCATTATAGATGCTCACAAAGCTACGGCGCGGATAACGGCTGCCCGAACTGCACTTATGTTTTGCGAAAACTGGAATGGCGTCAAAGGTGCAGAAACCTATGATCCGACAACGTGTGCCGGTTCAGGTCTGACAATCACCGCCGGCGACGGTCCCGATGCACCTGAAGAATTTACCACACTGGGAAGTTACTCGGTTGCCTCCAATTATTTCAACTACTACGCCACTTTGTCCTGGAAAGATGTTGATACCGAATTGAGGGCATTGAATATTACCATCGCCTGGTCACAGAAATTCCAGGGAGAAACCGGCCTTGAAAATGCAGATAAATCTTTCGAACTAAGAACTTATACGCCTATCCCCTAATAAAATTTAAATGGATATAATCAGCTATGAGGAAAAAGAAACTTACAACTCAACGGGGTGTTTCGATAACCGAGTTGATGATAACTACGGCGGTATCAATCATAGTAGTCTTCGGCATAGCGGTCCTGCTGGTCGATGGACAGCGAGGATGGAACACAATATATAATTATGTGTACGCCGATGTAGTAACCGACGGTTATGTTGCGAGAAAAAAGTTCGATTTTCTGATGCGCAATGCAAGCAGGGAAATGTACCTGCTTGCCGATGACGGAAGCTGGATTGAGATTTATTATTACGTGGATGACGATTCGGTCGTCCTTGACCGGTATGCACGCTTCTATGAAAACAGTGGGAACTTAAATATCGAGTACGGCCAGTTGGAGCCAAGGCAGACATTGGAGACGGAGACTATCTGTTCAAATGTATCCAGTTGCACATTCAAGGCGGCAGGTCAGTCGGCTCAGATGACACTTACTCTCGATGATGGTTCGCAGGCGATTACCGTTGCCTCATCGGCAGTTATGCACAATAAATAGCAGAATATTTGATACAATATGCAGAGGCAAAGCGGAATATGAACACAACACGACACTCAAAAAAATCGGGGTCTGCATTAGTGCTGGTACTGTTTGCAGTGGTAATACTGTCGCTAATGGGACTGGGGCTGTTAACTCTTGGGCTAAACGGCCGTATATTCGCAATACGAACTTCCTCTGATATTAAAGCGCGGTGTTCCGCCGATGCCGGGCTGACAAAAGCGCTCTTCGCGATGAACGAGCAACTGCAAGCCGGTCCCTGGTCGGAGGATTCCCTGCCGGCAGCGATAGATGAGATTTTGCTAAGTAATGATAATACGACCTTTACATATACAGTTACCGGAGACATAAGCAGCGGCTATGTCATCGAATCCACCGGCAAATCGGGCCATACTCAAAAAACCGTAAGAAGCGTTTTGCAGCTTCAGGGACCATTTGAGTGTCCAATTTTCACGGAGAATGGTATTGACCTGAAAAACGGAACTACAGTAGATTGGATTAATTTCACCGAGGAAGATGGAAGTTTCAAAATCGGCACTAACAGCACCGAAGAGTCAGCGGTTGATGCCAAGAGCGGAGTAACAATAAACGGCGATGTGGTCGTAGGGTTCGGTGGAGACCCGGATATGGTTATTTCCGCCAGTTCCGCCACAATCACAGGAGACACCTATGCTATGACAGAAAGACAGGTACTTACCCCGGTAACAGTACCTGAGTGGCTTGAGTCTACGCCAAGTGCCGGAACCATAGAAAACGATACGACAATAGCCGTTTCCGGAAAATATGACGAAATTGACCTTGGTAACAGTGAAACAATTACAATTGACGGCGCGGTTACTCTTTATGTTATCGGTAACATAACCCTTGACAATTCCGCCGAACTGCAGGTGGTCGGCGAAGGCACAAATCCCAATGCCTCTTTGATTATCTATCTCGGCGGAGATTTCGAAGGCAAAAATGGAAGCAGTATTAACAATCTGGCCGAAGATGCAACAAAAGTCAAAATATATGGTCTCGATAGTTGCGAAAGTATGTCGTTCAAAAACAGCTGCGATTTATATGGAGCTATTTATGCCCCAAATGCAGATGTAATATTTTACAATTCCGCCGATGCATTTGGGTCTGTTGTGGCCGAGAGTTTCGAGCAAAAAAACTCTGCCACGTTTAATTATGATGCCAACCTAAGAGATGTAAGTGTAAATGACGAGGCCGTTCGTTTCGTAGTAAAACGGTGGAATGAGCGGTAAGTAACGCACTTTTCGGATATGAGGGCGGCTGTGCCAAAACAGCCGAAAACCACCTGCCTTATATCAGCCGCCGATTCAAAGCTTATGACCGATAACCACCCAAAAGCTCTTTTGAAATAATTATCACTTTTTTATTCTGCCGGTCCGGCTCTTGTTTAGCCCGTAAAAAGCTCAAAATCCTTATTCATCGCCACAAGTAACAATAATTATAAGACCCACCTCTTAAAACCATTCCTGCGTAGTCGGCCGGTCGATACATTTTAATTTCCAAGTAAAACCCCTGCTTTATTTAGCCGATTATAAAGTACGTATTGGAAGCTCAGGTTATATCTTAACGGGGTATTTAATATAATCAGAAATGCTTTTAACAAAGATTACATCCTGGAACTTTTTGAAAAAGCAATGCCATGATAGCATGCCAATATGGAAAGCCCGTATTGAAAGTCTTCTAAACTTGAACTGGAAAGAACTGCTAAACATCAGGCAAAGCGACGTCCTGGGGCTGGATATTGGCTCATCCACAGTCAAGCTGGTGCAGATGCACAAAGACAACGGCGATTACAAAGTTGCTGCGGCAGCCATAGCCGAGATTGAAAATGGGGCCGAAGACAAAAGCCAAATAGAAACAAACATCAGCAAAGCGATTCGCAAATGCTTCCAATCGGCCGGTGTTAAGACGAAACTGGCTGTTTGCGGCGTATGCGGCCCCGAAGTTGCCGTACGCTATTTTAAGTTTCCTTCATTACAACCGGAAGAAATACTGGGCGCGATACTGCTCGAGGCCGACCAGGTCTGCCCCTTTAATGTCAATGACAGTGCCGTTGAGTATCAACTGATACCCAACGGTGATGAACACATCAGCGGCATTTTTGTGGCGGCAACAAACAAACTGATTAGAACAAAAAGACAGCTTGTCAAAAATACTTCTCTTAACAGTGTTCTGATGGATGTCGACGGACTGGCACTGCTGAATTGCTTCAGTCAGTACGAAAACTCAGAAACCAAAGGAGCCACAGCCATTTTGAATGTGGGCAGCACTTATACAAATCTGGCCATTATGGGAGATAATTCTTTACCATTTATTCGCGATATGTCTTATGCCGGCAATGACATTGTTAAAAAAATTGCTGAAGAAAATGAAGTTTCCGAAGAAACCATCTGCAAAATTCTATCCGGCAAGGAAGACTCAAGCCAGTTGCAAAAGGAACTTACGGACTCTCTCTCCGATGCCTGCCGTAAACTGATTGACGATGTTGCAGATACGCTACGCTATTACACGGTTCGGGAAAAATCCGGTTTTATTGAAAAAGTGCTTGTCTGCGGCGGTTTTTCGCTCGTCAAAGGATTCGTAGAGCTGCTGGACAATCAACTTCCCGCCACTGTTGTGTTGTGGAATCCATTTGACAAAATCGCCCAGGATGCCGAATTGGCCGACAAAGAAGTTCTCAAAAAAAGCGGCCCGGCGATGGCGGTAGCAGCAGGTCTTGCTATGAGGTCTATCTAATCTGAAGCGTCAGGTAAAATGGAAAATAAGAACAATAAAATGCTGTTCACAATAGATTTACTTAAGGGCGAGGGCATTCCCATAAAGAGCAGACCTGAAAGTATAGTTGTTGCCGCAGCAACTTTTGCAGTGCCGGCTATTGTCGCAATAGTAATGTTAAATTGTTATCTAAGTACCAGTGTCGCAGTATCGATACAGAAGCAGAACATATCCAGCTACGACAAGAAAATAAGCGAACTGTCGGAAGCGGTAAAACTGTATAATTCATTCGAAAATAAAAAGGAGGTCATAAACAACTGCCTGTCGGAAGTCTCTTCTTCTCTGAGCAAACACACCCAATGGTCAGCTATTCTGGCGATGCTGGTAGAAAATATGCCGGATTCGATGGTCTTAACAGAGCTTGAAGTAAGGCAGCGTCCGGCAAAAAAGAAGGTGCCCCAAAAGGACAACCCGGAAACAATGATTGATGTCTCTGTAATTGTGGAAACACTGCATATGAGTGTCAGCGGAAATCCACAGAACAACTGCGACGAAGCAGTCAAGCAATTCAGAGACCGCATTCGCTCCTCAGAGTTGCTTGGGGCAAAGCTCGAAGATATCAGGGTTTCGCAGGAATTTAATACTCTTAAGAGTCAGGATTCCGTCTCTTATGACATAGATTGCGTTTTTAAGCCGAAATTATAGCAGGTTCTTTATGAAACCGATTCACAAAAAATATCTGACTACAGTAACTTTAATATGGGCGGCCTTTGCCGTGCTGTTTTTAATCGCCCATTCGTTCGTACTGGTTCCCCAAAAAAAGACCAGGAAACAGACAGAGCAACAGCTCGCAGAAAAGGAAAAAATGTACAACTCCGTGCGAGAAATGGCACAGGAAGAAACCAAAATTAAGCTGAACGCACAAGTCAAAAATTTACAAAACACACTGAAAGATTTTGTTATTGATTTCGAAGATTCGACCAATTTGACCTTCGACATAAGTCAAATTGCCAATGATAAAAATATAGACTCGCTCAGTATTAAAACAAAAGACAAACAAAAACGCAGAACTGCAACGGAATCAGATCCTAAATATATACAGGAAAACCGTACTGATATCAGTTTCGCTGCAGACTTTAATCAATTTGCCGCTTTATTAAATGCTCTGGAGCGACATCGGCCGGTCGTCTTTGTGGATAACTTTTCAATAAAGCATTCAAAGAAGAACATTACAGGCAATGAGGTAACTATGAACATCTCATTTTTTGTCAAAAAACGAGATGACGGTTGAATAAATTGATTACTGATAAAGAAAGATTGGAAAAGCATCAAAAATAATCAATAGAAAATAATAAACTTATTCAGTTTTACGGAATAATAATGAGAACGATAGCAATAGCAAATCAGAAAGGTGGTTGTGGCAAAACCACTACTGCTGTAAATCTTGCTGCTGCAATGGCTGAAAAAGGCAAGAGGACACTGGTTGTTGACCTTGACCCGCAGGGCCATACCTCACTTGGATTCGGCTATGACCCCGACACTTTGGAAAAAAGTGTTTATGACGCCCTTATCAACCAGCAGGTACCAATTTCCAAAGTTATAATCAGCACAAAATTTGATTTGCTGGACCTGGCACCAAGCAATGTTCTGCTTTCGGGTGCCGAACTTGAACTGGCTGCCGTACCGGGAAAAGAACTTGTCCTGGCTAAACAGCTACAAATGATAAACAACGAATACGATATATGTGTTATCGACTGCCCACCATCAGTTGGAATGCTGACACTTAATGCACTTGTTGCCAGCACAGATGTAATCGTACCCGTTCAGGTGCATTACTATGCAATGGAAGGCTTAAAACAACTGTTCGAAACTGCGAACATTATCAGAGAAAACTTCCATCCCAGTAACGTAAAAATTCTCGGCCTGCTGCTGACTTTTGTCGAAGACACAACTATTTTCAGCAGACAAATTCAACAGCAAATGCGGGAATTTTTCGGCGGTCTTGTATTTGATACTGTCATTCACAAGACCGTAAGACTGGCTGAAGCACCAAGTGCGGGCGAATCGGTGCTGACTTATGCACCAAAAAGCAGAGGGGCTGAAGAATACAGGGCTTTAGCGAACGAGATAATCAACGGTAGAGATTTGGCTTCGGAAGACATGATCGATGATAAGCTTATAGAGGAGAAAATAAACGCCGAGAAAGTTTTGGTCGAGCAGATGAGCAATGATGGGGCCATGGTCGATCAAATGAGCGATGATGAGACTGTGGTCGAGCAGATGAGCATTGATGAGGCTGCAGAGGAGAATATAAGCGCCGAGGAAGTTATGGTCGAGGAAATGAGCAATGGCAAAGAGTAAGACCGGGCTGCACAAGAAAATATCAACGATTTTCACCGGTGTATCGATTCCGCAAAGTAACGACACCAACCAGCCGATTACTGCGCCTAAAACAACAGCACCCAGTACAACCGTGCCAAAACCAATAGTACCTGAGCCAACCACACCCAAACCGACGGTAACTGAACCAACCACACCCAAACCGACGGTAACTGAACCAACCACACCCAAACCACTGATACCTGAGACAACCTCACCCAAACCAAAGCAAACTCAGTACGTCCCTCCGACAATTTTGGCTGCGAGCAAACCAAAACCTCAACAGCCTGTACAACCGGCCCCAAAAATCGCACCGGCACAGATGACTACAGTTGATACTGTCGTCAACACTATAGAACAATCAGGTTTGCAACAGATTCTGGAGAACATAAAAAACAGGTTCTTTGCTCCAAAACCCGGTGTCAATACCAAAAAGCAGGTAACAATTACGATATTAATTCCAATACTTGCTATCGTTTTGATATTTGTTTTAATGCGTGCTCTGGGCACATCTCCAGGCAATCCAATAGAGGCTTCGGAACTGACTACAACAGCCAGTACTGCCAATTCTGATATTAAAATCAACTGGAATATTCCGGAGCCTTATCCGACAACATTGCGTGACCCCATGCTGCCCGGCTCAGTAAGTACCAACATTGTGGATGGCAGACCCAGCAATTTAGACTTAAAAGGCATTCTCTATAGTGAGCAATCGCCCTCCGCTATTATAGGCAACAAAATCGTACACGAGGGAGAAAAAATATCGGACGTAACCATCTTAAAAATAAACAAAGACAATGTAGAGTTTGAAATAAACGGAAAAAAGTGGACACAAAAAGTTCAACGATAAACTTAGGAAAGGAACTATTATGAAAAGCCCTACGAAACTCAGAAAATTAAGAATTTTGATGGTTCTCGCACTTGTTACAGCAATCTGTGCTGTCACTGTTGCTGAGAATACCGAGCAGGGCCTGGAGAACCCCGAACAGGCCGCTGAGAACAAGGAGGTTCTGACCGCCCTTGAGCAACGAATGCTTAAGAAAATCAGCATCGACTTCAGGAATACACCTATCGAGGACGTAATAAGAATAATGGCTGAACAGGCGGACGTGGACATCGTCAAGAGTCCCGAAGTCACCGGCAACGTAACCGCCACACTGACGGATGTGCCGCTGGAAGAGGCGCTGAACAATATTCTCGCTGCGCACGGATACGGGTATGTACTAAGCAAGAATATGATAAGAATAGCACCGATAGCGCAAATTACTGAAAGGGCGGAAAGACTCGTCAGCAGAATTTATCGAATTAACTATGCAGACGTCAAGGGAGTCGAAGAAGCCCTGAAGAAATTTATTTCGCAGAGAGGCTCGTTATCATCCAACCCGGGCACCAGCAACATAATTGTTACTGATACCGAAACCAAAATCAAGGCCATCGACACTTTCATTGCAGAAATTGACCGTATAACACCCCAGATACTGGTCGAGGTAAGGGTCTATGATATAACCAGCCAGGAAAAGCTTGACCTCGGCGTCGAATGGGATGCGGGCCGCAGAACCACTTTTGTCGATAGCGAGCCGACGGCTGGCTATCGCAACCCGTTTGCGGTAGGCGCCTTTGAAGGCGCAACAGACAAAACCGCCTCCACTACCTCAGCGTTTTTCCGTTGGGGTATTCTTGGGAGTGGTCTTGATATTGATATGCAATTAAGAGCTGAACATGAAAAGGCCGATGCCAAACTGCTTGCCAATCCGAGAATATTGGTGCTCGACAACGAAGAGGCCCTTTTCGATATCGTGACTGAAGAACCTTATGCAGAACAAAACATAACAGGTCAAACCATCACAGAAACGATTAAATTTAAGGAAGTCGGAGTTAGGCTTGTTGTTACACCACATGTTACAAGAGATGGTATGCTAAGACTGAAAATCTCACCGGAATTCAGTGTTGTTGTCCGCCTGGCTGATTTTGCGACACAAGATATACCCGTTGTTGATAAACGCAAGGTCAATACGATAGCATTGGTCAAAGATGGCGATACAGTGGTTCTGGGCGGGCTGCGAAAGAAGGATGTCAGCCAGCAGGTTAACAAAATACCGCTGCTTGGCGATTTGCCTCTGGTCGGCGCACTCTTTAGGTTCGAAGGTGAAGATACTGCTGTAAATGAGCTGGTCGTTTTCATAACCCCAAGGATTATCGTAGAACCAGCTATGTCGGAAACCGAACAAAAAGCTTACGATGAAACCAACTTCTCCGGGCCGCAGGTTAATTTAACCAGAGCCGAAAAACCCGAGGAAGCCGACAAATAATTTTCAATAAATCTTCTGTGCTATGAACTTTTATAACAGGCCTTGGCACCGAGCAGTGCCGAGGCCTGTTCTTTAAATACCCGCCCGCATAGTCTCTCAAAACCATACCCGATATAAGATAACAACCAGAAGCAACCAATATTTTGTTGAAATTACCGCCAATCTATTTTTTTGAGAGTAGAAAGTAGATAGTTGACCGCAATCCCGACAAGTCGGGGCTGCTCTGATTTTGAGCGAAGCTCAAAATCGGGGAGACAAGATTTGAACTTGCGACCTCTGCGTCCCGAAGGGTAACATCTGGCTGTGAGTGCTTGTCAATAAAGCACTTACAGCCGTTTTTTTAGGTCAGGCACAGGTTTCCAACTCAAAACCAACTGGTTTCCAACTCAGTTCCGACCACCTACCCAAACAAAACTGACACTGAAATGACACTGGAAAAACAGTAAATCAACTCAGTTTTTGTCTGTCTCCCGGTAGCAAATAGCTACCATCTTTCAGTACATAATAATCTACTATGGTGTGGCTGGCAAGTGGTTTAATTGAACAAGAAGTCTTCTATGAAGCCAGGCCTGTCCCCGTGGCTGATACAAAGTTGATTCAGATTTCCCCCCCTGTTTAACGGATTTTTGCTGTGCAAAAATAAAGAGTTTGACAACATTTGCCGATATGGATAATATTACAACCACTATAGTGTAACTGGTAGTATATTTATCCAGAGAGAACAGATGTATACGAGCAAAGAAAAACTTGAGCAGGCAAAAGAAATATTCAGGAAGCAAGGAGGGATACTGAGGACTTCTGAGGCCATCAGGCATGGAATTCATCCAAGGACACTGTATTTTATGCGGGACCATAATTACCTGGATGTTCTGGCTAGAGGTACGTATCGGCTGGCAGAGCTGGAACCCGTAGATTATCGGGATATTGTAACTGTTGCTTCCAAAGTAAAAACCGGGGTCATTTGCCTTATCTCTGCTCTTTCATATCATGAAATAACAACCCAGATACCTCATGAAATTTATATGGCCATAAGCCGCAAGATGTCTTATCCGAGGCTTGAATATCCGCCAATTCGATTTTTCAAATTTTCTGAAAAGTCCTTCAAAGCAGGAGTAGAAATCCATAAGATCAGCGGCATAGATGTAAGAATATATTCGCCGGAAAAAACCGTCGTTGATTGCTTTAGATACAGAAACATGCTTGGGCTGGATGTGGCACTTGAAGCTCTGAAGTCCTGGAGAAAGAAAAAAAATGCCAAAATTGACAAGCTGATGGAATATGCAAGAATCTGCCGGATATATAATGTCATCAAACCTTATGTTGAGGCAACGCTGTGAGCCAAAAGAATGTAAAAAATATTGCTGCTTCCATTCGACAACGGTTGCTGAATAAAGCAAAAGAAAATTCTCGACCGTTCAATGAAATCCTTCAGTATTATGGATTGGAAAGATTTTTGTATAGACTCTCTGCCTCAAAATACGCCGACAAATTTATTCTCAAAGGAGCATTGTTGTTTACTGTCTGGCAACAATCGGAAATTCGTTCTACCGTAGATATAGACTTGCTTGGAACAACCAGCAATGAGCCCGAGGCAATTACAAAAGTATTTCAGGATATCTGCAAAGCAAAGGTCGAAGATGATGGGCTGCGATTCGATGATTCAAGCATCACCGCTGAGCAAATAACTGTAGATGCCGACTATCAAGGCGTAAGGGTCCAGTTGTGTGGGTATCTTGGTACCGCCAGAATCCAGGTTCAAGTTGACATTGGTTTTTCTGATATCATTACGCCGGGACCGGAAATATACGATTACCCAACGATACTTGATTTGCCGGAGCCGAAATTGAACTGCTACAATAAAGAGACAATGATAGCGGAAAAATTGCAGGCAATGGTAAAACTCGATATTCTTAACAGCAGAATGAAAGATATTTATGATATATGGGTTCTATCGAGGCGCTTTGAGTTTAAAAGTATATCCCTAAAGAATTCAATCATCAATACATTCAAACGACGAGAAACAGAGGTGACAGAAAACATCACAACATTTACAGAACGCTATTATCAAAATGATGAAAAACTAAAGCAGTGGCAAGGTTTTCTCAGAAAATCCAAAGTTTCTGACATTTCCCAAGACCTGAGCGAAATCACCGGTGATATCAAAACCTTTATAGAGCCTGTCATGACTTCTATAGTACGCAAAAAAGAATTCAAGAAAACATGGAAACCTGAATTGCAAAAATGGCTATAGATTCCAGCGGGGTACTCACCGGCAGTTTCCAGCAAAATCATCTGTATCAAAAGCCAGTTGTTCTTTGAGTTTTTCCATGACCTCAAAAACAATTGGACAGGTAAACGTCCGTTCGAGCATTGCCATTGTCCGACTGCTGAATCCATGTTCATGCAGGTACGGATAATCACGGCAATTCTGAGGGCGTGCCTCATAAACAGTGCATTTTTTGTCTTTTAGAAAGGAACAGGAAGCTTTCTTAATCTGCCAACACGCAGGTTCATCATCGCTTTGGACATATTCAAGATATGTATCCTGCAACTGCATAACGGTAACTTTCAACTTTTT
>Ga0180432_10002788_pt1 | contig 25862 bp, 34 predicted proteins | sample SS_ome_10_FD_132414 | JGI IMG/M metagenome (GOLD analysis project Ga0180432, IMG submission 132414) | Hypersaline lake sediment archaeal communities from the Salton Sea, California, USA - SS_1_MS_2 metaG | ecosystem: Environmental > Aquatic > Non-marine Saline and Alkaline > Hypersaline >... | reverse complement strand
TCATCGCCTTCATGACGTAGTAGCCAGCGACCGCGGCTGCGCCGAAGAGCGACACCTTGCCCAGCGTCGTCTGCGCGAAGGCCTTCTCGTGGCCGAAGACCCACTCGGGCACGACGGTGTCCTCGGAGTGGGACTGCCAGTACTCGAAGACCTTGCGGGGCACGCAGGCGTCGGCGCCGATGAAGGGGAAGGTCGCCGGGTCGTGCTCCAGCCACCACGACTCGAACTGCATCGCGGTCTCGGGCGTGTCGGCCCACCGCTCTTGCAGTTCCACCATGGGGATGCAGCCGTCGCGGTGGACGAGCTTGTCGAACCGCGCACGTGCCGCGAGGTAGGCGTCATGAACCGACTTCGGGATCGACAGGAGCACGCCGTGGGCTTCGTCGATCATGGTGCCCACGGCCTCGCCGAAGGTCTGCCCCGCGAAGGTGTCCTGGGCGTTGACCCAGCCCATGAACTTCGAGCCCTCATCGGACTGCTGGGGCAAGCTCACCATGTCGGTCGAGCCGAGGCCGGGGAGCCACCAGCGGCCAGCGTGCTTCACCGTCGTGCGGTAGGGGTACGTGTAGAAGCCACTCATTCGATCCTCCCGTTATCGACCACGAAGCGCGCTGCGCGGTGGGGACTGAGAACCGGGCGCCCCTTGCGTCCGCCCTTGACCTGGCCGACGAACTTCTCCTTGCCGCCGACCATCAGCGAGATGACCTCACCGATCTTGACCCACTTCTCGCCGATCTCCTCCTGCACCGTCCAGCGCCGCGTCTTGCGGCTGTAGGTCGTGCGGAAGCCGGGGTCGAGGTACGCGGGGTTCTGGGTGCGCGGGAGCATCTTCGGCTTGCGCATCGCGGTGACCGCGACCGCCGTGCCGCCGACGAGCCCGATGGTGATGAAGGGGTGGCGCTGGACCCAGCCGAGCGCGCGGTCGAGCATGGGCTCGTCCGAGGCGTCGAAGGTCTCCTCGATCACGGTGATTTCGGAGGGCTGCGGGGGCAGGGTGTTGCCGTTGTTCAGCATGGGCGGCGGGGGCGGTGCGCCGTTGCCGTTGTTCAGCACGGGCGGCGGGGGCGGTGCGCCGTTGCCGTTGTTCAGCACGGGCGGCGGGGGCGGTGCGCCGTTGCCCACCTCGTAGACACGCTCGGGGGCGGGAGTGGGGCACATGTAGAACTGGCGCATGCCCTCGCTGACGAGCTTGCAGCCCTCGGCTTCGAGAGCCTGGGCCTTGTTCGCGTCCTGGGGAATCTGCACGCGGTGCGTGCTTCCGAGCGTCCTGTACATCATTCGTCTCCCGTGAAGTAGTAGATGGCCGCGATGCCCCCCACGAGGACCACCGCGCCGCCGATCAACCAGTACCAGGCGTTGAGACCGCCACCTGCACCCCCGGAGCCCGAGCCTTGCGCGCCGTAGCCCGAGCCCCCTCCGCCACCCTGGGGCGGGGCGGGTCGGAAGCCGTCCCCATCAGGGCAGACCCACTGAATGTCGGGCGAGAGGTACGCCGGTCGACCACCGCCGCACGCCGCAGGGCAAGTCCACGGACCCTTCTCGCCGGTCGTCGCGGTGATGTGGCGGATGGGCGGCGTGGCGCACGGCGGGGTGCCGGGCGGGAGCACCATCTCCAGCGCGTCCTCGGGGACACAGACAGGCTGGGGCGGCGGGTCGATGCGCACGCCGTCGAGAATCTGCGGCGGCGGGTCGTCCACGATGGACACCTCGCCAGGGGGGCACTCGCCCTTCGACGGGTCGCGGCGCCCGTTCGAGCCTGTGAACGGGACCGCGTATACCGGCGTCAAAATGGCTGAGAGATTGGGCAGTTGTCCCATAACACCCTGAGTCATGACGGCCTCGTCAGGGTGGGCGCGGCAGGTTGAGACGGGCTCAGTATACCATCGGAGAATCTTGCTGGAAAACCTGACGCTCTTGGAGTCGACAACGTGAATGCTCGAAGAGCACGTAGCCGAGCACCAGGCCCCACGCCGTGAGCACGACGGTGTTGCGCGTGGGCTTGTCGATGTGATGCGCCATCAGGTAGTAGCGCAGCGGGAAGGTGAGCACCGTGCCGATGAGCCCGGTGTAGAGCACCTCCTTGGCGACTTCACGTTCCACAGGGGGATTCTAGCGGACGAGCTTATACCCAGTCCAGCAGGTGAAGCACTTGTGGGGCCTCTGCTCTGGTGGGCCCGAGATGCGCTCGCGCAACTCCTGCATCGCCCCGCTCTCCCAGACCGGGCCATCAGCGATGTTGCCCATCTCCGACCTCGGGCCCGTGCCGTGGCAGCAGAGGCAGACATCCCCGCTTCCGCTCACCCCCACGAAACTCTGCGCCATGTGGCAGCAATCAACAGGCTCCGAGAGCACGGGGCGTGCAGGCCACTCGACCTCGACACCCCCAGGTCGCGAGATGGCCTTTTGGTGCGCGATGCGCTCGGCGACCTCCGAGTCCTCCGCGGCCATGACCTCCGAGCGCCAGTACCGGGCCTCGTCGCCGTTGTCGAACCTCGAACTGAAGCTGACCGCGGAGGCCCCCATCTCCCGTGCGAAGTCGACGTGCTCGGCGAGGTGCTCGATGTCCTGCTTCGAGACCACGAACGTGAGCCGGACGCAAGGCACCTCTCTCACCGCGATCTCGATGCCCTTGCAAAGCGTGCGGAAGTGCTGCCTGCCCGTCACCTCGGCGTACCTCACCGGGTCGCTGTCGGTGCAGGAAATGTTGATCTGGTCGAGGTTGCCCCATTCCACGGCGTGCCGGAGCGCGCTGATCCTCGTGCCGTTCGTCGTGAGATAGATGGTCTCTTCCCGACCCTCAAGAGCGCGAACTATGCCAGGCAGATCGGGGCTCATCGTGGGCTCGCCGACACCACCCAACCAGATGCTGTTCCACGTGTCGGCCATGGCGAGAAACCGGAGAGCCAGTTCTGGCGTCATGTCCGGCGCGCCGTAGCGCCCCCACTTCTCGTTGAAGCAGTAGGTGCACCGGAGATTGCAACGCTCGGTGATGTACAGGAGCGCGGTGCGGGGGGCGATCATCGCGCGACGAGCTTGGCGACCAGGGAGCGCTCGGTCGGGGAGAGCGTGCGGCTGAGCGCCTGCACCGCCGGTTCCGCGGGGAGGTTGTAGAAGGGCTCGTTGGTCGTCTCGAAGCACCCGACCCTCCACCCTGCCCGATGAGCCGCCATCTCGATCTGCCAGCGGAACACAGGGTTCATGTGGTGGCTGTTTTCCACCATGTGCGGGGTGAATCCCCAGAGGTGGCCGGTCTTCGCGAAAAGCTCTCGCGAGAGCCTGTTCTCGGTGTTCGGTGTCGAGATGATGACGAAGTCGCGCGACACGCGGATAGCCTCGCGCATGAAGTGCCAGATGCTCTCGACGTGCTCGATGACATCCGCGGCGATGACGCCCGAGAAGCTGTCGTCATCATAGGGCCAGGTGTAGTTGATGTCCGCGTGATCGAAGTCCCCCAGGTCACCGCGCTCGACACCGGGGTAGGGCTGGAGGTTGTCGCACCGCGTGATGGACCAGCCCTCTGCGGTCCAGATGTGCTCCCCGCAACCCACGTCGAGGACCGAGCCCCCCGCTGGGGGCAAGAGCTTCGACCAGATGATCTGCCAGGCTCCCTCGGTGCCTCGCTGCTGCCCCTGTTTCGTCACTCGCATCTCGACAACTCCAGCAAGCGGAAGTAGGTCTCCCACACGTCCTTGGCACCCATCATCGTGACCTTCTCTGCCATGGGTAGCTCGGTGATCCAGCGGTCGTCAACGAAGATCTTCTCGGACCCTCGTGCATGACCGTTCCCTCCCACGTTGCAGAATGGTACGAAGAGGTTCCCGGCGATGACAGGGTCGACGCCGATGGACCGGCACACGCGGCGGATCTGCGCGCCAGGCTCTCGGGCGAAAAGGTCGAGGTCAACCACGACCCACGACTTCAACTCCCCCAGCCGTCGCAGGATGACGTTGTAGTTGTTGCGCCACGTACCCAGTGTCCAAGTGGAGTACTTCTGGATGTTCCGCACGTCGCTCGCGAGAAAGGCCATCGGGTTCTTGAACATCACGATCGCGTGCAAGTTGCCGGTCGGGATGAACCTGTCGTAGTAGTAGAAGTGCTTGTCCGAGACGACAAGGTGGCTCGCGTCGAACTGCTCGGCGAGCCGCGCGTAAAGGTTCTTGTCGTTCGTCGTGGGGTCTGTTCTGGCGGGGTCGATGTACGGGCACCCTTCCCCGTGTAGCGTGCACCGCCCCCGATCTTCAGGCGCGTCAACGACCCAGAACACCTCTCCGATCGACGCCACTCCGTCAACCGCGTTCAGCACCCGGCTCATGATGGTCGAGCCGCAGAAGTCCTTGCCGAGGATGCCAACGAACTCCGTCATACCTTGAACTCCATGCCCCACTTCTCCAAGAAGAGCGCGGCGCAATGGTCAATCAACTTCCGGTCGTAGCGCACCGCCTTGTAGTCGGGGTTGTAGCACTCGCGCACAAGGTGATCCGAGCAGGGGCTCGTGACGAGCGCCGAGCGGATGCCGCGGTGAGCCATCTGCAAGCAGAGGTCGGTGTCATCGCAGCCGACCGTCAGGCTCGTGTCGAGTTCGCACGAGTCGAAGATGCTCGCCCGGTAGACCGCGCCACCCGCACCGACGCAGTCGCAGACCGACCACGAGACCTCACCTTCGGTGCGCTCGGCGTAGGAGCCGACAGGGAGTGTGAGCCTCTCCCCCATCGCGAAGAGCTTCGGGGTGTGCGCATGCGTCCCGGGACCGGTCGACATCTGCACCGCGCCGATGCTGTACTCGCCGAGGGCGTCCTCCCTCTCCATCACGCCGATCAACGTGTCGAACGCGCCTGGCGGGAGGATGATGTCGTCATCGACCTTCGACCACCACGTGTGCCCCCGGTCGATGCAGCGGAGGACCGACTTGCGGCACGGGAGGGGGATGCCCCGGTTCTTGTCGTAGACGGTGATGTTCAGGTCGAACTCGAAGTCCCCCGGCGAGGGCAACGACGCCACCTGGCCCTGGACGAAGAGATCGACCACGTGCTCGCGACCCTCGACCGCCTTCTCCAGGGCGCGGAGAGACCGCACGAGGCAATCCAGGGGCCGAAGAGGGTGGTAGAGCACCGCCGTCGTGATGCCCCCGCGAGGCGCGTTGCGGCACACGGGGAGGTCACGTCGCGCAAGCCTCCTCCGGTTCTCCTCGCGGAACTCCTCCTCGGGGTCCTCCCGTGAAGGGTGCCACTGGTGAAGCACGAGCACGCCACGCTCCTCGGAGATGTCAACCTGCTCGACGCCGATCTTCTGGAGCCGTTCGTAGAAGTCGTTGTCCTCCGCGCCCCACCCGACGTACTCCTCATCGTAGCCGCCGAGGTGCTCGTAGTGGCGACGAGGCACGAGCACGAAACCGCCGAACTCCATGCGCTCTCGGTTCCAGATGGTGTCGGAGAACGCCTTGGCCGTCGTCGTGCGGTAGATGCTCTCTCCATCCTCGGGCTTGCCATGGACAGCACGCGAGATGACGAAGCGTGACTCGGTCAATTCCGAGAGCGCCTCGATCATCGCGTCGGGGCCGAGTATCGCATCGGCGTCGAGGAAGCAGAGCACTTGCGCCTTCGCGCCTCTCGCACCCGCGTTCCGTGCGCGCGAGAGGTTGTAGGCTGGCTCCTCATGGTGCCCTCCATGCACTCGCGCTCCAAACCTCTCGGCGATCCGGCGGATGCGATCGACAGGGGTATCCTCATGGCGCACCGCGGAGATCACGATCTCGATGCTGTTCCAGTCGAGGCGTATCGAGTTGCGAAGCGCGAGAAGGCACCGCTGGAGCCTGTCCGCGTAGACATCGGACGACGCGCAGATGATGACCCTTACCGTGGGGTGGACCAGCGTGGTGGCAACGCTCTCCAGAGGACGGGAGATTGGCTCCTCTTCCTCGGGCTGCGACGCCACGCCCCAGCCGTTCGGGTTGCGGACTACGGTATTCAAGTTCCAGTACCGCTGTCGGTTGACCGCGGTGTTCGGATCAGCACCGCCGCCACGTGGGGGGTGCCACAGATGGGCGTTGATGATGCCACCGGCTGACGAGGAGGACAGGTTCACCCATTCGAGCCCGTGCTCGACCGCTCGGTCGACGAAGTCGTTATCCTCAGCTCCCCAGGCGATGTCGTACTCCTCGTCGAACCCGCCGATCTCCTCGAAAGTCTTCCGCGGGACGATGATGCCCCCGCCGTAGGCCGCGTTGTGAACCCTGTGCCGGTGGGCCTCGTCTCGGAACCTCTTCAGATCACCAGAGGTCACCATCCGCCGGTTGTAGTTCTCACCGAGGTAGCAGAACCACGAGGTCACGAGCGCCTCGGGATGGCAACCGGCTCGGGCCAGAAGCTCGGGATCGAGCACGATGTCCGCGTCCATGAATGCCACGACCGGCTTCGAGGCGTGGTGCACACCGAAGTTTCGCGCGAACGCCAGAGGGTAGTGCTCGTAATGGCGTGTCTCGACCGCCAGAACGGCCCCGTAGGCCGCACAAAGCTCCCGGTAACCCCCCAGGTCGTGCTCGGCCTTCTGGACACAGGAGAGCACGATCTCGACCGATTCCCGGGGTAGATGCTGCTGCCCCCGAATCGACTTCAGGCACTCAGCAGCATGCGTCGCGTACTCCGGCGAATCGACCGGGATGACGACGCTGACCTCATAACCGTCAGCCTCCCCCGGGTCGAACGGGCGTACCTTGTTCGGGACAAAGGGGGACCTCCCCCTTGCGCTTCGGACTTTCATGAACTCCCTCCAGAAAGAATCAGTAGGCGTCGTCGATGATGGCCTGGCCCATCAACTCGTGGCCTCGGCTGTTGGGATGAACGGACATGGCCGCGTCTCCGATCAGGTCGGGGCGCAGCGCCCCATTGGCGTCGGCCAGCGGGGTCCAGACATCGACGAAGTCGTCCACGCCCCAGAAAGGCGCGCTCCATCGAAGCTGCTTGTTGATCTCGCGAATCGCCTGCGGGGCCCGGTGCCAGGGCGTGAGCGACAGCAGGATGACGCGAGCGCCCGAGGCCTTGGCCGCGCGCACCATGCGCTCCAGGCCGTCGATGATGTACTGCGAGTCGCGGCTGATGTCGTTCAACCCGCCCTGGATGATGATCTCGTCGTAGTTGCCAGGGACAACGTCTTCGAGCATCCGGTCGAGGAGCACCGCGGTTCCCTGGCCCACATGGCCGAAGGTGTCGAAGCGGTAACGGGGCAGAGCACGTTCGAGATACCGCGCGTAGCCTCCTCCCGCCGTGATCGAGTCCCCGATGACCGCCACGCGACACGAGCCCGACCACCGGCAGCGGGGGCCTTTGAGGTACGACCTGGCACCGAGGACCAGAGCCCCGACACCGCCTGCGATGAGGATGTACGGCCACATGCGGCCATCTTACACTACGGCAGGTGCGTCGTCCCGTCGCAGAGCACGCAGGTGAAGCTGCACCACTGCTGCTCCGCCGCGTAGAAGAGGCACTTGTGGTAGTTGACGCACGTGTCGAGGTCCCGCCTGTGCTCGTCCACCTCATCGAAGTCCAGGCACACATGAAGTTCGAGTATCCCAATGTGTCCCCGGAAGACAGCCGTGAAGATCGTCTCGTCTACCGGCTCCTCACTCGACGCGGAGCCCCGCTTCTTTCGCGTGGCTTTCGCACCGGGGTCGGAAATACTCGGTTCTTCCCACGAGATGAAATCGGCATACCCAGAACTGGGTGTCCTGCATCTCGACCCATGGCTTGCAGTTGTGGTCACCGACTTTCCACCTATCCCACCAGATGGCGTAGTCGTGGACAGACGGAAACCCCTCCTCAATCATTCCCTCGTCAGTCCACTGGTGAGGACAACTGTTCCAGATGTCGTCAATCTGAACGATGAGCAGAGGAGGTTGGTACGGGTTGCCGTGCTTGCCATAGGGTGCTCGCTCGTAGACCTTTTGCTCCGAGCCGATCGACATCCTCGGGCGGCACAGGTAGCCCTCTTTTGTCACTCCGGCAGGCCAGCGGTGCGTCGTCTTGGGCTTGACTCTTGTCGCCGCAATACTCGCAAGAAGCTGTATGTCGGAAATGACGATGCTCATCCTCCAGCACCTCCGAACAGGAGACCATTGGCACCACCGGGGGCCGTCTCGATCTTCGATTCGAGCTTCTCCTTAGCCTCGGCTGTGGTCTCCTGGGCAACCTCGATGATGAACACGTCCTTGGCCGGAACGTCCCCGATGTAGATCACGGTCTCGGGGATGAACTGCTTGGGGGTGATGATGCCCTGTGGTGTGGGCTGGGGCTGTCCCTGGATCACGCGCCTCTCGCGCACGAGCCGGACCTCCTCACCATCGACCGCGACCTTCCCATCGACCGCGACGAGTTGGCCACCCACGACGACCTGCGCCCCGACCTTCTTGCCCTCGAACTTCTTGAGCAAGTCCTTCAACGTGTCCATGTTCCCTCCTTGAGTCTGTTCGCCAGACCCTCTGTTGTCGACTCCCAGGACCACCTCGACATCGAGCTTGCCGCTTCGCGCGCGGCCTCCGCGAGGTCGTCGTATGTCTCCATGACCGTCTTCATGGCCTCGTAAACGTCCGCCGGGTCGAGCGACGGCGCCTGCCCCATCCCTCCCCATGCTGGCTCGAATGGGCCGGTCGAGACCACGTGCACGCCGTCATTGTCGTCGTGGTCCATGAACCCCGTGGCCCGGGTCTTGATCACAGGTATCCCGAGCGCGCGAGCTTCGAGCGGCTGGATACCGAAACCCTCCGCGCGCGATGGTGCGAGGAGCACGTGGTGCTGGCGATACAAGCGAATCATCGCCTGCGGTGAGAACCCGCTGGGGTTGATGCGGACGTGCACGCGGTCGCGCACCCGCGGGTCGAGCGAGCCAAGGAGCTTCTTGATCGGCCTGCGCTTCTCGGACACGACGAGCGTCAGGCTCACCTTCCGGTTCTCCATCGCCAAGCTCTGAAACGCGCTCAGGACCTGGGGCGTTCCCTTGCGTTCCGGGTAGACCCCCGCCGAGCAGAAGTGCAGGAACGAGAAGGCGGGGGGAAGCGTCATCCCCACCGGCCCGTTCAGGTACTCGGGCTCGATGCCGTGGTTCGCGACCACGACCTCTGGGCAGTCCTCTCCAACCTCGCTGCGGATGACCTCTTCCATCCACGTCGAGGGCGCGACGGTGAGGCTCTCGGCCCGGATCGCGAGCTTCCAGTCCTCCGGTATCTCCGAGACATCGCCGACGTGCAGGCCCACCACCGGCAGGCCCATCTTCACCATCTGCGACGAGGGCTTCATGGCGAAGAGCACGTCCACGTCCAGGCCGGGGTTCCGGCCAAGGGATAGCTCCCGAACGTCCGACGACTGGAGGTGGCTGTAGAGCCCCGTGACATCGGCGCACACCACCTCGATGCCGTGGTGCTCGAAGGCACGCACGAGGCCCCGCATCACGACCGGGTAGGACCTGTAGCCCGACATCGGGCCCATCACGATCATGCGCATGGTCAATCCTTGGCACCTTCGAGGGCACGAGCGAGCGTCTCACCGATCTTCCGGCGCGAGTACCTCTCCCCCACCGCGCGTGCCTGGCTGAGACTCTTGGGCCACCGCTCGACAGCCGCGGTGCGCATCGCGTCCACGATGGAGTTCACCTCGGGGTCAGCCCACAACTGGTCGCCCCGGTAGGGGCCGATGTTCGCCATCTCATCGTCCACCGGGCGCATCGTGTACTCGGTCTTGACGACCATCACCCCGGGGAAGTCGAGCGCCTCGGGCGCTGCGCCCCAGCCAGTGGTGATGACAGGGTTTCCCATCGCAGCGGCCTCGACCTGGCCGAGCCCGAAGCCCTCGCCACGGTTAGCGTCGACCCAGCAGTTCCCCTGGTCGTGAAGCTGCCGGATCTGCGCGTCGCTCCACTTCTCACCGAAGACGACGACAGATGGGTTGCAGGGCTTGCCGAACAACTCGACACCCTCGCGGATGAGCTTGCGCGCCCTGGCCGCGTCGAGCGAGGTCTTGATGATCAGCTTCACCTGCTCGAAGCTCGGGTAGAAGGCGTGGCAGAAGGCAGCGATCAACGTGCGCAGGTTCTTGCGCGGGATGTCGGTGCCGATGGTGTAGAAGCGGTACTGGCGGTGCGCGGCCCTCGACGCGCGGGTGGCCTCGGCGTCTGTCAGCGGGTGGAACCCGAGTGTGTGCGGAACCACCTTGATCGGGCAGTCGACATCGAGCCCCGATCCCCGGAAAGCTCGCGCCGTGTGCGACGAGGGGACGATCAGAAGATCGAGATCGGAAAGCTGCTGTGCGATGGCAGGAGGCACGCCCGAGGTCTCCCAGGCCGTGATGCCCACGACCGGGACCTCCCCGCCGCTCTCGATCGCGATGGCGTCACGAGCCCTGGCCAGTTGGCCCGGGTCGTAGTGCAGAACGATCAACTCGTTGCGGGGGGTCCAGTCTGTCCCGAGTTCTTCTGGGTGGTCGTGATAGTAGTCGTTGTCGATCTCCCCCTCCTGCACGATCGCGTCCCAGGTGATGGTCGCCGCCTTCTTGGGCGCGTGCGCTGGTGGGGGAATCGTCATGGGTTCGAGGTGCTCCCACTTCGAGCCGATCCGCGGGTCGCCGGGCTCGACTCGCTTGAGCTTCTTCACGAACTTCTCGGGGAAGCCGAAGATGGGCCGGAAGTCCTCGTACTCGGCGGCGAAGTGGAACTCGCGGGGCAACCCGCGGGGGCTCACAACCACGTGCTCGTAGCCCACCTCCATCAACGCGCGAAGGTAGCCGCGCGAGGCCATGTCCTGGCCGTCTCCCACACCGAACGATGAGTGCCACAGGGTGCACGGGTACTCGGGCATCACTTCCTCTTCTTCACGATACGGGTGCCGTTCTGCACGCGGGACTCCTGCCGGTTTCGCAAGACATCGAGGACGTCGTCGGTGATCCCCACGTCCTCGCCAGACCGGATGCCCCGTGCCCACTCGACTCCCCGGATGAACTCGCGGTGGAACTTCAGTGTCTTCGCGTCGCAGGCCTTCAGGAACTTGACCACGACCTTCTTCGAGGGCTGGACCGTCTTCGACGGATCGACCTTACGCTTCACCTGCTTCTCGGTCGGCGGGGGCTTGCCGTCTTCGACACCCTTGACGATCTCCCGCGCCTTGTCGACCTGCTCGGAGAGCGGGAGCCCGTGAAGCTGAAGCGCCGCGGTGGCCGAGATCTTCTCGTCGTCGACCATCTCCAAGACCTCGTCGGCAAGCTCCAAGAGCTTGCGCCAGTTGCCGACAGCCTTGGTTGTCGTCGCGCCGAGGTAGGTCGCGACCTCTTCCTCGTTCGCGCCGTAGGAGAAGAGCCTCTGGGCCTCCCGGGCCTTGTCGAGCATGGAGAACTCCAGGCGATGGATGTTCTCGCTGGCCGAGACGCCGAGGATCAGCTTACGCTCCCCACTACGCACGACGCAGGGCACGCGGAGCAGCACGCGCCCCATGGCCTCGAACCGGACGTTGGCCAGCCGCGCGTGAAAGACCCGGCGACGCCCCTTGCACACGAGGAACTTGTCCGCCTCCCGGACGACATCGATCGGCGTGTGCACGCCCTCGTACATGATGTCCTTGAGGAACGGCTCGTCGACCAACAGCCGTTTCTTGTTCTGCGCGAGCCAGTGGTCCTGGGTTCCAGGGTCATGACCAGGGATGACTATCATCTCTGGAGGGGCGAAGAACAGGCTCTTCTTCTCGAACACCTCCTCAGTCATGGTACTCCTCCGACCACTGCTCGAAGCTCATCGGCTCGAAGCCCTCGGCGATGCGCGACGGCAGGTACTCTTCGACCCACCACCGGTTGGTCCCCGGTGACATGTCGGGGTCCTGCGCGATGCGGTAGATCAGGTTGTCGTAGAGCGCGGCCTTCCTCGCGAGATAGCTCGGGCTCGGCGCGCGCGTGTCATGCTCGATGAGCGCGAAGTGCTCAGGGGGTGCGACCGCGCCCCAGTTCGCACGGCTGCGGCGGTTGTAGGGCTCCTCGTGGATCATCCCGAGCAGCCGCCACACCTTCCGATTGAAGACGCGCCCGTGCTCCTTGGCGACAGCACCTTTGCTGAGAAGACCTGTGCGCGCGATCCACGAGGACCTGGCAAGCGGGGCAGAGTGCTCGGTCTGGCGCCACTGCTCGTCCGCGTCCCCCACAAGCACGAGGTCGTTCGCCGCGGCCTGGATGATCTTGGTCTTGCAGACGCCGAAGCCGTCGAACCAAAGCTCGCAGTCCGAGACGTGGAACCACACGTCGGCGATCTCGGCGTGCTCCCGCTGTGCCAGCGCCTGGGTCGAGTTGTCGCCGATGACGACCTCGACGCGGAAATCGTCAAACGCGCGGACGCTTTCGACAAGGCGCTGGACCCCCTCTGGGCGGTTGCAGGCGAGGATGCAGAGGGAAACGTCAAACACGCCGCGCCTCCAGTTCCTCCTCCGGTGACTGGTATATGGGGGTGATCTCAAGTTTTTCGAGCCGCGAAGGGCTCCGGTACTGGATGCCGCCACAAGGTTTGACGATTTCCACGAATCCGTCCTCGCTCCCCCATGGGATGGCGACTGTCACGATGACCTCTCGCTGCGAGACGTCCCTCACGCCCTTGATGCAGGCGCCGCAGACCGGCAGCGCGTGGAAGAGCCGATCAAAACTGTGGTGCAGACGGTAGATGGGCACGTCCCACATGATGGTGTCCCTCATCGCCGCTTCCTCTTGCGGTTGCGCCGTGAAGGGATCTTGGGCCGGAGCTTCGCCTCCTTCACGAGCACGAGCCCGTGGAAGACGTTGCAGCCAGGGCGCTCGACAGAGTTCTGGTGCACGAGATCACCCCCCAGGATGAAGTGCGCCCCGCAGTCGCAGAGTCCCTCGGGGTGCCCCTGCGTGCGGATGACCTTGATCATCACCCGACTCGCTGGATACGAGACCCACGAATCGTGAACTTCGCCCCGCAGATTTCACCCTCGACATCCTCGATGTAGGGGCACTGGATCGTCTCGGCCACGTGGAGCACTCGGTGGATGGGGAACGGGCCCACGGTCCCGTCGAGGCGCATCACGTTCTTCAGGACGACGGGCTCCTTGAGATCCTCGATCTCGAACCTCTTGTTCGAGTAGGTAATCGAGATGGCCCGAGCGTCCTTCGGGGACGAGCAGAAGGGGCAGTAGATGTGGATGACCGGAGGGAGCCTGCCGTGGCCCTGGTCCTGCGATTGGTCGCCCAGAAGGTCGGCCTCCCAGAGAAGGTCGTTCCCATCCGGTGCGGTGGAGATGAGATAGATATGCTCTTCAGGTGTGGCGTCGATCTGGTTGACAACGTCTACAACACCGCGACTCGGATCGTGACCGTGCCCCCCGATTCGCCCCTGAATCTGCGCAGTGTTGCGCTTCACAAGCTCCTTGCGAACATGATCCTCGTCCATACCACCCTCCAGGCGACACTGTAGACGAGGGGAACGCAGGTGGTCAACAGTTTCTAGTGAGTCGGTCCGAACTGATCATTCCAGTAGGAACGATTGTGGTACATGAGCGAAAGCTCCACGAAGTCGTACTCGAACATGTTCTGTCCGCACGCCTCGTAGCTGTACTCCTCCGCCATCGCGAATGCGTCGTCTTCGCCGAGCCCCTCGTTGCGAGCGATGACCATCAACCACCAGTAGACGTAGGCGACCATGGTGGCGACTTCCTCGTGGGTGTTCCAGCTTTCGACCCAGTAGTCGTCAGGGCCCTTCTCGCCCTGGTTGCCGTAGTTGACGGCGAGCTTGAGCGAGTCGGCCATGGCGGCAAAGAGGATGTCGCTGCCCCCGCCATTGGGGTTACGCCTGCGGCCCGAGGCGAAGCTCTCCATGGTCGCGAGCATGACGACCGCGGGGTCGGCAATCTCGTCCACCGCCCCGCCGACGACCGGGTTCTGCTCCAGTACCGGCTGCTCCCCCTGGTCCTGCTGTCGCTTGGCCTGGCGCTCTGCCGCCTTGCGCGCACGCTCTGCCTCCTCGGGCGACCAGAACTTCTTCTCTCCCGGTCCCGCGAAGAAATCCATCTCCGCCTGGGTACGGTTGATCTGGACACCCGTGGGCGTCATGTCGATCTTCTTGCCCCTGGAAAGACGCCCGACCACTCCCCCGGTGGCGACGGGGAGCCCGTTGGCGTCCGCGACGTAGCTCGCCTGCTTGCCGTACTCCTTGGGCACGAGCCCGACCTGGGCCAACCGAGGATTGGCCCAGCCCTCGACGGTGCCGTCGAGCGTCGCGCACAGTCCGCAGGCCTTGCAGGACTGCGAAGCGCGGTCGCAGACGAACTGCATGTCTCCCATCTGGCTCTTGCCAGCGCGGAAGAAGTTGCCTGAGTAGGTGAGTTCGGTCCACTGCCCCCGCCGGGGGCTCCCATTGAGCGGGTCATTGCTGCGCATGCGCACCATCGAGGGCTCACCCTCATCGGCGATGCGGCAGGGGACTCCGTAGTAGTCGCAGACGACCTTGTCCTTCTTGCTCTTGACGATGCACTCACACTCGATGTCGTACTTGCGCGCGAACTCCAGGGACTGGGCGATCGTCTTGAAGCGGATCACGGTGTAGACGACGGGGTGTCCCGCGAACTTGTCGACATGGGGCTGAATCGTCGGAAGAGCACGGACCCTGTAGAACTTGATGTTCTGCTCGAACTTCGCGAACTCCGGGCGCACGTCGCTGATCAGTGCTGGCTTGAAGAAGTGCCAGGGGCGGTCCTTGTCGCCCTTCATCGTGTCACCGCCGAGGCGAAGCTGGATGAAGCCGTAGAGTTCCTCCCAGGTGAGCTTGGCGACCTTCTCGGGCGTGTAGCCGTACAGGTCGTAGGCCAGCTTCTGAATATCCGGGTCCGCCGCCACATCGGTCTTCTTCGGGTAGTAGAGCTTGTACCGCTCCAGCCCCGCGTGGAGCCGCTGGAGCCCCGGGTTCGCCGTCACGACCACCTTGTGGTAGAGGCCCGAGCGCATGTTGGCAGGGAACCGCTTGAGCGCGTGGACGTTCGTGTTGAAGAAGCAGTCCTCTCCCCAGACCTCACGCACTCGCGCGATGAACTCGGTGGGTGCGACCGACGAGTCGCTCATCGAGTTGACGCGAAGCACGCTGGGGAGCCACTGGCCGTTGAAGGCGCGGGTCGCCTCGATGCGACGGAACCACGGGGCCTCGGGCACCTTCGGGATCGAGTAGAGGCCGGGCTCGTCGCCGAGAGGCTTCAGGATGCGCTTGTAGTCCTCCTTCGACATCCCGGACCAGAACATGACCGGCTGGCGAGTCTCCTTGTCGACGCCGACCACGGGCTCCCAGTGGCGCGGGATGTTGTTGTCGCCAGGGCGAAGAGAGCCTCCACCACAGAGCGCCTCCTCGACCCAGTCCAGGGCCCCCACGCCCGTCTGGCGGTCGGGCTTCTTGTCCTTGCGCAGCCGCGCGAGCGTCGTCTGGCAGGTGGCGTACTGGAAGTTGCCCGTGGCGTTCCTCGCGTAGATGGTGAAGGGGACGCTGGAGCCGCCCTCGCCGAAGTTGACGAAGCACATCTCGCAACGGACAGGGCATCGCCCGGTGAAAAACTCGGTGGTGATGATCCCCGAGTTGTCGGTCTTCATGTTGGCCACGTAACTACCTCCACTGAGGATGCTTGTCGAGGAACCGCGAGCGCCAGGGCTCGCTCTTCGGGATGGCGCGGTAGCTCTGGCCGACCTTCTTGACGGTCACGGTGTGCGCGCGGCTGTCCCCGACATCCTCGAAGACCAGCATCTTCGGCATCTCCCGCGGCGTCAAGGACGCGGCGCCAGACAACGAGTTGACCTGGGAGGCGTAGAGCGGCCAGAGCTTCTCTCCGTGGTGGTACACCCGCACGATGGGTCCGCGCTTGCCGCGCGTGATGGCCCGGTCCTCACCCCAGGTGCCATCCTTGCGCTTCTGCGTGCCGATGCGCCCGAAGTTGACCGCGCCGTTGAAAGTGTAGCCCTTGCCCTCGTTGTCGTAGAAGATGGGCGGGTCGTCGGTCGTCACGTGGACGACGTACTTGCCGTGCTGGGCCATGGCTACCCCCAGTAGTCGTCACGCGGCAGGGGGTGGGGCTCGACCGGGCCGAGCACGACCTCTTTCAGCACGTCGAAGCCGACCGTGAGAACGAAGAGCGCCAGCGGTACGCCGACAACGCCGACCAGCAGTGGGGCCATCGACGCCTCGCCCATCCCGCTCACGCCGTTGGGCACGCAGCAGGGGGTGCGCGAATAGTCGACGCCCTGGGGGATGACCCGGTTCGCCCCGGCGGTCGCGCCGACGACCCAGGCGTCGGAGAACGCCGGGTTCGCGCGAGGCTGGGCCGAGGCTCCAAGCTCATCGTCGTAGGCGGCGAGCGCAGGGTGGATCTGAACCGGCATCGTGACCGGATCGACCCTCTGGATCATCGGTCGCCGGAGATAGGGCTCCTGGGTGCCCCGCATGAGCCTCTGGAGGCGCGGCGTGAACACGGTGTTGAGCGGTCCTGCCATGACTACCCTCGAACCTTTCGTCTCTGGGCCTCGCGGACGAGGTTCAGGTTGCGGACCGAGCGGCCCTTCTCGTCCTGCACATCCCAGGTGAACTCGTGCTCGTTGCGGAGCAACTCGTCCACGAGCTTGGCGGCGAAGAACGTCGCGGCGCTCTCCTTGCGGTACGGGACGCAGAAGAGCTTGTCCTTCCCCGCGAAGAGGTAGACCTCCCAGACGGCGTCGCGCCGGGCGCGAAGGACCACCCGATAGGTCATGCTGCCTGCCTCATCCGAAGCATCTCCTCCGCCGCCTTGTTGACCGCCACCTGGCGATCAGCATCCCCCGCCTCTTGATCCGGGTGGTACATCCTCGACACCTCCCGCTGCGCCCGGCGGATGTCCTCCTCGGTCGCGTTGGGAGGCACGCCGAGGATTTCCCACGGCGCTTCGCGGTACGGCCAGTCCTCGGGCATCTCGTCCGGCTGGAGATCTTCGACCGCGAACGGGAAAACCTCGGCCATGCAGACGCTGCACACGGACTTGACCGCTCCGAGATTCGTGTACGCATGCCGGTGGCACGCGACCTGCCCACACTTCACGCAGACCTGCGCACCGGGCGCGCCGCACACCTGACATGGTGGCAACGCCCGGCTCGCGGTCTGGGCAAACTTCGAGACCGAATCCCAGAACCCCACTCCTCACCCCCTCCTCAGTCGAAGATACCCTCGTCGCCTCCGTCCTCGTCCATCGGCACGTCGCTTCCGAGGTTGTCGTCCATCGTCGGCATGGACTGAGGCTCGAAAACGCCCCCAGACGGCTCAGGGAGGCCCTGAGACCCGGCAGGGGGGGATGGTGCCGGAGGAGCGACAGCAGGCGCTGGAGCGGCCATCTGGGGCTGCTGCGGCGCACTCGCACCGAACTGCCCCGCGGCGTTGAGCAGCATCGAGGTGGCGTAGGACACCCCGAGAGCCGCCGCGATGATCTTCCACGTGGCCCAGGCGTCCTTCTTGCGGGTGTAGAGATACCACCCGGCCCCGGCCCCCGCCGCGCCGACCAGCAGCTTCTGCTGCATCGACGCGACGTGCCAGGAGGACAGTGGGCTCAGGAGCCACTGCACGAAGCCGTTCATGTCAGATCCCCAGGCGCTTCAGCATCGCCTTGTAGCTCTTCTTGCGCTTGGCGGTGCTCTTGCGCTTCGGCTTGGCCTTGCGGACGTTGCGACGCGGGGCCTTCTTGGCGACGCGCTTCTTGGCCGGGTTCTTCTTCGCCGCGGTCTTCTTCGGGATCGAGACCTTGACGAGCTTCAGACCCTTGCGGCCCTTGTCGCGCAGACCGGCGAGCGCCCTCTTGGCGACGTTGAGGTCGCGGAAGCTGCCGCCCTTGATCATGTTGCCCTTCATCGTGACGATGGCGTAGGGGCCCATGGTGGACTTCCAGCCGCCGGGAGCCGTCTTGCGGGTCTGGGCGATCTTGATGGAGGACGCGGCGGTCTTCTTCGGCGCGGCCTTCTTCGCCGTCGTCGGGTTCTTCCGCTTCGGCTTCACGACCTTCTTCGGAGCGGCGCGCTTGGCGCCCTTGCGCAGCTTGCCCTTGGTCGTGTAGCGCGCCCGGTCCTCCTTGGACATGACCTGCCCACCACAGGCCTTCTTGGTCTTGGGGTGCTTGCAGCCAGCGGCCCAGCGCAGCGGCTTCTTCGCTTTCTTCGACTTCGCCATCGAACTCTCTCCCTTTGCTCTGCCCCCACCAGGGGCGGTTCAGACCCGCTACCGGGTCAACTCACACGATTCTCACCTCGCCCTGGAGCGATCCCGGGTCGCGGATGAACATGTTCCCGCCAACGTCCACCGGAGGTAGCTCCGATGAAGCGAGCCGCGATGACCCGATATGGGTTGCCGCTGCGAAGTTGTTGTACCCCGGGATAGGGTTTGACACCCGACCTTGAGCAAAGGACTCCACCAGACGCTGTACGTTCGGCGGAAGACTGCCCCAGGACATGGATGAGATGCGCTGCCGCCGCGCGAGATGCGCGTCCGTACATGCGCTCGGGTTTCGCTGGCACCCGGAGGCGCTTCGCGAAGCCCAGATCGGATTGATGGGCTGGGAAAATGCACGCGCCAATCGCGTGAAGCTCCAGTCCTGAAAACGAGGATTCGAGACCCACCGCGTCACCACCGACCACAGCACCGCGGCGTTCGCCTGGTCGTTGCCGCCGCCGGTCTCGCCGACCAGCATGCGCCCCGCCCAGAGCTTGTCCTCACCTGTGAACGGATACCGTCGACCCTGGAACTCAATCTCCCCCACGACCGCGTAACGCTTCACGAGGAAGTAGGCCCCGACCGCCGCTGCGACGCCTGCCGCCGTCAGCGAGCCGTAGAGGATCAGGTCTTCGGTCAAGTCGTCCATCTCGAACTCGAAAAGTGCACCCGAGGAGACTCAGGTCCCAACCCGCCGTGCCCACCGGATTTCTCTCCTGTGGACTGTGTCTCGTCCCCGAGCCTCCTCGGGGGCACTTTCAGAGGGTCCTCTCGTCGATGATCATCTCGTCATCGACATCCACAGTCGCGTCGTCGATGGTCTCATCGTCCGACACCGACCAGTCCGGCACCGAGCGCAGCGCGGGTGCTGCCTTCGGCGCCTGCTTCAAAAAGGGCGACGCGCCGTCCTCTGCTGCTCGGCCTCCACCTCCCGGTGGAACTGCTCCAGCGCCTCATCCGCTGCGTCGCGCTCGGCCACGATGGTCTCCATCGTGTCCGGGCTCACCTTCGCCTTCTTCGTCGACCGAGGCTTGCCGCTGCCGCGCAAGGACCTCGCATCTCGGGCGAGCGCCTTCGCATCCCTGCGCACATCGTCAAAAGGGCGACCGCCTCCCGTGGAGTAGGGTCTCGCCTCCTGGCCCTTGCGGTAGTCCCAGTAGACCAGTCCGCCGAGCGCCAGAACACCGATGCCCAGGATCGCCCAGACGCCGCGAGAGGCGGACTGGAAGGCTGCGGCCATCGGGTTCTCCGCGACGAACTCGCGCTGCTCCCGCTGCTCGATATAGTAGAGGATGCTGACCGCACCGACCGCCGCGATACCCACCACCGCGGCGACACCTCCGGCGATCAAGGCGCCCGACCCCATGCCCTGCGCCGCGTAGTCGGCGTAGGCCTGGCGCACCTTCAGGTCGGCGTCCTGATAGAGACCCGCGTTCGCGCGCCGGGCGTTGGCGAGCTTCGCGGCGAACATGGGGTGACGCGCGGCCAGCATGTCGTTGCGAGCCATCAGGTCGTTCAGGCTCCTGACACTCACCCCGAGTTGCTGCATCTGCTGATGTACGTTCTGCATCATCAGTCCCACTTCTTCCTTCGGAGGTAGTCGTCCATGTTCGCCTTCGACGCCTCCAACCCCATGAACCGGAAGTGCACCGTCTGGATCGGCACGACCGGCGGGAAGACGGTCTGGCGAAGCTCGATCGTCGCCCTGATCGACTCGCCCTCGTACAGCGTGACCCCGAACTTGGCCTCGCGGTTTCCCACTCGATCATTGAGCATCGGGAACGACGCCAGAGGGACGGGGAGTTGCAAGACGCGGAAGTAGTCGCGCCAAGACTCGTACTCCAACTGGCTGGAGTTGATGAACAGGCGGAGCGCGAGGAAATCCCACAGGTCTGTCGGGCCGAGAGGGAACGTCCCGGTGATCCCGCCAAGAGCCAGGGCGAAGAAGTACATGTTGTCGACATGCCAGGCTCGACCACGAGGCACACGGCGCTTCATGACCGTCACGGGGCCATTGAGCAACGTGTTGTAATCGAAAACCACGGCGTCGGTGAAGTCGATCGCCGACTGGTCCCTGGGCATGAGATCAGCCCAGAAACCATTGTCGATGTTGACCTTCTTCGTCTGATTCGAGACGTAGGGGCGCCCCCCTCCAGCAGGTTTGATCAGCGGGAGGGGGGAGTGAATTGATGTCTTTGGCGACTCGATGACGGGTGCCGGGACATCAAACGAGTCACCGAGATACGCCGCAGCGACGTAGTCGGGGACTGTTACCCCCTTGAAACGCTGCCGCGCGAACGGCCTGTACACCCAGTCTTTCAGCCTGCCCACGGATCACACCTGGGTGGGCTGGATGATCTTGTAGCCCCAGAAGACAGCGGTGAAGATGTAGGTCTCCACACCCGTCTGGCCGTCGTTCCACGGGTCGTTGTTGCCCACAGGTCGCAACGGGTTCACCTTGAAGGTGATGGTCGACCCCTCAGGGAAGATGTCGCTGACCGCGAGGATGCCATCGCTGTCTTGCCGCTCCAGGATGTCGCCCGGAATGAACTTGTCCTGTCGCTGGCGATCGGACGAGTCACTCTCCCAGCCGAACTCGAAGTCGAGCGGGGGCTGGTAGGCGATCGTCCCGGTCGCGCCGCTCGGCCAGATGAACGGGTACACCCCGCGACTGGAAATCGGCAAATAGCGACCGATCCACGAAGCGTCACCTCCATCGAGTACGTTCTCGATGTGCAGAGTGCACGTGAGCCGCTCAGCGAAGAAGGGGCCAGATCGACTTGTCTGCACCGACCCCTCGGAAAGCTGATCACTCCCCTGATCGATGACGATCGGGATCACGTAGCTGAAGGGTACTCGCTTTCCAGCGAGAGACTCGACGTTAAGAGTCTGCTGAGTGAGCAGCTTCACCTGACCTTCGAGGTCGGCCATCTTGACGTTGAGCCGGGAGAGGACTTCTTTGGCCCTCTGGATGTCTTCCATGTTCTCCATCTGACCCACTCCCAAAAGAAAGCGGCGGCGCCCAGCACGTCCAGGCGCCGCCGCTGGGACTCATGTCCCGGAACTTGGGCTCTCTCGAACCTCGAACTTTTGTCCTCTCCCACCTCACAGAAGGTGGGTGCCGATCACTGCGCCTCGCGAGTGGCGATGCCGTCGATCGCGAAGAAGATGTGCGACTCGATGGCGGTGTTGGCGTTGAGGTTGTAGATCAGGTCGTTCTCGGAGCCGGACGCGCCGATGGCGTAGATGTTCGCCTCGACGTAGAACGGCTGGCGGGGCGGGATGGGGATGCTGCGCCCCAGGCGAAGCAGCGCCTCCTGGGAGGCGAGTCCGTTGTTCATGACCACGAGCGACGTGTCGCTGCCGATGTCACCCCAGATGCCCGCACCCATGGGGAGATAGCAGGTCTGTGCGACGAACATGAACTTGTCACCGACCCAGACACGCCAGTAGAGCTGCATCTCGCTCTGCATGTAGAGCTGGTGAACGAGGACCGCTTCCTGCCCGGAAGTGGTGCTCGACGTCTGCCGGAAGAACAGGCCGACACGAAGGGCCTTGATCTGGTAGGTGCGATCTCCGGGGAACTGGCCGTTGCCCTGGAAGTTGGTCCAGGCAGGCTGGTTCGTTCCCTGATTGAAAAGCTGGGTGCTCTGGGTGAGCGCCGAGCCGTTCAGGGCGATGCCCGTGCCGTTGGTGACACCGCGAACGAGGGTGTCGAAGAAGTAGAGGTGAAGACGCTCGATGACTCCCACGAGTGCTGGCATGATTTCTCCTGTTTTCTCTTGCCAGTGATCTCGCGTCGGCTGGAGATCAAACCACGTCGGAATTTCAAAAGAAGCCCACCGAGCAAACCCTCCGACGCTTGGGTCTTTCAGGAGCTACCCTAGCTCGGTGAGCGGAGGGGGTATGGACAACCCGGTCACCCGGGAGGACCATTACCGAATGTGACCTACGCGAAGATCCCCGCGTCCTGCTCCTCCATGGCCTCGGCCACGGTGTCGACACCGGACGGCTGTCCCGCGATGCCCCCACGGTCGAAGACCGCGGTGCCCGGGAACGGAGCCGAGGTGTTGGTCAGCGGGGGAACGGGCGCGGCCATCGACACGTCGCGCTCCTGCCCGGCGACCGCCGCGCGAGCGGCGTTGGCCAGGTTGGCGCGGAACGCGGCGTCCACGGGCATCCCGGAGGCCATGCGCTGCTCGGTGATACGCCGAGCGGCCTGCCGGATCTGGCCGAGGATCGCGCTGCCCGTCTGGGTCTGCGCCCAGTACGCGGGGGGCTGGTCGCCGACGTTGACGTAGTCACGCAGCGAGCCCATGCCCTGGAGCGGAACGCTCACGTACTCGCGCAGGCCGGGGCCAGCGAACGCCTCCTGGACGGTGGCGCCCATGCCAGCGGTGGCCTGCTCCACGCTAGCGCCCATCGAAGGGGGGTAGACCTGATACTCGGCCAGGCCCTGCTCCACGAACGTCCCGCCGGGGGCCGTGTCGAGGATGTCGTACTCGCCGAGCGTGGTCTTCGCGTCGAAGATCCCGCCGGACATGCCGTGCTCGGCCATCCGCATGCGGTGCGCCATGGCCTGCTCGATGGGCGAGCCGTAGAGCGCGGCCTGCTGGACGACGGCACCCATGCCCTCGACGCCGTTGCCGTTGCCGTTGCCGTTGCCGTTGCCGTTGCCGTTGCCGTTGACGACGGCACCGTTGCCGTTGACCGGCGCGGTGGCGACGGGCGCGGGGGCCCAGGGAGCGAGGTAGCCAGCGACCTGGCCCGTGAGGATGCCCTTCTGGATGAGAAGGTTCATCAGGCTCACGTAGGCCGCGCCAGCGGCACCCGCGGTGAAGTTGTGACCGAGGTACTTGCGCGCTGCCGGGACGTAGGTCTGGAGAAGCTCCGAACCCACGATGGTGAGCAGGTTGCCGCCCAGGGGCGCGTACTCGTTCATGGTCGACACGCCGAGGGTCTGGCCCACGATCATGCTGCTGATGAAGCCACCGCCCACCTGGGCGAGCATGACGGGCGCGCCCATCGCGGTCTCCTTGAGCGTCCCGACCGCTTCCGCGGCGTTCCGCCGCATGGCGTGGCGCGGGTTGCGGCGCTTGCCGTAGCGGCTCATGGCCCGGCGGTAGCTGGCAAGCTCCCGCGGGGACAGGGCGCCACGACGACGCGGGTTGCGGCGAGCCATCGCGCGGCGCTTCGGGGCGGCGCGACGAACGCGGCGCTTCGGGGCGGCGCGACGGGCGCGGCGCTTCGGGGCGGCGCGACGAACGCGGCGGCGCGGGTTGCGGCGCTTCGGGGCGGCGCGACGGGCGCGGCGCTTCGGAGCCTTGCGCTTCGGGATGCTGCGGCGCACACGGCTGCGTGCGGACTTGCGAGCCGCGGTCGACTTGCGACGCGACGGGCGGCGACGAGCCTTCTTCCTCTTGGCCATGGTGTTTCGGACTTTCCTGCCATTCGAGCGGTGGGCCGGGACACCAACTCGACCTCTTGTCCGGGAAGACCCGGCGCCGCGCTTGGAGCGCATTTTTGATCCGGTCTTTTTCCCTCTTCGAGGGTTGACGACCAGCGTCGGGTGCATCTCACGGATGCTGCTTTCCTTGACGCTGATCGCCATTGCACTAAGGAGGTTAGACGAGGCTGAACGACAAAGTCAAATCAGCCTTCGATGCCTGCGGGGGTGACGATCAAGCCAGGTCCGTCGATGATGCCTTCGACGTGCCCGGAAGGAACTTCGACGATGACGAGAAAGACCCTCTCGGGGTGTTTCTTCGAGACCCAGCCGTAGGGCGAGCACAGGAGGATCGAGTTCTCGCACGACCCGTGTACGAGCTTCTCGTCACCCGTGTCCGGTTGCACGAACCACTCGTCGCAGGAGCCGAGGAGCACGAGTTCATCGGGCCACTTGACCGGCGGGTTCTTCGCCTTCTCTTCCGGGAAGAAATCCTGCGGCGCGTAGAAGGCGACCTTGTTCGCCCCGGTGAGCACGCCCTTGCCGTCCTCGGGGCCGTGGTCATGGTAGTAGCTGACGACCTTGCCCGGCTCGTGCCACTTGTCCGAGGTGTAGCAGGTGCGGATCGCACGCCCGAGGTGCACCATCTGCGGCATGCCTGCGGGGATGTGGAACTCGCCGATGTCCCCGCCGTCGAAGGGGTAGACCGGCGTGCCTGCCTCACGCTTGTGGAAGGACTTGAAGGTGTCGCGTGCGCGGGTCATCATCCTCAGTACTGGATGGAGAGATAGCGCCGCGAGAAACGGGCCACAGCGGAGCGGTAGTCCTCGGAGAAGTAGGCCAGGGCCCCAGAAGCCAGGGCTCCGACGAGGGTTGACTTGATCACCGTGTAGTCGGTGAGCAGCCCGACGCCCACGCCCACAACGCCCCCCAGCAGTGCTGCGTTGGTCGAACGGCCCCGCACCTGTGACTTCCACATCTGGAAAGCTGTTGGTTCGGTCGTCGGGTTGACCAAACCTTCCGTGTTCTCCACCAGAGACGGCCTCACGGTGATATTGGACATCACATCACCTCATGATCAGGTAGACGACGAGAGCGCCTGCGCCTACGAGAAAGATCGGGTGCTCGTAGAAAGGTCGGCTTCGGCGTGGGTACTCGCCCTCGTACATCTGAGGTGGCGTGTTCTGCTGCACCACCTGATCAACACCCTGTTCCGCTGATTGCTGCACCACCTGCGCGAGCATCAGCGCCTCGTGCTGCTTGCGAAGCTCTTCCAAGGCGGAGTCCCGCACGGTCTTGGTCTGGCACAACCATCGCCCCCCTCCCCTGCCGCCTGTCAACTTCCACTCCTGCCCGTCAGGGCAGGGGGTGTTGGGGACGGGAGGGGTGTAGATCCCGAAGTGCTCGAAGTGCGCATCAACGGCGTCAAACTCGTTGAACATCTCGGCGAACGAAGGCACCACATCACCTCATGATCAGGTAGACGACGAGCGCGCCTGCGCCCACGAGAAAGATTGGTCGGGTGTAGAACGGCTTCTGCTCTTCCATACCCGCGCCGTTGCCGTTGGCCGCGCCGTTGCCGTTGCCGTTGGCCGCGCCGTTGCCGTTGGCCGCGCCGTTGCCGTTGCCGTTGGCCGCGTCCTCCTCCACGGACACACATGTCGTGACAGGTATCGTGGCGGAGATCGAGATGCCGAGAGCCGCCAGACGTTGTGCATGGTCTCCCGTTGGGCCGACGTACTTCGTGACCGCCTCGGTCCCCTTCGGGCAGGTCCCCGCCGGGGGGCAACAGAAACGTCGCTCACCTGCGGGTCCTCCGGGGAGTTGGGTGCATCCTCGCTCGGCGAAAGTCGGGACGGGCCCGGCCTCCCTTGCCCCGAGAGTGTGCACGGTGCCTGGACCAACGAAGGCCGAGTCGGTGCAGGTCTCAGGACGCCAGGATACAGGGCGAAAAGAAGGGGGCCGCGTCGGCACACCGGGCGTGCCCTTCGGCCACAGTTCACTGTCGAATCCCTGTCGCCTGAGAAAATGCCAGGGCAAGAAACCCCGCTGCTCACCCGAGTCCTTGTCCATGCACTTCGCGCCGCTGGCGACGAACTCCATGTCCGTGTTCGGGGGGCACTTACCATCAGGTAGAGTCAAGACCGGCATGCTTCACCTCAACCACCACAGCAGGCCAAGACCTGCC
>Ga0180432_10002787_pt1 | contig 25862 bp, 19 predicted proteins | sample SS_ome_10_FD_132414 | JGI IMG/M metagenome (GOLD analysis project Ga0180432, IMG submission 132414) | Hypersaline lake sediment archaeal communities from the Salton Sea, California, USA - SS_1_MS_2 metaG | ecosystem: Environmental > Aquatic > Non-marine Saline and Alkaline > Hypersaline >... | reverse complement strand
TTCAGCAGCTTCGTTACCTCCACTACTGCTCCGATTGCTACTGGCTGGAGCGACAGTTGCCAGGCGGGAATCACACCCGCTGAAAACCAACGCCTTCCCACGGCGCACGGGACACCATACCCAATTCGGCCTCAATCGCCCCTGATGGCCGCCGGCCCGGACGTGCGCAAGAATTCGGTATAGTGTCCTCCAATTCTCCCCCGATTCCTCATCCCGTCAAGGCTGGTCAAGGCTGGTCTTCCACTTCCCATCGATCTTCTTGAAATGCCATTCATGGTCTTCCCATTCTGGCGTACCGTAGTTCTTCAGCTTGACCTTGACTATCGTGACGTCGCCTTTGACCTCACTGCCGAGGACTTCGTACTCGACTTTCGCTCCTTGCTCTTTCCCGGCCTCCATCCTGGCCCTGATCATCTTCTCGAAGTCCTCAAAGGACATGTCGCCGCGCTGCTCGTCGGACATCTCGTCGTAAAAGCCCTTGAGATCGAAATAGCCGATAAGCGTATCCACATCCCCAGCTTTCGCGGCCTCGAAGAACTTCTTCGCCGCGGCCTCGGCGGTGTCGGCCTCACGCGCGATGGCGCCCGGCGTAGCGCCGTCTCGGGTGCCACAGCCGCAGGCGATGGCGATCACGGCCAGGACCGTTCCAATCCACAGTGTCTTCATGTCTCTCGTGCTCCCTTCAGCCTGCAAACAATTCGCGGACACCACACCCAATTCGGCCCCACCCGGCCCGGATGGCCACCGACCCACACGTGCGCAGCAATGAGGTGTGGTGTCTCCCGGATTACCGGCTTGTCCGCGTCTGCTCGAAGCAATGCTTAGGAAGATCCCCGTTCCTTCCGAGCCACGACAACGAACTCTCCACCAATGTACGTCCGTTCATGCGCCCAGGTCCCCGGGGGAGCCTGAGAGTCCGGCTTCACGTGCCGGGACAAATCCTCCACCCGCCAAATTGAGAGGCCGACCTCCAGCAGGCCGTTGAAGATGTCATCCATGTAGTGCCGAAACTCAATTCCACCATCCTCCCGCCGATCGATCCTCTCCGCGTATGGCTTCGCTATCCGATAGCCGCTTCCGTCCCAGGCGACGAAGTGGATCGCGGGTTGGCGCCAGTCGGTACGGTACAGTCCATTCGGCCTCAACACCCTGGCAACCTCACGGTAGACCTCCCGAGCATCGGGGACATAGCAGATGGCCGTTCCGTACACCACGTCGAACGACTCGTCACCCAGCGGCGAGAGATCGCGCATGTCGCCGTGGATCGTCCTTATCTCGTAACCGTAGTGCGCCGCAGCCTTCCTATCCCCCTTGAGCTGCCCTTGGGCTAAGTCAACCACCGTCACCCGTGCGCCAAGCAGCGCGAACACGGCTGACTGTTGCCCGCCGCCGCATGCGAGGCAGAGGACGTCCTTGCCCTCGACCTCAGCAAGTATGTCGCGGGGAGACATCACCGTCAGCGGCTCCGGTACAGGCTCCAATGTGCCTTTGGCATATTGCCTAATCAGCTCGGGGTCAAGTTCCAGCCAGGGGATCGTGAAGCCGCACCCCTTCTGCACCTCTCTCTCCCAGAGTCGTTCGTTCGCAGCTGCGATCTCGTCTCTTTCTCTCATCGGTCTCGACTTCCTGACGTGTGCTTCAGCGGCACCGCGGAGCCGTCTGCTATAAGTCTCGAATCAGGGCACACCATACCCAATTCGGCCTCACTCGGCCCGGATGGCCACCGACCCGGACGCGCAACAATGAGGTATGGTGCCGAACCACAGTTCTCTGTTCAGCTCTATGCTCTGCGGCTCTGTCCCCCGGATGCTCGCGTTCGTCTCTTACGCCCATTCGCGTCGCCATAGCGAACAGTTGAAGATCTGTCGGAAGCCCATAGACAAATAGACCGGCAAGATAGAGCCAACGTAGGCTCCTGTTGCTCCTCGTTCGCCGCAACGCCGGATGCCCTCAAGGACAGTCGCGCTGGCGAGCCCCATGCGCCGGAAACCTGGATCCGTACACACGGGCTCAACATACGCGATCCTATGCACTGGTTCGTACCACATGCCGCAGTAGCACGCGAAGTTGCCGCCGGGGGCTTCCACCACAACGTTCAGCTCCTTCTTGTAGCTGGGAGCCGACTGCATGAACGTGCGCTCTTCGATGTAGTCGTTCGGTGGTTCGTCACCATGGTTGAACCCCCGGTAGATCACTCTGGTGAGTTTCGCGAGATCGTTATCTTCCGCCAGCGACTTCAGTCGGAAGCCATCCGGCAACGTGATCTCAGGAGGAGGATTCGGGATTGCCAAATACGACACCGCCTCGTATCCGGATTGTTTCTCGTATCCGACCCGTATGGCGAGATTCTGGAACGCCTCGTCCCGGTCATTCACATAGATCATGAGCGTCTTGTTGCCGTTCTTGATCACGCACAGGTGCCTCTCGGCATAGCCGAGCATTGCTTTCTTCAATGCACCGTACTCGGCATCGACTTCGAAGTAGGCCGTTCCCATCGAGTGTTCGGGATGGACCACCCCCACAATCTGCCCGTCCGCTTCCCAAATACCGATTGAATTGAGGTCAACTCCCTCGACATAAGGATGGTAGTGCATGTATTCCCAGCGCGGCTGAAGCCAGTTGATGTGGCTGCCCGTGGTGCTGTACGTCCTCACCAGGAAACGGCCAACCCTCTCGTAGTCGGCATCACGATCGTAGCGTCGAAATGTTGTCTTCATGGTGTTTCCTGTGGTCGAACATCTCTGTCTATGCGTTCCTCACTCGGCCCTGATGGCCGCCGACTCCCCCGAAAGCGGTACCCCGCGTCCGCGGCCTTATGGTCATCAACTAAATATGTTGACACCGCCGATGTAGGGCGGGTCGCCCTCGGCCCGCCGCAGCGCCGGAGGCGCGGTAGATGTCTTGGCATGCCATCCCTGTCGCCGCTTCGCGGCTGCGGCGGGGCCAGGGGGCCCCGCCCTACAACGCTCGCCTGCAAACGGCCCAGCCGTGACCAGGTATTTCGTTTATGACCATCAGGACGCCGGCTGGACGCCTCGGTCATCGGTCATCGGTCATCCAGCGTCCTCATGCTCCGGCCGCGCCGGCGCACCCAGCACGATGAGGTTGCGATTGGTGATCCGTCCGTCAATCGCCGTTATCTTGTACGCGCCGAACTGTCCCGCGATAACACCAACCGACGCCGCATACCGGGTCTCGTCGTCAACATGGTTGATCGTGCGGAGATAGATCCCGTCACGGATGCAGCATGGCATCGCGGCGAAGCACGCATTGGCCGCCTTGGCCATCTCCAGGGCATCGCGCGTCCCCTCGTTGCAGGCGTGAATGCAGATCACGTAGCTCTTCGGCTCCAGCTCAAGCTGCTTGAAATCAGCCTCAATGTAGGAAATGTTGCCCAACTGCACGCCTCGATTGCACGCCGCCTCCAGGGAGTGGTCGAACGCGGGTCGGCGCTCCAGGTCAACGCACACCACCCGCACCGTGTGGAACCGGTAGGCCAGCAGAATCCCCAGCAACCCGTGTCCGCACGCGAAATCGTAGATGACTTCCACATTGCCGTCACGCCACTGCTCGTAAATGGCCTGACCGATTCGCTTGTAAGCCTCCACCGTCTCGAACAGCTCTTTCACACGAAGGTACTTCGGGAAACGCCGCCGCACGTCATCCACGATGACCGCCAGTTCGTCACTCAGCGTGGCTTCCTCGACATAAGTCAGCAGCAACTGAAGACGTTCCGGATCGAGATCGCTCACCATGGCGTTGGAGTCCATGGGGTATCTGACGATCATATCGGGCTGCCAGATCGCCTCGTGCTCGTCCGGATTCACTCTCAAGCTCCTCGGATAACGTCGTGAATGACGCGCCCTGGGGCCATGCCGGAGGCGCCGTTTTCAAGGTCGCAGTCGAGTCATCCTGTTCGGCATTCCGCCAGCAGCCTCTTGCACTAGCCGGTGGACAGATGAACGAATTCCCTGGAACGCGTTTGGTATGAGACCCAGCGCAACGCCTCGATATGACCAAGCAGATAACCAAGATGAGCAAAGAAGCTCGCCCATGGAATTCGAGCCCGGAACTCGGCCGGCTCGATCCGGCGTCCGGTCTTGTCGGCATAGACGTCGAGGTAATAGGCAACGAGGTCCTCTTTCTGCGCAGAGTCCACACCCTTGATGCGTACCAACACGACGTAGAGATCCTCTTCCATTGGCGCAAGTCGAGCGGTGCCCCAGTCAAAAGTGACAAGCTCGCCCTCGTTTCCGTCGCGAACTGCAAAGTTATCGGTTTTCCAATCCCCCGTCACGCACACCACATCCCAGTGCTCGACCCACTCGGGAACGCGCGTCAAAGCGTCGCCGAATGCGTCAAGCGACTCGCGTTCCTCATCGGTTACGCCAATGTCTGAAAGGAAAGATGAGTCCTCAACGGCTTGCCCCAACCACGACTGGAGTGTCTGTGAGGAACAGGCACCAACGGAAACCCCATTGCAGGCATTGGGCATGGCTCGAAGCTCCTCGACTCTGGATCTGCTGTGAGCGTGCAACAGAGCGACTTGACGCATGAGCGTGCGCAGCCTGCTCGTGTCGGCAGGGAAATGGTCCGGGTCCTCGAGCGTGGTTGCGTCGAGCCCTGGCCAACCAACCTGCGGGAAGTGCTCTCGAATGATCCAGAACTCCCGTGCACGCATGTCGGCACGCGTGTCATAGGTCACGGGAACCCACGGCACATCCTGGTTTCCCCACCAGCGGGCCCACGCCACCTCCGCCAACCTCGACGAGAAGCGAACGTCAATCTTAAACAGATTAACTGGGTCCGGGGAGAGGATCTTCGCGACGAGATCAAGGGTCTCACCGCCGTCGAGCGTGAGTGACAGACGAAGGACGGTCGCACCCGAACAACTCACTCCGCCCCAGCTGTCCGCGCAGAGATTCCTCGTCGCGCAGTCGGCGATCGTGATGTCCCGCCCCAGTTTTCGCGAGAGAACGTCAGCCAGATACGCCAGGTTGAGCCGCGGCGGAACGTTCACGAACACGTCGTCACTACTATGAGGAACTGATATCGTCTTCATCTACGCCCAACACTGACTACCCAGGTCAACACAAGCCATCAGAGACGGCTGACCTGTCAGCATAACACACCTGTCCATGAGTCAGGCAATCCTGCCAATCCTGTTATCCTGTCCAAGAAATCCGTCTCCGAAGCCTGCCCCTGGCTAATACGTGTTGACTTTCAGCACGTCCGGGCCAAAAATGGACACGAGCTTGTCAACCGAATCAACCAATCAGCACAACAAGTTGGGGAGAGGGCTGAACCATGCGTTACCTACCGTTTCTCACGATCTGCGTGTGCCTCGCCGCCGCTGTCCTCAGCGCCGCTGTCCTCAGCGCCGCCTTCCTAAGCGCGACAGCCTTCGGCCAACCCACCAAGGAGTTTAACTGGGTCCCGTCGGGCAACCTCGACGTGGGCAACCTCGGATCCGAAAACGACTCGAACTACCGGAGCGTCGGCGACATCGTCAACGCCAACCTCATCTACGCCGACAGCACCCGTCCGCCGGACCACGCCGCCCGCAGAACAACCGAAGAACTGTTCACCATCCGCATCTCGACCTTCTGGGGCGATCCTGCGCTCGTCGCGCTCGTCATTCGCCGCCGGGTGGATTCCGCCGCCGAAGCCGTCGAGCTCACCATCACCATTGACGGCGCCGAATACGGCAAGTGGGCCCAGCCAAAGCCCGAGGGCAACCGCCGCTTCACCGACGTCTTCTACGTCATCCCCGCCACGGCGCTCACCACGGGGCCTGCCGAGCACCCCCGCATCAAGGGCCAGATCACGATGAAGATCTCCGCCGCGCAGCCGTACGATTCCTACCGCTACGACTTCTTCGTCACCCGCGACTGGGGCCTCATGCCCGAAGACTACCTCGGGGCCATTGCCCCTCGAGGCGGCGACAGCGCGGCGGACCTTTACATGAACGGCCTCGTCAAGGAGGGCGACCACCTCTGGGACGAGGCGATCGCGCTCTACACCGCCGCCGCCGGCAAGACCAAGGACTTCGAGCTCGCCCGCTGCATCCGGCGCCGCATCCGCCGCTGCCGCTACTTCCAGACGGCGACCAAAGTCGTTGACACCCGTGAGAACACGCACTTCGACACCCACTACGCCCTCGGCCAATACTGCGCCTCCAACGGCTTCTGGAACGAGGCGCTCACCGAGTACACCAAGGCGGTCGAGGCGAACGCCGCCGACGGCGACGCCACCTACAACCTGGCCGAGGCGATGGAGTACTGCCGCATGCCCGTCGAGACGTACGCGCCTCTCATGGGCCGCGCCGGAGCGCTCTACAACCGCGCCGACACCAACCAGATCACCGTGCTCTGCGCCATCAACACCTATGAAATCCCCGTCCCCGTCGGCCCAGAGATCAAGAGGGTCAGGCGCCGTATCTCCAAAGGAAGCCTCGATGCCCTCTACCGCGACTGGCGCTACATCGAGCAAATGGTCTACGGCGCCAGCCGGGGCGCGTGGAAACTCAACACCACCTACCGCTACTACACCGAAGAGGACCCGCCCTGGGTCATGCACCTCAACTGGCTCTGGGCGCCGCCGAACGAGTCCATCCCCACCTGGGGCATGTACGACCACACGATGAGCTTCGCCGAGTACGGCAGCAGCCACACCGGCTGCATCGACTGCGGCCCCGCTTGGAGCGGGTGCAGCCAGATCGGGCCCGGCCGCGGCTGGGAGGTGTTCTTTCACGAGTGGACCCACCAGCCCAACTGGACGAGCAACGCCGGCGAGCAGGGCCGAGGCTGCCCCCCGAGCTACGACAGCAATGGCTGCGGCAAACAGCCGATCGTCAACATGGGCTGCAGCCACCGCTCGAGCCTACGCTACTACCTGAGGCCCGCGCAGTGGCGCCGCATCGAGCCGTCCGACCCTGACATCCCCCAGACCCACATCCGCACCTGGGCCCTGTACGGCCCGCTGGACGCCCCCGTCATCCAGGGCACGACCGACGAAGAAGTGCTCGCCGAGCTCAAGAAACTCGGCCTCGCCACCGACAACGACGTCCAGCAGATCAAGAACGTCGCCAAGCGCGACAACAGGAGCGTCGCCGAAGCCGCCAAGGCCTGGTTCTACGCTTCACGCCGGATGGACCTCGTCAAGGCAACGGACAATGAGACCGTCTTTGGCCCCCGCGTCCAGCCCGGCAACTGGCGCACATTCACCGACCCCGACGGCGGCCGCATAGACCTCAACGCGGTTTTCCCAAACGCCGCGCCGAAAGCGTACGCGTACGCCCACACCTACATCTGGTCACCCAAGAACCAGGAGGTCCGCGTCTGGTACGGCTACCACGACGGCCTCCGCGTCTGGCACAACACCCGAATGGTCCACGAGGGACTCTACTACACCGTCGCCTACTACGAGGACCCCGACTGGGTGGACATGGTCGCCGGCCACCTTGCCCTCAGAAAGGGCTGGAACTCGCTGCTGTGCAAGATCGAGCGCTGCGGCACGCTCGGCGGCTACGGCGTCGGCTCCGAGGACGCCTGGGGCTTCTCCGTCAATCTCGTCACGCACGACAATACCCCGGTCACCGGCCTCAAGGTCCAAGCCGAAGTCCCCGACGGCCAGGTCAACGTGTACAGGCGACCCGAGGTGGGCAGGCATTACCGCTGGGACGACGTGAACGAGGACTTCCTCGAACTGCTGCCCGAACTCAGCGAGGCGGACTTCCGCACAATCACGGGCATCCCCGAGCTCACTCTCGTCGAGAACGCATTCCTCATGGCGATCCCAAAGAAAGCCGTGCAGAAAGGCGCGAACGCGATCACGATCGAGGAGCTCCAAAAAGGCATCGGCACCATGACGTTCGAGGGCGAGAAGCTCACGCCAGTCACGTTCCTGGATCGTCAGGTGCCGCGCGACCCGCAGGACAAGCCGCCCTCGGCCTTCAACAAGTTCAAGACCGAGGTCTTCAGCGACGTCACGCTCAACAACTTCCTCAACTTCGACCGCGAGGGCGCGGGCGCCCTGCGCTATACCGAAAACGGCGAGCCGCGCGACCTGCTGTTCATCCGGCCGGAGTACTTCGATGAGTATCTCCGTCTCATTGACGATGCCAAGTCGGGTCTCCCGGGCAAGACAAAGGACCGTATCCTCGGCTACTGGTTCGTACCGCGCGCGGCATACCCCACGACAGGGTGCCGGGCCTGGCGCGCCGTCATCGTGGCCAAGACCTACCTCGGCGAGACATACCCGACCGACGAGCAGGACATCCTCGCCGTGCCACCGCCCCCACCGCCGCCGAAAAAGTAGGGCGCAGCAACAGACGACACGCACCGCCAACATCCTTCCGGTAGCGTAGCGCCGGCATCCTTGCCGGCAGTCTCGGGGGCGTCTCGCCCCCGTTCGCACATAACCCCAGGCGCCACATGACACCTGTCACATGTGAGATCAGGCGAACACCATACCGATCCCCTGACATGTTCCTTTCCTTAGTAGGATATGAGAGGAAGACCGGCACATTGATCCATCTCACGTTCTGCCCCGAAGACCACCTGGCCGTTGCCATCTGCGAAAAACGCCCTTGACCAACAAAAAGCTGTTGACATTCACTACCCACCAAACTTACACTTCGTGTGAGCTTGTCAACCAGCGTGCACAAGAACCAGGGAGAGGGGACCGCCATGCGCTACCTACCATTCCTTACCATGGGCATCTGCCTCATCGCCGCTGTCCTCAGCGCCGCTGTCCTAAGCGCGACAGCCTTCGGCCAGGCCACCAAAGAGTTCAACTGGATCCCGTCGGGCAACCTCGACGTGGGCAACCTCGAATCCGAAAACGACTCGAACTACCGGAGCGTCGGCGACATCGTCAACGCCGACCTTACCTACGCCGACGGCACCCGCCCGCCGGACCGCGCCGCGCGCCGCACGACGGCGGAAATCTTCACCGTCAACATCGCCCGCTTCCGCGGCGGCCCCGCGCAAGGCGCGCTCCTCATCCGCCGGCAGGTGGATTCCGCCGCCGAGCCCGTCGAGCTCACCATCACCATTGACGGCGCCGAATACGGCAAGTGGACGCGCTCGAAGCCGGAGGGCGACCGCCGCTTCACCGACGTCTTCTACGCCATCCCCGCCACGGCGCTCACCACCGGGCCGGCCGATCGGCCACGCGTCAAGGGTCAGATCACCATGAAGATCACGGCCGCGCAGCCGTACGACTCCTACCGTTACGACTTCTTCGTCACCCGCGACTGGGGCCTCATGCCCCAAGAATACCTCGGCGCGATCACCGCGCCCGACGGCGACAAGGCCGAGTCGCTCTACATGAACGGCCTCGTCAAGGAAGGCGACCACCTCTGGGACGAGGCCATCGCCCTCTACACGGCCGCCGCCGACAAAGCCGGAGACTTCGAGCTCGCACGCTGCATCCGCCGCCGCATCCGCCGCTGCAAGTACTTCCAGACCGCAAGCAAGGTCGTGGACACCCGAGAGGACAAGCACTTCAACACCCACTTCACCCTCGGCCAGTACTGCGCCTCCAACGGCTTCTGGAACGAGGCGCTGGCCGAATACACCAAGGCCGTCGACGCCGACCCCGGCGACGGCGACGCCACCTATAACATGGCCGAAGCGATGGAATACTGCCGCATGCCCGTCGAGACGTACGCGCCGCTCATGGGCCGCGCGGGCTGGCTCTACGACCGCAAGGACGTCAACGACGTCACCATACACGTGCCGATCAACATGTACGAGATCCCCGGCGGCCCGACCGGACGCGCCAAAGCCCCCATGGACAAGCCCACCATGGACGCCGCCTTCCAGAACTGGACCCATGTCGCACAGATGGTCTTCGGCGCGAGCCGCGGCGCGTGGCGAATCAACACCGTCTTCGAGCCCTACACGCCCGACGAGCCGCAGTGGCTCCTGCACCTCGGCTGGCTCTGGGGCCCGCCCAACGAAACCATCCCTAAGTGGGGCTTCTACGACCACACCGTGAGCTTCGCCAACTACGGCAGCAGCCACGCCGGCGGCATTGACTGCGGCCCCGCCTGGAGCGGCTGCTGCCAGGTCGGGCCCGGCCGCGGCTGGGAGGTCATCCTGCACGAATGGAACCACCAGTTCGACTGGACCTGCATCTGCGGCGAGCAGGGCCGCGCCTACCCCACCACCCACGACAGCGACGGCTGCGGCAAACAGCCCGTCGTCAACATGGGCTGCGGCCACCGCTCCAGCATGCGCTACTACCTGCGCCCCGCCCAGTACCGCCGCATCGAGCCCTCCGACCCCGACATCCCCCAGACCCATATCCGCACCTGGGCCCTGTATGGCCCGTTGGACGCGCCCGTCATCCAGGGCACGACCGACGAGGAAGTGCTCGCCGAGCTCAAAAAACTCGGCCTCGCCACCGACAAGGACATCCCGCAAATCCGGGCCCAGGCCGCCCGCGACAACAAAAGCGTCGCCGAAACCGCCAAGGCCTGGTTCTACGCCTCGCGCCGGATGGACCTCGTCAAGGCGACGGAGAGCGAGGCCGTGTTTGCTCCCGGCCTGGGGCCCGGCGAGTGGCGCACGTTCACCGACCCCGACGGCGGCCGCATGGACCTCGCCGCCATCTTCCCCAACGCCGCACCCAAGTCCTACGTCTACGCCCATACCTACATCTGGTCACCCAGCGACCAGGAGGTCCGCGTCTGGTACGGCTACCACGACGGCCTCCGCGTCTGGCACAACCGGCGCATGGTCCACGAGGGCCGCTACTACAACGTCGCCTACTACGAGGACCCCGAATGGGTGGACATGGTCGCCGGCCACCTCCTGCTCAAGAAGGGCTGGAACTCGCTCCTGTGCAAGATCGAGCGCTGCGGCACGCTGGGCAGCTACGGCGTCGGCTCCGAGGACGCCTGGGGCTTCTCCGTCAACCTCGTCAACTACGACAACACCCCCGTCGCCGGCCTCAAGATCCAGGCCGAGAAACCCGACGGCCACGTCAACGTCTACAGGCCGCCCCAGGTCGGCCGGCATTACCGCTGGGACGACGTCAAGGAAGACTACATCGAGCTGCTCCCCGAGCTCAGCGAGGACGACTTCCGCGCCATCACCGGCACCCCGGAACTCACCCTCGTCGAGAACGCCTTCCTCATGGCCGTCCCCAAGAGCGCCGTGCAGAAAGGCGCCAACGCCATCACGATCGAGGAGCTCGCCAAGGGCATCGGCGGGGAAACCTTCGAGGGCGAAAAGGTCACGCCCGTCAACTTCCTCGACCTGCCCATCCCGGGTACGCCACCCGATCGGGAGCCGACCCCGTTCAACAAGTTCAAGGCCACCGTCCTCGGCGACGTCACCCTCAACAACTTCCTCAACTTCGACCGCGAGGGCGCCGGCGCGTTCCGCTACGTCGAGAACGGCCAGCCGCGCGACCTGCTCTTCATCCGGCCCGAGTACCTCGACGAGTACTTCGAGCTCATAGACGACGCCAGGTCCGGCATGGCGGGCAAGACAAAGGACCGGATTCTCGGCTACTGGTTCATCGACCGCGCCGCGTATCCGACCACCGGCAACCGGACCTGGCGCGCCGTCGTCGTCGCCAAGACCTACCTCGGCGACCAGTACCCGACCGACGAGCAGGACATCCTCGCCGTGCCGCCAGCGCCGCCGAAGAAGTAGACGGCGTTCAGCAAGGCCCATTCCTGGGCCGTACGCGTCGTGCCTCGCCCCTCGGGGCACGACGCGCGGGCGCCGATAAAGACAACAGAACATTCGACGCGCCTGAGGGCGTGCACGACAACGCAAGCGCGAAGGAGAATGCCATGCGTCTCGCGCCGCGACTCGTCCTGTGTTTGTTCCTTCTGCCGGCCACCCTTCTGCCAGCCACCCTCCTGCCAGCCACCCTCCTCGGCCAGGCCATAAGCGAGTTCAACTGGGTCCCGTCGGGCAATCTCGACGTCGGTGACCTCGACTCCGAAAATGACTCGAACTACCGAGCCACGGGGGAAATAATCGGCACGAAGCTCGCCTACACCGACGGAATCCGCCCCCCGAACAGGGCCGGACGGCGAACGACCGAGGAGATGTTTACCGTCAACGTCGCGCGACCCCGCTGGGGACCCGTGCTCAACGCCCTGGTCATTCGCCGCCGGGTGAATATCGCCACCGACCCCGTCGAGCTGACCATCGCCATCGACGGTGAGGAACATGCCACGTGGCTCCGCCCGACCTTCCTCAAGGGAAAACGCCGCTTCGCCGACGTCTTTTTCGCGATCCCCATCGAGGTCCTGATGAAGGACCCCGAGAACCCGAAAACCTTGAAACGACAGATCACCGTGACGATCTCTGCCGAGCAGCCATACGAATCGTACCACTACGACTTCTTCGTCACGCGAGACTGGAATCTCATTCCGAGCGAGTACCTCGGCCCGGTAATCACCCGCCAGGACGAGAGCGTCGCGTCGCTCTACCTCAACGGCCTCGTCAAGGAAGGCGACCACCGGTGGGATGACGCGATCACCCTCTACACCGCGGCCGCCGGAAAGTGCACGGACTTCGAGCTCGCCCGCTGCATCCGCCGCCGCATCCGCCGCTGCAAGTACTTTCAGACCGCGAGCACGGTCGTTGATACGCGCGACGACGGGCACTTCGGCACCCACTACGCGCTGGGCCGGTACTGCGCCTCCAACGGCTTCTGGAACGAGGCCCTCGACGAGTACACCAAGGCCGTCGCCGCCGACGCCACGCACGCCGACGCCACCTACAATCTCGCTGAGGCGATGGAATACTGTCGCATGCCCGTCGAGAAATGGGCGCCCCTGATGGAACGGGCCGGCTCGCTCTACAACCGCACCGACACGAACGACGTCACCGTGCTCTGCGCGATCAACACGTATGAAGCATGGACCCGGCGGCCCGGCCGCGTAAGGAGGCCGATCTCCAAGGCAAGCCTCGAGGCCCTCTACCGTGACTGGCGCTACGTCGAGCAGATGGTCTACGGCGTCAGCCGGGGCGCCTGGAAACTCAACACCACCTACCGCTACTTCACCGAAAAGGACCCGCCGTGGGTCGTGCACCACGGCTGGATGTACGGGCCGCCCGCACGCGCCATCCCCAAGCGGGGCATGTACGACCACACGATGGCCTTCGCCGAGTACGGCAGCAGCCACGCCTGCGGCGCTGACTGCGGCCCCGCCTGGAGCGGCTGCTGTCAGATCGGCCCTCGCCGCGGCTGGGAGGTCATCCTGCACGAGTGGAACCACCAATTCCACTGGATGTGCATGTCGTCCGAGCAGGGCCGCGGCTACCCCGCCACCCACGACTGCGGCAACTGCGGCAAGCAACCCATCGTCAGCATGGGCTGCGGCCACCGCTCGAGCATGCGCTACTACGTGAGCCCGGCCCAGTACCGCCGCCTCGAAGCCTCCGACCCCGACATCCCCCAAACCCACATCCGCACCTGGGCCCTCTTCGGCCCCGTGGACGGCCCCGTCCTCGAAGGCGTCACCGGCGAGGAGGTCCTGGCCGAGCTCAAGGCCAAGGGCCTCGCCACCGACGAAGACATCGCCCAGATCAAGGCCGCCGCTGAACGCGCCAACAGAAGCCTCGCCGAAACGGCCAGGACGTGGCTCTACGGCCCCCGCAAGATGGACCTCGTTAGCGCCGTCGAACACGAAGCCGCCTTCAGCCCGAAGCAGCAGCCGGCCCGGTGGCTCACGTCCACCGACCCCGACGGCGGCAGCATTGACCTCAAGTCGCTGTTTCCCAATGCCGCGCCCAAGTCGTTCGCCTACGCCCACACCTACATCTGGTCGCCCAAAGACCAGGAAGTCCGAGTCTGGTACGGGTGCCACGACGGCCTCCGCGTCTGGCACAACCGGCGCCTGGTCCACAAGGGCGGCTACTCCTATGCGGGCGGGTACTTCAAGGACCCCGAATGCGTGGACATGTTCGCCGGCCACCTCCTTCTCAAGAAGGGCTGGAACTCCTTGCTCTGCAAGATCGAGCGATGCGGCGCCCGCCCGGAGGACGCCTGGGGCTTCTCCGTCAACCTCGTCAACTACGACAACACACCCGTTGCCGGCCTCAAGTATCAGGCCGACGTCCCCGACGGGAATGTGAACGTCTACAGACGGCCCGAGGTCGGCAGGCACTACCGCTGGGACGACGTCAAGGACGACTACCTCGAGATGCTCCCCCAGCTCACCGAGGACGACTTCCGCGCCATCACCGGCATCCCGGAACTCACCCTCGCTGAGAACGTCTTTCTCATTGCGATCCCGGAGGGCGCCGTACAGAAAGGCACGAGCGCCATCACGATCGAGGCCCTCGAAAAAGGCCTCGGCGACGCAACCATCGAGGGCAAGGAGGCAACGGTCCGCAACTTCTTCAACGAACCAGTCCCGAGGGCGCCGGAAGAACAAGCCACGCCGTTCAACAGGTTCAGGCTCGACCTGTGCACCGACGTCACACTCAACAACTTCCTCAACTACGACCGCGAAGGCGCCGCCGCCCTGCGTTACCTCGACGGCGCCGAGCCGCGCGACCTGCTCTTCATCCGGCCCGAGTACTTCGACGAGTACCTGGCACTCATAGACGACGCGAAGGCCAAACTCCCCGGCCGCACCCGGGACCGCATCCTCGGCTACTGGTTCATCAACAGCGTCGCCTACCCGATGACGCCCAACCGCAAATGGCGCGCCGTCATCGTCGCCAAGACCTACCTCGGCGACCAGTACCCCACCGACGAGCAGGACATCCTCGCCGTCCCCCCGCCACCACCGGCGAAATAGCCAACGCTCAACAGAACCTATTCTTGGGCCACCCGCTGGGTACCAGCCGGTTCATGGAGAGGCCCGAGCGACCCTAGGTCGGGCCCTGCGACCCAGAAAGCCAGGACCGAACACTGCCCAAGAGCACAATTAGGTCTGGTATCCCCCGAATTCGGGTTAGCCCGAGGCTTTTCTCTTGTGGGTTGCATATCGGGCGTGGAACAGTAGGGAGGCCAAGCCGGGCGCCCATGGTGCGTCGGCTTGAGCCACTTGTTAGGCGCGCCGCCGCCCCAATTTGACTGCTGTTTGTGCCCCATTCCCTGCGCTATGCCGCGCCAAAAACGGCGATCAAGAAGAAGTACACTAAGCCTGCGCAGACCGCGGCAAGCAGGAACGCAACGAACTCCTTCCCGGCTCCAATCCCGGATTCCTTCCCGACTCCGATCGCTGCAACACCTAGTAAGGATGTGATGCCCAGCAAGATGCCTCCGACTACCTTGTGACCGGCACTCCAGAGATACCATCCGGGCCCAGCCAAGAAAGTTCCGAGCCCCACCAACACGCAAAGCAACACTGCGAATGTCACTCCGCTCTCTTGTTCCTGCCGCTTCTCTTGTTCCTTGCGACTCTGTTCGCGCTTCTGTTGAAGTATTCGCTCTTGCTCGCGCCTGATTCTTGTGAGTTCTTCCTGGGAGATTGAATCCCCGGGTACAACGTGTCGTTCGTGGCACCTCGGGCATTCGTCCTCCTTGTGCGCCTCTGAAACAGGACTTACGAGCACAGCACCGCACATGGGGCACGCGTATGTGATGGATTCTTCGTTGCTCATTCTGTGCCTCCTGGCCAGCCGGATGGGCGTTGCGTCTCCGACTCTTGCGCCCAACGTGGCAGCTGAGCGGCGCGTTTAGGCGTCCAAGATCGCAGATGAGGGGACGCCATACTGATCTCCTGACTCGTTCCTCTCCCTCAACTATACGCGGAGCATGGCTCGGCTGGCCAGAGGAAAACAAGGACAGTCACCTACTTTGCTGCTCTGCCGTGAAGGCGACTGTCTGGCCTTCGCCATCTGCGAAAAGCGGGCTTCTTGACTGGATCAAAGGGATGAACGGGATCAAGCGATCCCCCGGATCGCCGGCATCCTGTCCATCCTGTTATCCTGTCTAAAACTCCTCCTGCCCGAAGCGGCTCAGCCGTTGACTTCTACGCCCCGCCGGATTACGATGCCGCTCCTTGCACAACGCCCATACGGAGGAGGGACTCATGACCGTGGCACCTGACGCAATCGAAAGAGCCAAACAGCACTTTGCCGACCTGGTCACCGAGCAGCTCGAGCGCATCGAGCGCATGAAGCAGGCCGAGGACTGGGTTGATTACGCCGCGCTCAAGCCCATCATCATCGGCTTCTGCGGCGGCGACGGCATCGGCCCCTACATCGCCGACGAGACCCGCCGCCTCCTCGAACGCATGCTCGCCGACGAGATCGCCTCGGGCCGCGTCGAGATGCGCACCATCGAGGGCCTCACCATCGAGAACCGCTTCAAGCACATGAAGGCCATCCCCGACGACGTGCTGGCCGACCTGAAAAAATGCCACGTCATCCTCAAGGGCCCGACCGAGACCCCCCAGAAGGGCGACCCGCGCGGCAACATCGAAAGCGCCAACGTCACCATGCGCCGCGAGCTCGACCTGTTCGCCAACGTCCGCCCCGTCAAGGTGCCCGAGCTCGGCATTGATTGGACGTTTTTCCGCGAGAACACCGAGGGCGCCTACGTCCTCGGCTCGAAGGGCATCGAGGTCACCCCCGACCTCACCGTGGACTTCAAGGTCATCACCGCCCAGGGCAGCGAGCGCATCATCCGGCTCGCCTTCGAATTCGCCAACAAGAACGGCTACAAGCGCGTCACCATCGTCACCAAAGCCAACGTCGTAAAAACCTCCGACGGCAAGTTCAGCGAGATCGGCGCCCGCATCGCCAAGGAGTACCCCGACATCACCTGCGACGAGTGGTACATAGACATCATGACCGCCAAGCTCATTGATCCCGCCCGCCGCAGCCAGTTCCAGGTCTTCGCCCTGCCCAACCTCTACGGCGACATCCTCACCGACGAGGCCGCCCAGATCCAGGGCGGCGTCGGCACCGCCGGCAGCGCCAACATCGGCAAGCGCTACGCCATGTTCGAAGCCATCCACGGCAGCGGCACCCGCATGGTCAAGGAGGGCCGCGCCCAGTACGCCGACCCCTCCAGCATGATGCGCGCCACCGTCCAGCTCCTGCGCCACATCGGCTTTGCCGACCGCGGCAACCGCCTCGAAAAGGCCCTCGACATCTGCCAGCTCTACGAGAAGCGCGTCCTCGCCACCGGCAAAAAGGACGGCGCCACCGCCGCCGACTACGCCGCCTACGTCCTCGAAACCGCCGAATCCCCCGACCTCGACCAGACGTGGCAAAGCTACCAGGAATAGGCGAGACTCAACCTACGCTTTCTTGGTCTTCAGACTATTGAGCCAGAGGTAGAGACGAACCATTCGGCTATTGAACACATACTGCCCTCGCACTTCACCAGAACGAAGCACGTTTAGGGCCTTCATTCTCTGCAGGAAGTTACCCAACTTACGCGCCTGCCTCTCTGTAAGGCCACGCTTCACTTGTGCCTTCTCGAACTCCATGGCGCTGGGCCCCATTTCCCCTATCTTCTTTAGAATAGCCTTGTAGTCGTCGCTCTGCAGGGCCTTGTACACTTGCTGATCCACATACTTCTTGCCTACGTCGTCCGCGGCCAACACGAGTGCCCTCACAGCATCGTCATGGGTAACGAGGCCATCACGGTCACTCCAAAAGGCTGCATCGCCAACAAGGTGCATGATCTTTGGAAAGCCGGCAGAGTAGTAAGCTAAAGTTGACATTGCGGCCTCATCGACGGCCATCTGGACCGACGCAAAAGCGCGCTCAAAGAAGTTTCTTGTCTCGCCGTTGCTCAGCGCGTCGATCTGAACAACGTCAAAGATGCGGTCTACCGGAGGGTGCGCCTGGATCATCTCGCGGCGCCGCTCTTCAACGCCGCAGAGCATCAGCAACAGCGGTAGCGGTTGCGGCAACATGGCGTTGGCTTCAATAAGACCCTTGATGAAATGAGAAAAACGTGAATCCGCCGTCATTCCGTTGATTTCGTCTAGAACAAGGAACACGCCTTTCACATCCTGTAGTCGCACTCTAATCTCGCAGAGAAACTGGAGCATGCCATGAGGCTTCGAGAAGTTGGGCACCTCAGGCTCCAGCGCCTTGAAGTCTAGGCTGATGCCGAAAAGTTCCTGTTTGCCAATGTACTTGGCGAGCCACGAACGGATTCCCTCCGATCGCGTTGGGTGGAGCGCTGCTGAATCCAGTGTGCCCTGTAGTACAACCGGAACAAGATCCTCTAGCCTTGATGCTCCACCTAAAGATGCATAGATGCCATGGAGACCGTATTCTTGCTCTGCAACTGATCGGACGAAGGCCGCGAGAGAGCTCTTGCCGATACCGTATTCCCCCTGAACAAAAACAGCAGCCGGCTTTCCGGCGACGACCTGGCCAGCACCACGAGTGAGAATTCTGTCTATCTGCGCGGCCCTACCGACGAACAACTCAACTGGTACTGGCTGGCCCGGATAAAAAGGGCTCTTTCCTTTGTCAACCTGAGCCATTTCGATCCCTCACCGCCTCATTCGCCCCCATCCTGCCGTCTCCTCGTCACTTGGCCGTTGGGCCACTTCGTCTAATGCTACCCCTTCCCAAGGGGATGGTCAAGTGGTTGAGGATAGCCTCACCCGCCTTGATCGTTGCGCTTCCGCCCAGGCATGGTGTACCCTCCCGCCTGTCTTGGGAACCTGTCCTGAAGCTCACAGAGGAGGGCCGGCGCGAGTGAGGAAGATCGAGCGGGCGCTGATCAGCGTCTCGGACAAGACGGGCCTGGCGGAATTCGCCCGCGGGCTCCACGAACTGGGGATCACCATCCTTTCGACCGGCGGCACGGCGCGCGCGCTGAGCGAGGCCGGCGTGCCCGTCACGCAGGTCTCCGACCACACCGGCTTCCCCGAGATCCTCGACGGCCGCGTCAAGACCCTCCACCCCAAGATCCACGGCGCGCTGCTCGGCCTGCGCGACAACCCCACCCACCGCAAGCAGATGGCCGAGCACGCCATCCAGCCCATCGACCTCGTCGTCGTCAACCTCTACCCGTTCGAGGACACCGCCGCGGAGGAGGGCGCCGGCCACGACGAGATCATCGAGCAGATCGACATCGGCGGCCCCTCGATGGTCCGCTCCGCCGCCAAGAACTACCAGGACGTCGGCGTCGTGACCAGCCCCGCGCAGTACGACCGCGTCCTCGCCCAGCTCCGCGACACCGGCACGTTGTCCGGCGAGTTCCGCCTCGAGCTCGCCGCCGAGGCCTTCAAGCTGATGAGCCGCTACAACGCCGCCATCTGCGCCTACCTCGACGGCCGGCGCACCAAGACGCCCGTCGAGCACCCGCAGGAGCTCGAACTCCGCTACCTCAAGGTCCGCGACCTCCGATACGGCGAGAACCCCCACCAGCAGGCGGCCCTCTACCGCGAGAGCGTCCTGAGCGAGCCGTGCGCCGTCGCCGCCGAGCAGCTCTGGGGCAAAGAGCTTTCCTTCAACAACTACCTCGACCTCGACGCCGCGTGCGAGCTCGCCAAAGAGTTCAGCGAGTGCGCCGCCGTCGTCATCAAGCACACCAACCCGTGCGGCGTCGCCCTCGGCAAGGACCCGCACGAGGCCTACCTCAAGGCGCGCGCCACCGACCCCGTCTCGGCCTTCGGCAGCGTCGTGGCGTTCAACCGCAACCTGGACCGCGAAACCGCCGAGGCGCTCAACGAGACCTTCGTCGAGGCCGTCATCGCGCCCGGCTACAACGTGGATGCGCTCGAACTGCTCAAGAAGAAGAAACAGCGCCGCCTCCTGCTCCTCGAGGGGCTCGAGGCCTGGGCCATGGTCGGCGGCACCGTGCTGCCCGACCGCGACCTCAGAAAAATCGTCGGCGGCCTGCTCACGCAGGAGCGCGACATCGTCCGCGTCACGCCCGCCACCGTCAACGTCGTCACCAAGCGCGCGCCGACCGACGACGAGATGCGTGCGCTGATGTTTGCCTGGAAGGTCGTCAAGCACGTCAAGTCCAACGCCATCGTCTACACGAACGCCACCGAGACGCTCGGCATCGGCGCGGGCCAGATGAGCCGCGTGGACTCGTCGAAGATCGCCGTGATGAAGGCCCAAAAAACGCTCGAAGGCTGCGTCGTCGCCTCCGACGCCTTCTTCCCGTTCCGCGACGGCGTGGACGCCGCCATCGACGCGGGCGCCACGGCCATCATCCAGCCCGGCGGCTCGGTGCGCGACGAGGAATCCATCGAAGCGTGCAACGAGCGCGACGTGGCCATGGTCTTCACCGGCATCCGCCATTTCCGGCACGCATAGGAGCCAAGGCATACACATGAACGTTCTGGTCGTGGGCGGCGGCGGCCGCGAGCACACGCTGGTCTGGAAGCTCAAGCAGGGCCCGCAGGTCAAGGCCCTCTTCTGCGCCCCGGGCAACGGCGGCATCAGCCGCGACGCCACCTGTGTCCCCATCGCCGCCGGCGACATCCCCGCCCTCGTCGAGTTTGCCCGCGCCAACGACGTAGACCTCACCGTCGTCGGGCCCGAGGCCCCGCTCTGCGTCGGCATCGCGGACGCCTTCCGCCAGGCCGGCCTGCGCGTCTTCGGCCCCACGGCGCGCGCCGCACGCGTCGAGGGGAGCAAGGTCTTCGCCAAGGAGCTCATGGCCCGCCACAACGTGCCGACCGCGCCCTACCGCGTCTTCGACGATGCCGACGAAGCCACCGCGTACGTCAGGCGCGTCCCCGCGCCCGTCGTCGTCAAGGCCGACGGACTCGCCGCCGGCAAGGGCGTCACCGTCTGCGCAACCCAAGCCGAAGCCGTCGCCGCCATCGAGCGCGCCATGCGCGAGCGCGCCTTCGGCGACGCGGGCGACCGCGTCCTCATCGAGCAAAAGCTCGAGGGCGAAGAAGCGTCCGTGCTCGCCTTCGTCTCCGGCGACACCTTCGTGCTCATGGACTCCTCGCAGGACCACAAGCCCGTGTTCGACGGCGACACCGGCCCCAACACCGGCGGCATGGGCGCCTACTCGCCCGCGCCCATCGTGGACGCCCTCGCGTGGGAGCGCATCCGCACGCAGATCTTCGAGCGCCTCGTCGCCGGCATGGCCGCCGACGGCCTCGACTACCACGGCGTCCTCTACGCCGGGCTCATGATGACCAACGAAGGCCCCCAGGTCCTCGAATTCAACGTGCGCTTCGGCGACCCCGAGACCCAGGCCCTCCTGCCCCGGCTCGAGGACGACCTGGCCGACGTGCTGCTCGGCGTCGCCGACGGCACGCTCACGCGCTCGGAGCTCTGTTGGTCGAGCCGCAGCGCCGTCTGCGTCGTCATGGCCAGCGGCGGCTATCCCGGCAGCTACGAGAAGGGCAAGCCCATCACCGGCCTCGACGACCTGGCCGCCGACCAGGACGTCATCGTCTTCCACGCCGGCACGCGCATCGAGAACGGTTCGCTCGTCACCGCCGGCGGCCGCGTCCTCGGCGTCACCGGCATCGGGCCGACCCACGAATCCGCCATGGAGAGCGCCTACAACGCAGTCGAGACAATCAAGTTCGAGGGTGCCCACTTCCGCACCGACATCGGCGCCAAGGCACTGCGCTAGCACTCGCACCCGACCAGGAGACACAGGCCCATGATGAACCAGGCTCAGACCCGCTCGCGCCCGCAGGTAAGCATCGTGATGGGCAGCACGTCCGATCTGCCCCTCGTGCGCCACACCATCGACGTGCTCAAGGAATTCCTCGTCGAGTACGAAGTCAAGGTGCTCTCGGCCCATCGCACGCCCGAGAAAGTGGCCCAGCACGCCGGGGGCGCCCGCTCGCGCGGCGTCCGGGTGCTTATCGGCGTCGCCGGCGGCGCCGCGCACCTCGCGGGCGCGCTCGCCGCCCACTCGACCCTGCCCGTCATCGGTATCCCGGTGCCGACCCAGCACCTGGGCGGCCTCGACTCGCTGCTCTCAACGGTCCAGATGCCCTCGGGCGTGCCCGTCGCCACCGTCGCCGTCGGCGACGCCGGCGCGAAGAACGCCGCCCTGCTCGCCATCGAGATCCTCGCGCTCACCGACGGCACGCTCCTCAAGCGGCTCGACAAGTACCGCGAAGGCCTCGTGCACAAGGTCGAACGCGACGCGCGCGAGGTCCGGCAGGAGTAGCCGTGCAGACCGAGATCATCGCCCTCGACCCGGCCCGGCCCGACCCCGCGTCGCTCGCGCGCGTGGCCCGGCGCCTCGAGACCGGCGCCCTCGTCGCCTTCCCCACCGAGACCGTCTATGGCCTCGGCTGCCTGCCCGAGCACGAGCAATCGGTCACGCGCATCTACACGCTCAAGGACCGGCCCGCCGACCGGCCGCTCGCCTTCTACCTGGCCGGCACGCGCGACCTTCTCGCCCGGCCGACGCACCCCTCGCCCGAAGCCGCCCACCTCATCGAGCGCTTCCTGCCCGGGCCGCTCACCGTGCTCCTCGAGGACACAACCGGCGCCACGGCCGGCTTCCGCATCTCGCCCAACCGCGTCCTCACCGGGCTCATCGCGGCCGTCGGCCGCCCCCTCGTCGGCACGAGCGCCAACCCCAGCGGCGCCCCGAGCCCGACGACGCCCGGCCAGGTGCTCGACGCCTTCAGAGGACGCATCGAAGTCGTGCTCGACACCGGCCCGACAGAGCTCGGCACGGACTCAACCGTCATAGACTGCACCACTTCGCCGCCCGTGATCGTGCGCGAGGGCGCCATCGCCGCCGCCGAAATCGCCGCCGCGCTCGGGGTGCCCGTGGCGAGCGTGCTCAAACGCCCCGGACCGGCCCCGTCCTGAAATCGGTTGACGTGCCCGGCCCGGCCCGTTAGGGTGCCGCAAGTAACCGGGACGGAACGCCATGGCCAAAAACATCCTCTTCGTCTGCACGGGCAATACCTGCCGGAGTCCGATGGCGGTGGGACTGCTGCGCGACCTCGCGCCCCATCTCGACCTCGAAATCCACTCGGCCGGCACCTCCGCCATGGCCGGCGTGCCCGCGAGCTCCCTGGCGATCGAGGCGATGCGCGAGGCGGAAATCGATATCAGCAACCACCGCTCCTCAACCCTCAACGGCGACATGCTCGAGGAGGCCGACCTCGTCTTCTGCATGGCCGAGCAGCACCGGCGCCGCATCGTGGACTGGTTCACGCGGATGGACGACAAGGTGTACCTGCTCCGCGAGTTCGACCCCGAGCGGACCGACTCGCACTACCCCGACGTGCCCGACCCCATCGGGCTCGATCTCGACGCCTACCGCCGCGCCTTCACCATGATTGAACGTTCCCTGCACGAGGTAATCAAGATCCTATGAACGTCGCCGTCGCCGCCGACCACGGCGGATATGAGCTCAAACAGCACGTCAAGCGGTGGCTCGCCGAGCACGGCCACCAGGTGACCGACTTCGGCGCCCACGGCACCGACTCCGTGGACTACCCCGACTTCGGCTTCCCCGCCGCCGACGCCGTCGCCCGCGGCGAGGCCGACGCCGCCGTCCTGTGCTGCACCACGGGCATCGGCATGAGCATCACGGCCAACAAAGTCCCCGGTGTCCGTGCCGCGCTCGTCTTCGACCCCGAGTTCGCACGGACCAGCCGGACGCACAACAACGCCAACGCCCTCTGCCTCGCCGGCAAGCGAACGGACGCCACGCAGGCGGACGCCATCCTTGACGTGTGGTTTGCCACGGGATTCGAGGGCGGGCGCCACACGCGGCGCCTCGGTAAGATCGCGGCCAGGGAGAACACGGGCCCCGAATGACGCACACCCGCTGCGCTCAGGCCGGCCGTCGCTGAACTTAAACCTCGGACGAGGACTCCGCTTCCGGCCCCACCTCGCCCATCGCCTTGATCACTTCCTTGCGGAGCTGGTCCGCCTTGATCATGATATCGATCAGCTCGTCCTCGGCCTTCTCGTCTTCCTTGGGCCGGATCTCGTACGCCTTGCGCAGGTTCTGCATCAGCCGGCCCAGGTTGTCGCTCATCTTGCCGATGAGCTGGTCCGCACTCGGCACCCGGCTGTGCAGCATCACCTTCGGCCCGCGGAAGAAGCCCATCTTCTCGAGCTTCATCTCCTCGGCCTCGTCAATGGGCCCCTCCTCCGGCAGCTCCATGAAGTAGAACCGCGGATCGTCGCGCAGGATCTCGGCGAGCTCCTGCAGCGACACCTCCGGCCGCTCCGTCTGCTCGCAGTGCACGTACCAGAGCTTCTTGACGGCCACGAGGTAGTCGTCCATCTGCTGCATCATGCTCTCGGCCCAGTTGGCGAGCGGGTGTGGCATCGTCGAACATCCTCCTTAACGTACGGCAAGTGTATCGGAACACTCCCGTACCTGCTATAGGATTTGACGGAATCCCCGGCTCAAAGATTCGCCACCTCAAAACGCCGCCCCAGGCACGGCACGATCACCCTGCGATCCGACGCATCACCAAGCCGGTCAATAACTTAGGGTAAAAATCAGTGGACTTCTGCGGCATCACCGACCCGCTCGTGGCAACCGCACGCACCTGGCTGACCCGCGTCGGATTGAGGAAGAACGCCGCCTGGTACGTGCCGCTGCGCACGCCCTCGACGCCCTCGCCAAAGCCCGCCACGTACCGGATGTTGCCCACCTCGTTCTGCGCCTCCCGCGACAGGCCGAACACGTGCTCCAGAATCAGGCCATGCAGCACCGTCACATCGAGCTCCAGCACCGGCCTGGGCGTATCATGGCCTACGACCTCGGCGAGCCGCCCGCGGTCGGCCAGCGTGAGCACAAACGCGCTCTCGCCGCCCGTGTAGAGCCCCAGCCGCGGCTGGCCCTCGTCGTCCGGCCGGATTCGCGCCGGCAGCGCCTCGAGCGAGCACGCCTCGACACGGAAGAACGGCGCCAGCTTCCCGGGCGCCTGCGCCGGATCGAACCCGGCCAGGTTGCGCACCAGCCGGTGCGTCGGCCGGACCACCAACCCCTCGTCCTCCATGTTGACCAGCGTCACCATCCGCCAATCGTACGCGCCCCCCTCGCCGTGCGCGGCGCGCATCTCGTCGCGATAGTTCACCGCCGTCTCGTAGCGGTGGTGGCCGTCGGCAATAAACAACTGCTTGTCGGCCATCACCTCGCAGATCGTCCCGATCGCCTCGGGATCCGTGATCGCCGAAAGCGTGTGCCGCACGCCCAGCGCGCCCCTCTCGTTGAGCGCGCCCCGCTCGCCGAGCGCCTCGACCGCCACTTCAGGCGTGCCCCGCCCCTCGAGCTCCTCCAGCATCCGGCTGATCGTCCGCCCCGCGTCCGAGTAGAGCATGAAAACGTGGCCGAAGTTCGCCCGCGTCGCCCGCATCAGCCGGAGCCGGTCGTCCGTGTACTTCTTGAAAGTCCGCTCGTGCGGGTAGATCACGCCCGTGCCGAACGGCTCGAGCTTCACCAGCGCCACGAACCCGCGCCGGTGCACCGTACGCCCCTCGATCTCGAAACGCTGCCCGCTCGCGTAGATCGCCGGCCGCGCGTCCTCGACCAGCACCTGCTCGTCGAGCCACCGGCCAAAAAACCCCGCCGCGCGCGTGTACACGTTCGCCGTATCATCGTCGCCGGGCTCCGTGCGCCCCAGGACCAGCCGCACCGCGCTGTACGGGCTCGCCTCGTAGTAGACCGCCTGCATCTCCGGCGTGATCTTGTCGTACGGCTGCGTCACGACCGCCTCGACCAAAACCGTCGCCGGATCGTATCGGATGCCCTTGAATGCGCGGATCTCCGCCATCGTCACCGCCTCCGTCCTGCAACGCGCAGCATGCTCTGCGCGCAAACGCCTCACACAATAGCCGACCGGCCTTCGACCGCAAACGGAAAAGGCCGGGCCTGGGGTACAACACCCCTGGGCTACGAGACGGAGGAACCGCCGAGTATCCATGACGGCGGGCGAAAAAGAGGCTTGACAGCGTCAAGGCAGCGCAATAGTCTAT
>Ga0180432_10002786_pt1 | contig 25865 bp, 29 predicted proteins | sample SS_ome_10_FD_132414 | JGI IMG/M metagenome (GOLD analysis project Ga0180432, IMG submission 132414) | Hypersaline lake sediment archaeal communities from the Salton Sea, California, USA - SS_1_MS_2 metaG | ecosystem: Environmental > Aquatic > Non-marine Saline and Alkaline > Hypersaline >... | reverse complement strand
TTTGGTTCGTCCTGCTGCGTGGTTGCTGGCGTGTAAAAAGGATTAACAGGGGGCGAAGCTGCCGGTGTGCTTTCATCGACGGGTGATTCGGTAGCTGATAGTTCTTGCATAGGAAGACCTGTCGTTTTACCTTGCCTTTCTAAGAGTCGAAACCGAAGACGATTCGATACTGATCGAGAGCCTTCTCGATCGGAATGCCGCGACGAACGGCATCGGAAAGCATCGGGCAAACGACGACCTCAAAGAACCGACGCATAACGTGAGCGTAGGTCAACTGCCACGCTGTTCTTACTTGATAATTGATGCCCTCTCCGAACTGATCGTTCTCCTTGACGGCTCGATACTCCGTCTCTTCGAGAACGGCGACGGTCGGACCAGAGACAGAACCGCACCACGATTGCGGCTGAACGTTGACCGAGTCGCCGTGATACTTCTCGGCGAACTTCCGACGGTCGTCGAACGTGTCGAACTCTTCGCGATCAACGACGCCGTATGAAACGTGAATCTGATCGTAGTCGAAGCTGAGCAGTTCGCGAAGCGTCAGGAACGAGAACGAATGATCGCCGAAACAGAGATACGGAGAACCGTCGGCGGGCTCGCCGTCTTCGTTGGTTTCGCATCCGTGCGAATGCCGATATTCCGAACAGAGGTCATCGGGCAAGCCCTTCGGCTCTGAAATGAAGTTGAACTCTTCGCCCGTCTGGATGCCCGCGAAGCCGCGACCGTTGCGGACGTTCGCGAGAATCGCGAAAATGTCGTAATTCCGATCGTGGTAAACCGCCGGCCATCGCCGCTGACCATCGTCGCCAACGACGGGCTCGATCATCGGCGACCAATCGCCCGACTGATCGATTCTTCGCTCTGCGTAACAGTGAATGTCGCAACCCATAATCCTCGCCTTTCGTGAAGTGAGAAACAGAAACGTTCAACAGGACTCAACCGGCTTGAGAGGCTTGAGAGGCTCTAAGCCGGACTGTTCGCGGAATGCCTGACACTGTTCGCCGCCCGCCTGCATTCCAACGCAGCAGGTCGGTCGAGTCGGGTAAGTTGTGCATCGGTTATCTTCGCCGAGCAGCGGACAACAATTGCGAACGTGATCGTAGAGCAAGGCGAACTCGCCGCCCTCGCCCAACTCTTTGAACGGCGTCGCCGCCGCCGCGACCTTCGGTTCTCGCTGACAGTCGAGTTCGTAAACCTCGACGATCGAGTTTCGGCAGCAAGCCCCGCATTCGTCGCATTCGTATTCGTCGGCCATGACAAGCCCTTTCCTTTGTCGCGAACAGAGAAGCCAAGATTGCGGCGTAATCCCTTACGCCGCTCACTTGGGCCCTGTGCCCCGCTATTTCAGCAGTTCGCCAGAGCCAATCAAGCTACCCGCGTAGTCTTCCATCGACGACGACGCTTCGACGTCTTCGACCTCCTGAGAAAACCGAGCGACGGCTTGCGCCAATCCGTAGCGTGTCGGCGAGTAGTCTCGAATGAAATGCGACAAGATTTCGTCGCGATGCTCGTCTTTGAGTTCCGTGTTGCTCACGAGAGCGTCGACAGCAGCCGACGGGGCTTCGATCCTGTCGCTTTCCGCGTCGCGGCAGCGAGCGACAAGACGCTTGAAGACTTCCGGCTTGAACGCCGCCTTGATGCCGTCGCGAGCCTTCAGCATGATCGACTTCGATTCAGCCGAGATCGTCTCTGCGGTGAAGATGCCTTCTTCGAGACGTTCGCCCAGGTGGATATTGCAAGCGACGTCTTCGACGGTTGCGATATTGAAGCAGATCGCCCGCAAGATGCCGACGCGAACGTTCAAGCCGCCTTGCCCGGTCTCGCTGTTCGAGATCGTGACGACAGGGTGAACCGTGCCGGGACCGCCCGGCAGTTGCCCGCCCGAATTCGCACCGACGCGGCGAAGGTACTTTTGATCGCCCATTCCGCCCACGTACCACGAGCCGCGATCGCCCGCCTTTCGTTCTTCGTCGATCGCATCGAAGACCGAACGCGAAGTGATCTTGATTCTCATCTTCGTGTCGCTCAGAGACGCCTCGACGACTTCGCCGCCATGCTCACGAGCAACGCCGAGAGCCGCAACAGCGAGATCGTAATTATCCATGACGCGATAGCGATCGCTGAGAAACGCCCGAACGTTACCGTCGAGACAGCGAAGCAGACGTCGCGACGGAGCCTTCGCCATTAGCTCATTGACAAGGCGAACGGCTGCGACCGGCTGCTGCTCGAAAAGCTCGCGGAAGAACCGAGTCGGAATCTTCGGCGTCTGCCGCGTCGCGACCTGAACCATCGCTTCGGGAGTGAGACGAAGACCGTCGCTTGCGATGAACTCGCCAACTTGTCGATCGACGGGCTGAAGCCGCATATAGCGACGATCATCTTCGGTCGTCTCGACGACGGCTTTCAAGCCGCGAGTATCACACACGAAGTCGACTTTCGTATCGAGCTGACGCTGAAGCTCGCCGACCATTTGTTCGAGCGTTCCGCGACCGGACCAAGGGCTAATGCTGAATTCGCCGTGAACTTGTTGATCGTTCGACATTTTTAATCTCTCTTTCTTGAACTTGAAAAACTGAAAACTGAGTGAAGAAAAACACGCCCCGCCAGCGGTGCCACTGACGGGGCTGTTTGGTTATCCGTTGACCGCAAGATGCTCCCAGGTCAGCGGGCGACCTTCCGGCCGTTTGATCTCGCGAAAGTCGTCGAAGCTCCAACGATTTTTAGAAACGTTGATCGCATCTTCGTTCGCGATCCAAACTTCTTTGTCGTCAAGATCGACAACGAGAACGGGTCGACCTGCTTCGTTGTCTTCGATCCTGTGAGACAAGCCCCAACCGCCCTCTTCGCCGTGAGCTTCGGCGGGGATAATCTTCGACACTAAGATTCGGGCTTGATACGCGGGGTCGCCGTCTCGCGACTTTGCGTGTTCGCTGTTCAACGCATCTTGAACGAGTTGCGGAAGTTCGGTTCCCGCCCAATGCGAATAGACAACAAATGCGTCGTGCATGAACGGCCCGGTCTTGATTACAACGTTTGCTCTGTCACCCATCGAAAAATCTCCTTCACTGAAAATCTGCGACGCCGCTCGGCGTCAGGAACTTGAAGAGGGTCAGTCGTTCGATCTTGCCTTTCTGTGACTGTTCAGATCGTTGAATGAAGCCTCACTCAACTAAGCCCAAATCTATCAGACCTATAATGAGATTAAAACCCCAAAAACTACTAGACGTCAAAAAAACCAAAAATTTCTTCGAGCCCCTCAGAGCCGTTCTCGCGGCCGATCGCCTGCGACGACATATCACACGCGAGCGACCTCGATCGCCTGCGACGCCGCAAGCCTCGCGTTAGTAAATAGAGAAGATCGGGCTCGAACCTGATCGTCGCCAAGTTTGGTTCGTCCGATTTGAGCAAGCGCACACCGCGCACAGCGGTTCGAGAACGGCCGTGCGCTGGTTTCTCCGTTGCTAGCTAACGACTTAATCGAGGTCGCGCACGCGCACAGCCGTTTCTCGCTCGGCGCGAACCTAAAATGTTCCCTATTAGTGTGCGCCGTGCGCGTGTGTCACCAATCCGAGACTATGGATTCGACGGCGATCGAAACCTATAATCACGTTGTCGTTTGTTCGAGCTTACCTTAAACGGATTGGAGTCGCGATATGGATATCGCAAGCGAAGCGATCGGAGAAAACGAGCAGCTACTCGACACATTCGAAGCGGCTGCGTTCATCGGGAAGTCGAGAGTTCGAATCTATCAAATGATTCGCGAACAGAAGCTCGACGTCGTCAAGCAAAGAGGATACCCCTTGCGAATCAAGAAGTCGTCGCTCGTGCCATACAAGACGCCGACGATCGAATGCGAAGACGATTGAGCTACGTCGGCGACAGATCGAACGCTTCGATCTGATCGTTCTCCGTCGTTACCGTCATAAGAATGTTCTCGACTTCGCCAGCCTTCATTGCTTCGAAGTCGCTGCGAAGTTGCGCCTTGACCTTCGCAAGAACTCGCGACTCAGGCAGCGGCTTCGGGTCTTGGCACAACGCACCACCACGGAAGTCGACGAAGCCCCAACCGCTGCGCCCGTCGCGGTGCCAAGTGTCGAGAAGGATCAACCCGTAAGTATGACGTCGCGTCGAACCGCGTGACGCAATGACCATGATCGAAACGGTTCGATATGACCAGTCAGCGTGAAGATAGTTATACCATTCATCGAGCTTCTCGATCATTTCTTTCGTCGCAGCAAGAAACTCCGCGACGTTGAATTCGCTCGAAACCTCGATCAGTTCGAACGGGTCTTCAGGCGCAAGCGAACCGTCGCCGTCCCCAGCGTCGCCTACTGGAAGCAGACCGCCGGGGAGGCGATAGATTCGACCTGCGGTTCGCGTCGTGAATGACATTAGTAACAACGACCGTTCATCGGAACGAGCTTGTAAGGTCGCATCGACCAAACCGGCGTGTAGCGATGACGAATGATCGTCGCTCGACGCCAAGGAGCGTAACGAACTCGCGGCGTGTATGCCATTCCGTGATATTGCGGAACCCAAACCGGACCGTAGCCCGATTGACCATGAGCCGCGACTTGGGCTTGCGTGTCGCCAGTGAACAGAGCGAACGACACGAGCAACGCGACGACTGCGAAAGCGTACTTCATTTTCTTTTCTCCTTCAGATAGTGACCGAAGCGAATGCCGAGCGGATAGAGCCAGCGAACGGGTAAACCTAGCACGAAGCCGAAAGAGTTCAACCACTCTTGGCGGGCTTCACAATCACAGTCTACCGATTTCCTGAATCCCAGCGAATGAAATAATCTTGCACACCGATCGCCGACGCCCGGCCGCTTGCAATCGCGATGGATCAGAATCGTCGAACCATATAGAGCCGCTTCGGCTTCGCGGGGCTTCAGGCGAACGCCGATCTTGCATTGTGGACACATGAAAACGAGGGGGTCGACCGTGCGTGCGAACCGGCATTGCGGGAACGCTTCGGAGTGACGGAGCTTCGCCCGAATCATCATACGATGAAAGCGGCCGACTCGCTTCGAATATCGAACTAAGTTGAGTCTCGTTATCATGGAACCGTGTCGCCTGAGAAATCCGCTGTGACAATGATGTTCGCACCCAACGGCAGACCGGGATAGCCGCCGTCATCGGGTTCGAATGCACAGCAAGCACTATTCTGCGCGGGGCCCGTCGAAGTAATCTGAATATCTTCGCCTTCTTCCGAGCCGCACGGAATTCGCCGATCGAGGTCTTTGTATTTCTGAATGCCGTAAGGAACGCTTGACTTGTCGAAGTGAACGACGATTCTCGGCTTTCCGCTCGACGTCGACTTCGCGATCGACTTCAAGACGATTTTTGTGACTTGCTGTTCGGTGCTGCAAACCGGCGTCAACGTCTTTTCGTATTCGATCGGGTCGGATTCATCGCCGTCGCGGCAGAGATCGTTCGAGGTCGATCGATTAAGAATGTGAACGCCGTAGTATTGCAAGACGCAACCATGCGTCGCCGGGTCTTGCCCTTCCGTGAAGCTGCAAGCCGAGTTGCAGACGCCGTTCGGATCGAAGCTCCCACCGTTGTATTCTTCAACCCAAGCGATAACGCCGCTGATCGTTACGCGAACAGGATCAGAGACGAAGCACGGCGCAGAATGATAGTTGTCGTCGAGATAATCCTTGTCGACGTCGTGTCCGATGCAAATCCCAGCGCCGAACGTTCGCATTCCCCAAATGCCGAGACCGAGAACGATACAAGAAAGAACTTCGAACATCATGTTCGCTCGCCTCCGAACCATTTGCCGTCAAGCCTGCTGGTATCTCCTAAGCCGGAATCATAGCAGACGACAAAGTGATCGTCATCGATCGAGCCCGCCGATCGCCCGTCGCTTCCCCAGTTGAACGACGGAGCGTTCAAGTAGAGCCCCGTCGGTTGATTCCGTGTCGAGTAGACCTCGCCCGTTCCGCGAACAGGTATCAGGTGATAAGGGTACTGAAACGCCAGCAAGAAGCCTTCAGGCGTTCGCGTTCCAAGACTCTTGAAGCCGAGCCCGTCAGGCTGACACGCAAACGAGTTCGCTGTCATGCCGAAGACTCGATTACCTTCGTTGCAGGCGGAACCGGCCGGGATATGATTCAGGAGAATCGGCTTGCCGATATCGAGAGTACACATTCCGACGCCGTTAACTTCGATGTCTTCGGGTCCGATGATCGGATAGAACGGACGCCAACTGTCGTTCGCCTTGACGGCTTTCACGCCGATTCGACCTTCGTGCGTGAAGAACCCGTTCGCCATTACTGGCGACCAAGCGAGCAACTCTTCGCCCGTATCATTGCGAACCGGCAGCCAGCGATGACCGGCGGCGATGCTTCCGAGAAGTGATCCCATCATTCAAGCCTTCCGCAATTCCCGCCCGCATAAAGAGCATAAGACGGAGGACCGCCCGACCGATCGCCGTGACAATACGACCACATTCGCCCTTCAGGGTATGGCCGGTCTTGACTCATCCAAGCAGTCGGACCGCCCGCCATGCCGCCAGACAGAACAGCCCAATGAGCGCCGCCCGCCGCGTGAAACGGTCCGTGAGTCTCGTCCCACCAATCCATATTCTCAGTATCGTTCGAACTGTCGCCTGAATGCATTATCGCTTGCGTCGAATGAAGACCGCTCGCTTCGCTGTGATAGATATGCCCCTTGAACAAGATCGGACACATTTCGAGACCGATCGTGAACAACTCTTGCCGATTCTGTTGAAACGGTTGTGTCGGCGGCGTCGGCGTCACGCTGCCCGCCGCGTCCATTTCAGGGTCATATCCGTCGGTCGTCTTCAGAACTCCGATAAGAACGGTGTCGACGCCGTGAAGGTTCGCCGTTGCTGCCGCATACGCGCAAGCTGGTAGCATCGTCGATACCGAAGTGGTGAACGGCGGCGCTGGTTCGGTATCGACGAATTGCGATATCGGAATCGGCCTGCCAATATCAAGGAATGCTTCGCCGTACTTGCCCGATTCAACGTGACTAAGCCCGTTCCGCATGGATGGGCCGATATTGCCATCCGATAGAGCCCTACAGACTGGAACGGTATACGGCGAGCCCCACTCTTCATCGACTCGCTCGCCGACAACTTCTAGCTTGCTAAAAGCAAATGCCTGATTGGAGCCTTCGAGATAGTAGCGGATCATTATCTTGTTCCGCATGTAACGATGATTGCCGTTCGCTTGCTGTCCCATCAGTTACAACTGCCTCCTATATGGTGACATTGCTGGCGAGCATTCACTCGAAAGAGATCCGAGCCGCCTGTTGCTTCGTAATCGGGATGATAGCTGCCGTGCCAGAGATAGAACCCCTCGCTTCCGAAGTCGCTCGCGGACATTTGCGCCGTCCCTTTGTAGTGAACCCAAGGTACTTGATACTTATGTCGGCCAAACTGACCGAGCGACGCTTCGTTAAGACCGTAAGCCTCGACCTTGCGATCGTCGTCGGCTCCCGTGTCGTATTCGACCATTTTTCCGAGCGTGTAGTTCTGAGCGACCTGAATGCAAAGACGAACGTCTTCGAGGTCTTCGATTTCAGGGTCGCCGAGATAAATGAAGCCGTGTCGATCGGAAGACATATCGAACGAGCCAGGGACAACGCCGAACGACTGACCGGGGCTGAATGACTGACCGTTCGTATTCAATAGGATCGGCGTATAGAGTTCCATGCTGAACAAGCCAGACATTGCGTCGAGGTCGACGGGGTCGACGGGGTCGCCGGGCCCGCCGCCGCCGATCGGCGATTTCGGAACCGCAAGGGGGCCATTGATCGCGTACCACGGCGAGAATACGTCGTCGACCTGTGTCGCAAAGAACGGTCGCCAGTGCGGGCGCTCGTTCTTTGACGGCAACGAGTAGACGTCGACCTTGTGAGCGACCAAGCGAATCGGAGCATAGGCCGGAACGTCGACAGGTCCGACGTTCGCCCAAGATTCGAAGATCGTGTCATCGAAAGCGCCAGCATAACTATCGACGCCGCTTCCCGCTCCGAAGTCGGTCATGGTCGCGTTCTCGCTTTGACTGCGTTCTGAAACAGTTGTTCAGCGGCAGCGGCAGCACCTTTAGCCGACTGCCGCCGAGCTTCGCTTCGCTCATTGCGAACACGCTCGTTCGGGTATGTCGGCGAGACCTCGATATTTCGGCCCGCTCGCGTAGTCGCTGGCGACTCATCGCCGCAAGCCCATTCTACTTGAAGAATAGAGCCACTGGGAAGAACAGGAACAAGCCCGTAATAGGTAACGTCTTGCGACCAATCTTGATTCAAGCCCTCTTCGGCGACGTCAATGAACTTCTCGGCGTCTTCTTTTACGTCGTCGTGATTGCGATCGACGCCGTCGGCTTCGTACTCTTGGGCCCCCTTGTATTTCTGTTTATAGGTCTCGTGAATTTCGTCGTGACGAACGATCAGCGGTTTCGTTTCCGAGTCGGGATTCGTGACGTCGCGTTCGAACGTCGCTCGAACATACTGCCCGCCCTTGTTCTTCAGCTTATAGGCGACTTTCAAGAACAGTTCGGGCGGCTTGATCGTCTGCGACGCCGAGCTTGCCGAGTGAGTTACGAGCGTTTGATAGACCGGGTCTTTGAACTTCACGAGACGAAGTTCTTGATCGATATCAAAGTCGCCCGAATAGATCGCTCCGAACTTCACGTTGACAGGCGGGTTCGATTGCGTATGCCACTTGCCCGAAATTTGCGGCGGCTTCTGTCGCTTTACCTTCTCGCCTGCTTCGTTCTCAATCTCGACCGTATCAAGAACGCCGCCTTCGAACTCGAACTGACCGATCTCCGTGACTTCGATATCGAGATCGTTCAACTCTTCGCCCATCGGCTGAAATCCGCCTTCCGCGAGTTCTTCGATCTTGAACCATCGCCAGACCGACCGCAACGCAAGGTCGCGTTTCTTGATCGTCTTTCCGTCTTCTGTGAACGTACCTGTCACGCCGAACATATAATTCGGCCCCTGACGCTCGAACCCGGTGCTTTCAGGCTGGCCGGGCAGCGGCGGCGGCAGCGTTCCAGGTCGATAACTTAGGTCTTTGAGAAGCTTGATCTTTCCGTCGGAGTCGAGGCCGACCGGCGTCAGCTTGAAGATTGATTGAAATCGCGTATGACCTGCGACGACCTGAATCTTACTTGGCCGGATCGTAGGCGACACGCCGCGTCCGTCGTTCTGTTCGAGACCAGTGTTCGGCAGCGGGTCGCCAGAGCCGCGAGCGAAAACGCGAACCTTGTCGTCGAGCCCTAAATGAAGAATGAGATTATTCTTCTTCAGAATAGCCGAGAGTTCGTCGGCGGGCGACGCATAGTCCCAAAAAGCTTCGGGATAAGATTCGGCCGGACCGTCGGCGACTTCATACCCGGTTTCGTTGAGCGAGTCGAGCAAGAGTTCGATCAGTTCCTTGACCGTCTTCTTATTGTCTTCGGTGTCGTCAACTTCGCCGTCGATGTTCCGCTTGTTATAGATTCCAGAGACCGAACCGAACTGCCACTTCCAGCGGCGATCATGGATCGTCGTCGAAATGACAGTTCGGCCCGTTGGCGATACCGTAGCGCGTTGAGCGGTAACGATGCAATCTTTCAGATTGACGATCTCGTTTCCGCCGTATGTCAGCCGCAACTGACCCAACTTCGTGTAGGGCTGGTCTTGAGGGTCAGACCGAATTACAGCAACCGACGGCTCTGTTCCGTGCGTAAGCGCGAACGAGCCGCCGAGAATGTACTGAATCCCAGGAAACGAAATTAAGCCTTGAGGGTCTGACATAGCTTCTCATTAGGTAGTCGTCGCTCCGATCGTCAACTTGACGTCGGTTCCGATATCCAACGTCACGCCGTCGAGCGTCGTATGATTAACATCGATTCCAGCGGACCACGTAACGACCTTCGCCGGGTCTTTGATCGTGCCGTTCTCGAAAACGTCTGCCTTGCTAACCGTCTTCGATCGCAAGTCTTTCGAGAAGTCGGCAGTCGCGTTCGAACCGACGATCAGTTCGGCAAGCGTCTGATCGGTCTCATACGACAGCGTTCCGCCTTCACAGTTTGCCAGGGTAAGCGGCCCGCCGCGATGCGTAAAGATGCCAGCGAGAAGATCGAGTTCCGGCAGCGTGTCACTACACTCATTGACGATCGTTCCGCCGTTCTGCGTGATTACCGTCGAGTTCATATCGACGCCGGGACCAAGAACAAGATCAACGTCGCTCGCCTGATTCGAGTCGAACGAAGTGCTGATGTTTGCAACGTCGCAAATCTCGCCAGCAATGACAGCGCAACCGACCGAACCCTTCGTGATCGTTAGCGTGTTCGACGAATTCGTTCCGATGAACGTAAATGTCGGCGTGTCGGTTGCTTCCGGCGTCGCGGTGTCCGTGACGTTGACCGCGACTTGGCCGGAACCGAAGTCGAAGAACAGGCGACTCGAACCCGTTCCGTCACCGCCTCCGACATTGACGTTGCAGGTCGATCCCGTCGTATGCATCTTGCAATATCGCTCGCGATATTCGGGGTACGGAGTCCCGTCGACATTCACGAGCGGAAGACCGATCTTTCCGGTGTATCCCTTCTCGATCGTAATCGAATTGAACTGAATCGCCGCGAATGCGTCGAGCCCATAGAGAACATCGACGAAGCCGTCGTCCCAGACAACGTCGTCAGCGCCGGTCGGAGCCGAGCCGGTGTCCCAGTTGTTATCGGAGTCGAGTTGATGCGGACCGTCAGCGTTCACGGTAGTCGCATCGGCGACCGTTCCAGCCGTCGAGACCTTCGTCGTCGCAACAGTGAACGGCTTTCCGACGGTCGAATCAGCCACGAGGGTAACGACGCCAGCAGACGAATCGGCGGTCACTTCGGCGAACTCAGGAACGTTGTCGCCGGTTTCGCTTGCCGAGTAGCCTGTCTGCGACTGCGCGGTGCCGTTCCACATTTCTTTGATGCCAAGAGCAACAGCAGTTACAGCGACGTCGGTTCCGACTGTGAGAGTCAACGCCTTGCCGTTCATTGTGACCGTTACCGTATCGGCAGCAACCCACGTTCCCGCGATCGTGATCGTCGATTCTTGCTTAACCGGGATCGCCTTTCCTTCCCATCGAACAGTACCCATAGCAAAATCTCCTAGCGTTGATTGGGCTGCGGTTTCGGATCGCCGCCGAGCAAAGTAAACGAATATGACCAGTTCACCCCGTAGTCTTGGAAGATTCCCGAATCTCGATTCGGCGAAGTCGCCGAGTTGGTTCGTTGTTCATAGTCTTCGTCTGACGGATACAAAGGCGCGGGCGGTGCCGGTGCCGAAAACCTACCGATCGCGTTGCCTGCCTGCGTAATGAAGATCGGTGTCTTCTGTGCGATGATCTGACGTCGCGGGTTCCCCTGCTGAAGAACGCCGGTATGACGACGGGGCCCGCCCGTTCCCCGAACCGTTACCGTCTCCGAAAATTGAACGATATCGTCGACGCCTTGAAGAACCTTTCGAACGGTCATGGTCGCCGCGAACGATCGCCCGGTCGCGTATTCCGCGTTATTCGAGTTTGTCCATTGAAACGAAGTCTCGATCCCCCTGAAGGTTCCGTCGGCGGTCAGCAAGTGCGGCGTCGCCGATCCGTTGTCGTGATAGAGCCCGCTGCTCTGCGCTGGCAACCTATAGGCGTTCTGAACCTGCTTGATCTTGTTGTTCAGCGACGACTGAGAACTTCCCTTGACGAACCCATTCATAGCAATAGTCTCGACGCGAACGGCTCGATTGCCACGGATATATTCATAGTTCCAACTGTGAGTAGACAGCAGAACCGTATTATCGTCGTGCCGGTATGAGCCGTGTCGGTAGAACATTACTGATTCGCCTGAAGTTGTTCGAGCCGTTGCTCGGCTCGCTTGATATCCTTCGCGTTCTTCTCAAGAAAGTCGATCATCGCTCCGACAGATTTGTTCATCCTGCCGAGAAGCTCGTCTTCTTTTTCTCCGATCTCCTTCAGCCGGTCGTCGATCGAGCCAAGCTCGCGAACCTTTTCTTCGGCAGCCTTGATCGCCTCTTGAGCCTGATTCGCTTCTTCGCCTTGATTGAAGTCGTCGCCGCCGAGAGCCGCGAACCGGGCTCGCCCGCCTGCTCTCGCGTTGATCGCGTCACGCGAAGCCCGCGTCGCTTCGTCGACGTTCTCGCGACCGAGCTTCGATTCGGCGAACTCGATCTCTTCTTTATTGAGCTTGACGCCTTCTTTGATCTTCTCGTTTATCTTGTCAAGCTCGGCGAGTTCTTCTTCGCCGAGCATACCGATTCGATCGTCGATCGACTGAAGTCGGTTCTTCTCTTCGGCGACTTGGTCTTTCAGCGTTTGAAGCGTTTCCTTCTCAAGCTCCAACTCCTTCCGCTTCTCTTCATAGAGCCGTTTGTTCGTGTCGACTTGCTCGTTTACGCGGGCAAGGTTTTCGTCGATTAGCTCGCCTTGCAAGCGATGAACTTCGGCTTCACGCTGAGCGAGAAGAATGTTGTTTCGACGACGGGTTCCGACGTTGCCTTCGGCCGATTGAGCTTCGACTCGCTTCTTGAAGTCCTGCCACATTCGGGCCTGCTTGTTAAACTCTTCGATGTTCTCCTTATTGCGATCGTTGCGAGCCTTGTTGATCTCGCCTTCCGAAGCGCCCATTCGTTTCATTAGTTCGATTCGACGCTCGAACGCATTCTCGTTCGCATCGTTCACGGCTCGTTCGAGATCGATAACGGCTTTACGCTGATCGACGATCGCCCGCGTTGCCGCCTTCGTCTCTTCGCTGAGTTCCTCTTCTTCGTCCGACCATGCACTGAATAGTGCAATGATTCCGACGACGACAGCACCGATCGCCGCAATAGCGATTCCGATCGGACCCATTGCGATATTAAGAGCGGTCATTGCTGTCGACGCGACGCCCGCCGTTGTGGCGATACCGACATTCGCCGTCGCCTGCGCCCCGCCCGCGACAGCGGCTTGGCCTTCGGCGATCGCGAGCTTCTGAGTCGAAGCAGCCTGAACCGTGTTCGCTGCCGTAGCGACGGCGCTGCTCGCGGCAGTAGCACCGCGAAGGGCTCGCATTCCCTCAACGAGACCAACGACGACGTCAGTCGAGCCCTTGAACAGATCGAACGCACCTTGAACGGCTGCGACTGCCTGAAGCATTTCTTGCGCCGATTCTTCGCTTGAAGCGAACAGCAAGACCATGCCCCGCGCAGTCGTGAACGCTCCGTCACCGACTTTCTTGAACGCTTCGGCCGACTTGATATTGTTGTCGATCAACTCCGTTTTCGCATCGTTGAGGTCGATCTCGGCTTCTTCTAGCTCTGCTGTCGCCTTGGCAAGCTGCTCGACCGAGTCGGCGGCTTCTTCGGAAGACTTCTGAAGTTCTTCGGTATCGCTGGCAACCTCCTTGATCGACGCACCCGCTTCGTCAAGAGCGTCGCCCGCTCGTTTCACGCTTTCGGAAACACTCTCAGAGATTACGTCTTCGAAGTTTGCCTTCGCCTCTTCGGCGATCGCCTTCGCCGACGCGCTGAATTCGTCAGCCGAGATTTGCGGCAGAACCGGAGCTTCGAACTCGATCTTGCTCTTGATGACGATTTGTCGAATCGTTTCGCTCATTGTCCGCGATCATCGCCTTATAAGATTCTGCGAGTTCTTTGTAATGGTCAACCACTTCAAGCAGGTCGGCCGTTATCTTCGCTAGGTCTGAATAGTTCTTCTGTAGTTTTGCGAACAACGCCGGGCTCGATACTTCGGGATGAATCGACCGAACCCGACGTTCTGAATTCTTGACGGATTCAATTTGTTGTTCGCGAGTTCTCATTTTGCTAGTCGGACCGCCCGCAATATAGCCGCTGTCATTTTCGATTCGCTAGACGAATCCTCGACGCGACGAATTATCGCGGCGTTCCTTCTTACAATCGCGTCGCGAGGGAAGTCGTTGACCGCTTTACATTCAAGGTAATGCACAAAGGCTAACCAGTTTTGTTCAGTCAGTTCGATTCCAGCATTCGGCGACACTTTCTGGCAACGGTCAGGCGAAATCCGGCAAGGCACAATCGCGCCGGGCGGTCGTGGTAGCGGTTCGCCGTTCGGAGCCTTGTAAACAGTCCCTTTCTCGTGATCGTACCAGTCTCTTTGGCAATCGACGCACGACCTGAACGCAACGTTCGGAGCGTTGAGGACTAGGCCGACGCCGGTTCTGAGTTTTTTTCCGGTGTCACTTCTTCGATCGGGTCATCTTCACCCGAAAGAATTCGTTCAACTTCGTCGTCGATCGCCGACGGGGTTTCGCTCGGCGAGTCGTCTGGCCGTTCGTCACCTCCTTCATTACCCATTACGATCTGGAACATCCTATGAGACAGCTTCGGCGGCAAGTGCGACGCCGCGTGCGTCGAAACGGTGATCTCGTTTCCGGCTGAATCGCGAATGTTGTCCCAGTCTTTCACGTACTCAGCGATCGACCGTGCTGCAATATCTTCGGCTTCGGCGGCTTTCTTCTTGCCGATCGCCTCGAAGATGCCCGCCCGCTGCCTTGGCAACGCCGGTCGATACTTGATTTCGCATTCGTCGTGAACGCCGGGGACGGCCGCGATATAAGCCGTCAGCGTGTAGCCGTCATCGATGTAATTTAGAACCTTGGTCATTGTTTAACCGTCTGCGTTTGTAACCACGAGTTCGGCAGTCGCCGCGTCGGGCTTCCGTGCCGTGAACGTGATAGGAAGCGTTACTTCGCCCCGACCGCCGCCGCCCGGCGTGTCCAAGGCATCCATTTGCAACGCTCCAAAAGTAAACGTCAGCGCATCGGCGGGAGAAGTGCCACGAGTGAAGACGGCAGAGCCCGAAGTCCCTTCGACGTCGTCTTGCAAAAAGTTCGTGTTCTCCGTGTTCGTGAACGGTGTCGTCACGGCTACAGTTACGATCCGATCAGTCTCTTGGATCGAGGTCGCATCTTGGTCGCCGCTCGCGTGCTTCACTTCGAGAGCGTTGTCGATGACGATCGAACAATCGTAAGCCTTCTGACTTCCGCCGCCGAGCGTCAAAGCGAGATCGTGGAACATCCACGGTTGATAGGCTGCCGCCGTATCGGCGAGAGCCAGAGCCGACAATGTCGGGTATGCCTGACCAAGATTCTCAGTCTTTGCCAGGATATCGACCGTCAGCTTCAAAGGTTCGTTCGCGGTGCATTGGAACGTCGCTTTGTTCACCTTGCAGTCGGTATATTCGAAGTACTCATTGGCAACGCCGCCGAGCTTGTCGACCAGCAAGGCAAACCAGGGCAGCGTTTCGCCGAGAGCGAACGTGTCGGTCGACTCTTCTTCGCCAAGGATCAGCGGCAGCCAGATATCGAGATCGTCTTTCGTCGGATAGAACGTGATCGAACCGCCGACGACGTTAATCCCTTCCCGCGTCGAGTCGACGAAGTGCGATCGCGTGCCCCGACTGGTCGCCTTCGAGACGACCGATCGAGTCTTCTTCATAGACTCCGACTCATAGGCGAAGATTCCGTCTGACGTATCGTCCCAAGTGCGAGCGCCGCCTTCGGAAATACGGTCGAGCAAGAACGGTTTCAGTTGCGAAGATTGAGTCGTTGCAGTCATTTTCGACGCTCCTATTTAGTTAGCTGATCGACGATCTGATCGGCTATTGCGTTTGTCAGTTGGGCAACGCTTTCTTGAGTTGTTCCAACGTGCTGACGTTGCGGGTTGTGTCCCTTGCCTTCTTGATGCCAATGGGCTTTCTCGTCAGACGTTCCGAACGTGAATCCTTGATTCTGCCCCTCTTGAATGATGTCACTAATGTTGTCCGTGTGCGACGCGCTCGTAAGCGACGCCGCTAGATCGCCGTGTTCGACCAGAATGATTCCGTGACCTTTCTTCTTGATCGTGATCGGCGATAGCGGCTGCCAACTCTTACCGTTCGGGTCTGACTGTGATTCAAAAAATGATTCGTGAAGCTTCAGCAAGCTCGCGAGATAGTCTTCGAACGTCGGTCGAAGGTCAATCATTCCGTCGCGGGCAAGCCACTGATCGACCACGCTATCGACCTCACCCATTAAGGCGTCGACGACCTGAGAGCCAGCGTCTTTGCCTTCTTGAAAGTCGATCGTTCGAGGTCGAGCTTCGGCCATTAGTTCGTGATTCGATTTTCCCTTGCGTGAAACTCTAACGTGATCGCACTAATCCAAATACCACGCTTCCGCCATTGGGCAACGTCGAGAACCGTGTTCGGTCGCGCGAGACAGGTCTGAACGTTGTCGACGCCGGGAAGGCGTTGCATGTGAAACCGCTTGATAACATTTCCCCGCCAACGCATTCGCTCGCGGAACTCGTGCGTCTGGTCATTTAGTCCGTGCCTGCCTTCGTTCCGTGACTCGCCGTCATTCGCAAAGAACGCGACGCCGACAGGGTACGCGATCGCGTTCGTTTGATTTGTGCTGCCGGGAACATCCATGATCTCAGGACCGATCGGGGCAACAATGACGCCGGGCATTGCGGGAAAGATAGTCTCCTCGTGGTCAGTGAGAGCCTTATGAACAATCACCGACGACGGAGCTATTAGCGGAAGGTTGAGATTAACGATCTCCCGCTTCGTTGCTTCAAGGCAATCGTAAAAGGTAACGTCTGACACACTAGGTCGATCCTTCAATCGCAATCTCGAAAGTCGTATCGCCGTCGTCGACTTCGATCTCGTTTAATTCTTTCCGTATTGCAGCCGCTTCGTCGTAAAGGGTTTTCTTCGTTTCCCAGGTCGCCGAGCCCTTTATTCTCTTGATCTCGCGACCAATGTCGGCAAGCCTCGACTTCAGGTTGTCGATATATTCGTCGTGATCGTAAGTCGTCATTGATCGCTATCGCCTTCGATTTCCGATCGGAGATTAGTCTTCGGTCACGACGTAATGAAAATTCGCGGATTGATACTGCGGGATTCGCTTCGCCAAAATGAACCGGCGAATCGCTTCGGCGCTGTCGGGACAATCGATGATTCGGAGCTTGCGACGAAGACCGTTCGGAGCCTTGGCGTTGCTTACGTGAACGTAGAACGTCTTGCAGTTTTCGAGCTTCTTGCCGACGCCTGCGTTCGACGCTGCCGCCTCTTGCTTCGTCTTCGCTTCGGCTTCGCCTTCAGCCGGTTCAACCGGGGGCCGCTCCTGTTCAGGAACGTCGTCTTCGAACTGATCGACAGCGGCTTCGTCGTCGTCGATCAACTTGTCGTCGTCGATCAACTTGCCGTCGGCGGCGGGCTTGCTGTCGCTGATCGGCGTTGTCGTTTTCGTCGTCTTTGCCATTTTCGAATTCTCCTAATGAATGACGCTGGTCGCAGGGTTCTCGTTAGTCGCTTGAGTCTCACTAGGTCGCCGCTGACGGCTCGAAAGCCGCCAACGGCTAGCGACCAAGCGAGACTTCGGGGTTAGGATGTTCCGGTACTCTTGTAGACGTACCGTGGTTCTTCGACTGCGGTCGTTCCCATTTCGGAAACCTTGAACCGCGAGACGATATCGTTTCGGAACTCGGCTTCGCTGTTCGCCGGTGCCTGTTCGGTCGTGATCGGCCAAACAGTGTAGTAAGCGAACGCCTTCTTGAAGTCGCCGTAATACCACCCGGTATCACTCGACGTCTTTACCTTAACGTAAGGCGAAGTGAGCATTTGAATGTTTTGCTCAAGCGATTTGCCGGCGAGAGTCACGGTCGTTCCGCTCGTCTCGCGAACTTCCGTCGCGTTCAGCATACGGAACGCCTCGCGACGCAACGCTTGCGGAACGAGCAACTGAGGTCGCGACACGACGATCGGTTCGCCCGTATTCGGATCGACGATCGCGTTCAAGATTTGATCGGCGACCTCGATATCGGTTTCGTCGTTCAACGCATTGTCGTTGAGGTTGTCGAAATCGTGCGGGGCCGAGCCGCTGTCAGCATACGTCGCGGTTGCGACGGAACCGTTGCGGCTGTAAATCGTATCGAGACCGAGGATCGTGTGAAGAATGCGCTTCTCTTTGTTCAGAGCAAGCGACTCCGAAACGGCCGAAGCTCGCTGAATCACGAGACCAGTCTTGTCGCCGATAATTGCCTCTTTGGTGATCGGGACGATGAAACCACGCTTCCGCTTCTTCGGAACCGTGATGTATTCTTCCGACACGCCAGCCAGCGGATATGATTCACCTTCGTCGACGACGCCGAACGTCTCGGCCATGTCGCCGAGACCGCTGATGCCGGGAATTAACTCCTGATCGAGCATATCCGTCGTTTTCTCAGTAACGAGTTCGCTACCAATGAACTGCGGTTGCTCCCAAGCTTCGAGAACAGCAGCGAAAACCAGTTGCCCGGTAATGTTGCTGAAGTCGGTCGTCTGAATCGAGTTCGGACCTTCGAGCAGGGCTTGAGCCGACTCAGGCGTTCCCGGTCGCCACGATTCGAGAATCGCTCGACCGTCGGGAACGACGGCTTCGAAGATTCGGCGAATCGATGCTCGACCGATCTCCTTCAAGTCGGGTCGCTGACTTGGGTCTTGAATCGCTTCGTACAAGTCGACGTAAAAACGATTCGGGGCATACGGATCAGAAGACCGAGCCTGATCTCGTTTCGCGGCTTCGAGAAGCCGACTCATTTCTCGAACGTTATGGAACATGGCTGATCTCCGTTTTGAGTGTCGCCGAATCGTGGCGGCTAGTTCGTCCTGTAAAAGTTTGTCCGCTGGTTAGCGAGTCTGGCCCGCTCGCAGGTAATCGATCTTGAGAACCTCAGCGTTCGCGGTCGAAGTCTTGACCAGCGCCCCGAAGTCCATTTCGGTTGCCGTGCCGATCGTGATCGTGTGTTCGATCTTCTTGCCGTTGGCATCGACAAGTTGAGCGCCGTCGACTTTCGCCGTCACAGAAAGGTCGCCAGCGGTCGACGAAGTGTTCGTCTTGTGCTGAACGATCAGCTCGACCTCTTGATAGGTCGCAGCGTCAAGATCGACTTCGAGATCGGATTCGGTTGTCGTCGCCGTTCCGCTGTTGATCTGCGTCACGAGCGACCACTTGTCCGAGCCAGCGAGCTTGTAAAGACCAACGCCGTCAGCGTTGATCGCCAAAGCGTTCGCGTCGTTGATCGGAACGTCGGAAGCGAGAGCGTCGCCCCAACCGAACCAGAGATTCGCATCGGCGTTCGGATTGTCGATTTCCTCGAAGCAAATGCGCCCCTTGGCGTGCATCGAGCGATTGACCGCGAGCTTGAACAGCTCGTGAGTCGTTACGATGCCCGCCGCCATATCGTCGGCGGCTTGCGTCGTGCAAGTCAAAATACCGTTCTCGCCATTGCCGACGGCTACCGTTCCAGTTCCGTCGGCAATCGCGGTCCAAAGGTCCGCGTCGACCTGCGAAGTGAAGTCGTCAAAGATTTCGAATTCTCGGCTGACGTATCCGAGATCGGCGGTTTCGTGAATGACGGTCATGGTTTCGTTCTCCGTTTTTGAGCGTCAGCGTTTTCGCTGCTCGTTTCTTTCGTTGGTTCGGCGGTTAAGCTACGATGTTTTCTTGAAGAAGCCCTTCGAGAGCGAGTCGTAATCGTCTTCGCTCGAAAATCCGTGAGACTCCATCAAGCGAGCCGCGCCCGTCGACAGGGGCCGGGTTCCGCGAGTATGCCCGCCCTTGCCCCGGCTGCCGCCGAGCCAAGATTCAATCAGGGTCTTGCGTTCGTCGTTGCTTTCGCAGCGAGACAAATGCTTCAGACGGAAGTCATTCGCTTCGAGACCGACCGACTCAAGAAGCTCGGTCATATCGCGACGCTGCTCGCGAGCGGCCATCGACGAAACTGCTTCTCGCAGTTCTTCGAAGCTCGCGTCTTTCTTCGGAGTTCGATTCGACTCAGGAACGTTCGTCGGCTCCGTGTCGTCGCCGCCTTCACCGCCGCCCGCGATGTCTTCGGGAACGTCGCCGCTGCCGAGCAGCTTCTCTTGAGACTTGAGAATTTCCTTGATCTTGGCGAGCGTCGCTTTCGCGTCGAGAGCATCGTCGTCGAATGCGGCGATGACCATTTCGCGGAACGCTGCCTTGACCTTGTCTTCGTTCGAAGATTCTTCGGGAACCTCGACCGGGGCTTCGGCGGCTGCGACGCCCATTTCGCTTTCAATCAAGGCGACGACGTTCTTCCCCTTGTTGCCAGGGAAGCAAGATTCAAAGATCGCTCGAACGGTGGTCTTCATCGTTTCGTTCTCCGTGTTATGGCTTTCGAATAAGCCTTCGGTGGTTGCTGGTTTATCGACAACGTCGACGCCGCGAACAATGCCGACTGACTCGACGATGCCGCTACCGGATTCGTAGCGAACTTTTCCGTCGGCGTTCTGAGATAGCCCGAACTGATTCGGGAACCGTTCGGCGAGTTCAAGAAGGTGCGGCGTGTCGCGATGCTCCTTCACGTAATGGATATCGCCGAAGACGCCTTCGCTTTCGAGAACGGGGTTTCTGATTTCGCCCCAAGTATCTTGAACCGCTCGTTCTTCGTTCGGATTGTGTTCGCTTGGGTGATTGATGCGAACCTTCGCCCCGTCGTACAGATTCGCGGCTTCACGCAATGCCTTTTGCGTATAAGTGCGATTGTTCTTGCTCTCAGCGCCGAGAATCTTGACGCGGCGAATTATGCCCGCGTCGCGATCGATAGTCGCGCCGACAGCGTTGGAACGTTCAAGCAGATTGATCGTTTGCGTTTGACTCATGGTGGTGGAATTTGCCAGAAAGCCAAGAAGTCTGCAACCCTTATAACGTCGTTATAGTTTTCCGACCGGATCGCCCGGCCTCGCGGGGAACGGCTTCGTCGTGTCGCCACGTTGCTGTGCCTGCTTGAGTAGCTTCTTGAATCGCACCTTGTCGTCTCGACTCAACTTCTCATTCTCGTAGCTTATCCAGCAGCGACACGGTGCGTCGATCGGGTAAGAGCCCGGCGAATGCGCTGGCGGTCCGTTGGGAAACTGTTGCGACCAGACTCGCCGAAAGGTTCCGTGAAGCGGCGCGCAGACCGGGCAAACCCGTTCGTCGTTTTCGGTGAACCACATATCGGCTTCAGAGAATCCGACGGTCTGCTGAATCGCGAACTCGCTCCCTGCTGAAGCCGCTTGCGTTGTTCCCGTCGTTGCCACTCGATTAGCTCGATCAGGGCCGAAAGCATCGATCGTCGCACTTCGAATCTCCTTCTTCAGAACCTTCGGCGTCTTCTCACGAGCCGCCTTTTCGAGAGTCGCTTTCGCGTCGTTGATCTCACGACGAAGACGTTCCGCCTTCACGCCGTCGTCGGCTGACTTCTGATCGGCCAGCGTCGCCCGTAGCTTTTCCTGAGTTCGAGCGATCCGAGATTGAGCCCGCTCGACGCGACGCTGATTCTGCCGACGCTTGTTCGCGATCTTCTTCGAAGTGCGTTCGGCGAACGCCCGCAACTTGCGAGCAGACTCGCGGCGGTGAATGCGGGCGATCTGCGCCGCTCTCTGAGTCCCGTAGGTCTGAGCTTGTCGCTGAGAATCCGAAGCGTTGCCGCCGTGCTGCGTCGACGACGCGATGAAGATCAAGATCAGCATCGACGCGACTAGCTCGCTCGTTTCATCTTCGACACGTTGCCAGAACGCTTCTGGAACGCTGTCGATATTCGGCGGATTACCGAGCAACGATTCGAGTTCTTTGCGATGCCGCGAATTCAGACGCGACAGCTTGTTCGCGAACGTTGCTTCGACTCGACCTCTGTCGATCAAAGCTGCCATAGCGTTCCTTGCGTCATGCCTTCGACGGAATCACCGAAGAGACGGTTCGTCAGTTCGACCGCCTCTTCGACCGAGTCGCAGGATTCCATTGCGCCAGCCAGTGAGCCAGCTTGGCCGGGGCCGATCGAAACGGGTTCGTCAGTCTTCAGGGCTTGCTCGGCTTCGAAGTCATCGCCGAGCCCGCCGAATACCGTGTGCTTACTGTAGCCCATTGCGAGCTTAGCCTGAGCGATCTGAACTTGCGACAACGGATCGCGTTGCTCAACTTCGGGCGGCGTGACGTTGATCGTCACGAGCCGACGCAATGGAACGGCGGAACTCACACTTGAGAACCAACCAGCGAGCCGAGCGTATTCAACGACCGACCACATGATTTCACGGAAGTTCCGAGCGAAGAACTGTTGCTCTTGCTGAGCGAACTTCACGAACGGCGTTCCGGCTTCTTTGATCGACGCATAGTTGCCGTTCGACGCATCGCCCGAAATCATAAACTCAGGCATGTTCCAGCGAGCCCCGATCATCCGCAACGCGGCCTGCATTACGAGAATGAAGTTGTTCGCTCCGTTGACCATCGGCCCATCTTTGAACTCTTTCCCGCCCATTCGCAGAACCGTCGCCGGATTGTACTGCTGAACGCTGCGCTGCCGATCGCCGTACTGAGTTCGCTCGTTGTAATGCGACGTCCGGTTCGCCGTCGTCATCTTCGAGACAGTCGAAGCCGTCTGTCCCTGCGCGTGCTGCTCAATCCAAGCGATCGCAGCAGCGACCGACGCTGACTCGCCGATATTGCGTCGCGTCTTGTCGGTGCGAACGATTTCGTCGATGACCGAATAGAAGTCGCTGATTCCGCGACTCGTGTTTCGGTTGACGTTCTGCTTGATGTGATGAAGCATCGGCGTTCGCAAATCCTGAACCGACGACGGGTAGTATTCCCAATTCGCCGCGTTCGCGTCGCGAAGCAGATGATATCCGTGTACCGTCTGAACGTCGTCGGTATCCTTATGAACTCCGAACGACCAAGATTGAGGCGGGGCCCCTCGATCGACGCCGCGACCGAGCCAGTCTTCTAGGTGTCGCTGTGCTTCGGCGGGCGGCTCGCAGAGCTGTTCCGGCTCGGCTTGCCGTGCGACAACGGTTCCGTCAGCTTGCGGGAACAGAGTCGTCAGTTGCTCGCCATCGACCTTCGTGCGATCGTAGACTTCGCGTTCGAGGTCGCCTTGCCAGACGTTGAGTTCATCGAATGCGTCGATCGCCATTTGACAGATACCCGCCGCCCGCTCGGCGTCTTCGCGAAGGTTCTCAGGAACGCCGTCGCGAGCAACGGCTTCGTACTGGAACCCCGTACCGATAACGTAGTTTGTCAGGTTCATTCGAGCGCCGATCGCATTGACCGACGAATTCGCAACGATCCTAACCGCTTGTCGAATCTTATTCAGGTCGACTTCGTTCTCGAAGATAACGCGATCGCGGCCATTCATTCGGTCGTCGACGCGAGTCGTTGCCGATGCGAAGACCGTTCTCGGCGTGCTGTCTTGATGCGTCAGGACAGGCGCAGACCGCGACCATTCGTCTTCGAGAAGATGCGTCATCGTGCCTTTGACGGCGTGAAGCTCGTTCTCGGCGATCGCCGTTGCGAGCTTCGCTTCGGCGACTGCCTGACTCTCAAGAACGGTATCAAGTTGACTCTGACTCATTTCTTCACCTTTGCTTTCGAGAGAATCTTTCGCTGATCCGCCTTAATCCGCATCGGCCCGAAAAGTATGTAATGCGATTCCGTCAACGACGCATCGACAGCTACGCCGATCTCGTTTTCGCAGCCGGGGCAAAGAGCGTGAAACGCGGCGGTATTCTCAACGTAGTGAACGCCGACAGGGTCGCCGAACTTGTCACAGCGATCGCGATACGCTGCTTCGAGTTCAGCAGGCAAGAAGCGACCGCAATACGGACACGAACCATCCCAGCTTGGACAGTAGGAATCTTTCGGCGCGGGCTTGTGCTTAGTCTTGAACATGCCGAAGAACGTAGCACAATCGCGGGCAACTGTGCAATCGAGAGCTATAATCACGCTGTCGCCGGGGCTCCGTATGAGTCTTCTTCTTCTTCGACTTCGCCCGTCAGAAGCTCGTTACAAAGGCGAATCGCCATTTCCAATGCGTCGGGGCCGTCGTCGAATTGGTGCGACGGGAATCCCCGAAGCTGCTCAAGAAGAAGCTCCGAGCCGCTACTCTTCTTAATCCTGATCCGACCTTCCGCGAACAAGTGCGTCAGCGCTCGAACTCGCGTCATCTTGGCGACGCTGTTGTGAATGCCGTAGGGGTGAACGTTCAAATGACTCGCCGCCATTCGCGATCGATAGCCGTCGAAGAGAAGCTCTTGAAATGCGTTCGTCTCGCAACCGAAAGCGAACGGAACGAAGTCGCCCATTATCCGCATACCGTCGTCGAGCATGATGCTCGACGGTCGTCGAGCGAGATCAGCGTCGACGAAGTATGTCCCGTTGCGATGCTTCGCCAGTGACACGAAAGCCGAGTAATCGCTTTTCTCTGACTTGCCCAACGACGGATCGAGAACCGTAACCTTCATAATGACGTCTTCAGGGTCCGGCCATTCCGTGAAGCGAATGCCGTCGAAGTATTCGCTCGGCCATTCAGCGTCGAGAACTTCGGGCGGATTCTGCTGATACAACGCTTCGAACATCCACGGATACCCCGAAGCGGCATAAGACTCGCGTCGTCGTTCCAGCCATTCACGCCCGAAACCAAACTTGTCGCCGTCGATCTCGAATTCCGGCCAAAGACACTCGCCGGGCTTTCGTCCCAGCGGATCGCCGTCGAGAGCCAACGCGGGCAACGTGATTCGCCGCCACTTGTCGCCGCCGTAATCCTGTTCGGCTAGCAGCCTGCCCGTCAGGTCTTTTGGATGCCATCGCGTGCAAACAATGATGATCGCACCACCACGCATGAGACGCGACTTGAGCGTTGAATGAAACCAGCGGTGAACGTGGTCACGCATCGTCGGCGACAACGCTTCCTGAACGTTCTTGAAGTAATCGTCGACGATCGCAATTCGGGCTCCGTGTCCGATGATGTTACCGCCGACGCCCGCCGCTCGACACGAACCGCCGTGCGTCGTTCCCCAGTGATCGGCGGAACGCTTGTCGTTCTTGACCGTGGTTCCGAACAGAGCGTTTCCGTGTTCGGTGAGAATGTCGCGAGCCGAAGCAGAGAAGCCGTTCGCGAGATCGCCCGTCGCAGACGTAAGAATGATATCGTGATGCGGCAAATGCCCCATATGCCAAGAAGGGTAATACTTGCTGACAAGCTCGCTCTTACCATGACGCGGCGGCATTTCGACGATCAAGCGATCGTTCTCGCCCCGCTCGATCGCCATTAGCTCGCGATCAAGAACCTCATGCTGCGGACCCATCTTCCAGCGATTTCGGCTTATGCCCGTTGCCATTAGCGCCGGGGTCGCCGTTACGCGCGCGAGTTCTGAGGTAGTCGAGATATTCAGGGTCATGGATCATTTCGCGACGGATTTCGTTGGCCTGTGCGATCTGAACGTCGACGTTCACCGTGACGTCGGTCGACTGATCTGAATCGAGCCCGATGTTCTGTTTATTCATTGTCAGGATCGCCCGCAACGCGGCTAAGCGTGTACGATCCGGCTTCTCCTTGTCAAGAAACATCTTCGCCGCTTCGGCTGGAAGTTTTCTGAACAGTTCGTCAGGGAGTTCCCAGTTTCGGCGAACCGCCGTCTCGATCATCTTCAGATCGCTACGGGTAAGTTTCCCTTCGTCCGCTGCTTCCGAGATCATCTTGAACCAATCCTCATTCGAGTCGATCGACCAACGTCATTGCGTCTCGCTTGCTAGCCGTCGTCGTCAGGGTGAGCCGGTAGCCCGCCCCCCTGACCCCCGTAAGAATATAGCGATCGATCGGGATGAATGCCAATTGTTGCCAAGTTTGGTTCGTCAGATTTAACCAAACCCGGCAAATCAAGAGGTTCGAGCAGTTCAGAGATTCGCCGTGTCACAGCATCGGCGTCGCTCTGATTTGCGGAAACCAAAAGAATCCGCTTCTTACCTGACAGCATCGAATCGACGATGTTCATCGCGCACCGTGTCGTCTTGTCGAGCATTGTAT
>Ga0180432_10002785_pt1 | contig 25877 bp, 25 predicted proteins | sample SS_ome_10_FD_132414 | JGI IMG/M metagenome (GOLD analysis project Ga0180432, IMG submission 132414) | Hypersaline lake sediment archaeal communities from the Salton Sea, California, USA - SS_1_MS_2 metaG | ecosystem: Environmental > Aquatic > Non-marine Saline and Alkaline > Hypersaline >... | reverse complement strand
CCGAAGAGGGAGTTGGCCGGCTTCATCTCCTTCAGCTTATCAACGTAATCAGCGGGGAAGTAATCCTCCCCGACAAGGGTGAAGACGAGCTGATAGGGATCGGTATTAGCGACGATATACCGGGCGGTGTATTTCTCGCCCGACTCGGTCTCAACATCCTTTGCGACACCGTCCTCAACTATTATCTTCGTCACCAGCGTGTTGGTCTTCACTGTCCCGCCCAGCTCCTTCAGCCGCTCGGCATAGGCATTCGACAGGGCCTGCGAGGTCCCCTTGATATGCCAGATGCCGTCGCCGAGATAGGATTCGGTTGCCGCGAGGGTGAGAAGTGCCGTCTGATCCTTTGCCGGAGCGCCGTAGTACACCCAGAGCTGTGAGACCACCGCTTTTATCTCATCGCTTGTGAAGCACTCATCCATGAGCTCCTGCAGTGTTTTATCGCTCCACGTGAAGAAGGTCCGCTGCCTGAGGGGAACCATCATCTTGGTGAGAAATGCTCTGAACCCTCCATAGCGAAAGAGATCCCGGAGCGTCATTAGCTCATTGAAGGTCTCTTGGCTGAGCCGATGAAACTTGTCAATCCCTTCACTCTCCTCGGGCCAGCGTTCCTTGAGCGCTTTCTTGAAACCCTCCCAGTTATTGGGAAGCCGGACATCGACGCCGCCGGGAAATATTGAACGATAGAAGTGAGGCAGCTCGTAGAGCTCAACCTTCTTCCCGACGCCTGATATCTCCAGGAGCTTGTACAATCCCCGGTCGAGCTTTCCCGGACCGCCGCCGGCCATTTCATGCAGTGCTGCATCAAAGGTGAAGGGGCCTCTGACGAATTTCGTTGTGCATCCGCCGACCTTGTAGTGCTGCTCCAGGAGGAGCACCTTGAGCCCCTTCGTGGCGAGATGAACACTTGCAGAGAGCCCTCCCATCCCCGCGCCGATGATAATAACGTCATAATCGGCCTTATGCGTCGGACGCTTCTTGCCGCAACCGGGCAGCATGAGCGCAAAGGCAATGAAAAGGACGATGATCCAGTAAAATCCTGTATACTTTCGCATGAGAACTCTCCTTGAAAAAAATTATCACATTTAATATAGGAATTTCTGAAAACGCTCACCCGTAAACCATTGCGAGCGAATCATAAATAAAATTCACGCCGGCTGAAGCACATGGCCACACATGCGATTCATCAGATCACGTAATTGCGATTCTCCTTACTCGATTCCCTCGACATCAAGAATAAGCCTTGCCGCCTGCCACCCGTTTATCTGCCCGGCGCTGACTCCATGCCAGGCCTGTGTCCAGTTGCTGGCGATGAAGATGTTGGCTATGGGAGTATGATTCGGTATCTTCGTAACCTGATCGGGCGACATGTAGAAGCCGTACACAATGCCATCCCTGTTCATCGTGTACCGCTTAAGGGTGCGCGGCGTATAGCCCTCTTTTACCGCAATATTCTTCGGATCGGCCAGCTCAGGAATCACGTTTGAGGCGAGCTTAATCAACTCGTTCATCTTCTCCTCCTTGAGCTTCCGGTAGGCCGCTTCATCCTCCGGCCAGTATTTATAATCCGAATAGGCGGTTAGCGTTACAAGAGATTTACCCGGCGGGGCATAGATTGGATCACCGTAATTGGAGTAGATGGTTAGCAGTACGATGCTATTCTTGAAATCGCCCTTCATCATCCTCTCATAGAGGAGGGCACTGTCCAACGTGGTATTGTAGAATATCTCGGTGTCGGTGTATCCACGTTTCCTGAGATCGATATTGAGCCCGAGATAAACACCGAAGAGGGAATTGGCCGGCTTCATCTCCTTCAGCTTATCAACGTAATCAGCGGGGAAGTAATCCTCCCCGACAAGGGTGAAGACGAGCTGATAGGGATCGGTATTGGCGAGGATATACCGGGCGGTGTATTTCTCGCCCGACTCGGTCTCAACACCCTTTGCGACACCGTCCTCAATTATTATCTTCGTCACCAACGTGTTGGTCTTCACTGTCCCGCCCAGCTCCTTTAACCGCTCGGCATAGGCATTCGACAGTGCCTGGGAGGTACCCTTTACATGCCACAGGCCGTCGGCGAGAAGCGACTCGGTTGCCGCGAGGGTGAGGAGGGCCGTCTGATCCTTCACCGGAGCACCGTAGTACACCCAGAGCTGTGAGACCACCGCCTTTATCTCTTCGCTCGTGAAGCACTCATCCATGAGCTGCTGCAGTGTTTTGTCACTCCACGTGAAGAAGGTCCGCTGCCTGACGGGAACCAGCATCTTGGTGAGCAGGGCCCTGAATCCTCCATAGCGAAAGAGATCTGTGAGCGTTAAGAGCTCACTGAAGGTGTCTTTGCATAGCCGATGGAACTTGTCAATCCCCTCCGATTCTTCGGGCCACCGCTTCTTGAGCGCCTCCTTGAAGCCCTCCCAGTTATTGGGGAGCCTGACGTCAATGCCGCCGGGGAATATTGAGCGATAGAAGTGAGGCAGCTCGTAAAGCTCAACCTTCTTCCCGACGCCGGTGATCTCCAGGAGTTCATACAGACCCCGGTCGAGCTTGCCCGGACCGCCGCCTGCCATTACGTGCAGCGCCGTATCAAAGGTGAAGGGGCCCCTGGCAAAGCTCGTCGTGCAACCACCGACCTTATCATGCTGCTCCAGGAGGAGCACCGTGAGCCCGTTCAAGGCGAGGTGAACGCCCGCAGAAAGCCCCCCAATCCCTCCGCCGATGATGATAACGTCATAATCGGCTTTGTGGGTCGGACGCTTCTTGCCGCAACCGGGCAGCATGAGCGCAAAGGCAATGAATATGACGACAATCAAGTATAATCCTGAATACTTCTTCATCAGCACTCTCCATTCAAAAGGTTAACTTCATTTATCAAAAATAACTGAATTCTGCACAGACGCATCTCAACCGATGAAGCTGATGAGCCAACATTCCGAAGCATTCAAAAAAAGAGCGTGCGCCGGGATCTGGAGCTTCATTATGTAATACAATCATATCAACCCGTCAACAAATATATTTTGAAATAATCATTGACACCGAGTATGATTTTTATAGATACAGGCATGCCGTTGTAGCAAGCTCGCCAAAGGTACATACAATGAAGATATTCCAGGTTGACGCCTTCACCGATAAAGCATTCCAGGGAAACCCGGCGGGAGTATGCATTCTCGAAGAGCCGAGAGACGATGCCTGGATGCAGCATGTTGCCGCCGAGATGAATCTCTCAGAAACGGCGTTTCTCCGAAAGCGGGGAGACGGCTATCATCTAAGATGGTTTACGCCAACGGTCGAGGTCGAACTCTGCGGCCATGCCACCCTGGCTGGCGCGCACATACTCTGGGAAAGAGAAATCGAATCGGGAGACAAGGAGCTGCGATTTGAGACGCTGAGCGGAATACTCACCGCGACGCGGGACGAAGGCTGGATTGAGCTGAACTTCCCCCTCGAGCCTGCAACGGAGACCGCGCCGCCGGCGAATCTCCTCGAATCGCTTGGCGTGGATGCCATCTTCGTCGGAAAGAACCGATTCGACTACCTTGTCGAGGTCAAGTCGGAAGAAACAGTCAGGGGCATGGCTCCGGATTGTAGCCGCCTCGGGCAGGTGTCCTGCCGCGGTATAATTGTAACGAGCCTCTCGCACAACCCTGAATATGACTTTGTCTCGCGCTTCTTTGCGCCCGCGGCAGGCATCAACGAGGATCCGGTTACCGGTTCAGCGCACTGCTGCCTCGGCCCCTACTGGCAGGATAAGCTGGGGAAAAAGAAACTGTATGCCTGTCAGGCATCAAAGCGCGGCGGGTTCCTCACGGTCCGCATTGCAGAAAACCGGACTCATATCGCCGGACAGGCGGTGACGGTAATGAGTGGTGAGCTTCTGGCGTGAACGCATGTTCCGGTAAGACCTCTGCGGAAACAAACAATCGTGCAATCGTTTATCCGACCTGCTTGAATAAACAGAGATGGGTTGTCGCAACGCACCGGATCACGAAAAAATCATTAGAACAATCCTAAAAATAACCGTCACAAGCCTGCTCATCGCCCATATCTTTTATGCCGAGATCAGACTTAACCCGAGTAGTCGGCCTCTGTGCCGGGGCCGAGTTCGCCTTCGAGGAAGCGGAAAGCGGTGAACAGAATCTCAGCTCTCAGATGCGCGGATCCGGCGCCCATATCCGGCCTGGACGCACTGCTCATCAACCAGGTTTTCTTCTACGACGATCCTGTCCGGTTTACCGATTCGGTGAACAAAATAGCCGATGAGCTTGAGGAGCGCGTGAGAAATAAAGAGGGGGTCGCGCCGATCGGCACACCGCGCATACTCCTTGCGGGCTGCCCCATGGCGGTTCCGAACTGGAAGCTCCCCCAGATCGTTGAAAACAGCGCCGTCATTGTGAATGAAGAACTCTGCACCAGCGACCGGGGTCATCATCTGCTCACCGAGGAAACCGGTGAAACGGTCGATGAACTTCTCGATAATATTGTCGAACGATATTTCCAGATTCACTGCGCAATCTTCACACCCAATCCTGCACGGCTCGAACGTATTAATGAACTCTATACGTCATGTAAAGCGGATGGTATCATTCACTACAACCTGCAGTTCTGCCAGCCCTATCAGGTTGAGAGCGGATTGGTTGAAAAAGAGCTCGAAAAAGCCGGAGCAGCCTTTCTCCGCATCGATACCGATTACAGCCAGGAGGATATCGGGCAACTTCAGACGCGAATCGAGGCATTTATCGAGATGATCAGAGGATGAGGTTGATATTCTAATATATAACGGTTCCACAATCAGCATCATTTTACTCTGTCAGTCTCTGACGGTTTTCTCACTTTATAAGCTGGTGACAATCATACGTAATTGCATCAGCTTTATTTATTGGAATGCCTGGCTTTCACGCTCTTATTTGCAATCAGACTAACAAAAAATAAATCATCTGTATCGCTCTTGAATTCCCCCCTTAATATTTTTTCAGCTCTAAACGTATTATATATATAAAATGCTTCACACAGGGGGAGAGTATGCTCATTGAAACTACCTTCCATGTTCATAGAAACATATTGGAGAAGCTGAATAACGCCGCGTTAAGAAGTGGGAAAGCGAGAACTTCCATTATAAAGCTTATCATGCAAAGGATGATGCAGAATAATCAGAAAATGATTAAAGGAAATTCCAGAATCCAATACCAGAAAAGAGATCTGAAAGTGAACTGGAACAGAATTCATATCGCTTTGAATGAATATGAATACGAGTACTATCAAGATATTCGCAAGTTTTTTAAGATGTCCATTTCTCTGATTCTTGCTTATGCCGTATTACAATATCTGGATGAAGTGCTGAAAGAAGATATAAACACCGATAAGTATCTCTTTCGTCATTACGCTCTTATCAAAAAGGTCTTCGAAGGAACGACATGCTGGCAGATATACTGGGGAATACCAACGAATCTAAACGATTCAACATACTCACCAACTTAATCCTTGACATATTAACTGTTCGCACTATACACAGGAGAGCACATTTTAGAGCATATATCACTATTACGACATAAACATGATCCCAGGCAACAATATAGACTTCAGCATAAGCGAGGTACGTTTCCAGGACTTGCAGGAAAATGAGATCAAAGCTGCCATTGAGTTCATACAATCGGTCTTCGACGAATTTATCGCTCCCGACTACTCACCGGAGGGAGTTATATCTTTCATGAATTATATACAGCCAAGTATGATGAAAAGGCGATTGAGAATCGGTGAGGCATTTGCCATAACGGCCTTTGATAACGATCAGCCCGTGGGCATCATTGAGATGAGAAACGGCAATCACCTGTCCCTCCTCTTCGTGCGGAAGGAGTATCAGGGGAGGGGCATCGGCAGGCGCCTTTTCGAAAATGCCCTTGAACGTTGCCGGATGGCGAATCCGGCGCTCGGCACAATAACCGTCAAATCATCACCCTATGCAGTACCTATCTATGAAAAATTGGGCTTCAGGAGAACCGGCCCCGAAGAGATAAAAGATGGCATCCGCTTCACTCCCATGGCCTGTACCGTATAGGGATCAGCACCTCCGGGGATCGGCATCTCGACGAGCTGCAACGTCTCGACGCACTCACCCATCGCCTGCGTTTTCGACAATATCATCGCCCTCATAACAAGCCACACTCCCGCTCATCGTTTTTGTCAACGAAAACAGACCTCCCGCTGTCGGAACAGCATGCCTCATCTTTTCAGATCTACTGTCATTTCGACTGCAGCTGCTCAGCCATCTCGCGCACGTACTCATTCTCATCCATGAGGCCCCGCCGTGCAATCTCCTTCAGGTGAGGAACAGGAACCGCAGCACTGTTGAAGTAGATGAGCGCATCGAAGGCATCTTTTCGCACCTCGACATGTTCATCCGATGTTCGTTGCTCGAGCGCTCGTATGATAACGCGCAGGTGCTCCTGGCTGACCGAACCATCGGTCGAGATGTAAATTGTGGAGAAGAGAATCACCGCATTCTCTCGAACATCGGCATACTCGCTCGACGCTACCTGCGCAATCACCGGGATGAGAGAGAGGTAAAAGGGATTTCGCACGAAGGGAGGAGCCTCCCTGCCGAGAAAGCGAACCGATACCCCCCTGGCGTATGAATCAGCTATTCTCCCGATGATATCCAGGGCGTTCAGAATCCGATATCGATCACCGCTCATCAGCGCACGCTTCAGTATCGGTTCTATTCGCTCGAAATTGTGAAATTCATCATCCCAGACGGCAAAATCAGAAATAAGCCGCCGGGCCTGGAGACCGACTGTCGAATCAGTAAGCCCAATCCAGGTGAGGAGACGCAGATCCTTATGAATCCGCGCACGCTCGAGATCCGCTTCCGAATATTGCGTGCAGAACACACAGAGAGGTATAATCAAAAACCAGTATGTAAAAAAACGTCTTCTCATTGAGCTCTTATTCCGCATCAGGGCAGCATCATAAAGATTCCGTGAAATTGCAGCTTTCGCCCGTTCACTCAGGATGATATATCACCCGCCGTACACAGCTTTCACTATCGCGGGGGCAAACCATCGCATCGATGACACCGATTCTTGAAACGATTCCCCTATCACCCTTTGGAAAACTCCCGGTTACCGGAACCTACCGGGCGGGCCGTAAAACGCCATCCTTTCCGCGCCTGAGCGGGAACTCCTGCTTCGGAAGGGGCGCGCCGGGAGCCTCAAGAACGGTATTCCCGTATTTCCAGTCCGGGGGGCAGATGGCAATATACCGTGCGTATCCACCCGTCCCCCCCTCCGGCTTGGCAAAGCCGATGGCTATCAGGGCACCCGCCGCAGGAACCTTATCCAGGTTCGTTACCCCTTCCGCCTGACAGAAGTGATTGTGCAGCAGCCAGTGCTCGCCGACCAGCGTCGGCGTCGTGTCGGTATCGAGCGGTTCATGACCGTGAAAGAGAATCCCCCGCTCGAGATGAAGAAACTTGAGCGCATCAAGACTCACGCCAGGAAAGGGCTTCTTGTTGAAGCGAGCGGTATCGGCCCATCGCTTGCTCCAATCAGAACGAATCATGACAACGGAACCCTCGGGAATCCTTCCGTGCTCTGCCTCCCATGCTTTAATGTCATCCACGGCACAGTGATAGCCGGGATCCTTTTCCACCTGCTCATGTATATCGATCACAACGAGGGGACGAACGGCATAGGTCGCCGGGATATCACTGATAGTGGCTCCGTACTCATCCCAGTGCGCCGGCGGGTCAAGCTGCGTCCCGTACTGATCGGTGGGTATCTCATAGGCAGTAGCAATAAAGCCGTGCTTCTGATAAACGAATTCCTGACCCCGGGCTATATAGCCAGGTATATCAGCACCGGCGATTGCCGGCTTGAAGCGAGCGTTTCCGAACCCTGGCCACACGGCGATGCCGGGACCGAAGGAGTGGGTGAGATCGACATACTTACACTCTTTCAGAACTGAATCGTAGAGAGACCAGAGCTTCGGTTTCCCCGCATCGGAACAGGCGAGGAGTAAACACAGAACGAATACCGGGCACACACAACGTCTCATGGCAGACCTCCTCCTTTTCACTGCTCATTCGTGATACTGCTATACAGCATTCTGAAAACTCCGCTTTTATTCTATTGATGAGAATGGTGCGATGCCCTTTATCGTGGTACGTGATATCACAATTGCAAGCATTTTATGGGTAGCACCACGGTGTTGCCTCGCGCCGCTTCCGATTATCTCTTAACGAAGAGAGTGGTGTGATTCTTTCTCTCCGAAAGGGAGAAGAGGCCACTTCCGGTAAGCCGGAAGACAATCCGATCATACGTCAGATGATGATCGCTGAAGAAGAGCATGCCTCCGGGTTTCAATACCCGATGCAGTTCCTCCAGTACCGAATCCGGATTGTGCAGATCGTGAAAGACATCATAGAGCAGCACGACATCGATCGATTCGCTCTCGAGACCGGTTGCACAATCGGACTGTATCGTGTTGATATTCCTGCGTCCCCGCTTTGCTGCATCACGCTCAATCCGTTCTACGGCGAGTGAATTGACATCGAGAGCGTATATCCGCCCCTCATCGCCGGCCAGCTTCGATGCGGCTCGCGTGAAGCTCCCCGGACCGCAGCCATAATCGAGAAGATAACTCCCCGGTTCAATGCCCGCTTCACCGAGTATGTCTTCAGGCCGGAGGAAAAGATCCCGAAAGACAAAAAAAAGAGCCATCAACGCGAAATGTATCCGATTACCAATCTCACTCATCTTCTTCACCTCCCTTTTCATTATACAGACGCACGATGCTCCATATTATTGCAAAACGATATTTGATACTCACGAGCAGGTTTATAAAAATCAGTGCTCCTTCAAACCGGTTCTGATCCCGCGGAAAGAATACGGAATAAAGCATCATCAAACACATCTTTTTGGAACATGTATAAAAAGATTTGACGATATACCATTATTGATGATATTTTTTTGATTATATATAGAGTAAGAACATAACGGATACTGCTCTCATCGCGCAGCGATTACGAAGAGGAGGCAACCCGAATGGAAATTTCACAATCACGTTTTTTCCGCACACTCTCCTTGAAGCAGGATATCAGCACCTATCTCATACCGGTACCGCTGGCCGTATACACAGCAGTTATCTGCGGCAATTTTGTCGGGGAAAAGTTTATTGCCCTGGTGCTCGGGCTCATAGTCGTCACCGTACCGATTTCCGAATTAATCAGCCTCTTTTTCCGGTATCGCCGTCTCATGCCGCTGCTCAAAGCTCTCGGTGTCGATACCATTGCAGATGATGAGATCTATGAAATAAAGCTAAAACTCCTCGGCGAGCCGAAGAGTGAGGGCTTGATAAACATGGTGCGCTGGTCAATTGGCCCGATATTGACTGTCCTTGCCGCACAGTTGTACATAACTATTGAGGCAATTCAATATTCCGTTGCCATAACCATTCCGTTGATGATCCTGCCTGCAGCCTACACCTATGCGTACTTCATAAGCGAAAAGGAGATTGCGACACTCCTCACCGACAAGCGGCTTGTTGCGATTGATGTTCATCTCAAGAAGAAATTTACCCTCATGAAAAAAATCAGTCTCCTGCTCTTCGCACTCCTCTGGTACGCAATCGTCATTTTCAGTAATATCATTTACAACATACAGAACAATCTCATACAGCTTACCAATATCGAATTTCACCTCATCGGGATTACCCTCATGCTCTTTGTGGTGCTCTTCTTCATTGCCTATATTTTTACCGGCTCGCTGAGATCGATTTTAAACAAAACAACCAGTGAAGTTGAAAGCTTTTCACACGGACAGCTGGATATCTCATTCCCCATCGTCACTACCGATGAGATTGCTCAGATTGGCGAAAAACTCAATTCGCTGAAAGATCAGCTCCAGAATATTATTTCTAAAATCCGATCCGAAGCAAAGACCCTCGACGGGGATGCGATCAATCTCACACGGGACATCGAGAAGCTCTATGACAACAGCAAAGAGATCGCCTCTTCCACCGAAGAGGTGAGCGCATCACTCGAGGAGCTCAGTGCATCAAGTGAAAACATCTCCAAGAACTCGAAGCGTCAGAGCGATGAAACCGAGCGATCCTATAATTACTTCACCGTGCTGATTGAAAAGATCCAGAGTATTTCATCACGGGCCACCAGAGCATCAACGCTCTCCGACACTTCGGAGAAAAAAGCGGTCGAAGGGGAGAATATCCTTAAGGATACGGTTCAAAAGATACAGAATATTCAGGCAAGCACCCAGAGCATCAACGATTCAGTATATGTTATAAAGGATATAGCCGATCAGGTTAATCTCCTTTCTCTGAACGCTTCAATCGAAGCCGCACGTGCGGGAGAGCACGGGAGAGGATTCAGCGTGGTTGCGGAAGAGATATCCAAACTCGCCGAGAGCACACAGCAGAATGCCGAGGAAATAACAAAGAGAATAGCCCTGACAATCGATGATGTCAGAGCGGGTATCACGTCAATGGACACGACCTCTCATGCCTTTGTCGAGATAATACAGTCCGTCAAGGAAACGTCGGCGATAATGAGCACAATAGCGGACGAGGCGATGGAGCAATCGAAACTCACCGATGAGGTTAAGGAAAATTTCGATATCGTTCTCAAAATGGCATCGGAGAATTTCAAGTCAACCGAGGAACAATCCACAACGCTTCGCGAATTCATGAAAGCAATTGAGAATATTACAGAATCGATACAGATCATCTCAGAAAGCGCACAGGGAGTGAGCGAATTCTCCAAGTCATTATCGGAACGTGCCGAGATCCTCTCAAAGGATATCGAATTTTTTCAAGAGAGCTCGAACTCGGATCTCCCGGAGTCCTGATACTACCATTTCAATTCACTTACACTGATCTCGTATCCCGCGACGAGCGTTTCCCTACGTTCACCGAGGGGATACCATAGAGCTTCAATTCAGTACGGGAAGTGAAGAGCTCTACGCTGCGTATAAAATGATTGCCATATATACGAAACGGTGTAGTATTCGTTACAAAAAAATATATTAAAAAAGCCCGACCGACAAACACCTCGAGGAGCAAGCACATGATCAGGATCAACACAAAACGCGCCACCGCTTGTATTGTCTCCGCAGCAACTGTTCTCATCATCTCCGCGTGTCTTCTGCCGAGCCCCGAACCGGCAAAGTCCCAGGACGACGCCATGCTCATGGCACTTCTGTGGCAACAAAAATCCGCCGAATACCGCGCTCTTGTATATCAGTCATTCAACATCGCCCGAATGATACTCGACAGGGAATTGAACATACCGTGCGAACAGAAAAAGGCAGTAATTGTGGATATTGACGAGACCGTTCTCGACACCTCCCCCTATCATGCAAAAGCCATAACCGATAATCAGCAGTATCCCGCGGGGTGGGAGGAGTGGTGCAGCCGCGCCAGTGCAATGGAGGTGCCCGGTGCGGGTGATTTTCTTCGCAATGCAGTAGCGAAGGGTTTCGACGTCTTTTACGTATCGAACCGGAGTGAGCGGATCAAGGAGCAAACCATCGAAAACCTGAAAAAGCTCGGGTTCCCGCAGGCTGACGTGAATCATGTCCTCCTGCGGAACGAAACGCCGAGCAAGCAGTCACGGAGAGAACAGATAAAAAAAACGCACCGGATCGTACTGCTGATCGGCGACAATCTCAACGATTTCTCAGAGGACTTTGAGGATAAATCGATCCGGGATCGTTTTACGGAAACGAACAGGCTGAAGAGCCGCTTCGGAAAGCAGTTCATCGTCCTCCCCAACCCCATCTACGGTGACTGGGAGCGAGCACTCTACCGCTACCGGACAAATATACCGGCTCATCAGAAGAAACGCTTCAGAATGAATCAGCTCGAGAGTGACTGAGAAGCGGCGGGAAACAATTCTCAGCCGAGGATCTCCAGAATTTTCCGCGAGGTATATTCACCCACATCAGCGAGGGCATCAACGGGCATGTGTTCGACTGCATTATGCGAAAAAAGACAGGTCGCTGTCGCAGGAAACTCCTCGTCGGCACGATAAAAGATATAGCAGAGTGCTATCTTCGGGAGCGGGAGGAGAACAAAGCTAAAATCGCCACCCACCGCCGATGGCGCCTCCTGTCCGTGAAATCTGTCCACTATGGCAGCAGCATGTTCCCGAATCATCTCAACCCGCGGGACCAGAACCCGCTCCGTATGGGATGAGAACGCACCGACATAGGGCATGCTATTCGGCAGGTCCTTGAACCCCCGGAAGGGCTCGCGCCCGCAGGGCACCGGTTTTACATGAAGAGCATAGAGGGAGATGAGGATACCCGGAGCACCGGTTTGCCTCTCGCCCGCAAGATAAATGCCGTCGGGCTGAATACGGCATCTCTCGCCGAAGGCATCAAAGATGAATGCATCGCCTTCCCGCTCTGCCGGTATCGCTTCCGCCCGATCGGAGCAATCGCGGTAGAGTCTATCGAGATTCTCCCGTACTATTTTCGCATAACTATTTTCCACTCTGTTCCTTCCCCGAATACCACTGTGCTGAAGAAGAGAAGAAATACAAAGAGATTCCCATTGTAAAAAAAAGGCCGAACGGTTTTAAAAACCCGTCTCCCTTTAATCGATTGGCATGCTCTTTTTTATAAGGTATGATATTTACCACGGTATACTACACTGCGCATGGAAAATGCAATTCTTTTTACACCTGCCGACTGATGCCGCATGCCGCCTTCTTATCTTCAAGCGTAAAAAATTTATTTGACAGTCACGAGAAATTATTTTCAGTTAACTCATCCTGAACAACGAACAGAGAGAGGAATCACATGCTCATCGACTCCGTGCTGAACGCTATCGGCAACACTCCGCTGATACGATTGACAAAGATATCATCGGGAAACATATTCGCCAAGGCTGAGTTCCTGAACCCGGGGGGGAGCATCAAGGACCGGGTGGGGAAATACATTATCGAATGCGCCGAGCGGGATGGCACCCTGAAGCCCGGCATGACTATTATAGAGGCGACCTCAGGGAATACCGGCATCGGACTCGCCCTGGTCGGGAGGCAGAAGGGGTATCGGGTCACCTGCGTCATGCCCGGGAATATGAGCGTGGAGCGAAAGAAGATCATCGAGGCCTTCGGCGGTGAAATTATCTACACCCCTGCCGAGGAGAGTCTCTCGGGTTCTCTCAAAAAGATGAGGGAGATCACCGGAAAAGATTCGGAGCAGTACTTCGTTGTCAATCAGTTCTCGAACCCGTACAATCCCGAAATCCACTACCTGCAAACTGCCCCTGAGATCTGGGAGGACAGCAACGGCGAAATAGACATCTTTGTCGCGGGAGTCGGCAGCGGCGGGACCCTTCAGGGAATCGGAACATACCTGAAGGAAAAGAATCCTTCGATACGGATTGTGGCGGTGGAGCCGAAGAACAGCGCTGCGCTGCTGGGACGGGAACCGGGGTTGCATCAGATTCACGGCATCGGTGACGGTTTTGTTCCCGCTGTTCTGGACGTGAAGCTCGTCGATATGGTCTTCACCGTCTCCGATGAAGAGGCGATCAACACCACCCGGCGACTCTCAAAGGAGGAGGGACTGCTCCTGGGAACCTCATCGGGCGCTAATGTCTTCGCAGCCCTTCATATGGATAACGGACGAAACCGCGTCGTTACCATCCTCCCCGATCGCGCAGAGCGGTATTTCAGCACCGCTCTCATCTGAGGCGGCTTTGGAGGATACTATATCAGCAAATCAGGCAACGGTATAATTCCCGGGTCTGGAATCCTTTTCCGCGAAGTGTTTGATAAGCATTACCTGATTTCCCTTGTTATTGTACTGTACCTCATCGAAGATCTGCTTTACCATTGCAATTCCCCGTCCATGCTCCATCATCTCCGTATTGACAGTGTCCAGATCCCGATCGAGAACGTTTTGATGATCGAAGCCATCCCCCTCATCGCTGACCTTATAGATAACCTTTTCAGGAGTAATCAGATATTCTATCTCAACCTGCCGTCTCCGGTACTGCGGATTGTTCTGCCGCTCAGCCACAAACTCGAAGTATCGATCCTCCATCATCGCCCTGGACTTCTCCTTGAATGAGATGTTGAGATTGCCATGTTCTATGGCATTGATAATTATCTCGCGGAGAGCAATCCGCATGAGGTTGATTATCTTAGCGTCCAGATATTTTAACAGATTTCGCGTCATCCGGCGGGTAACGTCCTCAGCGGTAATCAGATAGTTTCCTATTCTGAACCGTTGCCGCTCATTGATGAAATATTTAAGGAGCGCATCCTCTCGTATATCGGAGGCTTTCCCCAGTATCTCATTCTTTCCTTCGATGTTGATGAACTCAAGCCACACGTCCATCTCTTTTGGCTCAGCGGCGATAGCGGACTGCAACTCGGCCCTGAAATGAACCGGCGTCTTCTCAACGAGAAAGTGCTCTATCTTCTCCTTCACTAGCTGAAGGGTAACCGAACGAACCTCCGAACTGTCATAGAGGAGATCGAAAAAACTGTATCGGGAAATCTCATCGGGGCTCATTTTCAGGTGCTTCTGGAGCGCGCGGTTGGCGGTGATGAACTGCAATTGATCGTCCAGCGAGAAGATAATATCATTCGAACCCTCAACGAGGAGCCGATATTTCTCCTCGGAGACGTGTATGCGCCTGTTCGCTTCCTCTATCTCCTTCATCGACCGCATCAACGACTCCTGCGCTGTCTTCCGCTCCTTGATCTCGCTCTCCAGCTCACGGTTGGCCTCCCGAAGATCCGCTGTTCGTTCCCGCACCCGCATCTCCAGTTTGCGATGAGCATTCAGCAGATTTGAAGCGACATAGACACTCATGACAATTGCAGCACCGGTGATAATCGCAAGCGAAACGAGAACCACATTGAAGTAATAGTTATTCAGATAGAATATCTCAGCATTCGCAATCTCCTCTATCCGGACAGCGATCTCCTCCATCTTCTTGAGCGCAATACCATCTTTGCCCTGAACAGAGGCAATGACGTCTGCTCTATTTTTGAAATTCGATTCCTTGAGCGACATCAGGTGCGAGGTAAATTCATTCGTCAGCATCTTGTGCCTGCCCCGCAGGTCAACGATTTTGTCCGGGACACCTTCGAAATCCCCGCAGATGAGCTTGAGGTTGAACAGGGAATCCTGCACCCGGTCTGCGTGAAAGGTAAACGCGTGATAGTGTTTTCTGAAATCGGCAAACCGTTCACCCTCAAGCACGGCGCTCTTCCAGAGATGAAATTGCTTCTGAAACTCAACCTGCACCTCCCGGGCCTTGTCAATCGCCTGAATATACCGTGTCGTATCATTCGCCGACTTCTGCATTGCATACAACCCGAGGAAACCGCTGACTAGGAAAAGGAGCAGAAGAGATGAAAACCCGCCAATAACCCACCAGTTCACCTTGAAATTAAATTGGTCTCTCATAGATCTTACCCATTCATCGTAATTCAAAGAAGAATAATACCGCGGGAATGTAATGGCAGAAAAATGTTTAGAAAAAATGCACGGGCGGTAAAGAAATGATAAATTTCAGCAAAGCATCACTCAAAGGTGAGAATGATGCTTACAATCTCAGGGATCGTGCCGATTCGAAGGGGGGGGCCAACGGTGCCGGCACCGGAGGTCACATAAAAATGGGTATCGCCCTTCTTCATATATCCCCAGCTCAACTCATAGACGAGCTTCACAATCAGGTTGATCGGAAATATCTGGCCGGCATGCGTATGCCCGGAAACCTGCAGGTCGACTCCCCGTTCAGCAGCTTCCGAAAGGCGAAAGGGCTGATGGTCCATGAGGATGACCGGAGCTTCAGCGCTCACGCCCGACAGCAGCTCCTCGAGCGTCTTCCGCTTTTCGGCGGAAAAGCGGTTGAAGTGCCGGTCCTCTCTCCCTATCAGGTAAATTCCCCTCACCAGCACCACCTCATCCCTGAGGAAGCGAATCCCGTACCGGGAGAGGCGCTCAACGGTGGCATCGGTATCACCGAAGAACTCGTGATTTCCGGTTACCGCATATACACCGTATCGGGACCGGATACGGGAGAGAATCTCGCCCAGCCCTTTTCTTTCGAAGGAGCCCCCGGTATTGCTGACCGTATCGCCGAGGAGCAGAACGATATCGGGCTTGAGTGAATTTATCTCCCTCACCACATGCCTCAGGCGGCGGGGCGTGACGAGCCCCTCCAGGTGAAGATCGGCGACCGCAACCAGGTGAAGGGAAGAGAGGGATCCCGCTTTTTTCTCAATCGCAAGCGGCACCTCGGTAACACGTATCGTTTTCGCATTAATAGAGCCGTAGATGACGAGAACCGTCACCACGAGGACAGCAATGCCAAGTCCCTTCATTCCCGAGAGGAACCGAAATCGCACGGAATTCACTTTGACGAACCGTCCGACAAGCCGAAGGAGATCGATGAGGAGGACAATGAGAAAAAAGTATAAGGCCATTCCCGACCAGAATGAGCCTATCCAGTGCACCACCTCAACCGGCTTCGAATAAAAATAGCGATGCCCGATTCTCCCGAACAGCGAGGTGAGAAACAGAAGTATAAAAATTGTCGCGTATAATCTTCGCACCGTGCGGTTCTCCGGTAGCGCCTGACGACCCCTCCTGTAGATATAATAGTGCACCGCACCATACACGATTATGAGAACTGAAAAAAAGATAATCCTGATATATGTTTCCATGTGCTCCTATCCTGCTGAATGTAAATCGCCACAAAAATCATATTCATTGTACCACCACGTGATGACAGTATCAGTAATTCTTGCAACTTTTTATCAAAAAAGCGCAATCCATATGAACAGTTGAAAACAGCACATCGGTGTATACATACCCCCTTGAACGGATCCTATGAATTCAATTGACAAGGATAGATGATCATTACAGAATAACAGTAGTGAGCCGACAGGAAAACTTTCATGGAATTATTCTCTATCACATTTGAATCGGTTATAACCCTCCTGGGAATCGGTATACTGGGATTCTGGATTATCGCAAAAAAAATACTGCCTGAAAGCATTATGGAAGTGCTTCCCGTCCTCGTGATAGATATCGCTGTCCCCTGTCTCGTTTTCAGAAATATTATTACGAAATTTGATCCGGCACTGAACAGAGACTGGTGGATGCTCCCCCTCTGGTGGGCGGGGTTTACGCTTCTGCTCTTCCTCCTGACGCTCCTTCTGCTCCGCACCGTCAAGAGCGGCGTCCGTCAGGAATTCGGAGTGAGCCTCTTCTATCAGAACGGCATTTTCGTTCCCCTGGCAATTCTCTCGGGGATGTTCGGCATCGATTCCTCCTCCCTGGTCGACCTTTTCCTCTTCGCTCTCTTCTACCCTGCTTTCTTCTTCAACACCTACCATCTCTTCTTCAAAAAGAAAGCCCCTCGGCAGCGCATCGACTGGAAGCGAATCAGCAACCCCATACTGATAGCAACGATACTTGCGGTTGCTCTCAGATTGACCGATCTGAGCATCTATGTCCCCGATTTCTTTATTGAGATATGCGCCCTCATCGGACAGACCGCTGTTCCGCTCATCTTCATCATAATCGGCGGAACCATCTACATCGACTTCCAGAAACGGGGGAAAATCCAGAAGGGAGCAATGGTGCAATTTGTCCTCTACAAGAATTTTCTTGTACCCATCATCGTTCTGGGTATACTCCTCCTTGTCAGGCCAGCATACAACACTGCCCTGATACTCATCCTGCAGAGCGCGGCACCCCCGATCTCAGCGGTTCCCATCGTCACCGAACGGGCAGGAGGTAACCGGAGCATTGTCAATCAGTTCATGATAGCCAGCTTCCTCGCCGCAACGGTATCCATCCCGGCTATTGTTCTGCTCTTTGACACCTTTTTCAAAAAATAAGGGGAGCGTAAATTCTCTAAACCGTCTCTCACTCAGGATAAAAAATATTGAACTTTTTTGGGGTATCACTATGTTTATTACTGATGTATCATAATACTCTGACATCGGGTCGTCAGCCGCGATTGAACAATCAGAGGTGAAGGGAGGTTTTATGGGTATCCTGGAAACACGGAATCTCAACCTCACGATGGGAGGAAAGCAGATTCTCGACAACCTGACCATAGATTTCTGGGAGGGGCACGTTCACGCCATCGTTGGCCCCAATGGTGCGGGCAAATCAACACTGGCTTTTACCATCATGGGGCTCTCAGGATATCGGGACTTCGAGGGGGATATTCTCCTCAACGGCAGGAGTATCAACTCGCTCAATGTCGATGAGCGGGCCCGGCAGGGAATAAGCCTCGCCTGGCAGGAGCCCGCGCGATTCGAGGGACTCAGCATCCGCAATTTTCTCAGGGCATCGGCGCGGGACAAGAGCGAAGAGTCAATCGCAGAAGCGCTCGAAAAGGTCGCCCTGGAACCGGCAGAATACCTGTCCCGTGCAGTTGATAAAACACTGAGTGGCGGCGAGCGAAAGCGAATCGAACTGGCATCACTCCTCGTCATGCAGCCATCAGTGGTCCTTCTCGACGAGCCCGATTCGGGAATCGATGTGGAGGCCCTCAACAGAATATTCGAAGCGATCCAGCTCCTCAAGAACAGCGGCTCGACGGTGATACTCATTACCCACAGCCTCCCCGTTCTCCAGCAGGCCGAACACGCCTTTCTGATGTGCCACGGATCAATTCTTAACAAGGGCACGGTTGACCAGATCTGCGGATATTTTGAGAATAAGTGCATGTCCTGCGACCACAAAAATATGCCTGATGTCGGAGATCAATCATGAAACTCAATAACGAGATAGCACAGGAATTATATCGCACGCTGCAGTTAACCGACAGCGCATTGCAGGACGAGGAGACCGCACATCTCGTCATAAATCACAATATGGTAGTCGGCGAACACCTCATTCCGGGGCTCGAAGTGGATGTGAAAGAGTTAAAACAGGGCGTTCAGGTGCAGTTCCGTGTCCTCAGGGATACAATAATCGCGAAGCCGGTACATCTCTGCTTCGGAATGCTCCCCGAAACGGGCCTGCAGGAGATACATATGGAGGTCGCAATTGAAGAGAATGCGCAGGTCTCAGTTCTCGCACACTGCACCTTCCCCAATGCCGTAGATATTGTTCATCAAATGGACGCAAACATAACCGTGGGCGCGGGAGCCGCCTATACCTATCTCGAAAGGCATATACACGGAGAAACAGGCGGCATCAAGGTGATTCCCAACGCCCAGGTCATCCTGGAAAAAAATGCCCGCTTCAAAACCGATTTCGAACTGCTCAGAGGGCGTGTCGGCATAATTGATATTAATTACGAAACAACCTGTTACGATCAGAGCGTCATGGAGATGAACGCGAAGGTGAACGGTCGTGGCGATGATCTCATAAAGATCCGGGAAATCGGACACCTGGTAGGAGAGGGTTGCCGCGGTGTTCTTACCTCACGCATTGCGGTGCGAAACAATTCACGCGCAGAAGTATACAACATGCTCACCGCAACCGCTCCATACGCCCGGGGACATGTTGACTGCAAGGAGATCGTCCAGGACAACGGAATTGCAACAGCAACTCCTATCGTCGAGGTTCGCCATCCCCGTGCGCACATCACTCACGAAGCGGCTATCGGGAGCGTCGACGATAAGCAGCTCGAGACACTCATGTCGCGCGGTCTCTCCGAGGATGATGCAGTCGATCTGATAATACAGGGATTGCTGAGCTAGGAAAGAGCCTTCACCTTCCTTCGCTCGTAGAAAAAGAAGATCCATCCGAGGAGGGAGAGGAGAAACAAAAAAATCATCGTATTCCTGGTAAGACGAGAACCGAGTATCCGCCGCTCGAGGAGGATTTCAAGGTAGAGTTGATCATCGGCAGTGAATGCTTCCCCCTCATCGATTTTACTGTCAAAGTCGCGAAGGATATTCTTAATGGGATAGGCGACCCGATCGAAGTGCTCGTACCGGGCGAATATCTGCGGGTCTCTGAGCATGGCGTAGGCCTTCTCGTAGCTCTGCGGAATGTTCTCCTCTGCCGAAAGGAGTGACTGAATCTCTGGCTCAATGATGAGAATAGAATAGTAGGCAACCATTCCCAGAATAATTCCGATAACCAGCGTAATGATTGAGAAATAAAAGTAGAGTTTTCGATCATCAAACTTCTTCATGCCACCACCGTATATTGCGATTCATCGTTCTGAATACCACATGTACTGCGACCATCCCCCTTTTGTGATACCATGAACAAATAGTCAAGAAGAATATCGCTTATCATCACTCTGCGCCGATATCCTGTGAAAACTGTTCCTTTCGAGATATCGCAAAGAAACTGCACTTCCGCACCGAATCAATATGTCATTGACAATATAAAAACCGGCACCTATAGTGTGCGGGCAAAGCAGGGAGGCTCCATGAAACTCATCAAGTTCCAGCAGGAAGCATCCGTCTACCCCACCTACGGCATCGTCGAGGGTGATAGCGTTCTGCCGATTGAGAACCGACACACCGTCTCGGAGCTGTTCACCACCATACGAGAGGAGCGTTTCACCACTGCTGCGGGGATAGTCGTGGACGAAATCAAACCGCTCCCACCCACCGATGAAAACGTGCACCTGTTCTGCGCTGGATTAAATTACCGGGACCACGCCGAAGAGGTACGGCTGCCCATTCCGGAGAGCCCTATCTTCTTCACCAAGGCACCGGGTGCCCTGTGCGGTTCTCATGACGATATTGTGTATCCCGTTTCCGTCTCTCTCCTGGACTATGAAATAGAGCTCAGCGTCATCATCGGGAAGAGAATCAGCCACAATGACACCATAACCGGCATGAACCTTCCCGAATACGTACTGGGCATCACCATCATGAACGATATATCGGCACGAGACATACAGCTCCTGTCGGGACAGTGGTTTCTCGGCAAAACCTATCGAACCTTTGCGCCGCTGGGCCCCTTCGTGCAGGTGCTGGATGATGAAATCTGTGAGCGCTTGAGCAATCTCACCCTGGAATTGCAGGTTTTTGGGCCGGACGGCACCCCCTATGAGAAGAAGCGGCAGCGGGGCACTACGAAGAATATGGTATTTGCTCTTCCTGAGCTTATAAACTGCCTTACCGAGAAGTTCGATCTCCGACCCGGTGATGTTATCGCAACGGGAACGCCGGGCGGTGTTGCGCTGACGCAGCCGAGCCGTCTCAAAATGAGACTCGCGGAGATACTGGGGATTCCGCAGCGCAAGCGAATTGAGCTCTTTCTCGAAGGAGAACGGAAAAACAATAACAACTACCTGATACGGGGTGATACTATTTCGGCCAGAATTTTCAGTGACGACGGAATTGTTGATCTCGGTGAACAGCGGAATAGAGTCCGATAAGCAAAGCCCATGATCTGATTCATGGCATGAGAACAGGGTGATGACACTGCGAAGCTCCTTTTTCACATCGGTCGATTCCAAAGGGGTGCAACACGTCGTGCGGGACACACCGATCACTTGTCAGAGACGAAAAGGATGAAATACGTACCCCCCTACATAGTGCTTCACGAGGAGGGAATACTCCAGAAGCGAAGCGAGAGCCTGTTCCGGATTCTGAAAAACTGTACGCTCTGTCCCCACCGGTGTGAGGTCGACCGTACCGCATCGGAAAAGGGAAAATGCCGGAGCGGCGCGCTCCCTATCGTTTCATCCTTCAATGCACACTTCGGCGAGGAGGCACCGCTGGTTGGCAATCGCGGTTCAGGCACGATCTTCTTCACCAACTGCAACCTCGCCTGTATATTCTGCCAGAACTACGACATTTCGCACCTCGGGCGCGGCGAGGAGATCACGCCGAAGGAGCTGGCTTCGATCATGATGATTCTCCAGTCACGGGGATGCCATAACATCAATCTCGTCACACCAACGCACATGATTTCGGCGATCGTCCAGGCGCTCCTCATCGCAATCCCGGAGGGTCTGACTATCCCTCTGGTCTATAATTCTGGCGGATATGATGCCGTTGAAACCCTGCAACTGCTCGACGGCGTCATCGATATATACATGCCCGATTTCAAGTACATGAACGGCGATGTTGCACAGGACCTCAGCGGTGCCCCGGATTATCCTCAGGTCGCCATGGCAGCAGTTACCGAGATGCACCGGCAGGTCGGCGATCTCGAATTGGATAAAAACGGAATCGCCTGCCGGGGCCTTCTGATACGTCATCTCGTTCTTCCGAACAATTTCGCCGCGACGGATCGGGTCATATCATTCGTTGCCAGCCTCTCAGAAAATACCTATATCAACATCATGGATCAGTACCGGCCGGAATATCGCGCACGCGAGTGCTTCGATCTCAGGAGGCGAATTACGCTCGACGAGTACGATCAGGCAATTCAACAGGCGCATCAGGCAGGGCTGAGCAGAATTGACGGCTATGGGAGAAAGTACTTCTTTTAAACACATCCTGCACCTCTTTTCTCATCTCCTCACTGAAGGGATCGTGCTTCTCAATAACCGGCAGCAATTAATATACTGCAATGACGCAGCGAAAAAAATACTCGGCATAACCCGCACCGACCGGGCGGTGCGAAAAAGGGCTTTCCTCAGCAGGAACAAGATACTCATGCAGATAATCAGAGAGGCCCGCACAACCGGAGCGGAGGCGGCCAACCGCGAGGTGACACACCGGTCGAGAGGGATCGAGCGGAGACTGCTGGTAACGGTTGCGCCCATAGACGTCAGAGAGGATTCCGAGAGCCCCTACCTGATCCTTGTCTGCAACAATATCACCACGCTCTGGAAACTGCACCGCAAAGAGCGGGAGCTCATGGAGCACCTGCAGCAGAACCACATAGATCATATGGAGAGCCTGCGTCAGATTGCCGACAGCATCGCGCATGAGGTTCGCAATCCCATTGTCTCCATCGGCGGCTACGCGCGACTGCTTCTGAAACGAGTGGAAGGGCTCGGCCCGAGCGCCCCCGATTTCAAAAAATATCTCACCTATATATGCGAGGACGCCGAGCGCTTGAGCGACATTGTGACCACAACGGAAAAATATTCCGATACGTCAGAGGTGCTGCTCCAGAAGAGGAACATCATCCCCCTGTTCAATGAAGCGCTCGGGAATGCTCGCCGGCTCGCGCGAAAGGGCGGAATCGCCGTGAAAATAATGCGCGGCGAGATCGAGACCTATACGATGTACATCGACAGGAAAAAGCTCAGAGATTCGCTGAAACGGCTCATCTCCTACTCCGTGCATCTGAGCACCGCAGGCAGCACGATGGCCATCACCCTGAGCATTACCCCCTACGACGCCGAGATGATTCTTGCAGTCAGGACGGAGAGAATCACGCCGGAGGATGTTCGCTTCATCTTCAATCCCTTCTTCACCACAACAGAGCAGATTCTCAACTTCGATCTCCCCATCGTCCACCGGACCGTACTCCTGCACGGAGGAGCCATACACGCAGGCATGGAGGAGAACACACTCACCTTCACCCTTTCGCTGCCGAAGGAGAAACGGCTGCGTCCCCGCTGAGAGCGCAGCACAGCGCGAAGAAAAGCGAATCTACTCCAGAACCGCTTCAAGGGATTCTTCAATTGCCGCCGCAGTCTTCTTGAGATCTCCCTCATCGTGCGCGGTGGAGAGAAAACCAACCTCGTATCCAGAGGGGGAGAGATAGATACCCCGCTGCAGCATCTCACCGTGAAAGCGGGCAAAGCGTTTCATATTCGATTTTTTTACCTGATCCACCGATTCAATGGAGCTGAGAGCGGTGAAATAGATTGCGAAGATCGACTCTAATTGCACAAAGAGCACTTTCCCTTTATATCTGTCAAGAGCCGGTTCCATGAGAGCATGCAAGCGCTCGGCTTTCTCCCCGAGGAGCTGATAGGTATCCAGCGATTGAATCCTCTGCAGTGTAGCTATGCCGGCAGCCATTGCGAGAGGATTCCCCGAGAGGGTTCCCGCCTGATAGATGGGACCGTCGGGCGCAACCTTCCCCATAATCTCCTTTGATGCGCCGTAGGCGCCCACGGGAAGTCCGCCGCCGATTATCTTTCCCAGGGTGGTGATATCGGCGCGCACATTGAAGTACTCCTGAGCACCGCCCGGTGCGAGGCGGAAGCCGGTGATGACCTCATCGAAGATGAGCAGCACACCGTACCGGTCGCAGAGCGCCCGAACCGCCTCGAGGTACCCCTCCTTCGGCGGGATGAGCCCGTAATTGCAGGGGACCGGCTCCATGATAACCGCGGCAAGGTTATCACCCTGCTCTTTGAGCACCTCCTCGAGAACGCCGGCATCGTTGAAGGGGACGACGAGCGTATCCCGGGCAGCGTCTTCCGTGACCCCCGCGGAATCGGGAACGCCGAAGGTCGCCAGGCCGGAGCCGCCGGCAACGAGAAGGTGATCGGCGTGTCCGTGATAGCAGCCGTCAAACTTGATTATCTTCTCCCTGCCCGTATATCCCCGCGCCAGCCTGATGGCGCTCATCGTCGCCTCGGTGCCGGAGTTGACAAATCGCACCTTTTCAAGAGACGGGAAGCGCTCGGTGACGAGCTCCGCAATCTCGACCTCAAAGCGGTTCGGGGTGCCGAAGCTCGTCCCCTTTCGGGCAGTCTCCACTATCGAGGCTACAACCTCCTCATCGGCATGGCCGAGGATGAGCGGCCCCCAGGACATGCAGTAGTCGATGTACTCGTTATCATCCTCATCAAAGAGATGCGCCCCTGCTCCCCGTTTCATAAACAGGGGGGTGCCCCCGACGGATCTGAATGCCCGCACCGGCGAGTTCACGCCGCCGGGCATGAGGGACAGTGCTCGTTCATAGAGCTTTACTGATGTATCGATGCTCATGGGTTTACCTTCCTGCATAATGATAGCTCAAATCTTCTCAGCGAAGTATTGACACCGGTATAATCGGAGAATGTGCTTCATGATTTCTGGAATTAATTCGCAAAAAGGGAAATTTGACAAGTGTTTTAAGAAAAATATAGCATTTCCCCTGTCAAACGGGGTATTTATTAACAGATATAATGCCTTCAATCACCGAAAAGCAATTTTTCTTCACAATGAAGATACATTTTACTTGAACGAATTGTGCTTTTCGGTTATGTTTCTCTACATTGCTAAAATAATAATTTTGCCATTAAAAAATGACCACTTCAACAGATCGTTGAAATAATGCACGAAAAGGGGTTAACAGATGAAAAGAGGTAAATCGATACCGCTGAAAGAGATTTTTTCGACGATGCTATGCCTTCTCATCGTCAGCTGCGCAAATGTGGGAGGCGACATGACTGCCGTCACCATCGATCTCGGACTGGATAAGAAGACATCTCAGAAGGAGATGAGCCTCCTCGACAGGTTTATCAACTTCTTCTCCCTCGGTACCGAGGCGATGGCCGATTCGCCGTCGGATCTGACCTCCATAACCATAAAGGTAAAGGGACCCGGCATGGGAGAAGCTCATTGGAATTTAACTCCAAACTCGGGAATAATCAAAATCTATGTTCCGGCAGGCAAATCGAGAGAATTCTCTGTTGTAGGGAATACTGTTCAAAAAGATGTTTACTGTTACGAGGGAAGTGCAATCAGCGATCTCAATCCGGGTGATTCGGTAATGCTCTCAATTGACATGTTGAAATCGTATAAACCGGAAGGAACGCCGGAAAATCCCATCTTCGTCCCTCTCAACAACTTTGCGAACAAGCATAAGGGACATGTCGGAACCGGCAAAAGCTATTACTATACTACTGGAGAAAATGATCAGTTTTTTTTCATTTATATTGAAAATTTAACAGATGACGGCGATATAATCGACTACGGAAGTGACAGCACCTATACGACAATAGCAGACAAACCATCCATCGGGCGAACGATGTTCGAAAAGTTGTCCAATAGCTACTATGTCGGAAATTTG
>Ga0180432_10002783_pt1 | contig 25884 bp, 20 predicted proteins | sample SS_ome_10_FD_132414 | JGI IMG/M metagenome (GOLD analysis project Ga0180432, IMG submission 132414) | Hypersaline lake sediment archaeal communities from the Salton Sea, California, USA - SS_1_MS_2 metaG | ecosystem: Environmental > Aquatic > Non-marine Saline and Alkaline > Hypersaline >... | reverse complement strand
TGTCCAGCCAGCAGTATGCCTGTATATAATCACCGGTTTTTAAATCTATCACCGGCTCGGCAATGTGGGCTCGTACGGTGCCGGCTGCCTTTGCCCAGCCTTTAGTAGTTTTCACTTCGCCGAGTTTTAAATAGAAACTGGCAGCCGGGTCGGTGTGCTTAAACTTTGCAAATTTCCATTGCCTGTACTTATTAATATATGGCCCGGTAATAATTCGCCCCCGTATCGTTGCTAATTTGCGCTCATTGGAAACGAAATTAGAAATGTCATTCGGCAGGGGGTGCTTATAGCTTGTCAGCCGAATCGAACCCAAACAGACAAAGTAAATAAGGGTACAAAAGCTTAAGAGCACAGGTGCGTAAGAAATAAGCTTGCCTCTTCTCCTGATGACAAAGAACAGAATTGCAGATACCGCGCATAATGCGAGCAGTATCAGCCAGAACCAGATTAGACGTGCTCCATCGCTCGCAGCCCGTGACTCGAACAGCGCACTTTGTATGAGGATTCCCGCTATAAGGCCGACAGCCGCGAACAGCAGGGGGGCTGTACTTATGATTTGCCTGTGAAAATCCCTCCCGGCAAACTGCTTATCAATCAGGGCTAATTTCCGCTGTATATCGTCCATATCGAGACAGACTACAGACTCAAGAGGCAAGATTCAAGTACAATTTTGCCTTATGTCACGATATACACTTCTTGCCGTTCATATACGGGCGGAGGGCTTTCGGTATTGTTACCGAGCCGTCCTCTGTTTGATAAAGCTCCAGAATCGGTATCAATATACGAGGACTGGCAATCACTGTATTATTCAGCGTATGGCAGAAGATGTTTTTCTTTATTGCAGCGTTTTTGTAACGAAGGTTCAACCGTCTTGCCTGAAAGCCATAGAACTTGCTTGCGCTGTGTGTTTCGCAGTAGCTGCCCCGCGACGGCATCCACGCTTCGATATCGAATTTTTTGGCCTGGCCTCTGCCGAGGTCTCCACTGCAGACGTTGACAACACGGTAGGGCAGCTCCAGTGCCTGCATCACTGCCTCGGCATTAGCTAAAATCTCATTGTGGAACTTATTGCTAACTTCGGCGATGTTTTTACAGATAACCACCTGCTCAATCTTGTCAAACTGATGGATTCTATAAAGCCCGTACGTATCTTTGCCTGCTGCTCCGGCCTCGCGCCTGAAACAGCTCGACAGCGCCACATATTTTTTCGGCAGCTCTTCGGCGTTCAGTATTTCCCCCATATGATAAGCTGTCAGCGGCACCTCCGCCGTCCCGGCCAGATTAAGCTGGTCCTTTTCCATCCGGTACGTCTGCTCTTCGGCGCCGGGGAAAAAACCGGTGCCTATCATCGCTTCATCTTTCATAAGCACCGGCACCGACAACGGCTCATATCCTTTCTCGACCATACAATCCATTGCAAATCGCAGAATGGCCCAGTGCAAAAGCGTACCATCACCTTTTAGAAAGTAGTTTCTTGTCCCTGCTAATTTGACGCCTCGCTCAATATCTATAATACCCAGAGCCAGTCCTAATTGAACGTGGTCTTTGGGTTCAAAATTGAATTGGCGTATTTCGCCCTCTTTTCTTATCTCGACGTTTTCCGTATCGTCTTTGCCGATTGGCACATCATCATCGGCCGGTTGCGCTACTTGAAATACAAGCGCGTCAAATTCCGGCTGATTATTTTTGATACTTTCATTACGGTCAGCTTCTTCAACCTTGAGATTTGACAGTGTAACCAAGGCAGATTGCTTCTCCTCTCCGGAGAGCTTTGGAATTGATTTGCCGATACGGTTTTTTTCTGTGGAAATATCCTGAAGTCGCTGTTTTTCCAATTTCAGAGCTTTGTCTAATTCAAGCAGTTTATCGATGTTAACATCAAAGCCTTTGTCTTTAGCAGCTTTTTTGAACTTATCCGGGTTCTCACGTATCTCTTTAATATCTATCATAATTATTCCTGGTATCTCTTAACGATTAAGACATTATTTTGTCCGCCAAAACCGAATGACTCATTTATAGCGATATTAACATTGTACTTTCTCGGCTCATTCGGCACATAATCCAAATCAAGTTCCGGGTCCAGGTCATTAAGGTTCATTGTTGGGGGTAAAGTATTGTTTTTTATCGCCAGAACACAGCTAATCAATTCGGCAGCGCCTGCGGCCCCGATTAAATGCCCGAGCATACTCTTGACACTGCTGGCTGGGGTATTTTTCGCCTCTTCCTTAAAGACTGTTTTAATTGCTTTGGTCTCTATCGAATCGTTTTCCACCGTACTTGTGCCGTGCGTATTAATATAATCTATATCTTTGTAGCTAAGCCCTGCATCGGCTAATGCCGCAGTTATTGCCTGTATTGCTCCTCTGCCGTCCTCGTGCATATCCGTAATCCTGAATGCATCGGAAGTGCTGCCATAACCGACGACCTCAGCCAAGATTTTCACTCCCCGTTTTTTCGCTGAATCGAGGGATTCGAGAATCAGTATAGCTGCCCCTTCGCCAAGGATAAATCCATCTCTGCTGATAGTAAAGGGTCTGGATGCCGTCTGCGGGCTGTCATTTCTTGTTGATAGGGCGGTAAGGCGGTTAAAGCCCATAAGCCCCAATGGATGTATCATTGAATGTGCACCGCCCGTAATCATAATATCAGCAGCTCCTTTGCGAATGAGCATCATTGCTTCGCCCACCGCCTGGGTGCTGGCTGCGCAGGCGGTAAGGCAGCTTCTCGTTGGTCCGCGGGCACCGGTGAGCATTGCGATATGAGCAGCGGGCATATTCGGTTCCTGCTCAAGCTCGCACATCGGAACCATCCGGCCGAACGCCACATCTGCCCATTTGCCCCAGTCCATCCGGTTGTTTTCATCGTCCCAGCCCTTCACTATGGCATCGAAAAACACATCGTTATCAACAGAACCTTCGCCTGCCCCAAGATAAATTCCCATTTTTGTGCGGTTTATATTATCGCCCGGCTCGTCGATTTCGATGTCAATCCCAGCCTGCCGACAGGCCTGAGCCGTTGCACCAATGACAAAACCACTGCCTCTGTTGCTGTACTCGTGAAGTTGCGTTTTTTTTGTATATTTCGACAAGTCGTAATTTTTAACTTCTGCACTAAAGGTCGTCGGGAATGTAGAGGCATCAAAAATGGTTGTTTTTGCCGTTCCACTCTTACCATCCATCATCGCCTGCCAGAAAGTTTCTACATCGTGCCCCAGAGGTGAAACGATACCCATACCGGTTATGACGACACGCTGTTTTTGTTGGTTATCAAACATTTATTTTGTCATTTCGCCATTAAATTTTTTCAGTACTACAGCTGCGGTTTGTCCGCCGTACGTATAGCTGCAGCACAGGACATAGCGTATATTTATCTCTTGTGGTTGTTTTACAATATTAAGGTTGCAGCCGTCAGCTTTTCTGTCGCAGTTTTTCGCAGCTGGTATTTTACCCTCATTCATTGCACAAACCGCTGCGATAACATCAATTGCTCCACAGGCCGCTCCTGTATTGCTGAGCATACTCTTGGTCGGCCAGATAGGAACATTCCTGGCAGCCTTGCCCAGCACCGCTTCAATTGCCGTTGCTTCAGCTCTGTCATCCACTGGGATTGCTGTCCCGTGCGGTATAATCAAATCCAAATCTTCAGGCCTGATTCCCGCATCGGCTATCGCCTTTTCCAAAGCTATCTGAAGCCCTTTGCCGTCCGGCTCGATATTTTCGTATGCCGTATTTATACTACAGCTTTGACCTGCCCCGACTACTTCGGCATAAATTTTTGCATCTCGGCTATGGGCGTTTTCGATAGTTTCCAGCACGACAATTCCCGCTGCTTCACCAAAAACCGCTCCCTTTGCATCAGCATCAAAAGGTCTGCACGCTGAAGCCGGCTCATCATCGTTGTCGGTTGCAGCCCTTTTGAGAAGGCACTGGCGAATCATCACTATAGGGTTCACCTTTGCCTCGGCCCCGCCGGCCAGAGCAATGTCGCTACCGCCGCGAGCCAGGATTTCGGCCGCTTCGATTATCGCCAAATGTCCGGATGTTTCGGCGCAGGTGATAGTATTGCTGGGTCCTTGAATGTCGTGGATAATACCTATATGGCAGGCCAACATATTTGGTAAGTATTTCAACAACCATAGAGGTGTTACCAATTCAAGGCCTTCTTTGCCCCACTTTTTAATATCGAATTTGCCGTCTGTAACACTTGCTGCCACCGCAGGGGCAAGCTCAACCAAATCGCAGCTTATAAGGCCGGCCCCCAGGTTGATTGCGAAACGCGCCGGGTCCACATTGATATTTTCAGCATCGATTGCCTTTGTAACAATCCTGCTGGACGTTAGTGCCTCGTTCGCTGCCACGACCGAAAGCTGAATATCTCTGGACATAAGCTTGACGGATTTACGGATGGTCTTTGGGACATATTGTTGTATCTTGAATTCCGGAGCCTCACCAGCTAATTTGCAGGTAAAGCCCACGGGGTCAAATGCCTTTATTTTGCCTATAGCGCTTCTGCCGGCACACAGACCGTCCCACATCTGGCTGCTGTTGGTTCCGAGAGGGCTTATTGCGCCAAAACCGGTTATTACTACCCGAGATGAACTCACTATTTTGTCCCCGAAAGAGCTATGCCCTGCAGAAGTGACTTAAACATATCGGTGAAGACGAAGTTTTCCTCCGGGAATTTTTTGCCTGATATGTTCTGGTCTATATGGCTGAACATCAAATCTATTTTGGCGATTACTTTGTCCAAACACATAATTTCACCTTTTGTGCTTGCCGCCTCATCTGTAAGGGTTTCAATCTCAGCAGTCAGTTTTATTGTATCGCCGGGCCTTATGTAATCAGAGAAAACCGCTTTTTTTATTTTTGCGAGGATAACTTTCTCCTGAAAATTCCTTGCCTGACCGACAAGTATCCCCGCCGTTTGTGCCATCGCTTCAATCATTAAGGTCTCCGGCATAACGGGGAAGCCCGGGAAGTGGTCGTGAAGATGTTCTTCGGCAAGCGTAACATTTTTTACAGCAACAGCACGCCTGCCGCTTTCAAACTCAACAAATTTGTCTATCCATATCCAACGCATCTTTGTATTACGATATATCTTCGTGCGTATATTATATTGCACATATCACAAACAATACAACGCAAAATCAACGCATAATGATTATGCAGCATTCAGTTTGGTTTCAATGTAATTTACAACCGAGTTAACTGTGAACAAGTCACCCAGTTTGTTGATATCAGGGTCGTTCTCAAATCCGGCAAAGTCGGTATGCGGCATTGCTTTTTTCAACTCAGCCAGTCCTTTTTCGGTCAACTTGCCGTTGTCGACAAAATCAGGATTGCTCATCATGCTCTCAACTGGGAACAGTTCTTCTCTTGGAATTTTAATTCCAAATGCCTTTTCCAATCGAAATACTATGTCCAAAAAGTCAATGCTCTCTGCGCCCAAATCCCCCATCAGCTTTGCCCCAGTCGTAACCTCATCGTCATCGACTCCAAGCGCATCAACCATAACCTCCTGAACTTCCTGAAAAATTTCGTTCCGACTCATTGCCATACTTTTTACCTCCAGTATTCTTAACTTACAGTAACAATCTTCTCCTGTGTTAGGTTTTGTTTTTCAATTTAGAATTCTTAGTTCTTCAGCAGTTTCCACCGTTTCTTCATGTTTTCTATAATTTCAGCGTCCACCGCTGCCATTGTCGAGTCTTCATCAGCCAGATTAAAGTGTCTCAATCCGAATTTTGCTTCCACGATTCGCTCACCATCTGATGCTCCAAAGCCGGTAAAACTACTGACGTTTTCCTCGATTGTCTTTGCATCTACCGTATATTCTATTTGTGAGCCCGGCGCCAGAAAACTCTTATATTTTACATTTCTTGCCTGTTCAAGCAATAGCATACTGTGCGCAAAATTTTCCGCATCCCGCACCAGCCACGATGCCGACTCAATTAGTCCTTCCAGCAGCAGCACGCCCGGCAGCACCGGGAATGCCGGAAAATGGTCTGCCAGATATTCTTCAGCTAAAGAAAGACTCTTGACGGTCTTTATCCGGCTGGACGGTTCGAGCGAAAAAATCCTGTCAATCAGAATAAATCTCATAATTGCGGCTATTTTAGCGATACTGCTTTGTTTTACCAGCCTTTTTTCGTTTTTTTGTTTTTGGTATTTTTTGAATTTAATACCGGAGTCCGGCAGGATTGACATTTGAAAATTTCGTACGATTAAGTATAATTTGTCATCTATGGAAGTACGCAGTGCAAAAATTACCGATGCCGAGGCCATTTATTCTCTGATTAACTATTATGCCGAGCGGGACGAGATGCTGTTTCGCTCAAAGGCAGATATTTATGAGAATCTACAAGCCTTCATTGTGGCCGAGCTTAATGGCAGTGTGGTCGGCTGCTGCGCATTGCAAATAGTCTGGTCGGACCTGGCGGAAATCAAGTCTTTGGCAGTTAACCAGGCCAATAAAAGCCTCGGTATCGGCAAGGCGATAGTGAGTGCGGCTGTTGAGCAAGCCCACAAAATCGGCTTGCAAAAGGTCTTTGCGCTGACACTGACACCGGATTTCTTTGAGAAAATGGGCTTTGAGATAATCGAAAAAGATGCTCTGCCGATGAAGGTCTGGAGTGATTGTGCCCGTTGCCCCAAACAGCAGAATTGCGACGAAACAGCGGTCCTAAAAAAGTTTTCACCCGAAACGTGAGCACCGAGATAAACGACAAATCAGCCTACTTGTCGTCTCTGGAACAGGGCAATTGCCAGCAAAAGGATGGCTGCAGTATAGCAAACGGCATAGTAAGCACCGATAAGAATATATTTTAAAGGTACGGCACCGCCTTCATAAATTGCGTCGCTTATCCAGAAAATCTGCAGGTTTGGCACTAAAAAATAGCAAATTTTGGCCCAAAGCTGCGTTTCGGCAAATCTCCCGAATGTCCAGTCGCTTACAAGCCCTAACAAAAAAATTCCGACACAGGTCGAAAGTGTAACTACTATATTAAACCGGGATGAAATCGCCACCGCCAAAGCCACAATTATAATCGCGGCTAACAGCAGTAATATCGCACCATAGATATCCAGGGTGTTTATCCCGTTATTCTGTGGATTAAACTGCCAGTTTTGGTCGATAAAGCATAAAAACGCTATTCCGAATGTAGCGAATATACCGGTTAAAACTACAGCTGTCGACGAGAATTTCCAGTCGTAAACATAGTTAAAGAAAGCACTTAGTAATAATGTCAGGGAAATGATAACCGCTGCTGAACATATGACTGTCCAATCGTGCTCATCGCGGACAGATTCAAGAACGCCGTGTCTGATTGACATCAGAAGTGCTATTGTGCAGATATAATGTGCCAGGGCCACCGCCCCAGCCACACCAAGGAACTTGGCAAAAATGAATACCGAACGCTGGACAGGCTTGCTCAGGACGGTTGTTATGGTCTTATTTTCTATCTCTTCAGCTACAGCTCCGGAGGCGGAAAATATTGCAATGAACAAACTTGTCAAAAACAACGTAGATAACCCTAACTCGCGTAAGAGCTTAGTGTCATCGTCCAGTGAATACATTGACAGCGAGGGACTTACGATAAACAAAAGCAGAGCAGCAACAATAATTATGGCGTAAACCGGCTGTCGCAAAACTTCTGTAAAAGTATTTTTTGCTATTGTAAGCAATTTATACATTGTTTGTGAACCATTTATAGTATTGCCAAGTAGAAACATAGTTGTAGGGCATAATTTTTTGACGATTGTCTCTATGCTAAAACGGCATTTATTGTTATATTAAATAGACCTTGATTTGTAAAGGCCATATAGATATACATTAAAGAAATACTATGTTTGTAATTATTTTGTTCAAAATATAAAATCGGAAAAGAATATGAAGATATCACCCAAGCGTGCAGAACATGTGGCTCTTCTGTCCCTGATTTTGAGCGTAATCTTTTTCGTCATCGCTCTGCTTTTAGGCCTGTGGAGTGGTTTTTTCGCTGTCTGGGCTGTCAGTTGGCTCATCCTTCTTTCGGCTTTGATTTGTCTTGGCCTTGTTATCCAGTTCCACCAGAGGACTCTGGCAGAACAGGAAAAGCTTGATATGAGCCAGTTGGGCGCCGATGAAAAATCTTCCACGGTTTTTCAAGCTAAGGGCGAGCAAGCCGCTTTGTTTGCTATCGCTCAACAGCGTCTTCGGCTACTTGAAAAATGGTTTCTGCCGATTTTTTCGGTACTTATTGCTGTTTACCAGATAGGGATTGGATTGTACCTGTTTAAGGTCTATCCAGCCGCTACGGACATCGAGCCAAAACAGCCTTTGATTTGTGCTGTTTGTATGATGGCCATAGCATTTGTTAGCTTCTTAATTTCCCGCTATGCCACAGGCATGTCAGTCCAGTTGATATGGAAGCCCCTCAGGGCCTGCGGCAGCTGCCTGCTTGCTGTCGCAATTTTGTGCTTTATACTGGCCGGATGCCTGGCGTGGGCACAGTTCCAAACCTTTGTGCCGGTAAACATAGTTGGCTGGCTCATCCCGGTACTGTTCGTCGTGCTCGGCACCGAAACCGCACTTAATGTCGTCCTGGATATATATCGTCCGAGACTCAAGGGCCAATACAGCCGAGCCGCCTTTGACAGCAGACTATTGGGGACTATTAATGAACCGGGCGGAGTATTCCGAACCGCTGCCAGTACTATTGATTATCAGTTCGGATTCAAGGTATCTCAAACCTGGTTTTATAAACTGCTCGAAAAAGCGATTGCACCTCTGATTTTGTTTGCCGCTGTTACGCTCTATTTATTAAGTTGTATAGTAGTTGTTGCTCCGAATGAGGAGGCGATAATAGAACATTTCGGCAATCCGCTGACCGACACCGCCCAGGTCAGAAGGGCACTGCCCGGATTGACTTTCAAACTGCCCTGGCCGATAGATATTGCATATAAATACCCTACCAGCAAAATTATGGAAATCTACATTGGCTATACACCCAAGGTCGACCCAAAAAGCAAAGAAGTTGAGCATGAGCCGTTTTTACTATGGGGCAAAGCACATTATGAGCACGAGGAGCAGCTTCTTGTGGCCAGTGAACAGACCGGAAAAACCACAGAATCCGGCAGCGTACCTGTAAGTCTCATTATGGCCGCAGTGCCCATACAGTACAGAATAAAGGATTTGTATTCGTTTATATATAACCATAAAGACTCCGAGAAAATACTCGAGTGTATTTGTTATAGTGAGCTTACCAGATTCGCTGCCTCAGCAACAATAGAAGTAGATGACGAACAGCAGGACTCAGACAATTTGAATCATAGTCTGCTTGGTACCGGCCGTGACGAAGCCAAGAATATTTTAACAGACAGAATTCAGGCCGCCGCCGATGCTAAAGAGCTGGGCGTCGAAATCGTGTTTTTGGGTTTGCAGGGTATTCACCCGCCTGTAGATGTTGCAGCGGATTATCAAAAAGTAGTGGGCGCCGTCCAGATAAAGCAGGCGTCCATTCTTAATGCCTATGCCGAAAAGAACAGAACCCTAAGTATACTCGCAGGATCTATCGAGGATGCTAACGAACTTTACAATCTTGCGGCCCGGTACCAGCTTGCCAAAGAACAAAACAAACCGAAGGAAGTTGAAAAGCTTGCCAATGAACTGGATATTGCTTTTGCACAGGCCCGCGGTGAGATATTCACAACCTTAAGACAGGCCCAGAGCGGTGCATTCGAAAAGGCAACGCTTGCACGTGCTGCGGGAGAACGTTTTGCCGACCAGCTTAAGGCCTACAGGGCCGCCAAAGATTTTTATAAGCGTCAGCTTAGATTAGCTGTCTTTGAAAATGTGCTTGATGATATACGGAAATTCGTCGTGGTTGCCGACACGAACGATACGCAGGTTTTTATAGTCGATTTCGAGGAAAAATTAACACCTGATTTATATGATATTACCGGTCTTGAGGAGCATAGTACGAAATGAAAAACATTACCATTACAATTTTCATCTTATTTATACTTGTAGTTTTGGGTCTGCTTTTTTTCTCGTTTCAGGTAAGGGAGATAGAATCGGCCCTTGTGACAAGATTTGGCAGGCCAAGCCGTCAAATCACCGAGCCCGGCTGGTATTTTAAGTGGCCGCCGCCAATCGAATGGGTGTATAAGTTTGATTCGAGAATGATTGATTTTGAAAGTGCTCTTGTCGAAACGACAACTAAAGGGGCTGTCCCTATTATAGTAAAAACCTATGTTGTCTGGAAGATTGCCGAGCCTCTGAAATTCTTTAATTCGGTTGAAACTGCCAAAGAAGCTGAAAACAAATTGCGCAGCCAACTCAAAGACACGCAGAACAGGATAATCGGTCAGTATTCTTTCTCCGAATTTGTCAACAGCGACAAATCACAAATAAAAATTGACCAAATTGAGCAGAAAATGCTCTCCGACCTTCAATTGGCTGTCAGGGACAATTACGGTATTGAAGTCAAGGCACTTGGTATAAAACAGCTCAAAATCAACGAGGAAGTCAGCAAGGATGTTTTTGAACGAATGAGGGCTGAAAGAAACCGCAAAACCGTAACTACTACTTCTGAGGGCCAAGCAGAGGCAGCTAAGATAAGAGACGATGCTGATTCAAAGAAGGCCGAATTGCTCGCCACCGCCCAGGCAAGAGCAAAAGCCATACGAGGACAGGGTGACGCCGAAGCCGCACAGTATTATAAATTGCTCGAGGCCGACCCTGAATTTGCGATGTTTTTGAGACGCATTGAAGCACTTAAGAAAATATTGGCCCAAAGGTCAACCATTGTCTTCAGTGCCGATACAGAGCCTTTCACATTGTTAAAGGAAGTACCGACTCTCGAACCGAAAAAATAACTCTAAATGACCCGGATTTATTAATAATATGACAGAAGAAAATCAACAAGACAATAAAGATTTGCAGCCTCAATCGGCTATACAGGACTCAGCCGCTGAGCTTGACCCCGGTTTCAAGGCGCTTTCACGGGCATTTAGGATTAGCTTTTTTATCCTCAAGCTAATAATGATTCTGCTGGTTCTTCTCTTTTTGGTCTCCGGTTTCAGAACAGTTGCCAACGATGAGGAGGCGCTTGTATTGCGATTTGGTAAAATTCGCGGCAAAGGTGAAAAGAGAATCCTGAAGTCCGGGCTGCACTGGTTGTTTCCATATCCGATAGACCAAATTATAAAAATCCCCGTAGCCAAAAAGACGGACTTGGCCGTTAACTCATTTTGGTACTACCAGAAACATTCTGAATTACTGCCTGAAGGGCCGACAGATACAGTTAGCATTATGGAAGTGCTGTATCCAACTCGGGACGGCTATTGTCTTACTCGAAGTGAACAGGAAAACCAGAACCTCTCTGGTTCTACCGGCAGTGACTACAATATTGTCCATTCAAAGTGGCAGTTGACCTATCAAATTGATGACCCTGAGCGCTTCTTCAAAAATGTTTATGTTGAGGATACCGGGCCCGGCCAACCTTACTCTGATGCGATAAAGAAAAGCGTAACACCAATGCTGCTGCATCTGGTTGAGGATTCGGTGGTAACCGCAATGGTCAATTACACTATTGATGAGGCGCTAAGCAGTACGGACAGAATACCGAGACACGTTAAAAAGCTGCTTCAGGAAAAACTCGATAAAATAGACAGCGGCATAGTAGTCGTATCGGTAAAGCTCACTGAGGTAATTTGGCCTCGCCAGGTAAATTATGCTTTTCTGGCGAATATAAGCGCAAGTCAGCAAAAAGCCACCATTATCAAAGAAGCTCAGACTTACGCTGAAAACGCACTTATCGAGGCCGAAAGTCTGGAGCAGAAGGAAATTACCGATGCGACTGCATACCGGACAGAGGTCGTCGAGACAGCCAAAGCAAACGCCGAATATATGCACAAATTACTGCCGGAATACCGCAAGAGGCCCGAACTTGTAGTTCATCAAATTTATCAGGATGCAATAGAACATGTCCTTGATAATGTTGATGAGAAAATGATAATCCAATCTACCGAAGGTGCTGAAGGTAAGGAAATCCGGATTCAATTAAACAGAGACCCAAAGATAAAACCGAAATCTGATAAGGAAAATTAATTATTCAAATCCGAGATTTAGAAAGTGTAATACGAGATTATGGCCCACGAGCATTTACATTTCAAACATGACATTGCCGCCGAAGATACTCACGGTAGGCAGTTTCGCATAAGTATGGCCCTGCTGGGAACGTTGGGTGGTGGAATGCTGCTGATTAACAGCGGCATCGCCAGGTTTATTTACGGCACCGACAGTTTCAACACCGAATTGCTGGCAATGGCCGCCGCCGTACTGCTCGGTGCACCAATTGTCCTGCACGCAATAAAGAGTCTTATAAAAAGAGAATCGCATATGGACGAACTTGTGGCCCTTGCGATACTTGCCGCCTTTGCCACGCAGGAATATGTTACCGCCGGTATTGTTGCCTTCTTTATGCTTTTAAGTGAGTTGATGGAAACTCGCACCGCTCTTGGCGCTCGTACCTCAATCGAATCCCTGATAAAACTCACCCCCAAGAAAGCAAATCTCGTTGACAGCCAGGGCGGTGAAAAAGAGGTAAAAGTCAGTGCCCTAAAGCCCGGCGACTGCATCCGCGTTCGGCCGGGTGATAACATAGCTGCCGACGGTGAAATCATAAAAGGACTCAGCTCCGTCAACGAGGCCTCGATAACCGGTGAATCTTTGCCAGTCGATAAGGTTCCGTCAATGCAGGTATTCGCCGGCACAACTAATCTTACCGGCGCACTGGACATCATCGTAACCAAAGCCGGCAAAGATACGACCCTTGGCAAAGTCCAATCGTTAATTATGCAGGCCGAGCAAACCAAAATACCGATTATGCGGATAATTGACCGTCATGTTAAGTGGTATACGCCGACGATTTTGATGATTGCAGGAATAGTCTTATTTTTCACCGGTGATATCAACCGGGCCATTACGATACTTGTCATTTCCTGTCCCTGTGCATTGATTTTAGCGACACCAACCGCAATGGTTGCGGCAATATCGGCTTCGGCACGTCTGGGTATCCTGATAAAGAATGTTGCCGACCTTGAGATTGCCGGCAGGATGACAGCAATGGTATTTGACAAGACAGGAACGATAACGACCGGCCGTCTATATGTAACGAAGCTTACACCCGCTGAAGATATCGAACCTGCTGAGTTGCTCACGGCGGCGGCTTCGGCCGAACATATGAGCAAACACCCCGCTGCAAGGGCGCTTCTCGAAGTCGCAAAGGAGGCAAACATCTCTTTAAGTGAAACAGCCGACTTTCAGGAAACACCCGGCAAAGGGGTTACCGCCTCAGTCGATTCTGCAAAAATCATGGTTGGCAGAGACACATTCCTTAAAGAAAACAACGTCGATATGAGCAATATTTCCGACCCGGCCCTGCACGAGGAGCAGGGATTCAGCACACTTTATGTAGCAAAGGATTCCAAGTGCATCGGCTGGATAGGCATGCAGGACAAGACCAGACCCGAAGCACGCCAGGCCATCAGCGAGTTACTTGATATAGGCATAAAGAGAGTAACTATGCTCACCGGAGACCGCAGCGAGGTCGCAAACCGTGTTGCCGCAGAGCTGGCCTGTACCGATTTTAAGGCACATTGTCTGCCGCAGGACAAACTTTCTATTGTCGAGCAGATTAAGAAAGATGGACACACTGTTGCGGTGGTTGGTGATGGTATAAACGATGCGCCGGCACTGGCGGCAGGTGACCTCGGTATCGCTATGGGGGCCGCCGGGAGTGATGTGGCCATAAATTCCGCCTCGATTGCCTTGATGAGCGACGACCTCAAACGGCTGCCGTTCCTTGTTAAGCTCTCCAGAAAAACCAGAGCCGTTATCAACTGGAACCTCATTTTTGGAGTTATGTTTATCATTCTTGGTGTGGCGGCGGCGGCGGCGGCGTGGCTACCGGTGGTTTATGCTGCTATACTGCATTTCGCAGGGTCTCTTATCGTTGTATTCAACAGTGCCCGGCTTGTTCGCTACGGTGAAGAGCTCGACCACGAACCAATTACAAAAGTTTAGGCCTCTAACTTTATGCAGTATGCTATAGAAACATTTTCTTTAACAAAGGTTTTTTCCGACCTGTGGGGCAGGGACAAAGTTTACGCTGTCAACGACCTGGATTTGCAGGTCTGCTACAACGAGGTTTTCGGTCTTTTAGGCCCCAACGGTTCAGGCAAAACAACAATTTTGAAAATGCTGCTCGGCCTGCTCTATCCGACAAAAGGAAAGGCCGTTGTCCTCGGCGGTGACGGCGCCGACCCAAAAGTCAGTGCCAGAATTGGTTTTATGCCCGAAGAATCGTATCTCTACAAATACTTAAACGCCCGCGAAACCCTTGATTTTTACGGCAGGTTATTTGCTTTGCCATCCAAAGTACGTAAGATTAGAATCGAAGCACTGCTTGATATGGTCGGCTTAAAAGCCGTTGCAAACAGACCTGTTGGGACATTTTCAAAAGGTATGGCACGCAGAATTGGACTGGCTCAGGCCTTGATAAACGATCCCGACCTGCTCATACTCGACGAGCCAACCACCGGTCTTGACCCTATTGGAACAAGGCAGATAAAGGACCTAATCCTGGAACTTGCAAAAAGAGGAAAGACGGTTTTGCTCTGCAGTCATTTGCTTGCCGATGTCGAAGATGTGTGCAACAGAATTGCAATTCTATACGGCGGCAGAATCCATTCTGAAGGCAAAGTCAAGGAGCTGCTCCTGCAAACGAACAAAAGGCAATTTACCACCGGTGCTATCAGCGATACCACCGTTGAGAAGATAACGCAGATAGTCCAGGCCGAACAGGCTGATTGTGTGGTTACCTCCCCGATGGAAAAGCTTGAGACATTTTTCATCAAAACCGTTGCCCAGGCACGTCAGCAGGGCAGGCCGACAAGCGGCGTTGTTTCCGGTGATACGACGCAAATCAGTGATTTTCTTGTATCCGAATCTACCGAGCAAACCCGGCGTGCCGGCATACTCGATAAGCTTGTTTCTGCGTCGGTACCGCGCCAAAGAGCTGCTGAGCCGGTTAAAACCGAACAGGTTGTGGGTGCCGAAAGTCCCGAAGCCAAACCTGATGAACAGTTCCTAAGCACGCTGAGTGAGCAAACCACCACTCCAACCAAGCCTGAAACAGCTATGACGGATGAAAAGGCTAAAACAAAACCTGCTGAACCCAAACCTTTAGAGCAAACAGAAATCAAAAAAAGCATTTTAGACCAACTCACATCTCATTCCAAACCCAAAGAAAAGGATGAAGAGAAAACTGACAATCGTCAGGGAGATTCCAGCGATGCGTAGTATCTGGGCCATTGTTGTAAATACTATAAAGCAGGCCTTGCGGTTGAAAATCGCCGCTGTATTTATAATTCTGCTGCTTGTTCTGCTGCCTGTGATGGGTTTTGTTACGACAGGCGACGGCACCCTCAAAGGCCGGCTGCAAACCTTTGTAAGCTATGGGCTTTCACTGGTCGGTCTCCTGCTTTGTCTGCTCACTATTGCAGTTTCTGTCTATTCGATAACCAGTGACCTTGACCAAAGACAGATATATACTGTTCTGACAAAACCAATTCGACGTTTTCAGCTTTTGCTTGGCAAATTACTTGGTGTGGTATTACTTGACATAGCCCTGCTTGTTCTCTTTTCTGCAACGATTTATCTTATTGTTATTTACACACCAAAATTTTCAGATGTTACAGAAGCTGAGCTTGCCCAGGCCGGTAATGAGTTTTATACCGCAAGGGCCTCCCTAACACCTCCCGAAGTCGATGTGACCCGTGAGGTGCTTGATATCTATGAAAAACTTGAAAAGGAAGGCCAGCTCGACCAGTTATTTGAGAACTTCTCCCGTAAAAAAATCATCGCTGCATTAACCAACCGGCAGAAAATTGCAAAGCGTGCCGCCGATGTCGGTCACGATTTACTATGGGAATTTCACAATGTTAAACCTCTCGACCCAAAGGAGAGTTTATTTATAAGGTTCAAGTATGATATCTCGGTAACTCCGCCTGACAGGAGCATCTACGGCCGATGGTTTGCAGGTGATTATCGCCGATTATCATTAGGTATGCTCGAAACTCCCATCTATGACCGCCAGCATAAGCATTCAATCAGGACTTTTCACGAAATAGAGGTTCCTGCAGAAGTAGTCGCCGAAGACGGTTATCTGGCCGTTGCCTTCCAGAACATGCCGCTTAACAATACAGTTGTAATTTTCCCACCTAAAGACGGCATGGAGGTGCTATACAAAGCCGACACCTTCACAGCAAATTTTATAAGAGCCGTAGCTTTAATTTTGTTTCGTTTGATTTTCCTCGCTTGTCTGGGGGCGCTGACCGCTACATTTCTCTCGTTCCCCGTGGCTTTACTGCTTTGCATTGTAGTTTTCTTTACCGGAACTATCAGCGGTTTTCTCATCGATTCTTTTGATTACTTAAGTGACAGTCTAAGCACCGTATATTCTTATACTATAAGGCCAATAATTCAGCTTCTTCCGCAATTTGATAAATTTAATCCCACAAAATTCCTTGTTCCTGCACGCCTGTTGAGCTGGTTTTTATTGGCCCAAGCTGCTGCCTTGATTGTTTGCGTAAAATCCTTTTTACTATTTTTGTTTGCATTGCTGATTTTCAGCTACAAAGAAATTGCAAAAATCGTAGTCTGAGAAAAAATATCTTATCGAGACCAAAGCAAAACACGGAATACACTTAACAAAATACATCCTATGCGTTTGCGTGATACCATAATTTGTCTTATTTGCATCATTCTTGCGGCCGTTTTACTGATTACCGCTGGAATGCGGCTCGACTTCATAAATTCACAGCGGAAAGAATTGAAGTTGATAATCAATGAGCCGCTGGAGAATGCCCCACCTTCTTTGGCGTTTGCAACCGTTGCAATGGGCGCCTTTCGAGGTCTCGTCGTGGATATGTTGTGGATTCGGGCAGAAAACCTAAAAGAGCAGGGCCAATTCTTCGATGCAAAGCAACTGGCAGAGTGGATTACCACCTTACAGCCTCGTTTCGCAATGGTCTGGGAGTTTCAGGCCTGGAATATGGCTTATAATATTTCCGTCGCAATACCTGCAACGCAGCCCCTCGAGCGGTGGCGCTGGGTCAAGAATGGCTACGAGCTACTTCGCGACCAGGGCATCCCATTAAACCCAAAAAGCATCCTGCTATATCGGCAGCTTGCACTGATATTCCAGCACAAAATAGCAGGAGTAACCGATGATGCTCACGAATACTACAAGTTGCAACTGGCCTCGTCGATGGAGCCGCTGCTTGGGCCGGCTGATAACGAGTATTTCAGGGCCATTGCCGAAGCGCCAACCGAATGGAAACAGATTACAACCGATGATAACGTGGTACTGCTGACTAAAGCCCTTAAATCCGCTGACAGGATCTTTGCCGATGATAACAAATTCGTCAACAATTATTTGGCTCTTAGACAAAATCCTCACAGATTCAACCCCAACGCCTTCGAGGTAATAAACAGATTCAGAGGTACCGATGCTCTCAAAAAACTCGATATCTTTGCCAAATCATATTATCTACGTAACACGTGGAAACTCGACCCTGTCTTAATGCAACAGTTAAATCAAACCTATGGCCCTGTAAACTTCGATGACCCCAATGAACATTTCCCCCTGGATTGGCGGCATGCGGACAGCCACGCAATCTACTGGGCAGTCAAGGGGCTGCAGACAGCCGGGAAAGAGGAGTTCTCCATAGACGAAACCAACACCGACCGTATAGTAGCGCATAGTTTGCAGGCACTGTTTCGCAATGGAAAAATATTTACTTATGACGTACCTTCCCAGCCGCCGTCAGATTCTTCCTCCCTGCCATCCTCTGATGCTGTTCAATCAACGATTATAAGAAAGGAAATATTCACCCGCCCGGATTTGAGAATGCTTGAGCCGTATAACAAGGCCGTGCTTGCAGTCCTCGAAAAATACAAAGATATACCTAAAAAGGGCACCTATGAGTCTCTGAAAATTGGCCACCGAAATATGCTTGAAAACGCTCTGACTTTATTCTATGACGCGGGTAATGTCCAACAGGCGCAAAAAATCTATAAACAGTTAAGGCAACGCTACCCGAAGGAAGAATATAAAGTACCACTTATTAGTTTTATCAGGAATTCCTTTCGCGAAGACATCCAGCGTCTGGGCGTCAACGATGCGAAGGAAAGGATACAGATGAAACTGGAGGAAGGCTATTTTAGATATGCAATGCACGATGACGACGAAGCTTTCAGCAGAGAAAAGGTGGCAAGAGAAATTTATGACCTTTACCAGTCAATGTATTCTGACCATGAGAGGATTGATCTGCCCGAATTTAAACGCTTAAGATTTTTTGCACTTGTCAGTTTTATTAATGACCGGCAGTATCCTTTCAACCTCAGACAAAATTTGCTTGGACGAATAAAACTCGAAAGGCCCGACCTTTTCGAAAAACTAATCAAGCAGGCGGAAGAGCGGTTCAGACAACAAGGGCAAACCCTCAAATAAAATTCAATTTGCAAAATGCAGCCATTAAAACACACCTATTGTCACACTGCAAAACATAAGATTTCCTGCCGCATTTTTCGCATTTTTGCTTTTGATTTGTTTTGATATTTGATTTTTGATATTTTATATACTTATGCAGTATGACCAGCTAACTCATTCGCAGAAAGAAGCCATCTTTCATGTTGAAGGCCCATTGCTTGTTCTGGCCGGGCCGGGCAGCGGGAAAACCCGAGTAATCACCTGCCGGATTGCGGCACTTATTGACTCTGGGGTGCGGCCATACAATATTTGTGCGATAACCTTCACCAATAAAGCAGCCGAAGAAATGCGCCAGAGGGTTTCTGCTTTCGGCACCGCTGATGGTGCGCACATCAGCACTTTTCACTCTCTGTGCGTCAGAATTCTTCGCCGCTACGCCGACAAATCAGCTATAAAACCAAACTTCAGTATCTATGACGAATCCGATCAGGCCAGATGCATCAAACGGGCAGTAAAAGACTGCGAGATTGAGACCACAAACTTCCCGCCCGCACGAATGCTTGAGGCAGTATCAACCCTGAAAAATAAGCTTATAGATGCTGATTTTTTCAAAGCCGAGGCCGACGACTTTTTCTCCAGCAAATTAGCCAAAATATACGCCCGCTATCAGGACATCCTGAGCGACCAAAACGCCCTTGATTTTGATGATTTGCTTCTCGAAACCGCCCGCTTACTCCGGTACTCTTCTGAAGTTCGTTCCGAGCTTGGCGAGCGCTTCAGATTTCTGCTTATCGATGAATATCAGGACACTAATCACGCCCAGTATAACATTGCCAGGTTACTTGCTTCTGAACACAACAATATTTGCGCAACTGGCGACCCCGACCAGTCCATTTACCGCTGGCGCGGCGCCGACATCCGCAATATATTGGCCTTTGAAAGTGATTGGCCCAACGCTGCTGTCATCAAGCTCGAAGAAAACTTCCGCAGCACACCCAATATCCTCAGCATAGCTGATAAATTGATTTCCTTTAACCGGAACCGAAAACCAAAAACTCTCATCCCCACAAAGCCGCCCGGCAGTGATGTTAACTTAGGTGCCTTCGAGGATGAAATCGAAGAGGCCTTCTCTGTCGCCCAACAGGTAAAAGAATTAATCAATAGCAATGCATCTGCGAAAGAGATAGCGGTATTTTATCGTGTTAACGCTATGAGCCGGGCCCTCGAGGAGGCCTTTATCCGGAATAAAATCCCATACCAGATTATTCGCGGCACAGAATTCTACAGCAGAAAGGAAATCCGTAACCTGCTCGCCTATTTGAAAGTCCTCGTCAACCCCGCCGATGAGATTGCGCTGATGCGCATAATAAACACGCCAGCCCGCGGCATAGGAAAAACAACAATAAATAAAGTCCATACCTATGCTGATTTACATAATATTACTTTCTTCGAGGGCCTAAAAAAAGCAGGGGAGATTGGTTCTCTTTCCAAAGCCCCAAAAGCAAAAATTGCTGTTTTTGTCGATTTGCTTGAGCAGCTTAAAAAAGATGTAGACGGCCCGGTCGCACCGCTTGCCGAGCGCATATTTAACGAATCACAACTTAAAGTATCCCTCAAAGCAGCCGGTACCGAAGGCAAAGACGCCCTCCAAAACGTCAGTGAACTCATCAATGCCACCGCTCTTTATGATAGCCAGGCCGAGCAGCCATCATTGGTCGATTACCTTCAGCAGATATCGCTGTTCAGCGATGTCGATGCCTATGACACTACCAGCGAGCGGGTCGCCCTGATGACCCTGCACGCCGCCAAGGGACTCGAATTTGAAAACGTCTTTATCGTCGGTCTTGAGGAAGGCATCCTGCCCCACGAAAGAAGCAATGACAATGAAGACGAAACCGAGGAAGAACGAAGACTCTTTTTTGTCGGCATAACCCGTGCCAAATCAGGACTTTATATAAGTTACGCCCGGTACCGAACTATCCGCGGCCAAATGCTGCGAACGATTCCATCGCAGTTCCTTTACGAGCTTGGAACCGATTTTACCCAGGCAATACAGGAAAATAATGCTTCATCAACTATTACGCAATATATGGCAGGCGATACTTTCGCCCGATTTGTTAAAGGCCAATTGGTACGGCACGAGACTTTCGGTCTCGGCAGAGTAGAAAAATTTATGGATATGGGCGAGGACAGTATCGTAATAGTCAAATTTAATACGGGACAAACAAAATCGCTGATGCTAAAATACGCCAACCTTTCAAAAATGTAAGAATCTTTTGGAGGTGATGTGAAAAACGAACGAAATCAAAAAAGTGGGATGTCAATTTGGAAAGGACGGGCACATGGCTAAGAGAAACATTTGGCGAAGTACAGTAATACTTACGGTAGTCTTTAGTATGTTGTTTGTTTTGCTGACTGTGGGCAATGCGCAAGCGAAAAAGCCTGAGTCATCCGAAGCGGAAGGTAAACTCGGCAATAAACCTGAGCGAGTAGAGTGGTTCCATGACCTGGCTCTGGGTATGTTCATCCACTGGAGCGTAGATTCGCAACTTGGCTCAGTTATCAGCCACTCGATGGTTGGCGCATCTGATGATTATCTTGACCGCTTTGTCAACGAACTGCCCAAAACATTCCACCCCAAAAAGTTTGACCCTGAGAAATGGGCTTACCTGGCCAAACTTGTCGGAATGAAATATGTCGTTTTTACTGCCAAGCACCACAGCGGATTTTGTATGTTTGAGACTAAAACAACTGATTTTAATATTATGAACACACCTTATGGCCGCGACATCACCCGCCAGATTGTCGATGCATTCAACAAACAGGGCATCAATGTCGGCTTTTATTTCTCGCCTGATGATTTCTGGCTGCTACACAAACAGGGCAAAGATGTAAGCCGCCACAGGGACGAAGTGCAGATTTGGAACAACGCCGAACTGATGAAGCACGACCTGACACAACTGCGGGAGTTGATGAGCAATTACGGCCCAGTCGATTTTATGTTCATTGATGCGACAGGTAAGGGCATCGACCGGCTCCAGCCCTTCAAACAGCTTTGCTGGAAGATGCAGCCAAACATCATCATCACGCGCGGTGAGATGACCACTCCTGAGCAGAATCTGCCCGGCCAACCGATACCCGGCCCCTGGGAGGCAAACTTTACCCTCGGAACCCAGTGGCATTACAAGCCGACCAATGAGACTTACAAGTCCGGCGGACGCCTGATTCAAATGCTCATCGAGACCCGCGCCAAAGGCGGCAATCTCCTGCTTAACATCGGACCGCAGCCTGACGGCGAAATCCCCTTTGAGCAGGAGCGCCGTCTGCGCGAACTTGCACTATGGCTGTTTATCAACCAGGAGGCCATTTACGATGTTCGACCCTGGCATATAACCAACGAGGCACACATCTGGTTCACACGTGCCAGAGACGCCGAGACACTTTATGCTTTTGTTATGTCCTCAGATTGGCCGTACCAGTCGAATAATTGGCCGAGAGGAATGAGAAGGAGCTTTACGCTAAAGAGTGTCCGGGCCACCGATAAAACCAAGGTCGAGATTTTGGGCCAATCCGGCCGCGTCCTTGAATATCAACCTGATGTCATCCCGAAAGCCACCTGGAAGCAAGATGAGAGCGGCCTGCATATTACTGCTGTGCGTGCTCAGCGAATTTATAACGACTCTACTTGGCAGAATCCGGTTGTAATCAAGATTACCAATGTCGAACCCGCAAAGTGAGCCGGCCGAAGGAAAGTTGTGTAAAACGTATGCAAAAGGAAAAAATCAATGGCGCAGTCGCAGATTAAATTTTACTACAAAAATGTTGTCGCCCAAATTATTGGCAGCGAAGACGGGATTACCACTGAACAATTGGGCGCCCTTGCCGAAAAGACAGCTCCGTTAATTTCCCAACTGAACCTGCAGCGCAAAGCAGGAGAAACACCATACAGAGACCTGCCTTACACGGACAAAATTTCCAAAAAGGTTAATGCTTTGGCTGAAAAGCTAAAAGACCGATGTGAAAATCTCGTTGTTCTCGGCATCGGCGGTTCGGCTCTCGGCAACATCGCATTGCAGACTGCGCTCAATCCATATATGTATAATCTTGACGATGCTCAGCGCAGCGGCCCCCGCCTTTTTGTTTTTGACAATGTTGACCCACCACAATTAGCCTCATTTCTGGCCTGGGCAGGCGGCAGGCTTGATAAGACTGTTTTTAATGTTATCAGCAAATCCGGCCGAACCGCAGAAACCGCAAGCCAGTTTTTGATTATCCGGCAGATGCTTTTGGACAGACTTGGCCCTGAAGGCCTGAAAAATCAGGTAGTTGCTACAACTGACGCTAAGAGTGGCACCCTGCGACAAATCGCCGCAGATGCTGATTTGCCGTCTCTTGAAGTCCCTGACAGCGTTGGCGGACGTTTTAGCGTCTTAAGCGCAGTTGGGCTCTTCAGCGCGGTTATGTGCGGCATCGATATAGACTCGCTGCTCGAAGGGGCCCGTGATATGGACACAAGGGTAAGTTGCGAAGATTTTTACAAAAACCCCGCAGCAATCAATGCTGCAATAAACTACCATTTTTACAATCACGGCAAACCAATCTCGGTAATGATGCCGTACAGTTATGCCCTTAAGGATTTGGCTGATTGGTACCGTCAGTTGTGGGCTGAAAGTCTCGGCAAGGCAAAGGATTTAGCCGGCAGTGTGGTCCACGTTGGCCCGACACCTGTCAAGGCCCTCGGTACCACCGACCAGCACAGCCAGGTGCAATTATATCGTGAAGGGCCCAACGACAAATTGTTTACTTTTCTGCAGGTTGAAAATTTCGACAAGGACCTCAGAATAGGCCCGGCTCCCGATTGCGCTGCGGAACTGGCTTATCTTTCCGGCGCAGATTTGAGCACTTTGATTAACAGCGAAAAGAAGGCTACCGAATATGCACTTTTGACCGACAAAAGGCCTTGTCTTACCATTCTTTTCGATAGGGTAAACGCTTATACTATTGGTCAGTTCATTTATTTGTATGAAGTAACGACCTCTCTGGCCGGTGCTTTGTTTGGCATTAATACTTACGACCAGCCCGCCGTCGAACTGGGTAAGGAAGCCACTTTCGCCCTTATGGGAAGGGACGGCTACGAAAATTTAGCACAGCAGATTCAACCTTTAACCGAAGTTGACACCAACTTTCTTGTTTGATAAACTTATATAAGTACAATGTCTTTCTATGTGAGAAGGGTTCGGTAATGGATTACGCAGTGGTAATGGCAGGGGGGACGGGTAAGCGATTATGGCCACTCAGCCGTGAGGGGCGTCCGAAGCAGGTACTGAAATTACTCGACGGCCAAACGCTTCTTCGCCGCTGTTTCCAGCGATTATCGCCCATCTTTGATACAAGAAACATAATTGTCCTTACCAACGCAAATTACGTGGACATCGTCCACGAAAATCTCTCCGAACTACCTTCTGATAATATAATTGCCGAGCCGGCTGTCCGAGATACCGCCGGCGCCATCGGTCTTGCCGCAACAATTCTTACCAAGTACGACCCCGAAGCCACAATGGCTGTTGTTACCGCCGACCAGTTGATGGAGCCGGCCCAGGTCCTGCAGCAGGCCCTCAAAGACGCTCTGCACTTCGTTAATAAAAACCCTGATGACCTGATTACTTTTGGCATCCAGCCGACTTTCCCCGCCACACAGTTTGGCTATATAAAATGCGTCGATGCGCGCAAGTGTCCCCACTGTAAAAATGAAATTTACTCTGTCGAAGCATTCAAAGAAAAACCGGATGAAAAAACCGCGGAAGAATATCTTGACTCCGGCCAATATTTCTGGAACTCCGGGATGTTCGTCTGGAAGGCCAAAACAATTCTGGCCAATTTGCAAAACTTTCTGCCGCAGGCTGCCGAGCCGCTTAAAAAGATTCATGCCGACTGGAATGGCCCAAATCAAAAGCAATCACTGCAGGAATGGTTCGTAAAATTACCTAAAATCAGTATCGACTATGCCGTTATGGAAAAAGCCGACAACGTCTATGCCATCAAATTAAATTGCCGCTGGTTTGATATGGGTTCTTTTGCAGCACTGGCTGACATTATCAGTTCCGACAGGAACAATAACGTTGTTGTCGCCGGCAAAAGCGAGCTTCTCGACTGTAAAGACAGCATCATAATTACCGAAGACGAGGGGCATTTAATCGCCGCTATCGGCCTGGAAAACATTGTTGTCGCCCACAGCCCCGATGCTACACTTATATGTCATGTTGACCAGACCCGGAGAATAAAGGAACTGCTTGAGCTTATAAAACAAAACGGCGGCGAAAAATTTCTGTAACAGAAATCGTACAGGATACGAAGTTTTGAAAAATGAGATATTTAGCAATAGATTATGGAACTAAACGCACCGGCCTGGCAATCTGCGACCACAACGAAACAATCGCCTCACCCTTGGCGGTAATTCAGGGCAGGGAGAGTTTGCTCAAAAAAATCCTTGATATCATTCAAACCGAAAATGTTGAGGCGATTGTTCTAGGTCTGCCGTTGAATATGGATGACTCCATCGGTCCTCAGGCTAATCTCGTTTTCGAGTTTGCCGAGCGGTTAAAGGAACAGGTTGATATTCCTGTTCATTTTCAGGATGAGCGACTGAGTAGCTTCGGCGCCGAGGAAAAATTAGCCTCCGCTGATTTTACACGGGGCAGGAAAAAAAAGCGGCTTGATGCCGTCGCCGCCGCACAAATCCTCGAGACTTTCCTCGAGCAAAAAAATTCACAATAGATAACCGCCCACGCCCTTTGTGAACTTCCCATACCAAAATGCAGAAGAAGCAGGGGGGCAAGACCAGGTATTTTTCAAAATCCAACACTCTCGCTATAGTGCTCACGATTGAAATTTCCCGCTTGTCGCGGCGAAGCCGGATACCGCCCCGCTCAATTCGTCAAACCCAAAGGCCGACCGCACTACGTCGGCTGTAATTAGCCTCATCCTCTCAGGTTGTGTCATAATTCAAAAATCACCTGGTTCACCTTTATTTTTCATTCAAAACCACGGGCAAAATCTGCAAAATCCTAATTGCGACACAGCCTGTCTGGGCGAGGGTGCCTGCGCGAGGATTGCTTCATTTCACGGCATCGCCATTTCCCCCCCCTCCCACTGCTTCGCTAAGGATATGCGGCAGCGAACTACGCGCCTTCTTTTTCGTTATTGCAAAAAAATACTTACCTGCCTAAAGGGCGTGTTGCCCAAAGCTGTTTTTTGGATAGAGTTTAGTTTTCTTGTGACTTTTGTCGGATTAGACCGGTTTAACTTAATATTCGCTCATACCCAGTGTAGACGCTCAATAATCGGCG